>Ga0126314_10001272_pt1 | contig 12060 bp, 10 predicted proteins | sample Plot105B_FD_92535 | JGI IMG/M metagenome (GOLD analysis project Ga0126314, IMG submission 92535) | Serpentine soil microbial communities from UC McLaughlin Reserve, CA, USA - Plot105B | ecosystem: Environmental > Terrestrial > Soil > Grasslands | place: USA: UC McLaughlin Reserve, Lake County...
AAGCAGTGCCCATCGGTGGAACCAGCGGGTGAATAGGCCGAACACGATCGCTGGGAACGTCTGCAGGATCCAGACACCGCCGAGCAGCTGGAAGTTCAAAGCGTTCTGTCTGTCGAGCAGTAGAACGAAGAGCAGCGCCCCGAACTTCGTGATCAACGACACGATCTTGGAGACCTTGGCCTCTTGGGCATCGGTGGCGTCCTGCTTGAGATAGGCCTTGTAGATGTTTCGGGTGAACAGGTTGGCGGCCGCTATGGACATGATCGCCGCAGGGACTAGCGCTCCAATGGCTATTGCGCCGAAGGCGATGCCGGCGAACCAGCTCGGGAATTGATCTTCGAAAAGTTGCGGGATGACCAGCTGCGGGTTCGGCGTGCCGTCCAGGCCGATCGGCTTGGTGCCGGCCTTGATGGCGACGTAACCCAGGAGGGCGAGCAGGCCGAGCAGGAGGGAATAGGCAGGCAGGATTGCGGCGTTCCGCCGTCCGGTGCCCCGGTCCTTCGAGCTGAGCGTCGCGGTCACGCAGTGCGGGTACATGAACAAAGCGAGCGCCGAGCCGAGGGCTAGCGAGGCGTAAGCCCAGTGCGCGGCGGCACCGGGGATGAACACTCCGGTTGGCATCTGGGGATTGGCTGGCGAGGGAGTCGCCATCTTGGCTTGCGCAGCGTCGAAGATGCCACCCCAGCCGCCCAATTTGATCGGCAGGTAGACCACGGCCACGGCGATCACCAGATAGATCAGGCCATCCTTCACGAAGGCAATCATGGCCGGGGCTCGTAGCCCCGAGGAGTAGGTGTAGGCGGCCAGTACGGCGAAGGCGATCAGCAGGGGAAGGTCCGCGGCAAGCACGCTGCTCCCGCCCAGTCCAGTCACCTCCAGGACGGCTTGGATGCCGACGAGCTGTAGCGCGATGTAGGGCATCGTGGCCAAGATGCCGGTGATGGCCACGGCCAGACTCAAGCTTCGAGTGCCGTACCGACCTTGGACGATGTCGGCGGTGGTCACGTAGCCGTGCCGGTGTGCCACCGACCACATCCGGCCGAGGAAGAAGAAAATGATCGGATACAAGACCACCGTGTACGGCACTGCGAAGAAGCCCGAGACTGCTCCGGTCGCCCACATCGCCGCTGGAACGGCAATGAAGGTATAGGCGGTATAGAGGTCGCCACCCAGCAGGAACCACGTGGTGATCGTGCCGAAGCTCTTGCCACCCAGGCCCCACTCGTGCAGGGAGTCCAGGTCGCCACTACGGCGCCAGCGCGCGGCCTGGAAGCCCATCACGGTGACCACCGCGAAGAGGATGATCAAGATGATCAATGCCACCCAGTTGATTCCGGTCATCGGGCGTCTCCCTTGGGGCGCGGGCGCTGCTCAGGATGGACCCGCAGGTAGGCGGCCCGCTCCCGCTTCAGCAGCCAGTAGCTGAGTCCACATAGACCGGCGGCGATGAACACCCACGCCAGCTGGTACCAGTAGAAGAAGGGGAAGCCGAAGAACCGCGGCTCTGCCTGATCGTAGGTCGGTACCAGAAGCGGTACCACGATGGCAATCAGCAGGATCACCGCCACGATGTACTTGGTGGGAGTCAGCCGCCACCGAGGGTCAGTGGGATCCAGATTCGGATCCCTGCCGCCCCCCTCTGGGCGGCCTGTCCGCGCGTTGCTCATGTCTAGCCTTTCCGGTCGGGCCACTGGATCGTGTGGCGCTGCTTCGCACGTTATTAGGGTTGGAACATGCCGTCCATGTCGGAGGTCGTCGGTCAGCACACCGATCTCTCCGAAGCCGAGCGGGAGTGGCTCTGGCTGCTGGTCTCGGAGTGGCAGCTGTTCGCTGATCTGTCGTTTTCCGACCTGGTGCTGTGGGTGGCCGACCACGATGAGAACGTCTTTTGGGCGGCGGCGCAGATCCGGCCGACAACCGGTCCGACAGCGCTGCTCGATGACGTGGTGGGTGACGTGATCGCCTACGCACCAGAACATCTGGTATCGCAGGCGTTCGGCACCGGTGACATCGCGCGAACCAGCGACGGGAAGTTGTCGGCCGGGCTGCCGGTTGATAGCCACGCCATTCCGGTCAAAGTGGGCGGCCGGGTCATTGCGGTGGTGGAGCAGCACACCAGTCTCCTGGGTGTGCGGGCGCCGAGCTCCTTGGAGCAGGCATACCTCGGCACTGCCGCCGAGCTCGCCCGGATGATTACTGCCGGTGCTTTTCCGATGCCCGGTGACGCGACCGTCTTGGCGTTCAGTCCGCGAGTCGGGGATGGATTCATTCGGATCGATGTCAGCGGATGTGTGCAGTACGCGAGCCCCAATGCCTTGAGTGCTTATCGGCGTCTCGGTCTGATCGGGGACCTGGTCGACGACCACCTACCGACCTTGACGGCCGCGCTGCTGCCCGCCGGTCGGCGACCGGTGGAAGATTCGATCGCCTCCGTGCTGTCGGGACGTAACGCACGACGGACGGAGTTGGTGGCTGGTGATGCTCATCTGATGGTCCGCGTCATCCCACTGATCAACGGGGCGGAGCGCCTCGGGGCCATCGTGCTGTGTCGCGACGTAAGCGATCTGCGGCGCAAGGAGCGCCAGCTGGTGACCAAGGACGCGACTATTCGGGAGATCCACCATCGGGTGAAGAACAATCTGCAGACGGTGGCCGCCCTGCTGCGCATGCAGGCGCGCCGCATCTCGTCAGCCGAGGCACGGGTTGCACTCACCGATGCCATGTCCCGCGTGGCTGCGATTGCGATCGTCCACGAGACGCTGTCCCAGACATTCGACGAGACGGTTGAGTTCGACCGGGTTGCGGACAGCCTGCTGCGGATGGTGGGCGACGTCGCGGCCTTCGAAGGCGGCGTATCTGCAGTACGACGGGGCAGTTTCGGGGTGGTCTCGGCCGACGTGGCCACGAGCCTGGCGATCGTCCTCACGGAGCTGTGTCAGAACGCGGTCGAGCATGGGCTGGCCGACACCCCCGGCCAAGTGCGGGTGCTGCCGTCCTTGGCGGACGGCAAGTTGCGGGTGGAGATCAGCGACGACGGTCGGGGCCTACCGCCGGGCTTCGACTGGCGCCAATCACGCAGCCTGGGCCTGTCCATCGTCGACACGCTGGTAGGGGAGATGGAAGGCAGTTTCGAACTTGGCCCACAACCCGAGGGCCCGGGTACGAGGGCGATCGTTGAAATCCCAGTTTGACGATGTGCGTGCGGTGCCCTTTTCTCTCCCTAATCGGCGGCCACATCGGAAACTGCAGCCCAGTACGAACGGCTTGGCCCCTTCGACGGGCCGAGGGATGCCTCCGCGGCTCGACGTCGAGTGGTCAAGGACAGTGAAACGCCGGGGCCATGGACCCCGGCGTTCTCGGTGCTGCTGGATGGGGAGTCTCGGCTAAGCGGTACGAATCCTCGCTCGCGCGGCGCGGCGCTTCAGCGCCCGGCGTTCGTCCTCACTTAGACCGCCCCAGACACCATGATCCTGACCTGCTTCCAGCGCCCACTGCAGGCATGCGTCTCTAACGTCGCATCGCCGGCAGACCTGCTTGGCCTCTTCAATCTGGAGGAGGGCCGGGCCAGTGTTCCCAATCGGGAAGAACAACTCCGGATCCTCATCCAGACAGGCGGCCCTATTCCGCCAATCCATGGCGTACCCACTCCTAACTTTGCTATCCCCAGGCCCCGGTGAAACGACCCCCGAGAACCGGGCAAATCAAGGGTCCTCTACACTGAGGCGCTCAACCTGTCCAAGACTTTCAAGTATCGACAGGCAATACAAGAGTTTCGAGCGTTGGCTCCCTCACATTCTGATCGGGCTGCCCGAGCCCTCTGCTTGACTGGCTGAGCTTGAAAACCTTTACCCAGCGGTGTCCGCTGTCAATCAGGTTTCCGGGTGCCAGGATTTCGCCTCGTACTGTGTGAGGGTGGCCGTCGTTCGACCAAGCAGTCGCCCACTGGCGCTGGCTGCGGTGCTGGTCGCGGTCGAAGCGGCCGCCGCAATCGTTTTCGGCGCTTCTGCCGCGATGAGCACGCATCGCAACCGTGTTTTTGTGGGAGCCGGTACGGCGGTGTTGATGGCGGGCTACGGAGCGCTGCTGGCCTCGACGGCGTGGGGCCTCTGGCGCGGCCGGCGGTGGAGCCGGGGTCCGACGATCGCTACCCAGCTGATCCAACTCCCGGTCGCGTGGAGCTTCGTCGGCGGTCAGACAACCTGGCTGGCGCTACTGCTGGGCACGGTGTCCGTTCTCACATTGATCTGCCTTCTCGTGCCGTCGTCGACGGCCCTCTTCGCTGGTTCGGCGCCACGATCGCCCGAACTCTAAGTACTCGGTGGGATGATCGAGCTGGCCAGTTCGACGTCGTGCTGGGCGACCACCTCGGCCTCGTGCTTCACCCGGCTCAGGAAGGCCTTGGTGCGCTCCTCGCGCGGATTGAGCAGCACCTCCTTGGGCGGCCCCTCCTCGACCACGGACCCCTGATCCATGAAGATCACCCGGTCAGCGACCTCGCGTGCGAACGCCATCTCGTGGGTGACCACGATCATGGTCGTGCCTTCTTCGGCGAGAGTGCGCATCACGCTGAGCACCTCGCCCACCAGCTCCGGATCAAGTGCGGAGGTCGGCTCGTCAAAGAGCATCAGCTCCGGTTTCATGGCCAGCGCTCGGGCGATCGCAACCCGCTGCTGCTGACCGCCCGAGAGCTGAGAGGGATAGAAGTCGGCCCGCTCGGCGAGGCCGACCATCTCAAGCAACTGCAGGGCCTCTTGCCTCGCGACGCTACGACTCAGTCCCTTGACCTTCACCGGTGCTTCCATGACATTGCCTACGGCTGTCATGTGTGGAAACAGGTTGAAGCGCTGGAAGACCATGCCGATCCGAGATCGCTGCCTGGCAATGTCCTTGTCCTTGCGGACGTGCAGCTTGCCGTTGCGATCTTCGACCCCGATCAGTTCACCTCCGACCCAGATACGACCGCCAGTCAGACTCTCCATCTGATTGATCAACCGGAGAAAGGTCGTCTTGCCGGAGCCGCTGGGACCGAGCAGGCAGACCACCTCCCCCGAGTCAACTTCGAGGTCGATGCCTCGAAGAACGTCGTGGTGACCGAAGGACTTGCACACATTGACAGCCCGTACGAGATGGTCACTCTCAGTGGTGGTGCTCACTTTGACTCCCCAACCGCTAGAGCGCTGGCGGCAGTGGTTGTCTGCGGGCCGGCTGTCGTGCCGAAGCCGCGTCCGAATCGCTTCTCCAGATAGGACTGACCGACCATCAGCACGCTGGAGGCAATCAAGTAGTACAGCGTTGCCGCGATCAGCACTGGGAACGTTTGGTACGTGCGCGCCCCGATGGCCTGCAGTTGGAAGAAGAGCTCGTTGCCGACCGGAATGGCGATCAACAGTGAGGTGTCCTTCAACATGGCGATCGTCTCGTTGCCGGTCGGCGGGACGATGACCCGCATTGCCTGGGGCAGCACGACTCGTCGCATCGCCTTGGATCTGCTCATGCCCAGAGCCTCGGCCGCCTCCATCTGGCCCTTGTCCACGCTGAGAATGCCGGCTCGGGCGATCTCAGCCATGTACGCCGCCTCGGACGCGGCCAGCCCGATGATCCCGCCCGCGATTCCGACGAAGATCTGGTTGGCGTCGAAGGTCCCGATGCGCCAGTCGCCGCTCAATCCCAACCATTGGATGATCTTCCAGTCGAACGGCACACCCAGCGACAGACCCTCGGTGAACAAGATTCCGAGAGCCCCCATGATCGTGAGCAGCACATAGCGGGGAATGGCCCGGAAGAACCAGGTGTAGAGCCAGGAGACACCCCTGAGGACGGGGTTGTCGGACAGCCGCATGATCGCGAGTATCACGCCGATCGTGACACCGAAGATCATCGAGAAGATCGTGACGAGAATCGTGCCTTTCCAGAAGCCCTCGATCACCGGGTTCTGGTTCATCGCCTGCAACACGAATGACCAGTGAAATGCCGGGTTGAAGATCAGCATGTTGAGGAACATCAACGCCACCACGGTGATCACGGCAATGGCAACCCACCGCCATGGGTGGCGGACTGGCTTCGCGTGGATCGGACCCGGCCGCTCCTCGCCGACGGCCGGGGGCTCGGTCATTGTGGCAGTCATGGGTTCACGGCGAAATCGGTGATGGCGCCTTGCTCGACGCCCCACTTCTCGAGCGCCGCCTTGTAGCTACCATCGGCATTCATTTGGTTGAGCGCCTCGACGATGGCCTGGCCGAATTCGGTCTGGTCCTTGGGAATGACGATGCCGTAAGGGGCGGCATCGTAGATGTCACCCACAGTCTCGAGTTTCCCGTTCGTCTGTTTCACCGCGTAGGCGACGATCGGTGAGTCAGCGAGCATGGCGTCCGCCTTGCCGCTCACCACGGCGTTGGTGGCCTGGTCCTGGAGCTTGTACTTGAGAATGTTGATCTTGGTGGACCCGCATTTCTTCTGCCGGACTGGTAGGTCGTCGGTGTCCTGCACGGTGTTGGCTTGGACAGCAACGGTCTTGCCGCAGGCGTTGTCCGGATCGACACCCTTCGGGTTGCCCTTAGCGGTCGCCCACTGGCTGCCGGCTTTGAAATAGCTCACCATGGTGACCTGCTGCTTACGCTCGTCGTTGATAGTGAAGGACGAGACCCCCATGTCGTACTTCTTGCCGAGGACACCGGTGATGATGGTTCCGAAGTCCGCGCTCTGCCACTCGGTCTTGACGCCGAACTTCTGCGCCACCGTGTTGAACAAGTCGACCTCGAAGCCCTCAACCGTCTTGCCGTCGGCCGCCAAAAACTCGTTCGGCGGATAGCTGGAGTCGGTCCCGATCTTGATGACACCGGCGCTCTTGATGCTCTCCGGCAGCTTGGCGGTCAGATCGGCGTTGACGCTTGCGGAGGGAGCAGAGGCGTTGGTGCCCTCCGCCGCGGGTTCGCCGCCCAGGGAATTGGAGCCACAGGCGCTCAGCGCCAAAACTCCCGCCGCGGCGACTGCCAGTCCACATCGAATCCGTACGTTCACAAGTCCTCCTTCTCGACCCGGGCAGCTGGAGGCCCGAGTGACTAGTTGGCCCGGACAGGGGTTGGCCACACCCGATTTCGAAATACTGACACGGTAAGAACGCGTCGCAGAGTGTCCGAGGGCGTTCGGAACCTGATTGCAACTCCAGACTTGACGTTACCGCGATCGTCCGGCGCCAGCAGACGGAACGGCGATGAACGCAGCGGGGGCTCTGAACCCAGCGTTCGCGAAGGCGGTCGTGACTTGGTGCAAGACGCCACCAAACTCGCCGGCGGGAATCAACGCCAGAATGCAGCCGCCAAACCCTCCTCCCGTCATCCGTGCACCCAGCGCCCCCGCCCGTCTCGCGGTTTCGACCGCGAGGTCCACGGTGGGCACCGTGATCTCGAAGTCGTCTCGCATGGAGGTGTGGGAAGCATCCAGCAGCGGGGCAACGTCGGCGAGCCGGCCTGCTTGCAAGGTCTCCGCCGCCTCAACGACCCGGGCATTCTCGGTGACGACGTGTCGTACTCGTCGGCGCATCACCGGATCTGGCAGCTCGGCCAGCGCCGCATCCAGGTCCGTCACGTCCCGAAGGGCGCCGACTCCAAGCAGTCGTGACGCGTCTTCACAGCTGGTCCGCCGGATCGCGTACTCGCTGTCCACCAGGGCATGCGGTGTCCTGGTGTCGAGCACCATCAGCTCCAGCCCAGCAGGATCCAGGTCCATCCTCACCTGCCGGCTGTCTAGGGTCCGACAGTCGAAGAACAGCGCATGACCGGGCGTACACAGGGTGGACGCAGCCTGATCCATCAGCCCCGTGGGCGCACCGACGAATTCGTTTTCGCAGCGGCGCGCCAGCTTGGCCCGCTGTAGCGGGTCGATGCGTAGGTCGTTGAGGTCGGCCAGGGCGCTGACCGTGGCACACTCCAGCGCCGCCGAGGACGACAGCCCAGCACCGAGCGGAACGTCAGAGGTAAGCACCAGGTCGGCGGGGCGAATCTCATGGCCAGCCTCCGCAAGTGCCCAGACCACCCCGGCGACGTACGCCTGCCAGCCGGACATGCCCGGCACGAGGTCATCCTCCGTGAACATCGTCGACTCACCGTTGGTCAGGGAAGTCACAGTCCATCGCCTGTCCGGACGAGCGGCGGCGGCCATCGTGACCCGCTGGGTCAGCGCAAAAGGTAGGACAAAACCATCGTTGTAATCGGTGTGCTCCCCGATCAGATTGACCCGTCCGGGCGCTTCCCAGACGCCGGCAGGATCGTGCCCATGCTGCTCGGCGAAAGCCCGAGCAACCAGATCGACGTCCTCGGCGCTCATATGTGCACCCTAGCGACGAACCCTGTCTGGGCCTGGACATGTCGATCATCTCCGGGCCGTCGACAAGACCAAGACGGTGGTTGTCGAGGCAGTCCCTGAGCTCCCCTGAAGGCCAACCTGCCTACGCTGAGGTCGTGATCGCTGCGTACGCCGCGGGTATGGATTCCTCGGATCCGCTGAAAGGACTCCGGGTGGGGGAGATCGACGCGCCGGCGACGCCACCGGGCTGGGTCGATGTCACGGTCAAGGCGGCCGCGCTGAATCACCACGACGTCTGGTCACTACGGGGCGTCGGCTTGGCGTCTTACCGGCTCCCGATGATCTTGGGCTGCGATGCCTCCGGTGTCACGTCCGAGGGACGCGACGTCGTCATTCACGCAGTGATCAACGATCCGGATTTCGTCGGCTCGGACGGTACCAATGATCCGGAGAGGTCGCTGCTGTCCGAGCGGTATCCGGGAGTCATGGCCACCCGCGTCCGGGTGCCGCAGGCCAACCTGATCGACAAGCCGCCGGAGCTCTCGTTCAGCGAGGCGGCCTGCTTGCCGACGGCATGGTTGACCGCCTACCGGATGCTGTTCACCCAGTCCGGTCTTCAGCCGGGCAATACGGTTCTCGTGCAGGGAGCGGGCGGCGGCGTCGCCACGGCGCTGATCGTGCTGGCCCACCAGGCCGGATTCCGAGTTTGGGTGACGTCGCGGAGCGGTAGCCGTGCGGCTCGAGCCGTTGATCTTGGTGCTTCCCAGTCATTTCCCTCAGGTGCCCGTCTCCCGGAGCGAGTCGATGCGGTGATGGAGACCGTCGGTGCGGCGACCTGGTCGCATTCCATCAACGCCCTGAAACCCGGTGGAACCCTGGTGATCTGCGGTGCGACGTCGGGCGACAACCCGCCCAAGGCCGAACTGACCAAGATCTTCTTCAAGCCGCTGCGGGTGATCGGGTCGACCATGGGCACTCGCGCAGAACTCACCTCGCTGACTCGGATGCTGGTCACCACTGGAATCCGACCGGTGATCAACCGGACGCTGCCGCTGACCGCGGCCCGAGAAGGTTTCGCCGCTTTGATCGACGGCGACGTCTTCGGCAAGATCGTCTTTGAACCGTGAGCATGGCCGCAGTGACCACCTACCGACCGCCGACCCTGGACGATGTCCCGGCCGCTGCCCACTGTCACCTGGAGTGCTGGCGGGAGGCGTACTCCGACTTGCTGACGCCCGCCCGGCTTGCCGAACTCCTGACGATCGACTGGTTCCTCGAGTTATGGCGCCACCACGTCACCGGCGGTCGGGTGGTGAGGATTGCGGTTCAGGAGCCAGAGGTGATCGGTTTCGCCGTGGCGGGTCCCGCCGAAGAAGTGGGCGTCCAGATCACCTTTACCTTGAACGCCATCAATGTCCGGCGGGCGTACTGGGGAACCGGTGTCGGTCAGCGCCTGCTCGATATGACCGTCGGCGAGCGCGATGCCTTTCTCTGGGTCTTCCGTGACAATGCCCGGGCTCGCGCGTTCTACCTCCGCAACGGCTTCAGACCAGATGGTGCCGAGCGCGTGGAGCCGTTCTTCGGGCCGATGGAGATCCGGATGGTGAGGTTTGCTGCATCGCCGGAATGACGGCGATCCGAGCCCGCCGAACACGTCGTCGCAGCACTGCCGCACTCTGAGCTCCGTCGGCACTCTTTGAGTCCTGTTCTTCGGGTTAAACAAGCGAGGCCGGGGCTCGAAGCGGGATGCGGCCGGTTCCGTGGTCAGGCAACATGCTCGGTCGCGGGAGACACTCCGGATCCGGTCGGTCGGGGCGAAGCTCAGCGGCACGTACTCCATGCGGCAGGCTCAGGCCGTGTCGCCCTCCGGGTCGTCCAGGCGGGCAAGCCAGGTGGCGAGCCGCTCGATCGGAACCTCGAACTCAGGGTTCAGATCAACGAACGCACGCAACTGATCAGCGAGCCACGCAAGGGTGACTTCGTCGTCACCCTTGCGTGTCTCGAGCTCTTCGATCCCCCGGTCGGTGAAGTACAACGTCAGCCGAAGGCCGCATCAAGCAGCTCGCGTTGCTGCGCCTCGTGGACCTTGGCCGAGCCGACCGACGGTGCGGAGGAGGCAGGTCGGGTGATGGGCGTGAGTGACCATTCGCGGCCGGGAAGCTGTTCGGCCAAAGCGCCTGGCAGATTCAGTGCCATGAACGGCCAGGCTCCCTGGTTGGCCGGCTCATCCTGCACCCAACGAATTTCACGGACCTTGTCGAATGACGCCAGTTGGTTGGCCAGCTGCTTGGCGGGCAGGGGATAGAGCCGCTCGAGCGGAATGATGGCCACGCTGCCTTCCTTGCCTGCCTGACCACGGCGGTTGATCAAATCCCAGCGGACCTTCCCGGTACACAAGATGACCGACGTTACCTTGCTGGCGTCTTCGATCGTCCTGTCGGGCAGGACGGGGCGCCAGCTGCCTGCGGTGAAGTCCGACGGCATCGAGACCGCCATCCGATTGCGCAGCATGGACTTCGGAGTGAAGATGATCAACGGCCGGTGCATCTGGCCGAGGGCCTGTTGCCGGAGCAGGTGAAAATGGCTCGCCGGTGTGGACGGCTGTGCGACCGTGAACGCGTCCTCGGCGCTCAATTGAAGCCAGCGCTCGATCCGTCCCGACGAGTGATCGGGCCCTTGGCCCTCGTAGCCGTGTGGCAGCAACAGCACCACACCTGACTTCTGGGTCCACTTGGCCTGCCCGGAGCTGATGAACTCGTCGATGATCGTCTGCGCGCCATTGGCGAAGTCGCCGAACTGTGCTTCCCAAAGGACCAACGCCTCAGGACTGGCAACCGAATAGCCGTATTCGAAGCCCATGGCGGCGAACTCGCTGAGCAACGAGTCGAACACGTGGAATTTCCCTTGGTTGTCGTCGAGGTGTTTCAGCGGCACCCACGATTCACCGGTGACCCGGTCAACGATGGCGGCGAAGCGCTGGACGAAGGTTCCACGCCGGGTGTCTTGACCGGTGAGCCTAACGGTTCGGCCTTCGGCCAGCAGCGATCCGATGGCCAAGATTTCGCCGGTGGCCCAGTCGATCGGTCCCTGGGTTATCGCTGCGGCTCGCCGCTGCAACTGCGGCATCACTTTGGGGTGCACCGTGAAGCCGTTGGGGAACGTCGTGTGTGCGTCCGCGATCTTCTTCAACATCTCGATGGTGATCGCCGTGCCATGCTTTGCCGCCGACTTGCTCGGATAGGCCGGCACAGGTGTGTATCCCTCTGACGTCCTCGGCGCCTGCACGTCACGCACCTCGGCGAAGACACTTTCCAGGCGCTTCTGGAAGCGGGACATCACAGCCTCCGCATCCTCCACCGTGATATCACCGCGTCCGATCAGGGCTTCGGTGTAGAGCTTGCGAACGGAGCGCTTCTTCTCGATCAGGTCGTACATTCGCGGCTGGGTGAAGCTCGGATCATCGCCTTCGTTATGGCCGCGCCGGCGGTAGCAGACGATGTCGATCACGACGTCTTTGTTGAATTCCTGTCGGAAGGCGAAGGCCAGCCGGGCCACTCGGACGCACGCCTCCGGGTCGTCCCCGTTCACATGGAAAATCGGTGCCTGGATCATTCGCGCGACATCGGTGCAATACATCGAGGAGCGCGATTCGGCCGGTGATGTGGTGAAGCCCACCTGGTTGTTCACGATGATGTGGATGGTGCCGCCCGTACGGTAACCGCGCAGTTGCGAGAGGTTGAGCGTCTCGGCGACCACGCC
>Ga0126314_10001274_pt1 | contig 12054 bp, 12 predicted proteins | sample Plot105B_FD_92535 | JGI IMG/M metagenome (GOLD analysis project Ga0126314, IMG submission 92535) | Serpentine soil microbial communities from UC McLaughlin Reserve, CA, USA - Plot105B | ecosystem: Environmental > Terrestrial > Soil > Grasslands | place: USA: UC McLaughlin Reserve, Lake County...
CGCTGCCGGAGCCGGAGCGAAAGCCGGAGTCTGAGCCGCAGCCGGAGCCGGAGCGAAAGCCGGAACCGGAAATGCCAGAGCCTGCGGCCGCGGAGGCAGCTGCCGAGGAGCCGGCCGCCGAGGAGCCAACGGCCGAGGAGCCGGCCGCCGAGGAGCCGACGGCCGAGGAGCCGGCCGCCGAGGATGCGCACGAGCAGCCGGCGATCGATGACACGCTCGGGCTACCGCTCGGACAGCGGTTACGGTCGCGCCTTCGGCGCCGCGAGCGTGAGCAGGAGGTTCCTGCGCCGGCCCCGCCGCGGCACGTGAAGCTGCTGCCGCGTCGCTCGGCGGCGGAGGCCGACCGCGCCGCGCAAGAGGTGGCCGAGCTGTTCGGCTCCGCCACGGATGGCGAAGACCCGAAGGAGCGTGAGGAGGAGCGCGCGTGAAGAAGGTGCCGCCCGCACCGCTCCGCTTTCTCCTCGCGGCGGCCTTCCTCGTGCTCGTTGCCGCCGCCGTCAGGCTCGTCGGCCTCGACATGCTCTGGATCGGCGTCGCGGTCTTGGGCGCGTGTCTGCTCGCCGGGCTCGTCGTGCGCAGCAGGTCAAGTCGGAGGTGGGAGCAGGGGGCCGAGGCGGAAGCCGACCCGGCGCCGGCGCCCGAGCGACGCGTGGAGGCGGCGCCGGAACCCGAGCCCGAGCCCGCACCGAAGCCCGAGCCCGCACCGGAGCCCGAGCGGAAGCCGGACCCGAAGCCAGAGCCCGTCCTCGCGGCCGTACCTCAGCTCCCTCGCGAGCCCGACCCGCAGCCGGAGCCCGACCCGCAGGCGGAGCCGGTCGTCGTGCCGCTTGCCCTGCGCGACCGGTCGCCCCGGTCCTGGAACCTGTGGGAGCTCGAGAGCCTCGCAGCGGCGATGAACGGCGACTCCCGCGCGGAGGAGCGTGCGCTGCTGCTGCTCCACCTGCGCGAGTACGCCGACGCGGCCGGGAACCTGCCGCTCGAGTTCGACCCGCTCGTCCGCGACGTCTTCGGCGCCGGCCTCGCGGAGCTCGTCACGTGAACGCCGCCTCCGTGCAGCGCCAGGTCGCGCTCGCGGGGATCGCGCTCCTCGCCGCGGTCGGCGCGCTCGCCTTGACCTCGCACGGGAACAGCCAGTCGCTGAGGGGGATCCCGGAGCCTGTTCTGGTCGCCGGCGGGTGGTACACGGCCCTCGCTGGCGCCGAGCGGCCGCGCTACGGACGGCGAACCCGCTGCGGCTACCTCCTGAAGCCGGGCACCGAAGGCGTTACCGACTCCGTCCTGCCGTGCGGGGTGCTGATCTACGTCGCCTACGGGGACAGCCCGCAGGTCCTCACGCGCGTGATCGACCGCCGGCCCGTCCTGCCGGGGCGGAAGTTCGACCTGACGCCCAGGCTCGCGGAGGAGCTCGGCGTCGACGGTGTCCAGAAGATCCGCTGGGTCTACGCGCGCTGACGGCGGCTACAATGGCCTTACTCGAGCCTGTACGTGCTCGGGGCTTCTCTGTAGAACCAACACCAAGAGAGAGGGAGCTGTCGTTCGACCCGAGGTGCGTCTGCACCGGAGGAAGACGCGGCACCCACCTGGCTTGTCCAGGTTCACACAGGCTCCGCGTATCGGCAGGCTGGAGTGACTGCGGGGGGAATCGTCAGGTTCCCCCCGCGTCATACAGCTAGCCTGGGTCGCATGGTCGAAGTCGCCGGAGACGCGTCGCGCGATGGGCGCTGGGCGCTCGTTCGGCTCGCCGTCGAGGGCGAGCGGATCGTTCGCGCGGAAGCCGACGGACTCGACCGCCCGCTCGAGGGGCTGACGCTCCTCGAGGCGGCGGCTGTCGGCGGCGACGAGCTCGCCGTGGACGCGCTCGCCAACGCCCTCGCGCCCGTTTTCACCGCCGCGCCGAACGCCGGCCGGGTCGCGGTCGCGATGAGCGGCGGGGTGGACAGCGCGGTCGCGCTGCTGCGCGCGGGGCCGAATGCGATCGGCGTCACGCTGCGCCTCTGGCTCGATCCGAGCGGCCCTGACGCCGAACGGGCCTGCTGCTCGCCGGAGGCCGTTCTCGCGGCTCGCGCGACGTGCCACCGCCTCGGCATCCCGCACGTGACGCTCGACCTGCGCGAGGAGTTCCGGCGCGCGGTCGTCGAGCCGTTCGTCCGTGGCTATGCGGCCGGGCGGACGCCGAACCCTTGCATCCACTGCAACGGGAGCTTTCGCTTTGCGGAGCTGCTCGCGTTCGCCGAGCGCGCCGGCGCCGGTCGCCTCGCCACGGGCCACTACGCGCGCATCGTCGAGCGTGACGGGCGCAATCTCCTGGCACGCGCGGTCGCTGCAGGCAAGGATCAGTCGTACATGCTCGCGAAGCTCGACCCGCGCTTCCTGGAGCGGCTCTGGTTCCCGCTCGGCGAGCAGGGCAAGGAGGAGACGCGCGCGGAGGCCGCGCGCGCGGGACTCGAAGCTGCGTCCCGCGCGGAGAGTCAAGAGGCCTGTTTCCTCGCAGGCGGCGACTACCGCGAGTTCCTCGAGCGACACGGGCTCACTGCCGAGGAGGGCGCGCTCGTCGACGAGGCGGGTCGTGAGGTCGGCCGCCACGGCGGGTTCTGGCGGTTCACGCCCGGCCAGAGGAAGGGTCTCGGCATCGCCACGGGCGAGCCGGTCTACGCGCTGCGCAGCGACGCTGCCACGAATACCGTCGTCGTCGGCGGTCGGTCGGCCCTCGCGACGCAGACCGTTCACGCCCGTGGGCGCCTGCACCTGCCGGTCGAGCGAGCCGACGTGAAGCTGCGCTATCGCTCGCCTGCGGTCGGCGCTGCGGTCGAGCCGAGCGACGGCGGCTTCGTGCTGCGGCTCGACGAGCCTGCGCACGGTGTCGCGCCCGGGCAGGCGGCCGTGCTCTACGACGGCGACGCGATCGTCGGAGCCGGAACCATCATTACGGATCCTTCCGAAACCTTCCGTGCCGCTCCTGCGTTTCAATCGGAGGTCGAATGACAGGCGACGAGATCACGCTCACGATTCCGCGGGAGCAGCCGTTCCACGAGGTGGCGCACCTCGTCCTCGGCGGAGTCGCGGCGCGCCTGAACCTCACCTTCGAGAGCATCGACGACCTGGAGACCGCGCTCGACGCGGTGCTCGAGCGCGCGGCGGAGGAGGGCGAGGTGACGGTCAAGCTGCGCCTCGACGAAGGCGCGATCGTGACCTGCGTCGGCCCCTTCGCGGAGGAGGGCCTGCGGACGGAGCTCGAGCGCGACGACTCAGAAGACGGCTACACGCTACGCCGCGTCCTCGACACCGTCGTCGATCGCTACGAGCTGAACCGCGAGGGCTGGCTCGAGCTGACGAAGGACCTGGCGAGCGAGGGAGCGACGTGATGCAGGAGAGCGACAAGGTCCTGCTGCGGCGCTACCACGAGCACGGCGACCTCGCGGCGCGCGAGAAGCTGATCGAGCAGTACATGTCGCTCGTGCGCTCGCTCGCGCGGCGGTACTCGTACCGGGGCGAGCAGCTCGAGGACCTGGTTCAGATCGGCGCGATCGGCCTGATCAAGGCCATCGACCGCTTCGACGTCAACCGCGGCGTGGAGCTGACGACGTATGCGACGCCGAACATCATCGGCGAGATCAAGCGCCACTTCCGCGACCGTGGCTGGTCGGTCCGCGTCCCGCGCGGGCTGCAGGAGCTCAACATCCAGCTCTCGCGCCAGATCGAGGAGCTGACCGTGCAGCTCGGCCGGTCGCCGACGATCGCGGAGCTCGCGAAGGCCGCGGAAGTCGGCGAGGAAGACGTGCTCGAGGCGCTCGAGAGCGGGCGCGCGTACAGCTCGCTCTCGCTCTCCGCCGGCTCTGGCGGCCGCGACGAGGACGGCGAGCTCGACCCGCTCGAGTCGCTCGGGACGGAGGAGCACCAATACGAGGTCTCCGAGGATCGCGCCGTGCTCGCTCCCGGCTTTCGCGTCCTCGACGAGCGGGAGCGCCGGATCCTGCACCTGCGGTTCTTCGAGGGCCTGACCCAGTCGCAGATCGCGCAGCAGGTCGGGATCTCGCAGATGCACGTGTCGCGGCTGATCCGCCGCTCGCTCGAGAAGATCCGCGACGAGATCGCGGCCGAGGAGCGGGCGAGCCCCACCTAGAATCGTCCGCGTGCGCACGACAGCCGAGCTCCGCGCGGGCTACCGCGACTTCTTCGAGTCGAAGGGACATGCCTTCGCGCCGTCGCATTCGCTGATCCCGCGCGCCGACGATCGCTCGACGCTGCTGATCTCGGCCGGAATGCAGCCGCTGATGCCGTTTTTCCTCGGCTTCGAGGAGCCGCCCGCGCCTCTGCTGACGACCGTGCAGAAGGTCTTCCGCACGCCCGACATCGATGCGGTCGGGCTCGACGGGCACCACCTGACGTTCTTCGAGATGCTCGGCAACTTCTCGTTCGGCCGGTACTTCAAGGACGGCGCGATCGAGTACGCGACCGAGTTCATCCAGGAGCACCTGAAGCTCGACTGGGACCGGCTGTGGGTGAGTGTTCACGCAGGTGACCCGGACTTGAAGCTCGGTCCCGACCAGGTGGCGATCGCGGCCTGGGAGAGGATGGGCATGCCGCCGGAGCGGATCGTGCGCCTCCCGCGCGCAGACAACTTCTGGTCGGTCGGGGGCCCCGGCCCGTGCGGCCCCGACTCGGAGATGTTCTTCGACTGGGGCGAGGACGTGGGCTGCGGCCGCGCCGAGTGTCGGCCGGGCTGCGAGTGCGAGCGGTTCCTGGAGTTCTGGAACCTCGTCTTCATGGAGTTCGAGCTACACGCCGACGGTTCGCTGACACCACTGCCGAAGCAGAACATCGACACCGGGATGGGGCTCGAGCGCGCCGCGCGCATCTTGCAGCAGGCGGACTCCGTCTACGACACGGACGGCTACCAGACCCTCATGAGCTGGATCGCCGCGGAGTCGGGCGTTGCCTATGGCGAGAGCGACCACGCGACGAAGGCGCACCGGATCCTGGCCGACCACGGCCGCGGCATGACCGTCCTCGCCGCCGACGGTGTGACGCCTTCGAACGAGGGCCGCGGCTACGTCATGCGCCGCGTGATCCGCCGGGCGGTGCAGCAGGCCGGCCGGATCGGGCTCGAAGCGCCGTTCCTCGCCGGCCTCGCGGGCGTGGTCGTCGAGCAGATGGGCGAGGCGTACCCCGAGCTGCCTCGGGCGCGCGAGGAGATCGAGCGTGTCCTCACGGCGGAGGAGGAGCGCTTCGGCGAGACGCTCGCGCGCGGCTTGACGCTCTTCGAGGAAGCCGCCGCCGACGGCGAGATCTCCGGCGAGGAGGCGTTCCGGCTGCACGACACGTACGGCTTCCCGCTCGAGCTAACGCAGGAGCTGGCGCGCGAGCGCGGGCTGCCGGTCGACGAGGACGGGTTTCGGGAGCGGATGGAGGAGCAGCGGACGCGCTCGAGGAAGACGGTGCAGGAGGTCGAAGTGCGCGTCAGCGCCGATGCCCGCAGCGAGTTCGTCGGTTACGAGAAGACGGAGTCGCTGACCGCGATTCTGGCCTACGAGGAGCTTGGCGACGGGCGGTTTCAGGCGAAGCTCGAGGCGTCGCCCTTCTACCCGGCCGGTGGAGGCCAGGTCAGCGACGGTGGCTTCATCGAGGATGAGGAGACGGGCGCGCGGGCGGAGCTCGTTGCCGCGACGAGGCTCCCGGACGACGACCAGGTCCTGACGTTCGCCGGCGACGGCTTCGCCGAGGGAATGCGCGTGAAGGCCGTCGTGCCCTGGAGCGAGCGCTTCCCGACGATGGCGAACCACACGGCGACGCACCTCCTCCACAAGGCCCTGCAGGAGGTGCTCGGCGAGCACGCTCGGCAGGCCGGGTCGGCGGTACGGCCCGACAAGCTGCGCTTCGACTTCGCACACCCACAGGCCGTTTCCGACGAGGAGCGCACGGAGATCGAGCGCCGCGTGAACGAGGCCATCTTCAGGAACCTGCCGGTGCGCGCGTACATCGTTCCGATCTCCGAGGCCCGGAACCTCGGCGCGATGATGCTTTTCGGCGAGAAGTACGGCGAGGAGGTTCGCGTCGTCGACATCGCCGGCTACTCACGGGAGCTCTGCGGGGGCACGCACGTGCGCGCGACCGCCGAGATCGGGCCGTTCGTGATCACCTCGGAGAGCTCGGTCGGGTCCGGCACCCGGCGGATCGAGGCCGTGACGTCCGGTGAGGCATACGCATTGCTGCACGGCCGCGGGCACGAAGCCGAGGAGCTACGGGCCGAGCTCGAGCGTACCCGCAAGGAGGGGCCGCGCCGGGAAGCCAAGGCCGAGGTCACGGTCGAGTCGCGCAGCGAGGACGCGATCGGCGGCGTCAACGTCTTCGTCGGCCGGGCAGAGGACGTCGACGCGGACTCGCTGCTCGAGGAGTCCGACCGGATCAAGCAGGAGCGCTCGCCGGCCGCCGTCGTCCTCGGCGCGACCGAGGACGGGCGCGTCCACCTGGTCGCGAATTTCGACCGCTCGCTCGAGGGCCGGGTCGACGCGGTCGCCGTGATCAAGGAGGCGGCGGCGGAGGTCGGCGGTGGCGGCGGCGGCCGCCCGACGATGGCGCGCGCCGGCGGCCGTGACCCGTCGAAGCTGGGCGATGCGCTCGCCAAGGCGGAAGAGGCGCTGCGCAGGGCACTCGGGTGAAGGTCCTCGCGCTCGATTACGGCTCTGCGCGCACCGGCGTGGCGGTCTCCGACGCGACCGGCACGATCGCTCGGCCGCTCGGCGTGGTCGAGCGCGCCGCGTCCGAGGCGGGCCTTGAGCGGCTTGCGCAGATCGTCCGCGAGGAGGGCGCGGCACGTGTCGTCGTCGGCCTGCCGCTGACCCTACGCGGCGAGCATGGCGCTCAGGCCAGGGAGACCAACGTCTTCGTCGAGGCTCTGCGCGCGCGGCTCGAGGTCCCGGTCGAGAGCTACGACGAGCGCTTCACGACCGGCCTTGCGACCGGCGTCGGCTCCGACGAGGCTCCGGAGGACGCGCGAGCCGCGGCCCACCTGCTGTCGAGCTACCTCGCGTGGTCGAGCGCAGCGGCGGAGTGATGCCGCCGCGGCCGCGGCCGCCGAAGCGGACGCCGAAGGCCGTCGTCTACCGGCGGCGGGCGGTCGCTCTCGCGGTCCTGGTGGCAGGGTTCCTGATCGCGTGGTTCGCGGTCGCGAGCGGCGGCGGCTCCGACAAGCCGAAGCCTCCGCCGACGACCGCTGCCGTTGCGCCGCCGAAGCCGTTCCGGGTGATCTTCCCGGAAGGGTTCACGCGCAAGCAGATGGCCGTGCGTGTGACCGCGGTCGCGGGAATCGCTCGCCGCAAGCGCGGCAAGCCCGTCCGCCTGCAGGGGAAGGCCTACCTGGCGGCGACCGCGCGCCGGCGGCCCCAGCCCCGCTTCGGCTTGAAGCCGCTCCCGCTCGAAGGGTTCCTGTTTCCCGCGACCTACGACTTCACCGCGCGGACGACGTCTCCGCAGCTCGTCGCGGCGCAACTGAAGGCATTCCGGGCAAACTGGGCGAAGCTGAACCTAGCCTACGCGCGCTCGAAGAACCTGACGCCGTACGACGTGCTCACCATCGCCTCGATGGTCGAGAAAGAGACGCCTGCGCCCGAGGAGCGGCAGCTCGTCGCCGGCGTGATCTACAACCGCCTTCACCTCCGGATGACCCTCGGGATCGACGCGACCCTGCGCTACGGCCTCGACATTCCGCCGTCCGAGTCGATCCACGCGTCCCAGCTCGAGAGCACGAGCCCCTACAACACGCGCAAGTACGCCGGCCTGCCGCCGACGCCGATCGCGAGCCCCGGTCTCGCCTCGCTCCAGGCCGCCGCGCACCCCGCGAAGACGCCCTATCTGTTCTTCGTCGCGAAGCCCGACAAGAAGCACCACTTCTTCACGGCCAGCTCGGCCGAATTCGAGCGCTACAAGGCGGAGCACGGCTACCGATGAGCCGCGTCGCGCTGCTCGGCCGGCCGGTGGCGGAGTCGCTCTCGCCGCGGATGCAGAACGCGGCGTTCGCCGCCGTCGGGCTCGACTGGAACTACGTCGCGCTCGAAGTGGAGGCGGAGGTGCTCGCGGAGACCGTCTCCGCGCTCGCCGGCGACGGATACGTCGGAGCGAACGTGACGATTCCACACAAGGAAGCCGCGGCCGCAATTTGCGACGAGGCAGACGGCGACGCCGTCAACACGTTGCTCTTTCGGGACGGGCGCGTGCTCGGCTTCAACACGGACAAGCAGATCGTGCTCGGGATCGAAGCCGAGCGGGCGTGCCTGATCGGTGCCGGCGGTGCCGCGAGGGCGCTGCTGCCGGCGCTGCCTGACGATGTGCACCGGTTCTCGCGCGGCGGCGACTGGCCGCCCGACGCCACCGGCTGCGACCTGATCGTGAACGCGACGCCCGTGCGTGACGAGTTGCTGGTGGCGCCGGCGCGGGAGCACGCGGTCGTCGACCTCGCCTACCACGCCGACGGCAGGCCGACGGCCCTCGTCGCGGCGGCGCACGCCGCGGACTCGCGCCTCGTCGTCGACGGGCTCGAGGCGCTCGTGCGGCAGGGGGCTGCGTCCTTCGAGCTCTGGACCGGGCAGTCCGCGCCTGTCCGCGTGATGCGGAGCGCCCTAGGCTTACCCACATGACGCTCAGCCTCGTCACCGCCGGCGAGTCGCACGGCCCCGCGCTGGTGGCGATCCTGACCGGGCTGCCGGCCGGGCTCGTGCTCGACCGCGCGGCGATCGACGCCGACCTCGCGCGCCGCCAGCAAGGCTACGGGCGTAGCCCGCGGCAGCAGCTGGAGCAGGACACGGTCGAGGTGCTCGCGGGGCTGCGGCACGGCCGCACGCTCGGCACCCCCCTCGCGCTCGTCGTCGCGAACCGCGATCACGAGAACTGGGAGTGGGGGATGAGCCCGTGGCCGCCGGAGGGCCATGCCGCCGGCAAGGGCACGAGGCCGGTGACGCTGCCGCGGCCGGGTCACGCCGACCTCGCCGGCTCGCTCAAGCACGGCCTCGCAGACGCCCGCGACGCCCTCGAGCAGGCGAGCGCCCGCCAGACGGCGGTGGCGGTCGCCGCCGGCGCGGTGGCGAAGGCCCTGCTCGCTGCGATCGACGTCGGCGTCGAGGGGTCGGTCGTGACGGAGGAGCTCGAGGCGCGCATCGACGAGGCGCGGGCGGAGCGCGACACCGTGGGTGGGATCGTCGAGGTTCGAGCGAGCGGCGTGCCGCCGGGGCTTGGCTCCTACGCCTCGAAGGAGACGCGGCTGGACGCGCGGCTCGCCGCGGCGGTGATGGGGATCCAGGCGGTGAAAGGCGTCGAGGTCGGCGCCGGCTTCGAGCTCGCGGGGCGCCGCGGCTCGCAGGCGCACGACGAGATTCTCGCGCGCGAGGACGCAACTCTCTATCGCGAGACGAACTTCGCCGGCGGGATCGAAGGGGGCGTCTCGAACGGCGAGCCGGTCGTCGTGCGGGCGGCGATGAAGCCGCTGCCGACACTGATGCGGCCGCTGCGGTCGGTCGACCTCGACACGGGCGAGGCGGGTGAGGCGCTCGTCGAGCGCAGCGACGTCGCGGCCGTCGAGGCGCTCGCGGTCGTCGCAGAGGCGGCAGTCGCCTACGAGCTGGCTCGGGCCGCCCGCGAGAAGTTCGGCGGTGACTCGCTCGCGGACTTCGTCGGCGCCTGGCGGGCATACCTGGAGCGAATTCCATGGCGCACGCCCTAGACCGGCACGTCGCCCTCGTCGGCTTCATGGGCGCGGGTAAGTCGACCCTCGGCGCACAGGTGGCGGAGCGGCTCGGACGGAGGTTCGTCGATCTCGACCGCGAGCTGGAGCGCTCGTTGCGGCAGACGATCCCCGAGCTGTTCGAGCAGCGCGGCGAGGCGGAGTTCCGCATCCTCGAGGCCGAGGTCGCGCTCGACACGTTGCGCAACAACCGCCCCGCCGTCGTGGCCCTCGGCGGTGGCGCTGTCGAGACGCAATCGATCCGCCGCGCGCTGCACGACCGCGCGCTGACGGTGCTCGTCGACGTGGACCCGACGCTCGCCTGGACGCGGGTCGGGGGCAGCGCGCGGCCGCTCGCGCGCGACGAGGAGAGCTTCCGAGCACTGTTCGAGCGGCGGCGGCCGCTCTACGCCGACGTTGCCGACGCGCGGGCGCAGGATGTCGACGGGGTGGTGCTGGCGGCTGCCGGGATCGTCGTGGAGCAGGACGCCTTCGCCCGCCTGCGCGAGCTCGTCCCCGACGGCGAGGTCGAGCTGATGGGCGACGCGACGGTGCTCGGGCTGCACCGGCCGGCGCTCGATGCGCCGGTGCACGCGCTCCGCGGCGGAGAGGAGGCGAAGAGCCTCGGTGCGGTGGAGCGGCTGTGGCGCGAGCTCCGCCTCGGTCGCGACGGGACGATCGTCGCGTTCGGCGGAGGCTGTACCACCGACGTGGCGGGCTTCGCGGCAGCGACGTATCTGCGCGGCGTGCCGTGGGTCGCGGTTCCGACGACGCTCGTCGGGCAGGTCGACGCTGCGATCGGAGGGAAGACGGCGGTGAACCTGCCGGAGGGGAAGAATCTCGTCGGCGCGTTCCATTGGCCGCTGCGAACCGTGATCGACCCCGCTCTGCTGGAGACGCTCCCGGAGCGGGAGCGGCGGTCGGGCATGGCGGAGGTCGTGAAGACCGGATTGCTGGCGGGAGAGCGGGTCTGGGAGCTCCCGCATGCCGAGCTCGTGCGAACGTGCGCCGCCTACAAGGCGGCGGTGTGCCTGCGCGATCCGCACGAGCGGGGGGAGCGGGCGGTGCTGAATCTCGGCCACACCTTCGCGCATGCGCTCGAGGCGGCCGGCGACTACCGCCGCCTCAGCCACGGCGAGGCCGTCGCGCTCGGTCTGCTCGCGGCGCTGCGGCTGTCCGGCGTCGAGACCGCGGCCGTCGAGCAGGTCCTGCGACCCGAGCCCGCGCAGGTCAGCAGAGACGCTGCGTGGGCCGCGTTGGCGCGCGACAAGAAGTCCGTCAACGGGGCGCCGCGGCTGGTGCTGCTCGAGTCGCCGGGCAAGCCGGTGACCGGCGTCGAGCTGCCGGAGCAGCAGGTGCGGGCGGCGCTCGACGAGCTGATCGCCGACTAGAGTCGGCTCGTGCGCGTCGCAGTCCTGAACGGCGTCAACCTCGACCTGCTCGAGCGGCGCGACCCGGCGCTCTACGGGGGGCTCAGCCTCAACCAGCTCGAAAGTCGGATCTACGGCTGGGCGCGAGAGCTGGAGGTCGGCGTCGAGTGCCGCCAGACGAACAGCGAGGGCGAGTACATCGGCTGGTGCCACGACGCGCTCGACTGGGCGGACGGCGTGATCGTCAACCCGGGTGCGTGGACGCACTACAGCTATGCCATCCGCGATGCGGTCGACCTGTTTACGGTGCCGGTGGTGGAAGTGCACCTGTCGGACATCGAGCAGCGCGAGGAGTGGCGGCGGACGTCCGTCGTCGCCGACCTCGCCGCGGCGCGAGTGCTCGGCAAGGGCCCGGACGGCTATCGCGAGGCGCTCGCGTTCCTGGCCGAGGGGCAGGCATGAGCCGCGTCGAGCGCCTGCGGACGAGCCTCGAGGAGCCGCTGCTCGTTACGAACCCCGTCAACGTCCGTTACCTGGTCGGCTTCGCGAGCTCGAATGCGGCCCTGCTCGTCGACCCCGAGCGCGTCCGGCTCTACACGGACTTCCGCTACGCGGAGGCCGCGCGCGCGGTGGAGGCCGTCGAGTTCGTGGAGACGAAGCGCTCGGTCGTCGCGGCGCTCGCCGAGCTCGTGGACGGCCGCGTTGGCTTCGAGGCCGACGCGATCAGCTACGCCGAGTGGCAGACCCTGGACGCCGGCGGCCTCGAGCTCGTGCCGCGCCGCGGGTTGGTCGAGGCACTGCGGGCAGTGAAGGACGAGGGCGAGCTCGACTCCCTTCGCCGGGCGGGCGAGATCACGAGCGAGGCGTACGAGCGGTTCGCGGGGGAGCGCTTCGTCGGCCGCAGCGAGCGAGAACTTGCCTGGCGGCTCGACGAGCTCTTCCACGAGCTCGGCGCGCACGCACCATCCTTCGAGA
>Ga0126314_10001275_pt1 | contig 12049 bp, 7 predicted proteins | sample Plot105B_FD_92535 | JGI IMG/M metagenome (GOLD analysis project Ga0126314, IMG submission 92535) | Serpentine soil microbial communities from UC McLaughlin Reserve, CA, USA - Plot105B | ecosystem: Environmental > Terrestrial > Soil > Grasslands | place: USA: UC McLaughlin Reserve, Lake County...
AACGTGGCGGGTAAACCCTGCAAACTGCTATCGCGGAAGTAGAAAGAACCCGATCCGTGCAGCTCGTTTGTGCCTGATTTGGTTATGACATTGATTACAGACGAGCCCGATCGGCCCAGTTGTGAAGAGAAACGATTGGTGGCGATCTGAAACTCCTGAATCGCTTCCTGGGAAATATTCTGTATGGGACCTCCGACGACATCGTCATTGGTATCGACCCCGTCAATGGTGACATTGCCACCACGTCCGAGTTGACCGGCCGAGGAGATCACGACCGTATTCGTCTTCGTGGGATCAAAGTTTGGCGCGGGAGCGTTACCGGGAATCAATAAGGCGAGCTCGAGAAAATTGCGGCCATTGAGCGGGAGGCTCTCGACTTCGCGTGACTCGATTATGCCGTGGATTAACGAGTCGCTATTGTCAATAAGTGGAAGGTATGAGGTTAAATCAACGACAATCGATTCACTCAGGCCGATCTCGAGGGGCACGTCCAAAGTAACAGTTTGGCCCACTTTGAGTGGTACCGATGTTTTCGAGACCCTGGTTGTAAAGCCCCTGGCTTCGAGCCTCAGCTCATAATCGCCCGGTGACATGTTTGAGAAGACGTAGAGTCCATCGCCGTTGCTGACAGTGTCGCGCTTGAGGCCCGTGGCTGTTTGAGTTGCTGTGATCTTCACTCCTGGAACAGAGGCGCCGTGAGGGTCGCTGATCATTCCAGTGAGAGTGGCGGTTGCGGGCTGTTGACCGAAAGCCGCAAACTGTGCGGAAAAGATAATCAAACTCAATACAGCAAGACGCTTCATTTATTGGTCCTCTTTTTTAGACAGGATGGACAAGATTTTTCAGGATTACAGGATATCTTGTGAATCCTGGAAAATCCTGTTCATCCTGTAAAACAAATTCTGCCAAGCACATCATCCACCAGATTTCTCGCTCTATCTTCGCTCTTCGCTTCGGCAACAACGCGAATGATCGGCTCCGTATTCGAACCTCTCACCAAAAACCATCCATCCGGCATGATCACCTTCACTCCATCGCGCGTGTCCATTTGAAACGTCGCAAACTCCTGCCGCACCATCCTGAGCACTGCCGGAATCCGATCGGAAGCGCACGACATCTTGTCTTTCACCATGCTGTAGCGCGGCAGATCTTCAAGTAGCTGCGTGACGGACTTCCCTGACTCTGCGAGTAGATGAAGCACGAGCGCAATGCCGACCAGACTATCGCGCGCGAAGTTGATACGCGGATAAATCACGCCGCCATTTCCCTCGCCGCCAATGACTGCATGCTGCTGCTGCATGGCATCCGTTACATTCACTTCACCAATCTTCGTCAAAAACACCGGACAGTCGAACTTTTTGGCGACGTCTGCGACAGCGGTAGTGGTCGAAAGATTCGCGACCACCGGCCCTTTCTCGCGTCCGAGCACATAGAGAGTTGCGAGCACGAGCGTGTAGTCTTCACCGATCGCCTCACCCTGACTCGAAACAATCGCCAGGCGATCTGCATCCATGTCCTGGGCAAAACCGATGTCGGCCTGATGCTCTTTGACGGTGCGACAGAGATCGCCAAGGTTTTCCGCGAGCGGTTCAGCCGGACGTGGAAATGACCCGTCGGGTGTGGTGTTCAGTTCAATCACCTCGGCGCCAAGCGCTTCGATCAACTTTGGACCGACGAGCGAACCTGCGCCATTGCACGAGTCGAGCACCACGCGCAGTTTTTTATGTGACTTTGGCAGTGGGCCAAGCGTATCGAGAATCGACTTGATATGTAGATCAGTTGCGCCCTCGACTTCTTCAACTGTCCTCAGTTCCGCGCCGCCTACTTTCGTGTACTCGCCCTGGTGATAGATGTCGAGCAACTCACGCGCCTGGCCCGCATCGAGAAAAAGTCCGGTCGAACTAATGAACTTCAATGCGTTCCATTCGGCCGGGTTGTGACTCGCGGTTATCGCGATGCCGCCTTGCGCGCGGCGGTGCCGCACTTGTAGCTGCACGGTCGGCACAGGACAGATACCGATATCGATAACACGGCTTCCGGTCGATAACACACCGGCAATGACCGCGTGCTTAACCATCTCGCCGGACGTTCGTGGATCGCGGCCAATAACAATCGTTCCGGAGCCCGTGTGCGTACCGAATGCCTGCGCGAATTGGGTCAGCAGTTTCGGAGTGAGCGACTGGCCGACGACGCCTCGCACGCCGGAGATGCTGATTTTTAAAGTAGGTATGGCCCGCATTGTTTAGTAAAGATTTCTCCCGCAACGGCGCAAAGGCGCAACGACAAACTCAACAAATCTCGTTGCGCCGCTGCGCCGCTGCGGGAGAAATCTTTTAGCGTTTGATCCGGTCGCGTGCCCAATCAAGTAGATTCCGCGCCGCCGCTTCTTCTGCGGCTTCAACAATAATCCGAATCATCGACTCCGTGTTGGAAGCACGCACATGAACCCAGCCATCCGGCAGTGTGACTTTTATGCCGTCGGCAGAATCAATCTCGAGTCGTTCCTGTTCCATGGCCGCCCGAAATTCCTGCAACACCGAATACAGACGATGTGGCTCGACCGTGACGTTGTGCTTCAAAGTAGTCAGTCGTGGAAGCCCGCCCACCAGTTCCGAAATGCGCTCTCCTGTCTGGGCCATGTGTTCCAGAATTAACGCGATCGCGGCGAGGCTGTCATGGGTCAAATGAACCTCTGGAACCGTAATGCCGCCGCTGCCCTCGCCTCCGAGCACGCCGTTATGCTCGATTAGTCCTTCGGAGATGTAAGCCTGGCCCACCGGCGTACGCACAACAGTGCCACCGTGGCGCGCGGCGATGATGTCCACTGCGCTGGAGGTGGAAACGTTGGTGACTACGCTGCCCGTTTTTTTTCGCAGTCGAATTTCAGCGGCGATGGCGAGCGTCATCTCTTCCGAGAGCGGCTCGCCAAGGTCGCTGACGATTCCCAGGCGCTCGCCATCGGCGTCATGGGCGAAACCGATGGCGGCGCGGCCGGCCTTCACGACCGCTCGAAGCTGGGCCATAGTTTCGGGCTTGGGCTCGGGCGCGTGCGGGAAAGGGGCACTGGGATTATCGTTAACTGCAAGCACCTCGCAGCCTAACTTCGCCAGCCATGCAGGACTGACAAACGAGCAGGCGCCGTTACAGCAATCAACTGCCACCGTCAAATTTTTTGACCTGATAGCATCGGCAGCAAAACTCTCGTGCAGCACTTTGACGTGCTCTTCGATCGCGTCCGCGGTTTGGACCACTTGCTTGATCGTGTCCCAACCAGCCTTGGCAAACTCGCCTTGATGAAAGATGTCCAGCAACTCTTCTCCCTGAGTGGAATTGAGATAAAGACCGTCACTACGAACAAACTTCAAAGCGTTCCACTGCCAGGGATTGTGCCCCGCGGTAATTGCAATACCGCCATCTGCCTTTAGCCACTTCACTGCCAACTGCATGCTCGGCGTCGGACAAACTCCGAGATCGACGACTTCACAACCCGCTGCCAGTAATCCGGCCAGAACTGCCGATCGAATCATCGGCCCGGATGGCCGCGTATCGCGGCAAATCAGAATTCGTCCGCGATCAAGATACGTCCCAAAGCTTTCGGCAAACTCGACCGCCAGTTCCGGGGTGAAGGTTTCACCGACGATTCCCCGCACGCCGGTGATGCCGATTTTCAGCGGTTTCATCTAACTTTGGAACTGAATAACTCAGGAAGCTGGGTTCTGTCGGACTTAATTGTACCTCACGACATAAGTTGTCGTCAGTCGTTTTCTGAAGTTTTTGCTCCCAGCACGTAAGTTTTCTTTGCTCCGGAGGAGCAAGAACCTTATTCTCAGGCCATGAACCGAATTCTCGTTATTGCTCTCGCCATATTTTCCCTTTTTACTGTCGCCGTTGCCCAGGAAAAAACGATTGCGGAACGGCTGGGCTATCCACGCGATGCGAAGCTTCTGATCGTGCATGCCGACGATCTGGGCATGGCCCACTCGGTAAATGCAGCGACAATCAAAGCGCTGGAGACTGGTCTCGTCAACTCCGGCAGCATCATGGTTCCGTGCCCGTGGCTTTCTGAGATCGCTACCTTTGCGCGCGCGAATCCGGGAGCCGATCTCGGACTGCATCTCACACTCACCAGCGAATGGACTTCTTTCCGCTGGGGTCCCGTGTCGCCGAAAGACCGTGTGATTTCGCTGCTCGATAAAGACGGTTATTTCTATCTGACTGAGACTGAAGCCGCTGCTCATGCAGATCCGAAGCAGGTGGAAATGGAAATCACGGCACAAATTGAGCGCGCCCGGGCAATGGGTATTCAACCGACACACCTCGATTCTCACATGGGAACGCTCTATCAGAACAAAGCATTGTTTGAAGTGTTCCTACGGGTCGCCCGCAATCAAAAATTGCCGGTGCGCGTGGCGAAGACGTGGTTTACTCGCACAGACTTTCTGCCTGCAACGCTGAAGCCCGAAGACGTCTACATTGATCGTACTCTCGACATCAATACGGAAGTCGCAGGCACGGACTGGGCAAAATTTTATACCGACGCAATCAAGCACCTTGAACCGGGAATAACGGAGGTTGTCATTCACCTGGCATACGACGACGCCGAAATGCAGGGTGCGACCTTCAATCATCCCAACTGGGGCGCGGCCTGGCGCCAGCGCGACTTCGAATTCTTCACCAGCGACGTATTTCGCAAACTCCTCGAGGAAAACCAGATCAAACTCATCACCTGGCGCGAGCTCGGGAAATTGATCAAATAGCCGCAGACTAAAAAACTGCTCCCACCCTGACCCTCTTTCCCGATCGTTCACGCGTTATTCGAGTGGACGGCAGCAATTGGGCTTGCCGGTAATTTTCAAAGTGCCTGAAGGAGAGCACCATGAAACACATTCAAAGGGCAATCGCGTTGTCTGGTCTACTTGTACTGTTGACGTTTTCATCTGCGCTGGGACAATCTGACCGGCAAACCATCATACATATACCGTTTAATTTTAGTGTCGGTGAGAAGGCCTTTCGGGCCGGCAAGTACGTCATCGAGCGAAACAGGAAAGACTCAGACACCGTGTGGGTCATCAGGCACAAGGATAATTCCGGCAAGGCAATACTGTTGACGAGACCGGTGCGCGCAATCGACACCGTGGAAGAAACACGACTGGTCTTCAGTAAGTACGGCGATCTTTATTTTCTGTCGGAGTTCTGGACGCCGGGCAGCAACACCGGACGCGAGATTCAGATCTCTAATCGTGAACGAGCATTGGAGAAGGCTTTAGCTGAGAAGCGCGACCAACATACCCTTACCGATCGGGGCAAGTAAGCAAACGGGGGACGCGCTGAGCAAGAGGCCCTGACGTCGAGTCAGGGCCTTGCTTTTTGTCACAAAGTCGACTAGGAAGAAGCGACGCTGATTTACAATTCAGACGCTTCGAGGAGTCGCCAGGTGACGATCGACAAGTTTTCACGCCGCCAGTTGATGAAAGCTGGCGGCATTAGTTTGCTTGGAGCTTTCGCATCTCGCGGAGGTGCATGGTCCATCCAGAATCAACACCTCAAAATGTATGTTGGCACATACACCTCCGGGAAGAGTGAAGGGATTTATGGTTATCACATGATCCCGGTTGCCGGTGGCCTGTCGCGTTTCACCTCCTCCACATCTGTGAACCCATCTTTCCTGGCTATCGATGGCAGCAGGAAATGTCTGTATGCGGTGAACGAAGTTGGTGAGTACGCCGGCAAACCCGGTGGGGGCGTCAGCGCATTTTCTATCGATGCTGAAAACGGGAGTCTCAGACTACTGAACGAACAAGCTACACTCGGCGCGGATCCCTGCTATCTAACAATCGATCGCAAGAGAAAAAATCTACTTGTCGCTAATTACACCGGCGGCAGCGTTTCTGTTCTACCAATACGTACCGACGGCACACTCGGAATGGCAACAGACGTGAAGCAGCACGAAGGCTCGGGTCCCAAAGAACAACAGAAAGGACCACACGCACATTGTGTAATCCTCGATCGTTCCGAGCGTCATGCGCTGATCGCTGATCTGGGGATCGATAAAGTCATGATTTACCGCTTCGACAGCTCAAAAGGAAAGTTGACCCCCAACAAGCAGCCCTTCGTCGAGCTGCAAACCGGCGCCGGTCCGCGTCACATAACCTTTCATCCCAACGGTAAGTACCTATACGTAATCAATGAGCTCGACTCGACAGTGACATCGTTTACTTATAACGAGAGTAACGGAACGCTCACACTGATGGAGACTGTTTCGACTTTACCGGGCGACTTTTCAGGCGTCACTTACTGCGCGGACATCCATGTCTCTGCGTCAGGCCGCTTTCTCTACGGCTCGAATCGCGGGCACAACAGCATCGTCGTTTTCAAGATTGATCCGCGCACAGGAAAACTCACGCTCGTCGAACACGTCTCAACCGGAGGGGACTGGCCGCGTAATTTTGTGCTGGACCCATACGGCAGCGTTTTACTGGTAGCGAATCAACGCAGCGACAACATCGTTAGCTTCTCGATCGACCGGGAGACTGGCCGCCTTCAGCCAACAGGCGTCGTCCAACAAATCCCCTCCCCTGTCTGCCTCAAATTTCTTTAGCCGCAAAAAGGCACAAGCACAAAGTGAAGAGAAGATTGGAGGTCCTCTTAATTCGTTTTGTGCTTTTTGTGCCTTTTGTGTCTAATTCTGCTTGTGTGCCTTCTTGTGGCGGGCTTTGTTTGATGACCATTGAAAAGTCCGCCCAAATAGAAGAAAATAACCCGCGTTCCTGAAACCCCTGCCTGAGGACAGCTAAATAGATGAAGAAATTGATACTCGCCCCATGGGCAGTCAGTCTTTCACTGTGCTTCGCCCTCCAGCCGCTGCTCGCATTGCAGGCACAGACGCCAGGCGACCTCGTCGATAGTGACGAATTCTTTCAACGCACCATTCGCACCAGTCCCGAACGCGACAATACGCGCCGGATCGAAGACTTGCTCAAGCGCATGACGCTGGAAGAGAAAGTCGGGCAGATGACTCAACTGGCGATCGGCATGGTCGTCTCAGGAAGGGACCAGGACGTAAAAATCGATCCGGCCAAACTCGAAAAGGCGATAGTTAAGTACGGAGTCGGCTCGATTCTGAACGTCTCCGAGCAGGCTCTCACGGTGGACAAGTGGCACGAGATCATCAACCCGATTCAGGAAGCAGCAACTAAGAAGACACGCCTCGGCATTCCCATGATCTACGGCATCGACTCAATCCATGGTGCCAACTACGTCCAGGGCGCAACCCTTTTTCCGCAAGAGATCGGAATGGCTGCCACGTTCAATCCGGAGTTGATGAAGCGCGCTTCTGAGATTGCTGCAATTGAAACCCGCGCCGCAGGCATACCGTGGAGTTTCTCACCGGTACTCGATCTTGGTCGCAATCCAGTCTGGCCGCGCTTCTGGGAAACGTTTGGAGAAGATCCTTATCTCGCTAAGGTAATGGGTGTCGCGTTCGTGCGTGGCCTCGAGGGTGCTGATGTCTCGTCACCAAGCCAGGTCGCGTCGAGTTTGAAGCACTACATGGGCTACAGTGTTCCACTCACCGGAAGAGATCGCACTCCGGCGTGGATTCCGGAGAACTACCTGCGCGAGTATTTTCTTCCAACTTTCGATGCTGCGGTTAAAGCAGGCGCGCGCACGATAATGATCAACTCAGGGGACATCAACGGTGTTCCCGGTCACATCAACCGGCAAATCCTGACTGACATTCTGCGAACTGAGCTCGGATTCAAAGGTTTCGTCGTGTCCGACTGGGAAGACATTAAAAAACTGGTGACGACGTGGCGCATCGCTCCCAATGAAAAAGAGGCCACGCGCCTCGCGATAATGGCGGGCATCGACATGAGTATGGTCCCGCTCGACTACAGTTTTGCCGATCACCTCATCGGTCTCGTAAAAGAGGGCGCAGTTCCGCAATCCAGAATCGACGAAGCAGTGCGTCGTATACTACGAGTTAAATTTGAGCTCGGACTGTTTGAAAAACCGATGCCTGATCCGTCGCTCAAATCGAAATTTGCACTGCCTGAGTACAGAGAAGTGAGTCTTCAGGCTGCCCGCGAATCGCTTACACTGTTGAAGAACGCAAACAACATACTTCCCCTCGCGAAGACCACCAAAGTGCTCGTCACCGGACCAACATCCGACTCGTTGATTTCGCTGAACAACGGTTGGACTTACGTGTGGCAAGGCTCGGAGGAGGGACTCTATCCTAAGGATCGACCTACCATTCGCAAAGCGATCGAAGCAAAGGCCGGCGCCGGCAACGTGACCTTCGTTCAGGGCACGAAGATCACGCGGCCTGCGGGCTCGACTTCAAACAACACTCCGACGGATCAGGAAGAAGAGGTCGACATCGCGGCGGCTGTTCAAGCTGCGCAGAATGTTGACGTGATTGTGCTTGCGCTCGGCGAGGGTTCGTATTGTGAAACGCCCGGCAACATCACCGACCTCACGATCGGCGCACCGCAGATCAAACTCGCGGAAGCCTTGAAGGCCACCGGCAAACCTATCGTATTCGTGCTCGTCGAAGGTCGTCCGCGGATAATCAACCGCATCGCCGACGCTGCGAATGCAATTCTGCTCGCTTACAATCCGAGTAACGAAGGTGGAACTGCGATTGCAGACGTGTTGTTTGGCGATGTAAATCCCAGCGGCAAACTTCCATTCACTTACCCGCGCACGCCGAACGGCCTGATCAATTACGATCACAAGCCATTCGAAACCGAGAACACGTCGTTTGGTAATATGGCTTTCAACCCGCAGTTTCGCTTTGGCGAAGGTTTGAGCTACACGACTTTCACCTACAGCGATCTGCGCGTCGGCAAAGACACGATTTCCGCAAATGATGAGTTGCCGGTGACTGTCATCGTAAAGAACGTCGGCAATCGCGCCGGTAAGGAAGCAGTCTTACTTTACGTGAGCGATTTGGTGGCGTCGATATCGCCTCCCGGCAAGCGCCTGCGACGATTCGCGAAGGTAAGTCTCGAGCCAGGCCAGAGCCGTACGTTAACGTTCAAGCTGCGCCGTGAGGATTTGTCGTTTATCGGTGCTGATAATAAGTCCGTCGTGGAGCCCGGCGAGTTTGAGATCAGGATTGCTGGATTGACGCAAAAGTTCACAGTCAAATAGAGACAGGATTTCAAGATTTCAGGATGAACAAGATGAATCCTGCTAATCCTGTAAATCTTGTAAATCCTGTCTAAAGCTAACGATTCCAAACACAAACTATATGAAACTGAATCGATCTCTGTCTCTAATACTAATCTTAGCTTGCGCGATCGTTGCAACTGCGCAGGAAGCACCCGCTCCAAAGCTCAACCTGATGCCCATACCGGTCTCAGTGAAGTTTAATCGAGACCGGCTCGTGGTTGACAGTAACTTTAGAGTCGCGACCCGCGGCCATTCAGACGCGCGACTGCAAGGAGGCATTTGGCGGTTCGTCAAACGTCTCGAAGGACGCACCGTTCTGACTCTCCCTGCGGCACTCGCGCCGGACGATCAGACCACGCCACTCATCATCCATTGTCAGGGGGCCGGCAAAAATATTCCCGGCGTCGGCGAGAATGAAAGCTATCGCATCGACATCACGAGCCGGCAGGCAATACTCAGCGCTCCAACCGTTGTCGGCGCGCTTCGTGGACTAGAGACTCTGCTGCAACTGCTCGACGCCGATCGCAATGGATACTTTCTACCGGGAGTTCAGATCGACGATCAGCCGCGCTTTCCCTGGCGAGGATTGTTGATTGACGTCGCGCGTCATTTCCAGACGATTGAAGTTCTCAAGCGCAACCTGGATGCGATGGCGGCAGTAAAGTTGAATGTCTTTCACTGGCATCTCACCGAAGATCAAGGCTTCCGCGTCGAGAGTAAGAAGTTACCAAAGCTGCACCAGCTTGGATCTGACGGCAACTACTATACGCAGGAACAAGTCAAAGAGATCATCGCGTATGCCCGCGATCGCGGCATTCGCGTCGTGCCGGAGTTTGATATACCCGGTCACAGCACCAGTTGGCTCGTTGGTTATCCTGAGTTCGGTAGCGCACCTGGTCCATACACCATTGAACGGCGGCCGGGTATATTCGAACCCGCCCTCGATCCTACGCGCGAAGAGGTCTACAAATTTCTCGAGACGTTTCTAGGCGAGATGGCGGCGCTGTTTCCTGACGACTACCTGCACATCGGCGGCGACGAGAACGAAGGTAAGCAGTGGGACCGCAATCCTGCGATCCAGGCTTACATGAAGCAGAAGGGGATCAAGGACAATCACGCGTTGCAAGCTTACTTCAACACACGCCTGCTCAAGATTCTGCAAAAGCATGGCAAGAAGATGATCGGCTGGGACGAGATCCTGCAACCTGAGCTGCCGAAAGATGTCGTAATCCATTCGTGGCGTGGCACGGCGGCACTCGCAGAAGCTGCGCGTAAAGGTTATGACGGCATTCTTTCCAACGGTTATTACATCGACTTAATTCAACCCGCTGCACAGCACTACGTTTCGGATCCACTTCCTGCAGACAGCACTCTGACGCCCGAAGAGGCGAAACATGTGCTCGGTGGTGAAGCAACGATGTGGGCGGAATGGGTGACGCCCGAAACCATCGACTCTCGGATCTGGCCACGCACCGCCGTTATCGCCGAACGGCTTTGGTCACCGCGCACCGTAACAGACGTCAGTGATATGTATCGCAGGCTCGCGGTAATGAGTCTTCAATTGGAGGAATTGGGACTCACCCACAGGAAGAACCAGGAGATGATGCTGCGACGACTCGTGCGTAACGACGATGTCGGCCCATTGCGAACACTCGTTTCCGTTATCGAGCCGGTAAAAGAGTACCGTCGCTACCAGATGCGACCGCAGACGATGCTCAGCCCGCTGACAGGCGTTGTCGATGCAACCACTCCCGACAGCGAAACGGCGCGGAAGTTTTCATTCATGGTCCAGGAGTTTCTGAATGATGGGCCACGATTTCAGCTCTACCGGGTGGAGTTGAGCCAGATGCTGGCCGACTGGCAAACTGCGGGTGCATCGCTCGGTCCGGTCATCGATCGTTCTCCGGGGCTCAGGGAGATCAAACCGCTGGCGCATAGTCTTTCGCAACTCGGAGCAACGGGATTAGAAGCGATCTCTTACTTGAAGCTGGGGATGCCGCCACCAAGAGACTGGCGCGAGCAGAGTCTGGCAAAAGTTGATGAAGCGGCAAAGCCGTACGGCGCGCTGGAGTTTGTTGTGATTGCGGGCGTGAAGCAACTGGTAAACGCGGCCGCGGAAGTGAAAACACAGTGACAGGATTTACAGGATGTTTCAGGATGTACAAGATTTATCCTGCAAATCTTGTGACATCTTGTAAAATCCTGTCTAAAAAATGAGACTGGGAATTGGCCTCTCATTGCTGTTAACTCTCGTCACCGTTTTCATCGGCGACGACAAGTGCCTCTCATGCCATGACAAGCAACGCACCTACCTCAGCACAGCCCATCATTTAACCTCACGTGAAGCAAACGCCAGTTCCATCGCCGGCAGTTTTGCGCCCGGTAAAAACATCCTCGCAACTCAACGCGAGCTACAGTATCGAATGGAAGCGAGGAACGATGGTTTTTTCCAGGTCGGTATCCTCGGCACTCCTCCCGATACCATCTCCATCTCCCAGCGCTTCGACCTGGTCATCGGCTCGGGACGCAAAGGGCAGACGTATCTCTACTGGAGTAAAGACGATCGCCTCTTTCAATTGCCTGTTTCCTATTGGACCGAAGTGGCGAGTTGGGTCAACAGCCCGGGCTACGGGGACCGGTCTCTCGATTTCAGCCGGCCGGTGTTGCCACGCTGTCTCGAGTGTCACGCCTCATTTTTCGAAACAGCGACAGACTCCGGAGTCGCGAATCGTTATCGCAGATCCGGTTACATCGTTGGCATCTCCTGCGAGCGATGTCATGGCCCCGGCAAGCAGCACGCCGGGCTAAACGCGCCGGGATCTCCGAAGCCTGAAGATCACGCCATCGTGAATCCCACAAAGCTGCCTCGCGA
>Ga0126314_10001277_pt1 | contig 12044 bp, 13 predicted proteins | sample Plot105B_FD_92535 | JGI IMG/M metagenome (GOLD analysis project Ga0126314, IMG submission 92535) | Serpentine soil microbial communities from UC McLaughlin Reserve, CA, USA - Plot105B | ecosystem: Environmental > Terrestrial > Soil > Grasslands | place: USA: UC McLaughlin Reserve, Lake County...
AGGTGCACGAGGCCGCCATGATCCCACTCATGGCAGAGAACTCGTGGTTCCGAGGGGCCAACATCCCCGGCAAGACACATGAGTACTTGGCGCCGGCAGCCTCACCAAGTTCCGCGAGCGCATGGAGGCCATGAACGAACAAGGCTTCCCCGGCATCACGTTCGGCACCGCAGTCCGAGCCTGATCCACTCGAAAGCGGGCGGCAGGAACCCGAGTCAGGCCGAGCGCTGGCTCGGAGCGCACTGCGGCCCTGGAGCACGCCAGGTCGCGGCACGCCTCGAGGCCTGTCCAGGACGCCTCCAGCTGGGCTTGTGCCGATCTGACCACCGACCGGCCGCCTTCCACGGCTGTGCGCGTTGTGCTGACAGGACGCTCTGGACGCGCAGAGCGAGGGGACGCCTCTTCCGCCGGGGTCTGCTCAGGCTGCCGCGTGCGGGGTCTCCGGTCTGAAGCGTTCACGCGCCCCGGTCAACGGGATGGCGACATCGTCAGCCAGGGCGTGAAGAGTTGCACCGGGCCGTCGCCACTGAACCTCGCCGGGAGCTCCGTGCTGGGTTCACCGAGGAGCTCACCGAACACCGATCCCGTGGCGGTGATGGCGTCCATCAGGTGGGCGAGGTTCTCCCCGTGCTGGATGAGCGCTTCGGAGTCGCGGAACCGCTCGATGACGATGCACTCCGTCTCGTCGTCGTTGAAGTAGGTGTCGTACTGCAGCGTTTCGGTGTCCCGGGTGCGGACGATCTCCATGCACTGCGCGGACAAGCGCTTGAACGCCTCGACGTCGCCGTCGTGGAACCGGAACCGGACGATGGCCTGAAGCTCGGTCGCAGCCATGCTCGTTCTCCTCCGTTTTCGTGCAGCCCGGTCGGCTGCTCTCACGTAAGACGGAACCGGGGCGATGTTCTCGACGTCCGGTGGCGAGATTCCCGACCGATCGCCACACGGCGCCGCGGGGAGTTGCAGCCGAACGACCTTCTCCCGGGTGTCCATCTGCGCACGATGCCGCCTCGGTGTGGTGGTCGGCGTCCGAAACGAGTGCACGAGTCCCAGGCCGCCGCGTCCGGAACCGGCCGGAGATCCGGCGCTGCGGAACCGTCCCACCGCCCGAGTGGTTGGAGTGCTTCTGCCCAGTCGGCCGGTGACGCTCGATGTGGCCTTCGCCGGCACGGTGGTGCACTTCGCGCAGCTCTCGCCAGCGCCGGTCCCCCAGCTCCACTGCCTGTTTGGTCGGCCGCCGAGCTCTTTTCGACAGTCCTGGTGGGACGACCGCGTCCGCTTCGGCCACTACGTAGACGCAGAGGCGTGCTGGGGTGATCTGGCCTGTGCCACGGCGCGTGTCGACGGCAGCGACCCGTGTCCGGTCCGGAGCCATGTGACGAGCTCGTCGTCGGTCATGGCCTGGCCGCCGCGTATGAGCGCGTCATTGGGTCCGAGGCGTTCCCGGGCGCTGGCGCAGGCGGCGTCGATCTGGTCGGGGTATGGTCGGAATGACGGCTGATCGTGGGTGGCGGCGTCCAGCACGATGACCGCTTGCCAGTTGGACATCGCGGCGAGCGGCACGATGCCGATACGAGCGAAGCTTCGCAGGTGGGTGTGGTTGCCGACTTGCAGGTAATGGTCCGTGACGTCGGCAATGGCTTGCAACTGTGCGAGCGGGTCGAGATGGCTGCTCATGGCGAGGGCGGAGAGCGAGAATCCGCGGACGAGAACTGCGCCGGACGTGGCGGCGAAGTCGGCGGCGGCCGTCTGGTGACGGTGTGCCAGGGCCGCGTCGTGGGCGCCGAGCACGACGCCAGCCGTGTGGTGCGCGAGTGCGAGGCTCGTCGGGTGGCCGATCGCGGTGGCGTCTTCGAGGAGCGGGGGAATGGCGGCTTCGTCGCGGATGCCGACGTGGTTGAGCACGAGGGCGAGCCTGCTACGACGCCCGATGCTGGCCGCGGTCCGGCGATCCCGCTCGTCGGCCACGGCGGCACGTAGCGCGCTGACGGCTTCGTCGAGCCGGCCGAGCCACATCAGGGCGGGGGCGCGGACGCCCTGGGCGTCCCGCCAGACTTCGTCTCCCGGCTCGGAAGCCGCCATGGCGTCGTTGGCGAGCGCGACGCACGCCGCGTGGTCGCCGAGCTGCCAGGCGCCCGACGCGGCGTGGACGAGTGCGGCGGCGCGTTGAGGGTGTGGGTCGTCGTGCAGCGCCGCGAGCGCTTGCCTGCACCATGCCCATGGCTCCGCCCAAATGCGGGTGTTGGCGTAGTCGCCCAGCGCCACGGCGATCCGTAGAGCTGTGTCCGCATCGCCCGACGCCATCGCCGATCCGAAGGCGACACGAAGGTCATCCCGAGCCTCCTGGAGGCGTTGCGCGGCGGCCACTTCCGCACGACCTTCGACGTCACCGGCGAGCCGCTCGGCAAGCTCGGCGTAGTAGGCGGCGTGCCGCGAGGCCAGCTCGTCGGTCTCGCCCAGCGCAGCGAGCTGCTCGAGAGCGAACCGGCGCAGCGGATCGAGCAATCGGAAGGTCGTCCTCGCACCGTGGTCGGCGACGATCATCGACGCGTCGACGAGAACGGCCAGGTGGTCCGTGACGTCGTCACCGAGCGGTGGTGCAGCGCAGACATGCTCGACGGCCTCGAGGTCGAACGATCCGACGAACCGGCCGAGGCGGGCGAACAGCCGCTGTTGATCCGGGGAGAGCAGATCGAAGCTCCATTGCAGCGTCGCCCGCACCGTGCGATGGTGGGCGACGTCAGTCCGTGAGTGGGTGCCGACGACGTCGAGGCGCTCGGCAAGCCGCCGGGTGAGCTCCTCCAACCCGAACGTGCGCAGCTGCGCGGCGCCCAGCTCGATGAGCAGCGGGATGCCGGCGACATGCCGCACGATCTCCTCGACTCGGTCGTGGTGTCCGGCGTCGAGGTGCACGCCTGCGTCGGCGGAACGAGCCACGAACAGCTCACATGCGGCACCGTCGACGGCGAGCGGCGCGATCTGGATCGTCCGCTCACCGAGCACGTTCAGCGGCGTTCGGCTGGTGGCCAGGATGCGCGCGTTGGGGCAGCGATCGAGCACCTCGACGGCGAACTCGGCGACGGTGTCGAGCACATGCTCGCAGTTGTCGATCAGCAGCAGGATCCGGCGAGCACCGATCGCCTCCACGACCATCTGGCGGACCGGTCGGTCGGCGGCGGAGAGTCGCAGCGCCGCCGCCGCGATCGCCTCGACGTCGGCGCCGTCACGTGCCGGCACCAGTCCGATGAACCAGGCACCACCCGAGGTGACGGCCCCGACCGAGGCGGCGGCCGCCACCGCGACCCGCGACTTGCCAACGCCGCCGACGCCCGTCACCGTGACAAGGCGCTGGCGTTGGCATGCCTGGGCGACGGCCGCGACGTCGTCGTCGCGCCCGATGAGGTCGGACACTGGAGCCGGCAACCAGCCTTCGGACATGGGCGATGAGGACGCCTCGGGCTCGGTGCGGTCCGCCGATGCCTCGGCCCGGAGCAGCGTCTCGTAGGTCGACGTCAGCTCGCGCCCGGGCGAGATCCCGAGCTCCACGGCGAGCACCCGGCGGGCACGGTCGAACGTGCGCAGTCCCTCCGCCCGGCGAGCACACGCATCGAGGGCGAGCATCAGCAACACCCATCGCCGCTCGCGCAGGGGTTCAGCTTGGGCGAGCCCCTCGATCTCAGCGACCGTTCCCGGCAGTACCCCCACACCGATCCGGGCGGCGCAGCTCTCTTCCTGGGCGAGGTGGAAGAGCTCGACGAGTCGAGCGCGCTCGGGCGCGGCTCGCGGCCAGTCCATGAGCTCTGGGAAGGGATCGCCGTTCCAGTGGGCCAGCGCGGCCGTCCACCGGGTCAATGCGGTCGGTGGATCGTCCAGCGCGCTGGCCTCAGAGAACGCATGCTCGAACATGTCGACGTCGACCCCGACGTCCGTGGCGAGGCGGTAGCGGTTCTGCACGGTGACGATCACCGCGTCCCCGAGCGCCTGTCGGACTCGGCGCACGTGGGTCTGCACGGCGTGGGACGCCGATCGCGGCGGTGCACGATCGGCCCAGACCGCCTCAGCGAGCTCGCCCACGCTGACAGATTCGGGACGGACGGCCACGAGGGCGGCCAGCAGTCGCCGCTCGAGCGGACGCAATCGAGCCACCCCGTCGACGCCGAAGGCTTGGAGCGGTCCGAGGACCCTCACCTCCATCGAGGGCGACCGTACCGCCACCTGCGATCACCGTGCGCGCGATCTGACAGCGGCCACCGCCATCGTGACCTCGACCACGACTTCACCCCGGGAGGGAACCATGAACCCACGATCACGCCGACGACTCGTCGTCGGTCTCGCCGCCCCGCTGGTGCTGACCTCCGGCATCACCTTCACCCAGTCCGTGGCCGCACAACCGAGCCAGGACAACTCGGGCCTCCGCAAGCTGTTGTGGGAGTACACGCAGCCGGCGCCCGTCGTGTCTCCCCCCGTGTGCGACGCCACGGGCAACTGCGTGGTCTCCTACTCGATCGTGACCACTGACCCCGGCAGTGGGGACATCGTCGGTACGTCTGTGCTCGTCGGGACGGGGGTGCGGCTCCCCGACGGTTCGCTCTACGGCAACAGCACGATCAAGTTCACCGGCACGTTCAAAGGCTGCGGCAGCGGCTCGCTGGCGATGCGTTCGACCGGCTTCAACCGCGGCGGCGCCACCTCCGGCGAGATCGTGATCGTGCCCGGAAGCGGCACCGGCGACCTCGCAGGCCTCGAGGGCAGCGGCGTGGTCGTCGACGGCATCGCCGACGGCACCGGTGCTGCCGGAGGCGTCGAGATGCGCATCCGCTGTCCCGGCTCGTGAGTGAGCCGGACCCCGATCGACGCGCATGAGGCCTCGTCCCGAGATGCCCGAGACCCACGAAGCCGTGTCGTCATCCGTCGGGGTGGTCAGGACGCCGCCGCGAGCTGGGTCGCGCGCCGCTCGACGCGGTCACCGGCGGCGGCGATGACGCTCTTGCGGGCCTTGTGGGCGCTTTCGTAGGCGAGGATGGTTCGCACGTCGTCGACGTCGGTGAGGCGAGTGATGCGCGCGCTGGCCTCGTCGGCGCGCAACGCGTCGTACCCGCGGATGGGCAGCTCGGCCGGCTCCACGGCGCCGAGCTGGCGACGGCGACGGTTCACGGTGTGTGCCTGCTCCGTGTCGCCGCGGTCGGCGGCGATCTCCTCGGTGCGCTTCAGGCCGGCGTCTCTCCCCGCGGTCCAGATGTCGCCGGCGGCGTCGATCAATTCGCGTACCCGTCGGGTGTTGGTCCGGGCGGCGTCGGCGGTCTGTCGGCCGATCCGATTGGCGCCGTCGATCGAGCGGTTGACGGTGCCGGCGACGTTGCGCGCCGGGAGCGTGCTGAGCCGGCGACTGAGACCGACGAACGACTGCACGACGGTGGGTCGCAGCGCGGCTGGACCGCCGGTGGCCACCTCGGCCAGTCGGATCGTCAGCCATTCGATCGTCTCGCTGTGGGCCCGCTCGAGGCGCTCGAGAGTGCGCAGAGCCTGCCGGAGCTCGAGGTGCTCAGCCATCATCGTGGCCAGCTTGGTGCGGTTGAGGAGCTCGTGCTCGAGCGCGAGGTCGCCGAGCACGGCGTCGGTGAGGTCTTGGCCTTGTTCGACGGCGGCCTTCAACGAGGCGGCAACCCGGCCCGCTGCGGCGCCGACGACGTCGGGGACGCCGTCGAGCTGACGGATCGACGTCGCGAGCAGCTCGGCGCGCTGGCGGCCCATGTCGGCGTTGGTCGCCAGCTCCCGCTCGATCTCAGGGCGCGTGGCCTGGGCTCGACGGGTCTCGGCGATCATGATCTCGGTGTTCGTGAGGCGCAGCAGCGCGTTGAGCTGCGCGAGGAGGTCGGTCTTGGTGGACATCCCGCTCCGGTTACCCAGCGCACCACCGGACATCCAGATCGACGACCGGTCGCTCGTCACAACATGATGGTGGTGGAGTCCTGGGCGACGCTTGCGTCGCCGGAGCCGCGGGCTCGGCTCACAGCGAGTTCCGACAACGCCCGACGGATCGCCGTTCGGTTGCTGGGGTAGCGGCCCGTTGATGGGCCGCGCACGGATGATCTGGACCGCGCTCGCCGTGCAGTCCCTCTCCGGTTGCGTGGTGGCGGCTGGCTCGAGTCGGGATGGCTCCGGTGCAGCATTGCTGTTCCTCGCCCTGCCGTTCGCCTTCTTCGTGGTCGTGGGACTGCTGATGCGTCGGGCGTTCGGCGGAGGGGCCCGGCGCGTGCGTCGCGTGCCGTCAGGCGGTGGAGCGAGTGTCAATCGCGAGGTGTTGCGAGCTGAGCTGTCGGTCTTGGCTGACGACGTGATCCGTCTCGAGCCGCTCGTGGCGATCAAGGAGGACGCTCGCGACGACTTCGAGGCGGCGACGCACCGGTACCGCGTGGCCCAGGCCGCCATCGACCACGTCACCGAACCCACGGACCTGGAACGTGTGCAGCGGGTCGTCGATGAGGCGAACTGGTCGATGTCACGGGCAAGAGCGATCGTGGAGGATCGGCCGCCTCCATCGCCGCCGCGTTGGTTGCGACGCCCCGGCCCGTACGGTGAGCCGGCGATCGGCGTCGACGACGGGCAGCGTCCGGTGTACGTCGACTCCCCGGCGTCGTTCCGCTCCGGTTGGTTCGCCGGCGGATCCGGCCTGCTCGGTGGCCTCTTGCTCGGAGGCTTCGGCGCTTCGTGGATCGACGAGGGCGACACCGTCGAGAGCCACCCCTCGGACGGATCTTCCGACGACGACGATTGGTAGACGGCCACTCGTGGCAGCGGCGACCCTCGGCACAACGACGCCGAATGTCTCGGAACTTCGCACACGCCGCGACCTGAGCGGTCGGTGACGACGCCGAACATCGCGAGCACCCGTGTTCCGCAACCGCCGAGAGTGCTGCACGCCGTCGGCGGTCGACCGTGCCAATCAGCTCGCGGGTCAAACACCCAGCGCCTGCCGCCACAGGTGCGTGTCGGTGTAGGTCCTGAAGCCGGTGACCTTGCCGTCCTGTCCGAAGCGCAACACGTGGACGAACTCGGCGTCCAGTTCAACACCGCTCGTGGCGCCTGTGCCGTGGTATGTGCCGATCGCACACACGATGTCGCCGCCATCGACGATCTCGCGGACGTCAGCCCGGAAGTCCTTCAACTGGCTCAGGACGGCGCCGAAGACGTTCTCTGCCACAGCCTGCGGACCGACCTGGTTCTCGAACGGCAGACCGTCGGGCTCCTGCCAGTCGATCTTCTCGTCGAAGGCGGCGAGGACGTTTGGCACGTCTCCCCTGCCGAAGGCGTCGTAGATGGCCTGTGCCGTCACCGCGTTCGCACCCATAGCTGTCCCTCCTTGCCAACCCGCTCAGGGAAGGCGCTGCGATGCTAGACGTGCGCAAGCCGGTGATGTTCCGGCTCGAGACGGTCTGCAAACGTGCCGGTCGCGAAGGACGCGGCCACGGCCACGCAGGCGCGTGGTCAGGTCAGAGTGGCCGTCGGATGGTCCACGGCTTGTCGGTTCACGACGGCGTTTCGGGCTTCGGGTCTCCGCTGTTGTTGCTGTTCCCGTTCAACACGTTGCGGGCCAGTTGAAGACCGGCGACGCCTTGGGAGAGGGCTTGGGCCAATGTCTCGGAGAGACCTTGGGCGCCGTTCAGCACGATCATCTGGTCGATGTTGCCGAACGGCTTGGCCGCCGCCTCGACGATGGCGGGCCAGTGTTCAGCCAGCTGCTGGCCGATCACGGCGTCCTGATTCTCGGCGAGGGCGTCGGCGCGGGCCTTGATGGCCTCGGCCTCCGCGATGCCTTTGGCTCGCACGGCTTCGCCCTCGGCCAGACCCTTCGCGGTGGTGGCGCTGGCTTCGGCTTCGCCAATCGCCCGGGTGGCCTCAGCGTGAGCCCCCGCATCGAGCTTGACGTGCTGAGCCTCGGCGGCCGCCTGCAAACGGACCCGCTCGGCGTCTGCTTCGGCCTCCAGCTTGACCCGTTGGGCGTTGGCGGTGGCCTGCAGCTCCACTTCCCTGGCGTGCGCCTCGGCCGCGGCGATGCGGGCGTCGCGCTCGGCGGTGGCGAGCTTCACTTGTTGGTACGCCTGGGCATCGGCCGGCTTGCGCACCGTCGCCTGGAGCCGCTGCTCCTCCCGCTCTGCCTCGAGCTGGGCCGCTTTCGTCTCCTGGACGACGACCTCCTGGCGGGCCGTCGCCTCGGCCAGCGGGCCCGCCTGGAGGGCGCGCGACGTGGCGTTGTCGACTTCGGCCTGGAAGCCCGACTGTTTGATCGAGCTGTCGCGCCGCGCCGACGCCTTCCGGGCGTCAGCCTCTTGCTCGGCCTCGGTGGCCGCCTGGTCGGCCTGGGCCTGGGCGATGCGGGCGTCCCGCTCGACGGCCGCAGCGTGGGGACGGCCGAGGTTCGTGATGTAGCCCGTCGGGTCGTCGATCTCCTGGATCTGCAGGGAGTCGACGATCAGGCCGAGCTTCTCCATCTCGCTGCCTGATGACGATCGGGTGAGCGACGTCAGCTTGTCCCGGTCGCGGATCATCTCCTCGACCGTCATGTTGCCGACGATGGCGCGCAGGTGACCGGCGAACACGTTGTGGACCCGCTGGTCCATCTGCTCTTGCTGGTCGAGGAAGCGCCGAGCAGCGTTGGCGATGGAGGCAAAGTCGTCGCCGACCTTGTAGATGAGCACGCCCTTGACGCCGAGGGGAATGCCCTGGTGCGTCACGCAGTCGATGGCCAGGTCGGCCTGGTTCAGGTCGAGCGACAGCCGGCGGACGGTTTGCACGCCCGGCACCACGAGCGTTCCCCTCCCGGTGACGATCTTGAAGCCGAGGCCCTCGTGGATGCCTGCCGTCTCGTTGTCCTTCTTGAGACCCGAGATGATCATCGCCTCGTTCGGCTCAGCAACCCGCCACATCAGCTTGAAGACGACGATGACAAGGACCACCGCGACCGCAACGGTGATCAAGATGGTGAGTGCCATGGCACCCCGCTTTCCTCGCTACATCTCGGTGACGATGACCGTGCGAGGAGGGAGATAGTCGACAACCACGATGCGGGTGCCGGTGGCGAGGACGTCATCGTGGTCAGCCGCGTAGGCGTGGAACGCCTCGGTGCCGCCCCGTACCGGCACCATGACTTCCCCGAGCTCGCTGGGCGAGATCCGACCGGTGACTCGCCCGATCTTGCCTATCATCCGCTGGTCCGACACCCTCGACCTCGCTCGGTCCGACGAGCTCGAGTGTACGACCAACGGAGCCATGAACCAGCGCCGTCGCGGACGACGGGAGCCGCCTCGGCGCCGGCCCGTCTCGCCGTTCGGTTCAGGCGGGCGTCGCGCAGATCTGCGTCACGACGTCCTCGAGCGTAGCGAGAGATCTCCTGCCGCCACGCTGATGGGCGTGGCCGACGTGGTGAACGCCGAGGGAGCTGCCGACGATCCGATGCGAGTGGCGTCGAGATCTCGGATCAGCGCTCACGGTTCCCCGACGGACGAGATCGTGTACCGCTTGACGTCCGCATCGAGGATGGCAGCCTGCTGGTCGTCACTGGGACCGGCGCCCCGAAACGCAAGCAACTGCTCCTCGGTCTCCCAGCGCTCGTAGACGAGGACCCGATCGGATTCAACGGTGTCAGCGCAGATCGAGAAGTCGAGACAGCCGTCCGTCGAGCGTGCCGCTTCGACGACCGGAACGGAATCGGCGACGTACGCGTCGCGCTGTGTCCGTGACACCCTGAGAGATCCAGCGATGATCAGCATGGTCGTGCAGACGTCTCCACCGGCCCGGTCTCATCGTCGCCGGGCCGTCCGACGCGGCCGGTTGCCCGTTGGGCCCCGGATGCGGCGTCGAGCATCCCCCGGGACCCGGAACGGCGCGAGGTGCTGGTCGGCGGTGAGGGAGCTGCCCTGACGCAGCCCGTACGGCCCGCTGGTACGCGCGTCAGGTGTCCGTCAGGGTCAACAGGGCGGCGACGAGCTGATCGGCGAGCCAGTCCTCGTAGTCATGGGTCGACCATCGCCGATCGCGCACGAGGGCCAGGTAGGTCCGTTCGTTGGCGAGCGCCCAGATGATGTCGGCGGCGCGGCGTGACGAGAGATCTGACCGGATGTGGCCGTGCTGGTGGAGCACCTTGGCCAGTCGGTGGTGGTCCTCGTAGCGCTGGTCCGCCATGTCGCGCATGAGCGTTCTGATCTCGGGGTCGGATCCGGCGGCGTCCGCCATGATGGCGAAGGCCGGTGCCTGCCTGACGCAGATCTCTCGGTGCAGCCGTGCGAGCCTCCGCAGCGTGGTTCGGGGATCAGGCTCGGCTTCGATCTCTTGCCATCGCGAACTGGCTTGAACCGGCACCTGCTCGTCCTCGCCGCTGATGGCGAGGTCAAGAATGCCCTTGAGGATGTCGCGCTTCGACTTGGCGCTGGCGTAGACGGTCTGGACCGCCACACCAGCGTGCTCGGCGATGGCGGCGACCGTGGTCGTCACGTAGCCGTCCCGTGTGAACAGCTCCTGGGCTGCTTCGAAGATCCGCCGCCGGGTCGCGGCTGCTTGTCGCTGGCGGTTGGTGGTGTCGTACGGCCGGGGCTTGACTTTCCTCGCCATCTCGATAGAGTAACACACTATCCGTTATAGTTGAACTCTATCAGATCTCGTGAAAGGAACCAGCGCCGATGATGACCCTCACTCAGGGCGTGCGACGGCTGTTCGATGGCCGGAACTTCGCCGTCCTCACGACGCTCGAACCGGATGGACAACCGCACTCGACCGTCGTCTGGACCACGCGCCACGGCGACGAGATCGTGTTCGCGCTTCCCAAGGACCGTCGCAAGACGGCGAACTTGAGCCGGGACCCGCGGGCGACCGTCGTGGTCTTCGACGCTGCCAACCCCTATGAGAGCGTCCAGGTGCAGGGCCTCGCATCCGTCGAAGACGACCCCGATGGCCTCCTCGTCGAGGAGCTGTCGCACAAGTACACGGGCGGGCCCTATCCCGGGTTCGCGGGACCGAACCCGGAGTGGGCAACGGTGACGATCTCGGCCAACAAGGTCACCACGAGCTGGCCCGACCCCTCGTAGCGGTGGGGTCGACGACACCGAGTCCTGCCGTCCACCGCAGTGCCACCTCGTCGCGCGTCGCGGCGCCGCCTCGTCACCACGCCGCCGAACACGGCGGGACGCGCAACTCGACGCTGGCGTTGTTCGCGACGGCCATCGCCTGTGCTGTCGCATTCGTGCGGATCGAGGCCGGCGCCGGCGCGTCGTCAGGACGCTCAGGCGAACGTCCACTTCGTCGCCCCGTTGACGTCGGCAGACGAGCCGACCCCGACGACGCTGGCCGTGGTGATCCGGAAGAGGTACCACGGCGGCGGGCCGCCGCTCGGGGCGGTGAACGGCGCGGTGAACGCCTCGTTGGCGACCTCGGCCGGCCAGCCGTGGGTCCGGTAGACCTCGGCGACCCGCTCCAGCTCGGCCCGGTCGGTGACCCGGTGGGCCTCGCCGTTGAACACCACGTCGATGCCCTCGAGTCGCGCCGTCATGGTGCAGGCGGGGTTGCGGGCCAGGTTGCGCCCCTTCTGGGTACCCGGTCCGGTCACCACGTACCAGGCGCCGTCGATCCACAGCGAGCCGACGGGCGCCGCATGGGGTCGTCCGTCGGGCCGGACGGTGCCGAGCACGGTGAGCACATCGCGGCCGGCGTGCGCCACCGTGTCCAGGCGATCAGCGACCGACGGCCACGGCAGAGCCTGATCACCGTACTGGTCGAGGTTGGTGGTAGACACCGGCTGGGGGTTCGTCATGGCAATCGTCCTTCCGTGGGTTCCGCGGGGCGATGTGCACCGCTCACGTCCACAACGAACGAGCTCGGCCCGATCGACACGACCCACGAGACGGCGCCCGACCGGCCGCCGCCGCCGTCCCACGATCCTGGGCATCACCGCCGCGGCGTCAGCTTCCGTCGCTCGCCCACGTGGCCTGCTCGCCGGGCGGCAGGGCGACGTCGAACGCGTTCAGGGTGAACGAGACCAGTGTGTAGTACCCGCACAG
>Ga0126314_10001278_pt1 | contig 12043 bp, 12 predicted proteins | sample Plot105B_FD_92535 | JGI IMG/M metagenome (GOLD analysis project Ga0126314, IMG submission 92535) | Serpentine soil microbial communities from UC McLaughlin Reserve, CA, USA - Plot105B | ecosystem: Environmental > Terrestrial > Soil > Grasslands | place: USA: UC McLaughlin Reserve, Lake County...
CGGATCTTACGGGTGAGTCGGACGAGCATGGTGGGTTTGGCCTCACCGTGATCCGCAACCTGGTGGACGAGTTGGTGCTCGACTCCACCAAGGGCGGAGGGACGCGGCTGAAGATGATCCGGCACGTCCGCGGATAGGCCGGGAATCCACGGAAAAAGACGTTTTCCTGGCGTTTCGTGATCAATCTGGTTGAACCTTCGGTGGACGTTAATACGCAGTTAACAGATGTCGGCCATACTGCTCTCGCCCATCTTCTCAGAAACTGCTTGGGTACGCCGAATACTCACAATAGAGAGAAGCATCCGGGCGCCCATAAGGGCCTTTGACACCACTTTGACACCACTGGGGAGAAGGGCGTTGCATAAATAACCGCCGCAGCGCAAAAAAATGGTCCATTGGTGGATGCTGTGTGACCGAAGAGTAGCATCCAGCAGCCGTAGACCTTGGCAGGCGCGGTGGGTTGAAGGACGGTAAGACCCGCGCCGCGAAGATGACCCCCGCGGCCTTCATGACACCTATGCTGATGATTTGTGCAATGACAGTGCGGCGTCTATAGCTTCGGCGGTGGCCCGCCCCATAGAGGGCATCCAGTGAGAGTAGCGATCGAGGGTCATCTTTACCGAAGCATGACCCAAAGCCCTTTGCACGTAGGTCGGATGCACTCCGCGTGCGAGCAGGAGCGTCGCGAAGGTGTGCCTGAGATCGTGAAAGCGTATCTCCGGTAGTCCCGCCCGCTTGAGGAGCGGCTTGAACGAGCGCTGTGTGACCTTCTCGGGGCCGAGCGGCGTCCCTAAAGTGGCGGTGAAGACGAGAGCGTTATCCTGATAAGCACCTCCGACTGTGAGTTTGCCTTCAAGCTGGCGCTTGCGGTGTCGCTTGAGGACTTCTACTGTGCGGGCGGGCAAGTCCACGGTGCGCCTGCTGGCGACCTTCGGCTCGGTGAAGATCAGGCCCTCTTGGCTACGCTGCAGCTGCCTTGACACCCTGAGACGGTGCGCGTCGAGGTCCATGTCGGTCCACTTGAGTCCGAGCAACTCGCCTATCCTCAAGCCTGTGGTGAGTGCGAGGAAATAGAGCGCCTCAAAGGGATCACCTTCGTTGCGGATCACATCAAGGAGCTTGTTCGCCTGCTCGGCAGTGAGTGGGGTGATTTCCTCTTGCCTGACCTTCGGCGGGTCAACCTTGCTGGCCGGGTTCGTCGGGATCAGGTTGAACCGGACGGCCTGCTCTAATGCCTTGTGTAGGATAGCGTGCATTTGCCTGACGCCCGCAGGCTTCTTGCCTCCGCGTAGCTTGGCAGCGTAGAGAGCTTGCAAGTGAGCGGGCGTGAGCCTGGAGAGCTTGAGTTTGCCGAGTGCTGGGACAATGTCGTTGCGTATCTGTGATTCGTAGGCTCGATAGGTAGTCGCCTTCACGGTGTGCTTTGCTGAATCAGAGAGCCACTGTGTTATGTACTCTCCGACGGTCTGGTTCTCGTCGTCGTAGACGATTCCCCGTGCGGCGTCGCCCATCGCCAGGGCCAATTTCTTCTGGGCCTCTCTAAAAGTCCGGCCATAGACACACTTGCGCTCCGTGCCGGTTGGGGTCTGTACAGTGTATCTTCCCATCCACCGGCCATCTGTGCGCTGGGTGATCCTATCTCCAGGTGCGAGCATCAATCCTCCTTCATCAACGCGCGAGGCTCGACACCCAACGTGTCGGCCAGTTTGCGTATGGTGCGGGGCTGCGCTTGCTGCTTGCCTGTTTCCAGGTGGCTTATCGTGTCGAAGGCTATCCCCGTCATACGCGACAAATCCCTTTGGGATAGCGCATGCTCGCGCCTGAGCCGCCTCAACCGTGCTCCGTCTACCTCTGTAAATCTATTGTTTTGGAAGTGTTTACGAGTGTTTCCTGCCATCCATTCTCTCGGTGCTTCCAAAAAATGGCCAAATGGCATATGCGCGGCCTTACTCCGATCGTTACACTGCTATGGGCTAGTGGTAGCCAAAGGGCGGAAAGCGAGAACCCTTACGTGCTATGTTGCCAACCAGAGACATAGCACAAGCCACCCACACAAGGGAGTAGGATTGGTGTGAGCCGTCATGTGTCGATCCTTAGCGTAGTGGCCGCGATGGCGCTCTTAAGCGTACTGTCCGTGGTAACCATGGCCTTCGCGGAACAAGAGGAGGGTGGTGGCCGAGGCCAACCGAAGGTCCCCCTCTGCCACAATGGCCACACGATAACGGTGGGCGCACCCGCCAAAGAGGTCCACCTAAATCACGGAGATTCCCCCGAGCCATGCGACGAGAGTGCCCTCAGGAGCACCACTGGAGCGACGAGCACCACCGCAGGAACGACAACGGGTACGACTGATACCACCGGCACTACGGGAGCTACCGGCACCACAACGGGCACGAGCACCATTGGCACGACGGATGCCTCCGGCACCACTACCGGCACGACGGGCACCACCACGGATACGATGGGCACCACAGGTACGACAGATACAACGACCTTCCCTGCAGATACGACAACGGGAACGACGAATACCACAGGCACTACCACGGCGACGAGTACCTTCACCCCGCTTGAGACTGTCACTAACGTCAGAGACTTCGGAGCAACCGGTAACGGCACGAGCAATGATACGGCAGCGTTTGAGAGGGCGATGGCGGAAGCGGCCCGGGTAGGCGGGGTGGTCTACGTGCCTGCGCCCGGCAACTATCGAATCGCCAGTGTGACACCCCCAAACAATACTCATCTTGAGGTGCAAGCGGGGGCGGTCCTGAAAAAGTACGGCACCAATAGTGGACCGCTGTTCAATATAGAAGGCCCGAATGAAACGACCTACGCGCAGAACATCCACATAGAGGGCGTCGGCGGGAACTTTACCATCGACCTCTACGACGCGGGACAAGAGACCGGGGCGATCCGCTACCGGAACGTCCGCGGTTTCTCGCTCCGGAACATGCTCTGCATCCAGAACAATGACAATCCGACCCAGGATGCCCCATCTTCCCGGAGACCATGCATCAGCTTCCTGCCGACGACTGCGGGGGGCGAGCCCATCGACGGCGAGCTTGAGAACATCCATTCCGTGAGGAGCCCCTACGGGTGGGGCCTCACGCAGGTCAGCGGCGGCGAGAACCTCCGCTTCTTCAACATCTCCTCCGAAGGCGGCGTCCCACTGCGACTCGAGAATTATTCGAACAACTGGACCCCGATGAGCAACATCGTCGCCGACGGCGTGACCTGTAAGAACGGCCACGACGCGGTCCACATGAACCCACACGGGGCGACCCACACGGGGCCGATCACGATCAAGAACGTGGTCGCCGACTCGTGTGAGTCGGCGCTGTCCATCGCGGGGGACGGGACGTACGGCCCCGATACCTCCATCGACGGCCTCACGGTCATCCCCGGCAACACGGCGCAGATACGCGACCCCGGCCCTGGCGGGTACGTGGGCGCGTGGATCGTGGGTCCGTCGCCGTGGTGCGTGGACGCCCGCACTACCAGCTACAACATCCTCCTTTCCAACGTGAATTGCGAGGGTCTCGGCAACCGCCCCTAAACGCCGTCAGAGGCCTCTAAATTGCCTTCTAAGCCGTTGGGGGTGGGGTGGGTCGCAGAAATTGGTGGTAGCATTGCTAGGTGAGCACACCCCCTGGAAAAATCCGCCACCAATTTCAGGAATGCAAGCATACATCGCTTGGCTTCACAGAGAGGAAGAAGGTTTCCCGGGTCCCGCCTTGACCTCCGTTTGTTGGGGCGCTTGATTCGCCCCCAGGTGCGCCACGCACGAGATTTTGGAATAAATTTCTGGAGCTGCATTTCGGCGAAATTCCGCGAAATCGAAGCTTTGCAAGACGCATACCTATCACCCGCCACGATCCAATTGCCAGAAAATGCCACGAAATTTCGTGCAAAGTCTGAATTAGACCTGAAGTAAAGGTTATCCATCCCGTATTGAAGAGGGCTTTGAAATGGCCTACATATAGGAAAAGCGGGAGGTCCGCCGGCCAGCTTACTCCCACTCATGGTCAACGACGCAACCTAGGAGGTGCGCCTTATAGTCGAGCATATACCGAACTCAGGTCAGGGTCAAAGTCTCCCAGAGACTAAAGCTCTGCAAACCACCTAGTCATCATGCAGAGCAAATTAGTGGTGCTAAGGAGTTAGATTGACAACTGCACACCTCCGCCAAAAATCTGGTGCTGTTTTCACGAGGACAGGCCTACAATGCTTATGGCCTTCGACCGACGCGGATGGGGGAGAAGGGGAGGTCTGAAACCAGCGGCGCACACTCCGAGGGTACCTGGCGGTGAGTGGCACGACCTTGCCACGCACCTGCATGCTACCGCTGCGAAGGCAAAGGCCCGTGCGGACAAGTTCGGAGCGGGTGACCTGGCGTACCTGGCCGGGTTGATCCACGACTACGGGAAGTTCAATCCAGCCTTCCAGAAGTATCTACGGGATGCCGTTGCTGGACGGTCAGCGAAGAGTGTTCAGCACGCTGTCCACGGAGCGCTGCTGGCTCGCGACTCGGGTGTGCCTTGGGTTATGCAGCCTATCTACGGCCATCACTCACAGATGCCAAGCGGTAATGACATTAAGGAGGCGTTCGCCAACCCGGAGACGTTGCAGGCGTACGAGAAGGTCAGAATCGCAGCTGAGGCGAGCGGTTGGAAGTTCAATCCTCCCTCGTCGCTGGATCATCCAGACTTCGATCTTCGCGGAGAGATGTTGCTGAGGATGGTGTTCTCGTGCCTCGTTGATTCGGACTATATAGACACAGAGAAGCACTTCGATCCCGAGAGGTCCAAAGCACGTACACTCGGCCCGAGTCCGTCCGTCCTCCTTCCGGTCCTTCTGGCATCGCAGGAGAAGATCATGCTCGGCAAGACAGGCACGGTCAACGAGGCACGCCGTGAGGTCTACAAGTACTCCCTGGAAGTGGCGAAGATGGAGAGAGGGGTCTTCAGGCTCAGCGCTCCAACGGGCGCTGGCAAGACAAGAAGCGCCATGATTTTCGGCTTGATGCACGTGGTCGAGCACAACTTGGATCGTGTGATCTTCGCGGTTCCATATCTGTCAATCACCGACCAGACTGCCTCAGTCCCCGGAGTATATTCGGGGACGAGGCCGTGCTAGAGCACCATAGCAGCGTGCTGGCACGCGAGCCTAGCGAACGAAGCAAGCTGGCAGTCCAGAACTGGGACGCACCGTTCATCGTGACTACGACGGTCCAGTTACCAGAGAGTCTTCAACCTATAGTGAGCGTACTCGGGGAGTTGGCTCTTCGGTACGGCTGTTCTGTCGTGTTGAGCACGGCCACTCAGCCAGCCCTGGAAGCGAACAGTCGCTACCTCCAGGGCTTCGAGAACGTCTGGGACATCGTGCCAGAAGAGAAGGCTAAGGAGCACTTTCAGCTTCTCAAGCGCGTGAGGTATGAGGTCGAGTCCGACGCGTTGACGTGGGACCGTGTCGCCACGGAACTCCGCGGACAGAAGAGGGCGATGGCCGTAGTGAATACCGACAAGACGCGCAGGAGCTACACGAGGCCGTGGGCAACGGTGCACACTGCATCTCAGCGCTTCCATGTGTCAGGCCCATCGTACTGAGGTCCTCCACCCGAAGGTACAGAGACTCCGATACCCAGGGATGCCGACCTCGGGTTGATGGTGCTCGACTTCGACCATGCCAACCGCAGGCCACTCCTGTTCAACGCGCAGCTAGAGCAGGGTGTGTTGCGTGTACCAGAGGTGGCGGCATGATCCTCCGCAGGCTGGCTGAGTACGCCGACAGGTTGGACCTCACACCAGAGATGTACGAGGAGGCAGGTGTAGCCTGGATCATCGAGCTCACCGCCGATGGAGAACTAGAGAGCTTCGTCCCTCTTGAGGACGTGCGCTTGACCGTCCCTCGCTTCCGCAAGGAGTCGGAGCCACGGGTACTCAGCGACCAGGCGAATCACGTCCTCAACCTTGAGAGAGGTAGGAAACATTCCGCGTTCGTTGAGTTGGCGCGTCGTTGCTACGAGGAAACAGAAGACGAGCGCATCCTCGCTGTGGTGAAGTTCCTGGAGGATCTGGGCCAGGTGGAGGTGCCGAAGAACTAGACGGGTCTTCTCGTGTCGTCTTCCGCGTCGAAGGTGAGATCGTCACCGACCTGGAGAGCGTGCAACGCTTCTGGGCTCGATACAGCGTCCGGGATGATGCGGTCGAGGGTACGTGCCTAGTCACTGGCAAGGACGGTCACGTCGAGAAGGTTTTACCTGGCAAGATCAAGGGAGTCCGTGGTACACCCGGCAAGGAAGTAGCCCTGGTGTCAGCCAAGCATGACTCCACGCACCACTACTCCCTAGACCAGTCGCTCAACATGCCGATCTCGCGGCGGACAGCTGAGAGGTACACCGTAGCCCTCGATTCCCTCCTACGCGACGAAGAGCGGAGCGTGCACATGGGCGAACACGAGCCGGGTAAGGGTGTCTCCTACGTGTTCTGGTCTAAGACACCGGAATCGAGAGGCGAGTTCTACGCCATGCTCGTCGCGGACGCACCGGAGGAAGTGCGCGACCTCTTGCTCTCACCTGTAGCGAAGAAGGCGGAACCACCACGCGCTTTCTACATGCTGACGCTAACAGGCACTAAGGGTCGAGTCCTGGTCCGTGACTTCATGGAGACGACCGTGGGTGAGGTCAAGAAGCACGTGACTCGCTGGTTCAAGGCTCAGCGTCACCTCGACGCGTGGGGAGAGGAGGGCAAGCCTCTCAAGATATTCCCACTGGTCGCTAGCTGCTATGCCGACAAGAAGGAGATACAGCCACGCACCATCATGGCTATGTGGAACACCGCTCTCAAGGATCAACCTCCCCCTAATGAACTACTGATCCGTGCCGTCTCACGGTGTCGTGTGGAGGGGGATAAGGGCCACGTCACACGTCCGCGGGCGGCACTGGTGAGAGTGATGCTTCCATACACAGCGAAGGGAGGTGAGATTATGGAAGAGACCGTCGCATACCAGTGCGGAAGGCTCCTGGCGGAACTGGAAGCGATCCAGGAAGCGGCGATGGGTAGCTCCAACGTCAGCACGCATTTCGCTATGGCCTCGACCAGACCGTACACGGCGTTCCCGATGCTTCTCAGGTACTCCCAACCGCACCTGAGTAAGGTGCAGCGTGGAGACAAGCCGTGGCTCGCGCCTATCTTGCAGCAGCGGCTCGAAGAGATCATGTCACAGATACGGCAGGAGTTCCCCCAGACGCTTTCAGTGCGAGAGCAAGGTATCTTCGATCTCGGCCACTACCAACACCGTGCTGCGATGCGTGCCGAGCGTAAGGAACACGCAGAGGCGAAGAGAAGGCAACAAGAACAGGAGGCTAGTTAGTGAACATCAACGACCCAACACGGAGGCACGACTTCGCGTTCGTGTTCGACGTGCAGGACGGCAACCCCAACGGTGACCCTGATGGGAACAACCTGCCGCGTACGGACCCGGAAACGGAGCAAGGCATCGTCACGGATGTCTGCCTGAAGCGGAAGGTTCGGGACTACGTCGTGCTAGCCAGCGACAATCGCATCTACGTCGAGCACAAGGGCGTGTCTAGTCCCCAAGCCCCTGCGTCAGGGCGCCGAGTTGGGTGGCTGTGGGGCCCACGACGAGGAAGAAGACGAGCAGGACAGCAGCCACATGCATGCTGATCTGGCTGAGGTAGTTAATCCCCTTCTCGATCGCCGTGGATGCCGAGATCATGAACGCAACCGTGGTGAGGACGATGACGATGAGCTGCACGGCTATCCCTGTCGGGGTACCGAAGGTCTCGCCGAGCCCCGCGGTGAGCTGGAGACCTGCCTGTCCGAGGGCCACGGCGACACCGAACAGAACCGCGAGGACCGACATCACGTCTATGGTCTTCCCCCAGGGGCCGTCCACCCGGTCGCCCAGCAGGGGTCTGAAGACGGGGCTTATAAGTCCGGGCTCATCCCGCCGGAAGCTAAAATACCCCACCGCGAGCCCTACGACAGCGTACATGGCCCACGGATGGAGAGCCCAGTGGAAATACGAGTACTGTATCCCCACCTGGGCCGCCTCGGTCGTCGCCGCCTTGGCCATGCCAAAGGGCGGAGCGCTGTAGTGCGAGAGGGGCTCTGCGACGCCCCAGAATATGAGCGCAGGCCCCATCCCCGCCTGGAAAAGCATCGCAAACCACGCGAACGTTCGGAACTGAGGTCTCTCGCCCTCCTTGCCGAGCCGGAACCGCCCGTAGGGGCTGAGTGCCAGTATGACGACGAAGAGCAGGAAGAAGTTACCCGCTAACAGGTAGAACCAGCCCAGGTTGGAAACTACCCAGTCGAAGACCGCCTGAGTCACCGTACCGAAGCTCGTAGGCGCGATCACACCCCACAAGATGAACGCCAGAGCTACGGCGACCGACACCCAGAATACGACGCCTACCTCGTGCCTGTCTCCTTGCGTGTCCTGCACTGCAGACCTCGCTTTCGTAGATTATGCTGGCGTTCGAACAGATAGCCTTCTCTTCACCTTTCTGGGCCGATGCTTGTGTAGAAGCGAACATACCTGATGGGAATACCGTAATCGTGCTGCCTTCCTCCGATTGAGGTGCGACAGAGTGCCGCGGCGGAAACGCTGCGAGCCACGCCCGGACCGAAGGTCCGTCGTTCAGCGAAGCGGCTCAGAAACGTAGTGCCATATGCTACACCAATTCAACGTCGCAGACGACAAGTGACACGCCCCCGTTCTACTTATCGGTGGTTTATCGACACCAGACTAGTGGCATATTGGTCGTACCGACGAGTCATATGATCATCGGGAGGACACCATGCAGATCACTAGGAACAACAGCGAAACTACCCTCTTGCCGAGCGAGTGGTTCACCGGCGCGGGCTACATCGACACTGTCGCGACACCGTCAGAGCCATCCTGCCTAGGAGCCGCGAGCGTCCACTTCATCCCTGTCGCTCGCACCGCCTGGCACGCCCACCTCCACGGACAGACCATCTACGGCACCGCGGGCGTAGGCCTCGCACAGCGCTGCGGCGGACCCGTCGAGGTTATGCGGCCTGGCGATCGCGTTTTCTTCGAGCCCGGGGAGGACCACACTTAGCCTGTCTTGAAATCCAACCTAATCGGCGCTACCGAGGATGAACCGCATCCCCTACCTTTCGGTTCCATGCTCCTGCTCGCCTAGCCCAGCGCCCGGCTGGCGTGAGGTTATAGTGTGAGAGGAGCCCTCCTTTGAACATCCCCCACCCTTGCCAACACCCCCTTGCGCTGAGCTCTTATCGAGCGTATCAGGTACCGGACACCCAACGTAGATCGGCTCTGGCTCTGCTGTTAGGGTAGAGCTGCCAAGATCGGCCACCGTCCACCACCCCAATGCTACGATCAACACCACTACCGAGCCTTGGGCCAACAACCTCAGGACGATAGGGAGCCGCTGGGGATTGTGGTGGGGTGCTTTCAGGCTTGCGTTGTCGAGTCCAGTAGAGATAACGCCCAGAAGGACAACACATGGCGATGAATCGGTGATGAATCAACGCAGGACTCGCTCGATCAGAGGCTTATTCACTCTAGTGCGTGGAAGGGTGATTCTCAGAAGTTCGCATAGGCTCGGTCCAACACCCATGCCGTCTTGGGCGTCCTAACGTAACCAAAAGGGCCAACAAGAGGCGTCTCACAACAAGCTACCTCCTCACGCTTCGTGCGGTAGCCGGTTGCCCCACTGGCTCCATCCGCCCAAAAGGTGCCCAACTGCGCGACGGACTTCAAGGCCTCTACCCTCTCTCTCTGGTAACGGGTAGCATAAAGGCATGCTCGGAGGTAAGCAACCTCCGCACCCCCTCCTCCGAGACATGTAGCCTTTATTCACCCGAGTGCGTGGAAGTGGAATTCTCGGAAGTTCTTTTGCAGGATCGTGTATAAAGAGACCGGGGCAGCGACTATTATGTCGCTTGGTCCCGGTTCTACAGAGATGATCTGCCACAACATCTTGGGTGGGTGCATAAAGATGTGCTGGTATGGATACGTTGACTTGTCTCATCCTTAGTTACATTGGCAATCACCCCGAAATTACTCGTAGCCTACTACAGAAGTTCTACAGTAGTTTCACAGTAGACGCGGTTAACCCCGGTGAGCACCGGCGGACACAAAAAGGTTTAGGTAAAGGGATTTCTAACCTCCACTAAATCCAGCGAACCCACCGGGACAGACTCTTAATCAGAAGGTCGCAGGTTCGAGTCCTGTCGAGCACTCTCCAATGGCAGCATGGTAGTTCCGAACTCGGCTTCGAGAGACCGTAAGGCTACTGTGGGCAAAATCGGATATGGCACACGCCAAACTACACCAATTAGTACACCAACCCGCCAAGAACATCGGCGAACGACGATCAACCTCATATATGAGAATTCGGCTTAGATAAGGGGATTACCTGACAACTGAAAACAAGTATGAACGAACCGGCTAGGACTCAAAATACGGTGGTGCGAAAGCACCGTGTCGGTTCGAGCCCGACCTCCGGTACTGCGAATCGCCCTTAAATAGGCCGCTTTTGATACCGACGGAAGAAGGTCCCCCGCCATCACGTCCAGGGGCTTCGGCAGCAGTAGACTACGACAGGGTTTCTTCCCTCACCTGCGCAGCCTGGTCCTGCGTATTAGGTAGCACGTGAGAATAGGTGTCGGGGATTCTGGCCAGAAGGCCATTGGGCATTCAAATTCAGCTGGCAGAATAGACATCTATACACAACGAAGTGCATGATCTGCGGATAACCGTGACCAAAGCAACACCAAACATTGTGTCAGGATGAAGGGAAAATACGGGGCCTGTCCACGGTTCGTCTATGCCCTCGACGCTTTCACACCTCTTGATGCAGATAACCCATAGAATCAGCTCAGAAAGGACAATGGTATGACACCTGGGAGATGAGTCTATGGGCTTTCGACTAATGAAGGATGAGGTGAAGGTAGGATCTGTGGCTCCCGACTTCACCCTACCCTCGCAAGCGGGCGCGATGGTGAGTCTCGAGGATTTCTTTGGTAGGAAGCCCGTTGTCCTCTTCTTCTACCCGAAGGACGATTCTCCTGGCTGCACCAGAGAGGTTTGCATCTTCAGGGACAATATCGAGGAATTCGGGAAGCTCGATGCCGAGGTAATCGGGATAAGCTCTGATTCAGTAGAGTCACACAGGAGTTTCGCTGAAAAGCACGACCTGTCCTTCACTCTACTCAGCGACGAGGCAGGTAATATCAGGAGGCTATACGGGGTGCCCAAGACCTTCGGTCTCTTCCCCGGTCGGGTGACGTACGTCATAGACAGTGAGGGCGTGGTGAGGCACGTCTTCGCCTCTCAGCTTAGCGTGGAGAGGCATGTGCAGGAAGCGTTGACGGCACTCAGATCCGACGTTTCTAAGGCCGGAGCCTGAGCGCTCAGTCTCTCTGTGCGGCGATCCCGGCTCTATCGGGGCCTTCTGCTTGAGAAAGTCTTCTCCAAAGTCGGCCTTCGACTGTATCCCCATGGGTGAGTGATAGCCGGCCCGGCTTTGGCCGGCATACTCTGGCAGACTGGCGGAGCGTTCGCATTGTTCGGGGTACGTATTGCAATAGCGATCGTCGCTGAGATCTCCGCAATCGCCGTCTTCGGTGAGCTGCGGAACTTTCGGCCGCGGCTCAGAATCCTCACCCGGGCCCGCAAGAGTCGGCGGGAGAGCGTCTACGGAGTGTCCGCCAGCCAGGCGCAAGGTACGGTAGGGCAAGATGCACATCAGAGGAGAGCCACTGAAGTTGAACCTTGGGCAACATTCCACCGGGGTTCCATCCTTGGTAGACAGGGCGAGTATGACCTGGCAGAGGAAGCATACCAAAGGGTGATTTCTTTGGGGCACCCGGAGGCTGCTCTCGGAGCAGCCTTCAATCTGGGCATACTCTTTGAGCAGATGAGAGAGTACGACCTGGCACAGGAAGCCTACCAACAGGCGATCGACTCCAGACATCCCGAGGTTGCACCCAAGGCAGTGAGCAATCTCCGAGGGCTGCCCATGAGATTA
>Ga0126314_10001279_pt1 | contig 12041 bp, 17 predicted proteins | sample Plot105B_FD_92535 | JGI IMG/M metagenome (GOLD analysis project Ga0126314, IMG submission 92535) | Serpentine soil microbial communities from UC McLaughlin Reserve, CA, USA - Plot105B | ecosystem: Environmental > Terrestrial > Soil > Grasslands | place: USA: UC McLaughlin Reserve, Lake County...
GGCCGCATGCCGACGGCACGGGCGGTGAAGAAATGGCCGGCCTCGTGGATCAGGATCAGCAGCGCGAGCCCGACGATGGCGATCAGGACACTCATGCGACCGCCGCCCTTTCTGCGAGCCGGCGCGCTTCCCTGTCGGCGTCGAACAGGTCGTCGAGGTCGCGAGCGCGTGCGCCGTCGACCTCGGCCAGCACCTCCTCGACCGTCGTGGCGATCGCGAGGAACGGCAGCCGCCCGTCGAGGAAGGCCGCCACCGCGACCTCGTTCGCCGCGTTGTAGGCGCAGGGATAGGTACCGCCGTTCTCGCCGGCGGTGCGTGCGAGACTGAGCAGCGGGAACGTCTCGAGGTCGGGCGGCTCGAACCGCAACACGAGGCCCTGCGTGAAATCGAGCGGCGGGACCGACGTCGGCGCGCGGTCGGGGTACGTGAGCGCGAAGGCGATCGGCACGCGCATGTCGGGATAGCCGAGGTGCGCGATCGAGGCGCCGTCGCGGAAGCGGACGAGCACGTGAACGACCGACGTCGGCTGCAGCACGACCTCGATTCGCTCGTAGGGCAGTCCGAAGAGGAAGTGCGCCTCGATCAACTCGAGGCCTTTGTTCGCGAGCGTGGCCGAGTCGACGCTGATCTTCGGCCCCATGCTCCACGTCGGGTGCGCGAGCGCCTCCTCGGGAAGGACCTCCTCCAGCTCGTCGCGCGTCCGGCCGCGGAAGGGCCCGCCCGAGCCGGTCAGGACGACGGAGTGGACCTGGTCGGCGGTGCGTGCCTCGAGGCACTGGAACGCCGCCGAATGCTCGCTGTCGACCGGGAGCAGGAGCCCGCCTCCCCGCTGCTGAGCCGCGAGCGCGAGGTCGCCTGCCGCGACGAGGCTCTCCTTGTTCGCGAGCGCGAGCGTCACACCGCGCTCGAGCGCCCACAACGTCGCTGGCAGGCCGGCGAACCCGACGACGGCGTTCAGCACGACGTCCGGCCGTGAGCGGTCGAGCAGTCCCGTCAGGTCGCCGCCGACCTGCGTCAGTGGGGCAAGGCCGTCGATCGGCTGTGATCCGGACGCCGCCGCGACGAGCTCGAGCTCGGGATCGGCCGCGGTTATCTCGAGCGCCTGGCGGCCGATCGAGCCCGTGGCACCCAGGACGGCGATCCGCGTCATCTGCTCGAAGTGTACGACCGCTGAGCGCGTGCGGATTACGTCAGGGCGAGGATCGCGTAGTACGCGGCGACGGCCGCGAACAGGTGCGCGTCCAGGCGGTCGAGCACGCCGCCGTGGCCGGCGAGCAGCCGGCCGCTGTCCTTGACCGCGAAGTCCCGCTTCACCGCGGACTCGAACAGATCGCCGACAGGAGCGGCGACGGCGATCACGGCACCCAGCACGAGCGATTCGCCGATGCCGAGGAAGCCCTGGTGGTAGAGCGCAAAGAACGCGATCAGGACGGCGCCGGCGGTCGAGGCGACGAGCCCCTCCCACGTCTTGCCCGGCGAGAGCACCGGGGCGAGCTTGTGGCGGCCGACGAGCCGCCCGACGACGTACGCGAGCGTATCGGCGCCGAAGACGGCGAGCAGGACGGTGAAGACGGCGAGCCGCCCATGCTCCGGGAGCCCCCTCAGGAGCAGGATGTACGCGAGGCCGAGGCCGATCCAGGCGACGCCGGTCACCGTGGTGGCGACGGCGACCGTCAGCGATTGCCTCGTCTCCGAGATCCCCTTCTGCAGGAACGCGAGCGCGAGCGCGGTCATGAAGCCACCGACCATCCAGACAGGGCCGCCGAGTTGGGCGCCGAGGAGCGCGAGCACGAGGCCGGTGTAGCCGGCGAGCACGAGCGGCCGCAACGAGCGGGCCATCACGTAGAACTCGTGCAGCGCGATCAGCCCGGCGCCGATCAGCAGGACGCACAGCCACCAGCCTCCGAGCCAGACGAGGCCGAGCACGGCCGGTAGCCCGGCGGCCGCGATCAGCAGCCGTGACCAGAACGGGCTCATCTCACCTTCCGCCGAAGCGGCGACGCCGCTGCGCGTACGCCTCGAGCGCGCGCGCGAGCTCGTCGCGGCCGAAGTCCGGCCAGAGCCGGTCGAGAAAGACGAGCTCGGAGTAGGCCAGCTGCCAGAGCAGGAAGTTCGAGATGCGCAGCTCTCCACTCGTTCGGATCAGGAGGTCGGGATCCGGAAGCTCCGGCGCGTAGAGGTTCGCACGCAGGGTCTCCTCGTCCACCTCGTCCGGGTGCGACCCCGCCTCGACGAGCCGTCTCGCCGCCTGCACGAGCTCCGCACGGCCGCCGTAGTCGAAGGCGATCCAGAGGTTGAGCCGGTCGTTGGCGCGCGTCTCGTCCTCCAGCCGCTCCATCTGCTCACGCAGCTCGTCGGGCGCGCGGTCGCGGCGGCCCATGAAGCGCGTACGCACGCCCTGTCGGGCCAGATCCGGCAGCTCGCGCTCGATCGTCTCGCCGAAGATGTCCATCAGCGAATCGACCTCCCCGACCGGACGCGACCAGTTCTCGGTGGAGAAGGCGTAGACGACGAGTGTCTCTACAGCGAGGTCGATCGCGCCCTCGACTGTCCGCCGAAGCGCCTTCGTCCCCTCGCGGTGGCCGTCTGCAACCGGCAGCCCGCGACGCTCAGCCCAGCGACCGTTGCCGTCCATGATGATGGCGACGACACGGGCCTGGTCCTCGCGCGCTCCCTCGTCCACGGCTTGGAAGTCCGGCGCGCGCAAGCGCGTCAAACTTCCATGATCTCCGCTTCTTTCCGCTTCAGCAGCTCGTCGATCTCGTGGACGTGGTCGTCGGTGAGCTTCTGGACGCGCTCCTCGGCGCGGTGCTCCTCGTCGCTGCCGGCCTCGCCCGTGTCGACGAGCTCCTTGAGGTGGTGCATCACGTCGCGCCGCACGTTGCGGACTGCGACCTTCCCCTCCTCGGCCATGTTGCGGACGACCTTGACGAGCTCCTTGCGCCGCTCCTCCGTCAGCTGCGGGATCGGCAGGCGGATCAGCTTCCCGTCGTTCGACGGCGTCAGGCCGAGGTCGGACTCCTGGATCGCGCGCTCGATCGTCGCGACCGAGTTCGGGTCGAACGGCTGGATCGTGAGGAGCCGCGGCTCGGACGCGCCGATCGTCGCGAGCTGCTTCAGCGGCGTCTGCTGACCGTAGTAGTCGATCTGCACGCGATCGAGCAGCGCCGGCGAGGCGCGGCCGGTGCGGAGCGTCGCGAACTCGTTCTGCGCCGCCTCGACGGACTTCTGCATCCGCCGCGTCGCGTCCTGAATCAGGTCATCGATCGCCATCTGGCCTCCTCTCGTCAGGGGGTCGAGACGATGGTGCCGACCCGCTCGCCGTGCACGACTCTACGGATGTTTCCGTCTTCGAGCGCGAAGACGTAGATCGGCAGCCGGTTGTCCATGCACAGCGAGAGCGCCGTCGTGTCCATCACCTTCAGGCCCCGCTCGATTGCCTGCAGGTGCGTGATCTCCGGCAACAGCGCCGCGTCCGGGTCGAGCCGTGGGTCACCGTCGAGGACGCCCTCCACCGCGTGCTTCGCCATCAGGATCGCCTCGGCGTTGATCTCGAGCGCACGGAGTGCGGCGGCCGTGTCGGTGGTGAAGAACGGGTTGCCGGTCCCGGCGGCGAAGATGACGATCCGCTTCTTCTCGAGGTGGCGGATCGCGCGGCGGCGGATGTACGGCTCGGCGACCTCCGCCGCGGCGAGAGCCGACAGCAAGCGCGTGTGGGCGCCGCGCCGCTCGAGCGCGTCCTGCAGGGCGAGCGCGTTCAGCAGCGTCGCGAGCATCCCCGCGTAGTCGGCGGTCGCTCTGTCCATCCCCTCGGCTGCGGCTTCGAGTCCGCGGTAGATGTTCCCCGCGCCGACGACGATCGCGAGCTCGACACCGTCCTCGTGCACTTCGACGATCTCGTCGGCGAGCGCGGCGATTCGGTCAGGGTCGATGCCGTACGCCTGGTCGCCCATCAGCGCCTCGCCCGAGAGCTTCAGCAGCACCCGCTGGAAGCCGTGACCGGCCCGCGGCTCGGTTTGCTCGGAGGTGGCCTCGGTCACCCGGCGAGCGCATGGCGGACGAACTCGAGCACCTCGAGCCCGGCCTCCTCCAGCGCTTTACCCGCCGTCACCGACGGATCGTGGATCCACGACTGCTCGCTCAGCGCCGCGGCCGAGAGGAACTCCTTCCGCAGCCGACCCTCGACGATCTTCGCGCGAACCTCCTCAGGCTTCGACTGGACGTCGGGCTGGTTCTCGTAGATCGCGCGCTCGTTGGCGAGCTCCTCCTCGGGAACCTCGTCCGCGCTCTTGAAGCGCGGCGCGGCAAAGGAGACGTGCATCGCGAGCCGCCGAGCCGCCGCGGGGTCGGAGCCCTTCACGCGCACCAGCACGCCGATCTTGTTCGCCGGGGGGTGCACGTACTCGGCCAGCAGCTCGCCTTCGCCGGCCTCCATGCGTGTCGCGCCGGCGATCTCGATGTTCTCACCGAGCTGGGCGATCAGCTCCAGCCGCCGCTCCTCCAGCGCCGACGCCGCGTCTGCGCCGTCCGACTCGACCGCCTCGAGCACAGCCTCCGCGAAGGCGAGGAACTTCTCGTTCTTCGAAACCGGCTCGGTCTCGCAGCCGACGGCGACGAGTGCGCCGACGTTGCCCGAGACGGTGGCGAGGACCTCTCCCTCGGTCGTCGCGCGCCCGGCCTTCTTGCCCGCCGCGGCCATGCCCTGCTCGCGCAACAGGCGCTGCGCCGCCCCGACGTCCCCGCCGGTCTCCTCGAGCGCGCGCTTGGCGTCCATCATCCCCGCGCCGGTCAGGTCGCGGAGCTCCTTGACGAGGCTCGCGGAGATCTGAACCTGGCTCATTACGCCTCCTCGGGCGTGTCCGGCACCGGAACCGGCTCAGGTTCGGCCTGCGGCTCCTCGGTCGCCGCGGGAGCCGGCTCCGTCTCCTGCTCGGGCTCGGCCCGGTGGTCCTCGGAAGGCGCCTGCTCCTGCTCTTGCTGCTGCTCGAACGCGGCCGGCGCGACGCGCTGCTTCCCCTCGGCGATCGCGTCGCCGATAGCGCGCACGACGAGGCTGCACGAGCGGATCGCGTCGTCGTTGCCGGGGATCACGAAGTCGGCCTCGTCGGGATCGCAATTCGTGTCGACGAGCGCGATCACCGGCATTCCGAGCCGCCGCGCCTCGCGCACCGCCAGCTGCTCCTTGCGCAGGTCGACGATGAAGATGGCGTCGGGCTGCTTGCGCATGTCGGCCACGCCGCCGAGGTTCGCGTCGAGCTTCTCGAGCTCGCCCTGCATCGAGATGCGCTCCTTCGGCGGGAGCAGCTCGAGCTGGTTCTCGTCGCGTAGGCGCCGAAGCTCGTGCAGGTGCTCGATGCGCTCGGAGATGGTGCGCCAGTTGGTCAGCAGGCCACCGAGCCAGCGGTGGTTCACGTACGGCATGCCTGAGCGTCTGGCCTCCTCCTCGACCGAGTCCTGCGCCTGCTTCTTGGTGCCCACGAAGAGGACGGTGCCGCCGCGCTCGGCGAGGTTGCGGACGAAGCTCTGCGCCTCCTCGATGCTCGCGAGGGTCTTCTGCAAGTCGATGATGTAGATGCCGCCGCGCTCACCGAAGATGAAACGGCGCATCTTCGGGTTCCAGCGGCGCGTCTGGTGGCCGAAGTGGACGCCGGCCTCCAGGAGCTCTCGCATGCTGACTGCCATCTGCGGTTCCTCTCTGCTGGTTGGTGAGCGTTGTCGCCGGCGAGAGCCAGGTGGACCGGCCTGCGAGGCACCGGCACCCCCACCTGTCCCGGAATCGCCGGATAGGGGACGAAACAGCGCCGCAAGTGTAGCGGCCTGCTCAGGTTTGCTGTCCGCGGGCCGATCCATGATGAAGCCCGTGGGAATCCGCGAATCGCCGCCTGCGCTCGAGTCGCTCGCCGCCGAGATCCGCTCGGCCGCCTGGGAGCTCGCGCTCGCGACGGTCGACGAGGGATTGCTGGACGATCAGATCCCGTCACTGCAGCGGCTGGGGCGGCTCGGCCAGCTCGGCGACGTGCCGACGTTCATCGTCGAGCTCGCCCGGGAACTCGTCGATCCGCGGCCGGAGCGCGTCCGCCGCGGCAGCCCACTGGCGGCACAAGCCCGCGAGCACGCGCGTCAGCGAGAGGCGTTCGGCTTCGCGCCTCGCGAGATCGTGACCGAGTTCCTGATTCTGCGGCGGATCCTGTGGCGCTTCGTCGCCGAGCGGGCCGCCGCCCTGGGGCCCGACGACGTGCTGGCAGCCGAGCAGCGGCTGAACGCGACGATCGACCGCCTCGTCGCCGAATGTGTCGTCGCCTACTTCGACCGCGCCACCTCCGAGCTCGCACACCAGGCCCGGCACGACCAGCTGACCGGGCTGCTGCATCACCAGGCGTTCCTGCGCGAGCTCGAGCTGGAGCTCGAACGCGCGGCGCGCTACGGCCACGGCGTCGCCCTGATCTTCCTCGACCTCGACCGTTTCAAGGCGCTGAACGACACGCTCGGCCACCAGGAGGGTGACCGGGCGCTGAAACGGCTCGCGCGGCTGCTACGGGAGTCGCTGCGAGGGTCGGACCTCGCCGGCCGCATGGGCGGTGACGAGTTCGCCGCGTACCTGGTCGAAGCCGACGAGGAGGCGGGGTCGCGCCTGCTCGAACGCCTGCACGACAGCGTCGACGAGCTGATCGCCGAGGGCGAGCTGCCGGCCGGTAGCGCCTTCAGCGCCGGCCTCGCCCACTTCCCGGGCGAGGCACGCGACGTCGACGCGCTCTTCCGCCTCGCCGACCAGCGGCTCTACGAGTCGAAGCGCGCGAGCGCCGCCTGAAGCTCCGGCGGGAGTGGCGACTCCACCTCGACGCCCTCGCCGCTGAGCGGGTGCGGGAACGCGAGCCTCCAGGCGTGGAGAAACTGCCGCCCGAGCCGCTCGTCGGGCACGCCGTAGACGGGATCGCCGACGACCGGCAGCCCGATCGCCGCGAGGTGGACGCGGATCTGGTGTGTGCGGCCGGTCTCGAGCCGCACGTCGAGGAGCGCGTGGCGGTCGGAGAGCCGCTCGACCTCGAAGTGCGTGACCGCTTCGCGCGGGGTGTCCGTGTCGAGTGAGTGCCGGGTCGGATCGTGGCGGTCGCGCCCGATCGGCGCCTCGACCCGGCCGGTCCAGGAGCGCGGCCGGCCGCGCACGAGCGCCTTGTAACGGCGCTCGAGCTCGTGCGCGCGCAGCAACTCTTGCAGCTTCGCGTACGCCTCCTCGGTGCGCGCGACGACGAGCAGCCCCGACGTGTCGCGGTCGAGGCGGTGGACGATGCCGGGCCGCTCCTCGTCTTCCCCTCCCGCGGTCAGCCCGACGAGCCCGTGGACGAGCGTGCCGCTCGCGTGGCCGGGTGAAGGATGCACGACGACGCCGGCAGGCTTGTCCACCACCAGCAGGTGCTCGTCCTCGAAAGCGATTCGCAGCGGCACGTCCTCGCGCTCGAGCTCGCGTGAGGCCGGCTCGATGACCGTCAGCTCGAGCTGCTCTCCACCCTCGAGCCGGTGGCTCTTCGGGCGTACCTCCCCGTCGACTACTGCGGCTCCCTGGGCCAGCAGGCGTTCGGCCGCCGCGCGGGAGCCGACCTGCGGCAGCGACGCGAGGTACCTGTCGAGCCGCTCACCCGCGGCCTCGGCGGGCACGGCGACGCGGAGACCGCTCAGCGCGGTCGCGTCTCGCCCAGGAGCAGGGCGAGGAAGAGGATCGCGACGCCGACGACGATGAAGCTGTCGGCGAGGTTGAACGCCGGCCAGTAGCGGAGGTCGAGGAAGTCGGTCACGTGACCGAGGCGGATCCGGTCGACGAGGTTCGAGGTCGAGCCGCCGATCAGCAGCCCGAGGGCGACGGGCAGCACGGGATGCCGGGCACCCGAACGCGCGAAGAAGACCAGCATCCAGCCGACCGCGACCGCCGTGAGCGCCGTCACGACCGGAGTCGCGCTCGAGAAAAGGCCGAACGCGATCCCGGAGTTCTGCACGTGGTGGATCGCAAAGGGGCCGAGCACGTGCAGCGACGCGCCGAAGGCGAGCTGCGAGGAGACGATCAGCTTCGTCACCTGGTCGGCGGCAATGGCCGCGATGACGACGGCGCCGAGGCTCACCCACTGCGGCGCCCGCGCCGCGAGCGAGCGCTCGGCGACGGACACCGGGGTCAGCGCGTCCGTGCTGGAGCCGACGCGGACGTCGAGCGCCCGCGGGGCCGGCTCGCTCACCCGCGCTCCTCGCGGCGCTTGCAGTCGATGCACTGCGTCGTCCACGGCAGCGCCTCGAGCCGCTCGGGGTCGATCTGCTCGCCGCGGTCGGCGCAGATGCCGTACGTGCCGTCCTCGATGCGACGGAGTGCGGCGTCGATCGCTCCCAGCACCTTCTCGACGTTCTCCTCCAGCGTGTAGTCGAGCTCGCGGTCGAATGTCTCGGTCGCGACGTCCCCGGGATGGTTGTCGCTCGGGATCTCCTGCGTCTCGTCCTCCATCGAGCCGGCGTTCTCCTGCTCCAGGTGGTCGAGCGCCTCCTGCGCGCGCCGCCGCTCGTCGAGCAGCCGCTCGCGGAAGTGGTCGGTGTCGATCGTCGCGCTCACAAAGCCTCCTCCAGCCGCCGCTCGCTCTCGGCCCGGTCGATGCCCTCCATCAGGACGATCTTGTCCCTCGCGCCGTGGCCGGAAACGATCGAGAGCGACCGGCGCGGCAACTCGAGCCGCTCCGCGAGCAGGTCGAGCAGCGCGTCGTTGGCGCGTCCGCGCTCGGGTGGCGCGGCGACCCGGACCTTCCACGCCTCCCCGTGGCGCCCCGCGACGTCGCTCCGGCGCGCGCCCGGGGAGACCCGGAATCGCACCCGTGCCGAAGGCGTCACCATGGCGTCCAGTATAGGTTCGGCCGTCGACCCTCAGGCCGCCTGCACGTCGGCTCCCACGTCCTCGACAGCGTCGAGGGCAGCCTCGAGCAGGGCGCGCACCTTGCGGGCCTCGGCGAGCAGGCGCTCGCGCTCCGCAGTGGCCTCGCGCGTGACCGCACGCGCCTCCGCGTGGGCCTCGCCGATCACGAGCTCGGCCTCTCGCTTGGCCTGATCCCTCAGCTCGTGCGCGGACCTCTCGGCCGAGACGAGCGTCGTCCGCAGGAGCGTCTCGAGGTCTCTGTGCCGGGCGAGCTCGCCCTCCAGCTGCTCGATCTTGTCGGCGAAGTCGGCTCGCTGCCGCCACACCTCCTCGAACGACTCGGCGATCTCGAGGATCAGGTCGTCGACGGCTCCACGGCGGTAGCCGAGCGCCCCTCGCTTGAACCGTATGTGGTGGAGCTCCACCGGGGTGATCGTCATGTCGTCCTCCTCAGGTGTAGTGGGCGAAGAGCGCGTCGACCACGCGCATGAGCGCGATCAATGCGATCATGGCCACCACCGGCGAGAGGTCGAGCGGACCGAGCGACGGCAGGACCCGCCGGAAGAGCCGCAGGTAGGGCTCGCAGACATCCCGCAGGAAGTCCGAGACCCGGCGTACCCAGACCGTGTAGGGCAACCGCACCCAGGACGAGAGCACGTAGACGAAGATCAACAGGAGGTAGACCCAGAGGAACGTGTCGATCAGCGTGTTCGCCGTGGAGGCGGCGTCCGCGAGCAGCGCAAGCGTGGCCATCAGGCTTGACTTCGGGCCACGCGGCGGTAGTCCTCGGTCAGGCCTGGTTGAAGAAGCCGCGCTCCAACAGGCGCGCCCGCTCCTCGGCGGAGACCTGCACGTTTCGCGGCGTGAGCAGGAAGACCTTGTCCGCGACGCGCTGCATCCCGCCCTCCAGTGCGTAGGTGAGACCGCTGGTGAAGTCGATCAGCCGCTTCGAAAGCTCCTGGTCGGCGCCCTGGAGGTTGAGGATCACCGGGATCCCGTCCTTGAACTTGTCAGCGATCTGCTGCGCGTCGTTGAAGCTGCGCGGAACGACGAGGTGCACCTGCACCGAGGGCACCGCGCGCATCGGGGCTGCTCCGTCGAAGGGAGCGGGAGCGGGCGCGGAGGAGGCTGTTCGCCGGCTGTTGCCGCGAGCGCGGAGCACCGCGGTGCGCGGCTGCGACTCCTCCGGATCGGGGTCGGTCCAGTCGTCGAAATCCTGCTGGCGACCGCGCGGCGTCAGCCTGCGGACGTTCGGCCGCTCGCTGTACGTCCGCTCGAGATCCTCTTCGGTGAGGTAGCCGTCCTCGTCCCAGTCGTCGTCCTCCTCGGCGATGCCGAAGTAGACGAGCGTCCGGTTCCAAACGTCTGCAAATCCCATGATTCGCGGATGTTAGTCGCTAGCCCGGCGGGAGGTACAGCGCGGATCCCAGCCGCACGATCGTGGCCCCCTCGTCCGCCGCCACGCGGTAGTCCTGACTCGTGCCCATCGAGAGCTCGCGCAGGCCGTTTTGCTCCGCGAGCGCTCGCAGGCGGCGGAAGTACGGACGCGACTCCTCGGGGTCGGTCGCGGCGGGCGGCATCGTCATCAGGCCGACAACGTTCGCGTAGAGCGCCAGGAAGTCCTCCAGGCCGGCCTCGTGGATTCCGGACTTCGTCTCCTCCGCCGAGAGGTTGACCTCGACCAGCGCCGGAATCTCGAGGCGCCCGGCCGCCGACTCGCTCGAGAGCGAATGGCAGAGCTCGCAGAGCTCGTTTACCGTCTTCGCCTTGCGGCTCTGCAGGTGGCCGATGAAGTGCCAGCGGAAGGCGTCGCCATGGCGGGAGTGCTTCGACTCGAGGTCCTGGGCGCGGTTCTCGCCGACGATCTCGACACCGGCTTCGGCGAGCGCAGTCATTTCGTCGGGCTGCACGTACTTCGTGGCCGCGACGACCGCCACCTCCGGGCCGACCTCGCCGCGGATGCGCTCGTAGTTCGCGCGAACGATGTCAGGCGACAAGCCCAATGACGCCCTGCCTGCCAGTGATGCCGTTGTCCCGGCGGTGCGAGAAGAAGCGCTCGGGAGTGCAGGCCGTGCAGAGATCGACGCGGTCGACGCGCACGCAGCCGGCTGTCCGCAGCGCCCGCTCGGCCGCGCTCCACAGGTCGAGCCTCCCGTCGCGCACGAGCCCGGGCCCGTAGGCGCGGCGGAAAGGCGCCGCGACCTCTTCGCCGACCTCGTAGCAGCAGGGTCCGATGCCCGGGCCGAGGATCGCCGAGACGGGGCCGCCGCCGAGCGCTCCCACGCCCTGTTCCGCGATGCCGCCGAGCAGCCCGCGCCAGCCCGCATGGAGGACGGTGAGAGCGGGCCGGCGGCCGTTGGCGCGCGCGAGCGCGATCGGCAGGCAGTCGGCTGCCAGCGCGAGCAGCGGCAGGCCCCGCTCGTCGGTCCAGAGGCCGTCGCCGCGCTCGCCGCGGGAACCCGGCTGCGCCTTCAACACGTCCGTCGAGTGGTGCTGGTAGTTCATCGTCAACGCCTCGGGCTCGGCGCCGACCCGCGCGCACAGCCGGCGGCGGTTCTCGTCGACCCGCGTCGGCTCGTCCGCGGTGGCACGTCCGAGGTTGAGCGACTCGAACGGACCCTCGCTGACGCCGCCCTCGCGCGTCGAGAAGACCACCTCGTACGGCCCCGGCGGGTCGTCCCACCGGATCACGAGGCGATCAGCTCCCTCGCAGCGGCAAGCTCCGAGTCGCGGCCGTCGAGCTCGCCGTTCAGCTTCCGCCGGCGCAGCTCGGCGAGCACCTCCCCGACGCGGGGCGACTCCTCCAGCCCGAGCCGCGCGAGATCCGCGCCGTCGACCTCGAGGCGGACATCGCGCAGCCGCTCGAAATACGCACGCAGCTGCGGCAGGTCGGCCAGCCCGAGCGCAAAGAGCGGGGCGTCCGGCGGGTAGCGGTCGGCCAGGGAGACGATCTCTGCAGGATCGGTCGCCTCGCGCAGCCGCTCGGCGAGAGCCGGCCCCGCGCTCACGGCCGCCGCGATCGCGTCGGCGTCGCGCCGCCGCAGCTTCAGCCCGGCGAGCCATTCGCGTGCGTCGTCAGGGGCAAGGCGGCGAGCGAGCGCCGCCAGGCCGAGCCGCCAGGAAGGCACCGGCAGACGGTAGCGGTCGCGCAGCGCCTCGA
>Ga0126314_10001280_pt1 | contig 12037 bp, 8 predicted proteins | sample Plot105B_FD_92535 | JGI IMG/M metagenome (GOLD analysis project Ga0126314, IMG submission 92535) | Serpentine soil microbial communities from UC McLaughlin Reserve, CA, USA - Plot105B | ecosystem: Environmental > Terrestrial > Soil > Grasslands | place: USA: UC McLaughlin Reserve, Lake County...
AGATGAAGGACGGGAAAAAGATTGCAAAAGAGCGCAATTTTTATCCTGGTTATGTATTGATTGAAGCCATTTTAGATGGAGAATTGGAACACGTTATTAAAAATGTTAATAGCGTGATCGGCTTTTTAGGAGATAAGGGTGGAAATCCTGTTCCTATGCGCCAGGCAGAAGTTAACCGTATCCTTGGTAAGGTTGATGAAATGAGCCAGCAGAGTGAAACCATGAACGTTGCTTATTATGTAGGCGAGAACGTGAAGGTAATGGACGGGCCATTTAATGGTTTTACCGGCGTTATTGAAGAGGTGAACGAAGAGAAGAAAAAATTAAAGGTTATGGTTAAGATTTTCGGAAGAAAAACTCCTTTGGAGCTTAACTATATGCAAGTCGAAAAAGAGTAAATAGCTGATCGCAGCCGGACTTTATACCTGCTGCCTGAAATATTATAAAAATCTTAATTGTTACATTGCTTCCAACATTTAACATTGAGTATTACAAATTAACAAAAACAGAAAATGGCAAAAGAAGTCAGTGCACTTGTTAAGTTACAGATCAAGGGTGGAGCTGCAAATCCATCGCCACCGGTAGGACCTGCATTAGGTGCTAAAGGGGTGAACATCATGGAGTTTTGCAAACAATTCAATGCTCGTACCCAGGATAAGCCAGGTAAAGTATTACCAGTTGTAATTACTGTTTATGCTGACAAGTCTTTCGAATTCATCATCAAAACCCCTCCGGTTGCTATCCAGTTATTGGATGCTACTAAATTAAAGAGTGGTTCTGCTGAGCCCAACCGTAAGAAAGTTGGTTCGGTGACTTGGGATCAGGTTAAGTCGATTGCTGAAGATAAAATGACTGATTTAAATGCATTTACTATCGAATCGGCAATGAGTATGGTTGCCGGTACAGCACGCAGTATGGGAATCACCGTTAGCGGTGACGCACCCTGGACTAATTAATTAACAAAAAACAGTTTACAACAGTGGCTAAATTAACAAAAAATCAAAAAAAGGCACATGCTAAACTAGAATCTGGTAAAACGTATTCTTTAAAGGATGCGGCTGCTTTGGTTAAAGAAATCACTACTACCAAATTTGATGCATCGGTTGATATCGATGTAGCTTTGGGTGTAGATCCGCGTAAAGCGAACCAAATGGTTCGTGGTATCGCAACTTTACCACATGGTACAGGTAAAACTGTACGTGTTTTAGTTCTTTGTACTCCTGATAAGGAAGAAGAGGCTAAAGCGGCAGGAGCAGATTTTGTAGGTTTAGACGAATATGTAGCTAAGATTGAAGGTGGATGGACTGATGTTGACATTATTATCACTACTCCTGCTTGTATGGCAAAAGTAGGTAAACTGGGCCGCGTTTTGGGTCCACGTAACCTAATGCCAAACCCTAAGTCGGGTACTGTAACCAACGAAGTTGGTAAAGCGGTAACTGATGTAAAAGGCGGAAAGATTGATTTTAAAGTTGACAAAACAGGTATCATTCATGCTTCGGTAGGAAAAGTATCATTCCCTGCAGACAAAATATATGAAAATGCTTTAGAAGTACTTCAGGTAATTTCTAAGCTAAAACCATCTGCTGCAAAAGGAACTTATTTTAAGAGCATTCACGTGTCTTCTACAATGAGCCCTGGAATTGCAATCGAGACTAAATCAGTAACGGGGATCTAATTATGAACAGAGAAGAAAAACATGAACTCGTTTCGGCTCTTCAAGTGAAGATGCAGGAATTCGGTAATTTTTATATTGCCGACACATCAAGCTTATCTGTTGAGAAAGTAAACAGTATCCGTCGCAAATGTTTTGAAAGTGGTATTGAGATGCAGGTTGCTAAAAACACTTTGATCAGAAAAGCGATCGAAGGGTTGGAAGGCGATGCATCGGAAATCTTTGTTGCCCTTAAAGGACAGTCAGCATTATTATTCTCAACAACGGGTAACGGACCAGCGAAGCTGATCAAAGCCCTGAGAAAAGGATCTGATAAACCTGTGCTTAAAGCAGCTTACATCGATTCAACAGTATTTATCGGTGACAACCAGTTAGATACTTTGGTGAGCTTGAAATCAAGAGAAGAGCTTATCGGAGACATTATCGGCTTGTTACAATCACCAGCTAAAAATGTGATTTCTGCATTGAAATCAGGTGGTAGCACGATTGCAGGATTAGTTAAAACTCTTCAAGAGAGAGAAGGTTAAGAACACCTTAAAAGTTCATAATAAATAATTATTTTATACGTAAATTTTTAAAAATCTATAAAAATGGCAGATTTAAAAGCGTTTGCTGAGCAATTGGTAAACTTAACAGTTAAAGAAGTTAACGAATTAGCTCAAATCTTAAAAGACGAGTATGGTATTGAACCAGCTGCTGCTGCAGTTGCTGTTGCTGGCCCTGCTGCTGATGCTGCTCCTGCAGCTGAAGAAAAAACTACTTTTGATGTAATATTGAAAGAAGCTGGTGGTTCTAAATTAGCAGTTGTGAAATTGGTAAAAGACCTGACTGGTTTAGGTTTGAAAGAAGCTAAAGATCTAGTTGACGGTGCACCAAAAGAATTGAAAGCTGGTGTTGCTAAAGACGAAGCTGAAGCTTTGAAAAAACAATTAGAAGAAGCTGGAGCTGTAGTTGAAATTAAGTAGTCACTTAATTTTAATATAACTTTAACCATAGACTCCGACTGCATAGTCGGAGTCTATACCTGTTTATAAACTTTTCATCTTGTTTGGTTGATGAAATGTTTCAACGGCTAACCAAACAAATAGTTTATTCTTAAAGTAAATTAACTTTAGTCCATTGGCAAATAAAGTCGACCAAAGAGTAAATTTTGCACGTAGTAAGCATATCATAGATTACCCAGATTTTCTTGATGTGCAGTTGCAATCATTCAGAGAATTTTTTCAGATCGAAACAACTTCTGATAACCGTCACACAGAGGGATTATTTAAGGTGTTCGCTGAAAACTTCCCAATCACTGATTCCAGAAACATTTTTGTTTTGGAATTCCTTGATTATTTTATTGATCCACCGCGTTATGATATACCTGAGTGTATAGACCGTGGGTTGACCTATAGTGTTCCGTTAAAGGCAAAGCTTAAGCTTTCCTGTAATGATGCAGAACACGAGGATTTTGAAACCATCATTCAGGATGTGTATTTAGGAACCATACCTTATATGACTCCTAAGGGTACATTTGTTATTAACGGTGCAGAGCGTGTAATTGTTTCTCAGTTACACAGGTCTCCGGGTGTGTTTTTCGGCCAGAGCCGTCACACAAACGGTACCAAGCTTTATTCTGCCCGTGTAATTCCTTTCAAAGGATCCTGGATCGAGTTTGCTACTGATGTGAACAACGTCATGTATGCATATATCGATCGTAAGAAGAAATTCCCGGTTACCACCTTGTTGCGTGCTATTGGTTACGATTCTGATAAGGACATTCTTGAATTGTTTGATCTTGCTGATGAGGTGAAGGTGAGCAAGTCAGGTTTGAAGAAATACATCGGTCGTAAGCTTGCCGCAAGGGTTCTGAGAAAATGGGTTGAAGATTTTGTAGATGAAGATACCGGTGAGGTAGTTTCTATAGATCGTAACGAAGTGATCCTGGACAGGGATACTGTTTTAGAAGATGACCATATCGATATGATTATTGACGCTGGTGTAAAAACCATCATCTTGTCTAAAGATGACGGTGCAAGCCAGGCTGATTATACGATTATCTATAATACTTTACAAAAAGATACTTCAAACTCTGAAAAAGAGGCTGTTGAAAACATCTACCGTGCTTTGCGTAATGCAGAACCACCTGATGAGGAGACTGCAAGAGGTATCATTGAGCGTTTGTTCTTCTCGGATAAACGTTATGACCTTGGTGATGTAGGCCGTTACAGGATCAACCGCAAGTTGAAAATGGATACGCCTGATCATGTAAAGGTATTGACAAAAGCAGATATCATTGCGATTGTTAAATACCTGATCAAGCTGATCAACTCTAAGGAAGAGGTGGATGATATCGATCACTTGTCGAACCGTCGTGTTCGTACTGTGGGAGAGCAGTTGTATGCTCAGTTCGGTGTTGGTCTGGCCCGTATGGCCCGTACCATCCGTGAGCGTATGAACATCCGCGATAATGAGGTGTTTACTCCGACTGATCTGATCAATGCCCGTACTTTATCGTCGGTGATTAACTCTTTCTTTGGGACCAACCAGTTGTCGCAGTTCATGGACCAGACGAATCCTTTGGCGGAGATTACGCACAAGCGTCGTCTTTCAGCTTTAGGCCCAGGTGGTCTTTCACGTGAGCGTGCAGGTTTTGAGGTGCGTGATGTTCACTATACCCACTACGGTCGTTTGTGTACCATTGAGACTCCGGAGGGACCAAACATCGGTCTGATTTCGTCTCTTTGCGTTCATGCGAAAATTAATAATTTAGGTTTTATTGAAACACCGTATAAAAAGGTAGAAAATGGAATCGTTTCAATGGACGAGCCGGTAATCTACCTGTCTGCTGAAGATGAGGATGGCAAAACCATCGCTCAGGCTAACGCGGCTTATGATGATAAAGGTAACTTCACCACTGACCGTGTTAAAGCGCGTTACGAGGGTGACTTCCCGATCATTGAACCTGAAAAATTGGATTTGATGGACATTGCGCCTAATCAGATCACTTCAATTGCTGCTTCATTGATTCCTTTCCTGGAACATGATGATGCGAACAGGGCTTTGATGGGATCGAACATGCAGCGTCAGGCCGTACCATTGTTGCGCCCTGAGGCTCCGATTGTTGGTACAGGTTTGGAAGGCCGCGTAGCCCGCGACTCAAGAACGCTGATCAATGCTGAAGGTGACGGTGTGGTTGAATATGTTGATGCGAATGAGATCACTATCAAATATGTAAGGAACGATGGCGATCGTCTGGTTTCTTTCGAAGGTGATAGCAAGACTTATAAACTGATCAAGTTCAAGAAAACCAACCAGAATACTTGTATTAATCTGAAGCCAATCGTTAAGAAAGGCCAGAAGGTCGTTAAAGGACAGGTACTTTGTGAGGGGTATGCTACCGAAAATGGTGAGCTGGCATTGGGAAGAAACTTAAAGGTTGCTTTCATGCCTTGGCAGGGATATAACTTTGAGGATGCGATCGTAATTAACGAGCGTATCGTTAGGGAAGATATCTTTACTTCGCTTCACATTGAGGAGTTTGAACTTGAGGTACGTGATACCAAACGTGGTGAAGAAGAATTGACACCGGATATTCCTAACGTTTCTGAGGAAGCGACCAAAGATCTTGACGAGAACGGTATTATCCGTATCGGTGCTGAGGTTAAGGAAGGTGATATCCTGATCGGTAAGATCACTCCTAAGGGAGAGTCTGATCCTTCACCGGAAGAGAAATTATTGCGCGCGATTTTTGGAGATAAAGCTGGTGATGTGAAAGATGCATCATTGAAAACACCTCCCTCTATCAAAGGTGTGGTAATTGATACCAAATTGTTCTCAAGAGCTAAGAAAACTACAAAAGCTGAAGAAAAATCGGCTATTGAGAAGCTGGACAAAAAATATGAGCTGGCGGTTATGAACCTGAAGAATGAACTTGTTGACAAGTTGTTCCAGATCGTAAACGGCAAAACTTCTCAGGGCGTATTCAACGTTTATAAAGAACTGTTGTTCCCTAAAGGAGCTAAATTTACTCAGAAAAGTCTGGCGGATCTGGAATATGCACACATCAACCCATACAAATGGACTACTGATGATGACAAGAATGATCAGATCAAATTGTTGCTGCACAACTACGGCATCCGTGTGAACGAAGAACTTGGTGCGTACAAACGCGATAAGTTTGCCATTAGTGTGGGTGATGAGCTGCCTTCTGGTATTGTTCAAATGGCTAAAGTGTATGTTGCTAAGAAACGTAAGCTGAAAGTTGGTGATAAGATGGCTGGTCGTCACGGTAATAAGGGTATTGTTGCCCGTATCGTTCGTGATGAAGATATGCCGTTCCTGGAAGACGGAACTCCGGTTGATATCGTGTTGAACCCGTTGGGTGTACCTTCACGTATGAACCTGGGCCAGATCTATGAGACTGTGTTGGCTTGGGCCGGTAAGGAACTGGGTGTGAAATTTGCAACCCCGATCTTTGATGGTGCTAAGCATGACGAGGTGGAAGACTGGATCGCTAAAGCTGGATTGCCGGCTTCAGGAAGAACTTATCTGAACAACGGATTGACCGGTGAGAAATTTGACCAGCCGACAACTGTAGGTATTATCTACATGCTGAAACTGGGACACATGGTTGATGATAAGATGCACGCACGTTCAATCGGACCATATTCATTGATCACACAACAACCTTTGGGTGGTAAAGCCCAGTTCGGTGGTCAGCGTTTTGGTGAGATGGAGGTTTGGGCACTGGAAGCATTTGGTGCTGCCAATATCCTGCAGGAGATCCTGACTGTTAAGTCGGATGATGTGATCGGCAGGGCTAAAACTTACGAAGCGATTGTAAAAGGCGAAAACTTGCCTACGCCGGGTGTACCTGAGTCATTCAATGTACTGGTACATGAGCTGCGTGGATTAGGTTTAGATATTACGTTAGACTAATGTTGAAAGTTATTTTGTTGGAGTGTCCTTTAAGTGTACTTATGAGCACTCCAACTTTTTAAATTTTTCAACTTTCAAACAAAAGAGCTATGTCTTACAAAAAGGATAATAAATTAAAAAGCAATTTCACCTCGATCACCATTAGTTTGGCATCGCCTGAGGCTATTTTGGAGCGCTCAAGTGGTGAGGTGTTGAAACCTGAGACCATCAATTACCGTACTTACAAGCCTGAACGTGACGGTTTGTTCTGCGAGCGTATTTTTGGTCCGGTAAAAGATTACGAATGCCACTGCGGTAAATACAAACGTATCCGTTATAAGGGTATTGTTTGTGACCGTTGCGGTGTTGAGGTAACTGAAAAGAAAGTGCGCAGAGAGCGTATGGGACACATCAATCTGGTGGTTCCTGTTGCGCACATCTGGTATTTCCGTTCTTTGCCAAATAAAATCGGTTACCTGCTGGGGCTGCCTACTAAAAGGCTGGACCTGATCATCTATTATGAACGTTATGTAGTAATACAGGCGGGATTAATGTCTGAAGAAGGCATTCAGTACATGGACTTCTTAACTGAGGAAGAGTATCTGGACATCCTGGACAAGTTGCCAAAAGAGAATCAGTACCTGGATGACAAGGATCCTAATAAATTCGTAGCCAAAATGGGTGCGGAAGCATTAGAGGACTTGCTGAAACGTATTGATCTGGATACTTTGTCATATAACCTGCGTCACCAGGCTGCAAATGAGACTTCACAACAACGTAAAAATGAGGCTTTAAAACGTCTTCAGGTTGTGGAAGCTTTCCGTGGCTCAAGATCGCGTATCGAGAATAATCCGGAATGGATGATCATTAAGATCGTTCCTGTGATTCCTCCTGAACTGCGTCCTTTGGTTCCGTTGGAAGGTGGTCGTTTTGCGACTTCTGACTTAAATGACTTGTATCGTCGTGTGATTATCCGTAACAACCGTTTGAAACGTTTGATCGAGATCAAGGCTCCGGAAGTAATTTTACGTAATGAGAAACGTATGTTGCAGGAAGCTGTTGACTCTTTATTTGATAACTCACGTAAAGTAAATGCAGTTAAAACTGAAGGCAACCGTGCATTGAAATCTCTTTCAGATATCCTGAAAGGTAAGCAGGGACGTTTCCGTCAAAACTTATTGGGTAAACGTGTGGATTATTCGGCACGTTCGGTAATTGTTGTAGGTCCGAACCTTAAATTACACGAGTGCGGTTTACCTAAAGATATGGCAGCTGAGCTGTTTAAACCGTTTATCATTCGCAAGATGATAGAAAGGGGTATCGTTAAAACGGTAAAATCTGCAAAGAAAATTGTAGACAGGAAAGATCCTTTGGTTTGGGATATCCTGGAGAATGTTTTAAAGGGTCACCCTGTATTGCTAAACCGTGCGCCTACGTTGCACAGATTGGGTATCCAGTCCTTCCAGCCTAAACTGGTTGAAGGTAAGGCGATCCAGTTGCACCCTTTGGTATGTACGGCCTTCAACGCGGATTTTGACGGTGACCAGATGGCGGTTCACTTACCGCTTGGTCATGCAGCGATCCTTGAGGCTCAGGTATTGATGCTTGCTGCGCACAACATTTTGAACCCTGCGAACGGTACGCCGATTACTGTACCTTCTCAGGATATGGTTTTGGGTCTTTATTACATTACTAAAGGCCGCAGAACTGACGAAGGACGTGTTGTAAAAGGACAGGATTTTTCATTCTATTCTCCGGAAGAAGTGATCATTGCTTACAATGAGAAACAGATCGACTTGCATGCCTTTATCAAAGTTAAGGTTAATGTTAAGGACGAGAACGGAAATATCGTAAACAGATTAACTGAAACTACCGTTGGACGTATATTGTTCAACCAGATGGTTCCTGAGGAAGTGGGTTATATCAATGAACTGCTAACCAAGAAATCTCTTAGAGATATCATTGGTGAGGTGGTAAAGATTACTGGTATGGCGCGCGCTTCTAAATTTCTGGATGATATCAAGGAACTTGGTTTCCAGATGGCATTCAGAGGTGGGCTGTCGTTTAACCTGCAGGATGTGAACATCCCGGTTGAAAAACATACGTTGCTTCAACAGGCTTCTGCCGAGGTTGAAGAGGTAAGGAATAACTATAACATGGGATTCATTACCAACAACGAGCGTTACAATCAGATCATCGATATCTGGACCCGTATCAATAACCGTTTGACTTCATTCGTAATGAATCAGTTGTCGAGCGATAACCAGGGCTTCAACTCTGTGTATATGATGCTGGATTCAGGAGCCCGTGGTTCTAAGGAGCAGATTCGTCAGCTTTGCGGAATGAGGGGTCTGATGGCGAAGCCTCAGAAATCCGGTTCAGGTGGTGAGATCATTGAAAACCCGATCTTGTCTAACTTTAAAGAAGGTCTGTCGGTACTGGAGTATTTTATCTCTACCCACGGTGCCCGTAAAGGTTTGGCAGATACGGCGTTGAAAACAGCTGATGCTGGTTACCTGACCCGTCGTTTACATGATGTGGCACAGGATATGATCGTTAATTCTGAAGATTGCGGTACGTTGAGAGGTATGTATACTACTGCCCTGAAAGATAATGAAGATATCGTTGAGCCGTTGTACGACAGATTATTGGGACGTATTTCTCTGCATGATGTATTCAACCCGCTTGATGGAAAGCTTTTGGTCTCTGCAGGACAGGATATTGACGAAGATATTGCTAAAGCGATTGAAGAATCTCCTTTGGAGGGCGTTGAGATCCGGTCGGTATTGACTTGTGAAAACCAGAGGGGTGTTTGTGCTTTGTGCTACGGACGTAACCTTGCAACTGGTAAGCGTGTTCAAAAAGGTGAGGCTGTTGGTGTAATTGCTGCACAGTCTATCGGTGAGCCGGGTACGCAGCTGACACTTCGTACATTCCACGTGGGTGGTACTGCATCGAACATTGCTGCAGAATCGCAGATCATCGCCAAGTTTGATGGTGTGATCGAATTTGAAAATGTACGTACGGTTGCTACTAAAACTGAAGAAGGTGATACTCAGATTGTTCTTGGCCGTTCTGGCGAGTTCAAAATCGTTGAGCCGGTTACAGGTAAGGTGATCATGACCAATAACATTCCTTACGGTTCATTCCTTTATGTTGAGGATGGTACAAAAATCGCTAAGGGAGACAGAATTTGTTCATGGGATCCATATAACGCGGTTATCATCTCGGAGTTTGCCGGTAAGATTGAATTTGACGCGATCATTGAAGGTGTTACCTTCCGTGAGGAGTCGGATGAGCAGACTGGTCACCGTGAGAAAGTAATTATTGATACACGTGATAAAACTAAAAACCCTTCTGTAAGGATCGTTGATAAGAAAGGCGAGCTGATTAGGGGATATAACATTCCGGTAGGTGCACACATCGCGATCGAGGAAGGTGAAGCTGTTCAAACAGGTCAGATCCTTGTGAAGATTCCTCGTGCAACTGGTAAGACAAGGGATATTACGGGTGGTTTGCCGCGTGTTACTGAGCTTTTCGAAGCGCGTAACCCGTCTAACCCTGCTGTAGTAACTGAAATCGACGGTGTAGTAACATTGGGTGGTGTAAAACGTGGTAACAGAGAAATGACCATCGAGTCGAAAGACGGAGAGGTTAAAAAATACCTGGTGCCATTGTCTAAACACATCCTGGTTCAGGATAACGACTTTGTGAAGGCTGGTATGCCGCTTTCAGATGGCTCAATTTCTCCTGCCGATATCCTTGCAATTAAAGGTCCTGCGGCAGTTCAGGAATACCTGGTTAACGGTATTCAGGAAGTTTACCGTTTACAGGGTGTGAAGATCAACGATAAGCACTTTGAAGTGATCGTTCACCAGATGATGCAAAAGGTACACATTGAAGATCCGGGAGATACCAGTTTCTTAGAGAACAACTCTGTAGACCGCTGGGATTTCATGATCGAGAATGATGAGATCTATGACAAAAAGGTTGTAGTTGAAGCCGGTGATTCAAATACGGTAAAACCTGGTCAGATTCTTTCACTGCGTAAGCTAAGAGACGAAAACTCTCAGTTGAAGCGTAAAGATCTGAAACAGATTGAAGTTCGTGATGCAAGACCTGCAACAGCGAGTTCAGTATTGCAGGGTATTACACGTGCCTCATTGGGTACCAAATCATTCATCTCTGCTGCTTCATTCCAGGAGACTACAAAAGTATTGAACGAGGCTGCTATTGCCGGTAAACGTGACAATATGCTTGGACTGAAAGAAAATGTGATTGTTGGACACTTAATTCCTTCTGGAACAGGTGTTCGCGGATACGAGCGGATCATTGTTGGTTCACAGGAAGAATACGATAAATTATTAGCTTCGAAACAGGAAGAAGTAGAAGCCTAGTATTAATTATTTTTTTTAAAGTCCCCCGTCTTCGTGTCGGGGGACTTTTTTTTTACGTTTAATTTTTCGGGAATAGTTTTTTCCAATCATTTTAAGCGTTAATTTTGTTTTATGGAAGAACAAAATCAGGACAATCAACTCAACATTGAGCTTTCCGAAGAAATAGCTGAAGGTATATTTTCAAATCTGGCGATCATTACCCACTCTAATACGGAGTTTGTACTTGATTTTATCAGGGTAATGCCCGGAGTTCCTAAGGCGAGGGTGAAGTCTCGTATCATTCTTACGCCTGAGCATGCAAAAAGGTTACTTGGTGCCATGCAGGATAATATCGAAAAGTATGAGGCAATTAACGGAAGGATCAAGACTCAGGAAGAGCCTCCGGGTTTTCCAATGAACTTTGGCGGTCCGGCTGCACAGGCCTAGGTGGTTACAGGTGCTGACTATAGCGACTGATCGATGTTGTTTTGAATATGGGCCATGATGGCTTCTGTCTGTCCGGGTTCAAACCAGGTGATACTTTCATCTTTTCTGAACCAGGTAAGTTGTCTTTTCGCAAATCTGCGTGTATTTTGTTTGATTTTATCAATGGCTTGTTCCAGGCTACTGTTGCCATCCAGATAATCGAAGATCTCAGAATAGCCCACGGTATTGAGGGCATTAAGGTGTCTGTCGGGCATGAGGCCCCTGACTTCTTCTATCAGGCCGTTGCCGATCATCTGATCTACCCTTAAATTGATGCGCTCATATAGCAGTTCCCGATCCATGTTTAAGCCAATCTTCAATATATTGAAGGGCCTTGTCTTTTTACTGTTGGTAAGAAAAGACGATAGCTTCAGCCCTGTTGATTGGTAAAACTCGAGCCCCCTGATCATTCTTTGGGGGTTGAATTGGTCTACTTTCTGATAATATTCTGGATCGAGCTCTGCCAGTTGCTCGAGGAGGTCAGGACGTTCATCGTCCGGTTGCCCGGTCGGAAGACGACGATATCGGCCATCCCATCACCGTCGTAGTCCGCGCCGGTCAGCGGGACATCGGTGGACACGCCCCAGATCCGGACCAT
>Ga0126314_10001281_pt1 | contig 12034 bp, 9 predicted proteins | sample Plot105B_FD_92535 | JGI IMG/M metagenome (GOLD analysis project Ga0126314, IMG submission 92535) | Serpentine soil microbial communities from UC McLaughlin Reserve, CA, USA - Plot105B | ecosystem: Environmental > Terrestrial > Soil > Grasslands | place: USA: UC McLaughlin Reserve, Lake County...
AAATTTTCCAGCATCCCCTGTACACGAACCCAGGTATTGGAATCATTAGGCTCAAATACAAAACCTTCTGTCGCTTTCTTGCAGCTTTCCTCTACCATATTGAAGAAACGCCTGACCGGCACATAGCGCCACTCGTTGTCATTGCCTGCCAAAGTGCGCGCACCCCAGATCAAGATGCCCTTGCCAGTAAATGCCCGGATCACATTGATGGACTTGCCAGCAACCACATCCACATTCAGCCCGCTTTGTGCCTCATCAGTCACCTGTTTAGTCAAACCGGAAACCATATTCAGACTTACATTAGCAGGCGCTTTCCAAACACCCCTGGTACTGTCAACCAGTGCATACACACCGACCACCGCAGCACTAGGCGGCAACACGACTTTCAGTTTATTTACTTCCAGCTTAACCAGCGACTGCAGTTCCGAATCCAGCGCATCGAAGGCCGGTGTGGAGGTATCGATGGCCTCAAAAACGCCGTCATCGTCCAGATCTTTCTTCAGTTGAATCTCGAAACCCGCATCGGCAGTATCATATATATAACTTAAAGAAGTACGGAGGAAGGGATGGTAGGCCGCGCCATATTTCAAACTGGCCATGCCAATACCGCTGGCATCCCTTAGTGCCTCTTCACTATCGCCATGACAATCCACTACTACAAAACGGTCCATCAACTGTCCCGCCTGCATCAGTGCAGAATCATATACATCATAACATTCAGAAGCACTGGTGATCCCTGTCGCCTGCGGGAAGACCAGCAGTGTAGGTTCATCGTATCTTCTTGCCATTTCCAGACCCGCCAGCAGATCAACACTGGCAATATCCTGTGAACCCGTACCGCCTACACTAATGATGTAGCAGGGCCCTCCGCCATTGGCAAAATACAGCTGCATATGGTAGTACAGTGTCTGTTTTGTCGGAGCGGTCAAACTGGCCACGATCAGCCTTTTCTTGACATCAGAAGTGGCCGAAGTATACGTTTCCTCGATCGAAACGGCAATTGCTTCAGGCGGGGTCTTGCCGAAATAAGTCTCGTACTCAAGCAGAGAGGTGATCCTTTTTGCCTCCGCCACCGTTGTCGTACCAATAGTTTCAGTAGGTATTGGCGTTCCCTCAACGCCTGCCCGCTGGGTGTAACCTATAAAAGCAGGAATAGCTGTTTCAACCTGGGCTACTGAAGGTGGAAACTTAGGGATCTCCTCAATGTAGACACCCGGGGTTTTGTAAGATGTTGCCATAATTAATAATGATTTTTGTTTAATAATTTAAATACACTTCTGAACACAGGTACGTATTGCCATTCTTGACAATGCTGCCCAGCCGGTCGGTGCCCGGATTTGGCAGGGGTAAGACATCACCCAGCAAGACCGACTTCAATACCAATGTCTTGATGGCTTTTTCCCGGAGCAGAACCGGAACTTTTGAAACAAACTGGTTTCCCGGCTCGGCCACAAAAGTGATGGCGGAACTGGTGTCTTTAACTGCAGTCACATCGCTGGAACGCGCAAGATATTTCCAGATTACCGCACGGCTGGCAAACCTGAGACTGAACACCGGGCTTTTCAATTTACCCGCAACATCCAGCAAAGAAAAATCACTGGCGGGAGGCAGGTAGTTAAACACCTCGATCAAGCCAAAGACAGCCCTGTAACTGAGCTGACCGTCCATATAGACAATTTTTTCTTCTCCGTTCACCTTTAGCCTATATTTTCCCGGAGCCAAACTGTCGAGCCTTACCGGAAATAAACTTTGAGGTTTGTCAAAAGTCAGGTTTCGGGTATCCATCACTTTAAGGTCATAAGCACCTCCGGCCGGATTGCAACCATAAACGTCCACCACAAAGTTTGTTGCGGCGATGCAATTGAACACATATACAAATGGAGTGACTTCCAGAAGATCAGTTGAACTGACATAAGGCACTTTAGTCCTTTTTATCCAAAAATTCGCGTCAGACAGGGCATGAACATTTCCCGGCTTGTTTCCCCTGATCGCCTCAAATACTTCACCGGATGCGTTGGCAGCGAAATTACCTACCTCATAAATTTTTGTATTACTGTAAGCCCCTATTTTTGAACTTACAAACAAATCGGTCCCGACCTTACTCTGGTTACTATTGCTAAAATAATAACGTTTGGGTTCTAAAGGATTATAACCCAGGTTGGTAAAATTATAAAAATGCGGATTGGCCAGCTTCAGGTAAAAAGAGAATTTTACAGCGGGCTTTATGGGGATTAGCGGCTTACCGGCAGCGTCGGTCCTGGCAAGTACAATAAGCTTATGACCCACAGCCTTCCAGAGCAAGCCATGTCTGGTCAACCTCGAAATCGTATCGGCTGATGGCAGGATTTCAAAATCCCGGCAGAATAAGTCTGTATAGTATTCATTCAGCACATTAACCGTAAAGAGTATCTTGTATCCCATTATATTTGTAATTTGTTTCTGCCACTGATTTCTACCTCCGTAATGATTCCTCCTCCGGCAATTAGAGCGTCTTCGTCAATAGTTACCTGCCTGATCTTATACAGTACAGACGGCATATATTTCCCTCCTAAAATGCTCCACAAATGATTGATCTGCTCGAATCCCATAGAATGCAAGTCCAGCATCAGCTTCTGTATCCTGGGATCAAGACCCGGATGACTTTGAGGGGTAAAAACTTTCTGATACTGAAAAAACTGGATGATGAAAGCAAGCCACTTCAGGGACTCCGCATAATCTGTCCGGTTTACAGCCATTACAATATATAGGTTGAGGTATAACGGCGGGTTTTTATAGATGACGCCGCTGTCAGATTTTACGAAGTTCTCCTGCTGTTTGGCAACACGGTCCTCCTCTATGTTTACCAAAGAAAGGATTGCCTTATTGGACAAGGAATTAACACCAGTAGTATCATTGTCCATCGCTTTGGAAAGGTTCCCTAAGACAAGCCTCGGGTCTGTATTGACGCCGAGTTTTTGGGACAGGTATTTGTTTACCTCATCAGAGATGAATTTTAGGGTTTCGTTTATCATGCCTCTGCGTTTTAGCCAGCATTGAAACTTAAGGTCTTTCTTTATGTAAATCCGATTTCAAAGACAACTTCCTGCTCACAACATTAAGAATAGCATCAGTTTATATAGGGCTTAATTGTTTTTCACTGTTAATTGGTATGCTAAGATATTCGTATGTATATCCGAAAAAAATAGCTATAACTAGTCAATTTGAAGTATTTGTTTTCAGGAGCGTCATAACGAAGCAGACCTGCGAAAAAACACAGGGCAAAAATATGTCACCGATATACAAAAACTCTTTAATAAGTTCTATATTAGGCATGTACAATTTCAATCTTTCTTATTGATATTAATGCCTGTTATTATGAAAGCCTCTACACCAATCGACTTCGAGCAGGACTGCCAGGCAGGGCTGCTGATTTTGGGGAACAATATTGAAAGGAATGTACTGAGTATTGAAGACGTGGGAGATTATATTCCTGGTGGTGTAATGGTACAAGATCTCAAGATCATGACCAATACCTATATGAACCATTATGGATGCGATTACCTCAGACAGAATAAGGAGTCCTTACTCGCCATGGGACCGCTATTTTTCGAGAAATTCTTCCCCCCGGAGGAAATGAGAATCATCAAGCCTGAAATGCGAAAATTTGTAATGGAAAATGATGCAGATGAAGTGCACTCTTTCTTTCAGCGCATACGCCCCGATGACAGTACCAGTTATGAATGGTTTCATACGACTTCAAGGCTCTATCCCGGAAGTGGTGTGGACGGGTCCCTTAAAATCTTTCATGTCGCCGTAAAAGCAGATATGCTGAGCTATATCGGAAAAAAACTAAATGACTTGGTAGACATCGACCTGTACGTAACAAAAAATTATCACCTCTTCGCTACCCTCAGCGTCAGAGAAAAGCAAGTCATAAGGATGATAGCAGAGGGCGACACCAGTACGCGTATCGCAGAGCAACTGTTTTTGTCTATCCATACCGTTAATAACCATCGCAAGAATATCCTACATAAGTTAGAAGTCACATCCATATCGCAACTCATAAGGTTTGCTACGGCCTTTGGTATTTTTTAATCGAATCAATTTCTTTAGCTCTAAATCAAAAATCCATGGTAGGCCGACAATTTGTGTGTTTGTTCATCCATTATTATGGGAGGCTTTTTGCGTACCTCCGAAAAAGTGCTCAAGATTGACATGATCGATTTAGCACCAATTTAGACATGTACTGCATTTATTCCCACGCTTCCCGTTGGAGACTGGCTGGAGCCCCCACACCACACTGCAAACAAATTAGATTTACGCCCCGGCGGGTCAGCGAGCAACCAGCCCCTCGCTGTCATTATTGGCGGGTATCGTATCGGATCATCGCCGGAGGATCAAGAACGTCCTGAGCCGGGTGCTAGCGATACCTGACAGGCGGAGTAAAAACTGGTGTCCCCCCACTTCCTTGTAGGTAAAGAAATATAGACATAACGCTTTCCCTTAACAAACTCCGGATGAAGGCCAGACCAATAACGCACTCTTGCGGGACTGGCCGGTCCGCTTTTCGAAGCGCATAAATCAGTCGCCACGCTCACCGGAATCAATTTCTGTTCAACCGCCCGCTGGCAATAAATACATTTGACCCCGTTCTCATCATACCAGCGGTCAAGCTCAGCGCAGGCAACCGCAATACAGCAAGCCAGTCCATACTATTTGGCGCGCGCGAGACCCAGCAAGACTATCCTCCAAAAGGCGATATCTATTGATTAGCCCTTCTTTTATCGTCATATGGATATGAAACAGGGAATCAGCCACCTGACCAGTAAACAGCATCCTGGTGTAGAAACTCCAATTATAACCGCCTTATCACCTTCAACAAACAAATGCTCCACATCAGCTGAACGCGGTTGAGTTGCAGGCCAGAGCAAAGAGAAAAAATCCCTGACATCATTTTTATCTGAACGTCTACCAAGCCATGGTGCACGCTGTTCGTCGCCCGGAATGAACCAATCGACCTCCTGTGCAAACAGCCCGACCATTTTTTCTAAATCCCGTTGATCCAAAGCATTGAGAAACGTTTGAACGGTTTGCAAAGTTTAATCCAAAGCTGATCTCACATTTGGCGAAAAGCGGATCTGAGCAAAGGCTATGTACCAAAGCGAAGTGCGTCTGTCAAGTTCGTTCCAAGTTTTGGTTACCGGTGTTACACCAGTAAAGATTTCTCGTGGAGAGGGATTTTGCTCCCGTAATAAACAGGCATGGGTGTTGTCCGCTGCTTGGGTTTGAGGCAGGTAAAAGATTCTGATTCCTCAGGTAACTGCTTGACCCTAATGTTCCCGTCGATACACTTAGCGATCGGGTAGCCAAGCCTGGAACATATAGTTACGACGAAATCATTATATTAGCAAACAACCTATTGATAAATGCAAATAACAAAACAAACACAAGATTTAGCTGAGCTAATCGTTCAGTTCTTTGAACAAAACCGACTTCCTGCGGAACTTTCAGGACAAGGTTCCGGAGACACTAAATTCTTAATCGGGATTGAACCTACCAACAAAATCTGTATCCACATTCCCAACTCGGTACGAATTGCAGATTTCACTGAGAAAGGCATAAATTATGCAGTTCAAATGTTCAATTTGATAGATACAATTATTGATGAAAAAAATCTTAAAATTTTAGACGCTATAGTAATTAATATCTATGAAACCCACGGTGGATATCTGGACGGCCGTACGATCTACCCGGCTTGAATTAACTAGTGGAATCAACTGGGAATTGATATAGAAAACCGAACTTTAACCGCCACTCCTCAGGAAGACAAACCTTTGATGTCTTTGAAAATGGTCTTACGTTAATGAACATTTTTCCGAAAATTGGGCTGTAGACCGAATTAAGCTCGAGCACTTCCGAAGATACCATTGGACTTGGTACAGACGATTGGTCAAGCCAAGCGTTTATCGTATGCTGACTACCGGAAGCGATATTGGCTAACGCTTACAGCTTATCAAATAATCAACTTAAACTGGGTGCAGTGATACCAGAAATTATAATTTATGAGGACTACAAATTATTCTCATGAACAATACAGGTAGTCAGCTCGATGCCGTTGGCTGCTATATTTTTCAGGTCCTCATCAGCTATTCCAACAGTAGTATTCTCGGTGGCTGGCTTTTCCGCATAGGCAATCAATTCAAATGCTGATTCACCACCGTATGCATACATCGGAGCCACCACATCATAGCTCAAAACCTACTGCAATCCTTTTTCCTTCCATTTCGAAAGGCTTGCCGATTAAATTCCAGATACTCGTTTCCAACTGCTTTCATTGATTTTGGATTAGCCTCAATGCTGTATCCAATCTGTATGATATCACGTCCCTTATCATTGTGCTCGTTGCTGATCAATGCGCTACTGCGCTGACGAAAACGGCGATCACGACAAACCGAAAGTTTCCTTCGCGCTAACAAATTATTTTGTAGTTTTATACAAATTCCATCAGCAGTTGTTTGCCGCGCCTGCCTTGAAATTTTGGACCTAAGCCAAATAAATGGAAACAATTGTCATCCAGGAAACAGATCCTTCTGTACTTGAGGTACTCACCTTAGCGTTAACTGATGCAGGATTCACGGTTCATGCACTTGACCACCTTAATGCGAGCTTCCTCGAGGTTATAGACCAGCAGCGTCCGCATGTAGTGATGCTGGACTTCAGACTGAGCGGGCAACAAGCCGCAGAAGTATGTTTTCAAATCAAATCCAGATATCCGCATTTGCCAGTGATTGCCCTAAGCTGCAACTATAACATCAATCAGGATTACAGCAGACATGGTTTCGATGACTATGTCCGTAAACCTTTTGACCTGGATGTGCTGCTAAAAGTGTTGCGGAGTCATATCCCTGATACAGCCGAAAGACCCAAAGACTAAATCTACGATTACGAACCTGGCAACTCCATGAAAAAGACTTCAAAGTCAGTGGCTAAAGACACCAGCCACCAAAACGTCGAAAAACAAGCAATCGCACAAAGAATCACAATCAAGGGCCTGTAAGATATCCCAGAATTAGCGCTTCTCTGCAACAAAAACTACCATTCCCACTGGTTTTCCGGAGAGCTTAGCCACTTCAAAGTCTCACCAGAATTCAACTTGGTCCCTGAACTTCTTGCAGCTTTTGTGCATTTAAAGGCTTATTTAGAAACTGACAGACATAGGGACTATTCAATGCCTTCTCCCTGTCCTCGGGATGCAATGAGGATGAGAGCATGACAATAATGCATTTCCTTTTCACCGGTTCAGCTAATTTGTGATACTCATCCAGGAAATCGAAGCCGCTCATCTCCGGCATATTGATGTCTAAAAAAATAAGGTCGGGTAATGTCTGAACATCACCTTGGTTCCTGATTAAATAATCTAACGCATCCATAGCTGATTCAACAGAAACTACATCTTCGGCAAAGCCGTATTTGGTCAGTATTTTCTTGGCTAAGAACCTGTCTGCAGGAGCGTCGTCGACGACCATAACTTTGGTGTATGTAAGGTGTTTAGATTCCATGGCTTGACTCTCTATTTAAGTTAGGTAAAAAAATTGAGAATTGCGTACCTAGTTTAGGTTCAGACTCAAAATTTACTGTTCCTCCAAGTCTTCCAACAGTTTCACGCACCAAATATAAACCTAGTCCCGAGCCGTTTGACTTTCTTGACACACGATAAAACATGTCAAAAATTCTTTCATGATGAGCCTTATCTATTCCAATGCCATTGTCTTTTATGTTCAGCCAGGCTCCCTGCCGGTCAAACTCAACGCTGACTTGAACGAATGGCTCACTAACCTGCGGATCGAAATACCTTATCGCATTGGACACAAGATTATTTAAGATGACATGGATCCTTCTGCGGTCAGAATAAAAACCCGCGTTATCTGGAATACTGATCCGGATTTCAACGGGTGTATCGGTGGTATTCATGAACTTCAAATTGCTTCTGATCTCCTCTAATAATTCAGCGAAATCAATGCGTTGCCGTTTTACTTCCATCCGTGCGTTGCGCGCATAATCCAGGATATCAAGAATAAATATGTCAAGTTTTTTAATACTTTCTTTCATCATCACCAGATTCTCCAATATGTCCTGATCATCTGTTTCAGACTCGGTATATTCAATTAAGCCCATGACCGATGCTAAAGGCGCCCGAAGGTCATGGGAAACGCTATAAACGAACCGGTCTAATTCCTCGTTCGTCTTTTTCAACTGCGCATTAGATTCCTCTAGTGCAGCATCATGTGTTTTTCGTTCTGTTACGTCTCTAAAATTAGCAATATATCCTCCTACAGCCGCTTCATTTAAGAGATTCGAAACGTAGCCATCTGTCCATATCCATTGTCCATCTTTTCGCTTCATTCGCATTTCAAATCGCTGTGGCGTACCAGGCTGCGCAAACAGCGGCCGTACCAAGTCCTGAACCTTTTTGTGATCATCTTGGTGTATGTAATCAAGAATGCTGGCACCCAGGGTCTCTTCGCGGGAAAACCCAGTCATTACCGACATTGAGTCACTCACAAATGTGAAGTTCAGCTGTTCATCTGCAACTGTTATGGCATCCATAGAATTTTCAATGAGTGCACGAAAACGTAAATCCGTTTGCAACTTGCCAAATTCAGCCTCCTTCCTTTTTGTAATGTTCGAATTGATTCCATCGATCCGTACCAGTTCTCCCTGGTCATTGAGTGTAGGGGTAATTTTTGACTCAAGCCAGCGGATAGTTCCATCTTTGTGAAGAATCCGGTATTCACTGCAAGTGGTTTCACCGGTGATGAGGCGGGGCAAACCTTCTGTTACCAAATGTTTGTCCTGGTCCAAAATGACTTTAAACCAAAGGTCACTATCCTGAAAAAATTCCGCTATTTCGTAACCATAAACGATTTTACAAGCAGGGGACATCTGCAAAAGTCTACTGTTTTGATTGTTCCTCATTTCAACCGAATAGAACACTTCTCCCATCGTGTCGAATAAAGTACGAAGTTCGAAGTTAGCCTGGGAAAGGGCAATTTCTGAGTTCCTGGCATCGGTAATATCAAAAGTAATCCCAACCATTTTCAATGGCACTCCATCACCATCGGTTAAAGTCTGGCCTACATCCCGTACAATCCGCTCGGTTCCATCCGGCCTTAATATCCGGTAATCTATATCATATTTACCGGTGCCGGTAACCGCCCGGTTTAAATTTTGAACAAACATATCCCTGTCCTCGGGATGAACTAGCTTTATATAATTGTCATACGATAAGTCAACAGTGCCCGGCTCAACTCCTAATATGCTGTACAGCTGGTCTGACCAGTAGTTTGCTGCGCTATCAAAGTCATCCACGAGACTTACTTCCCAGCTGCCGGCTTTAGCCACTGCCTGCATAGCTTTCAGGTGGCTGTTTTCTTTTTCAAGTTGCCCTTCCCTGATTTTGGTGTGTGATGTTAGTTGGGATAAGGCATCATCAAGGGCGCCGAACAACTGTTGATATCGATCAGGGATAGCAGCCCCTTCGAGGAAATCTTTCAATAGGCCTTGTAAGATGGGATGACTCATAAACCAATTTAAAAAAAATATGTTAAAGTAACCAATTTCAGCAGCTTTTTACGTTTGTAAAGCTCCCGCTTTCCCCTGAGCAGCTTCAAATCTCGCAATTGTGGGTTTAATGCGATGCAGGTGCGCTTTTATTGTCCTGAAACTGGGCGCCTTCATGTGCCTGTTTGTTTAAGGCACCTTAACGAACGCACTCTAATCAGCTTTTGCCATCCCGATGGAAGTGGATATTGCTCCAAACTTATCAATCCGAATATGCAGCCCGAATTCACCTTAACTTGTTGGGTGAGCTTCCAAAGCGAATGCTTTCTCCTGCACAGATTGATAACCCGTGACTTCAGCCGTTCTGCTGCGAGAAAATTCCCTGTTCCCAGCAAAATTGACCTTAGCAGACTTTTAGTATTAGCAATTCAGCTGCATTTCGACCAGGTTCGATTTTGGGTTTCCAGAACATTCGCTTAGGTTAACCAATAAATAAATACGCTGAATTTGTAAATTCGGATGCGACAGCAACCTAAATACAAAAAAGCCAACCATGATCTTGTCGTTAAGGGTCGTTAACTTGATTTTCTCATCAGTATTAAAGCCAGACCAAACACCGCCCTCGAAGGTATGTTCTGCGGTTGCAACCTGAAATAGGAGTCCTCCCTTATTATTGTTTTCGAATTCTTTGGATTCGTGTTGTTTGCCCCCAAAGATTGCAACTGGGTAATAAACTCCAATTCCTATTCCTGGATATACTGAGCCTTTTTTACTTCTTCCAACCAGGGTAAAAGTTTACACTTGCTGATCGTAGGAGACGTAGCCGGGCTTTCTGCCCATGATACCGCCCATAAGATCCATGTCCTTTTCAGTTAAGATCACCGGTTTTCCATTTACTTTGAATCTGATATGATACTCTGATTGTTCCTCCTCAGGATTTTCTTTGTCTTTTTTAGAACATGAGGCGATTGCGAGAATGTACAATGCAAAAATGATCAAGGCAGCGGCGTTGTAAAGTAACAATTTTTTTTTCATACTTTAATTTGGCAAGTTGTTTTCAGAAAGATATAAAGCTAAATTCTTGTTCATTCGGCATTCCAAAATCCTCCAGATTCAACTGTTTATAGTTTTAATTTATCTTTTGCGGTGTGGACAACGAGTAAACGCTCAGTACCTGACTCAGTGGTCCCGGTCATTTCCGATAAAACCGTTAGAAGCTCATTATGGCGTTCCAGTAGCGTAATGTATTTGGACTGCCATTCCTCAGTAACCACTGTTTCAGCAGGTTTAATCCCTACGTGTTCCTGGACTTGCAATTTTTTTGGATTTTCGGTAATTTGATCCAACTGACATTTCGATAATTCTGGAAAGTCCTGAGAGAAATCATAACCGATTGCTTTGCCTACCATAAGGATATTGGAAGGCTTGACGTATCGTTGATTAAACCAGTTATAAACGGATCTGCGATTTACATGCGTATAGTTCGCAATCTCGGTGATCGAATAGCCGTTCCTGCGAATGACCCGTTCAATAAGTTGTCCTTGATGTAAAATTGTTTGCATAGAGCGTTATTTTGTGTTATGTATGATATTGGTTATACGTGCATTATTGACCTCATTTTGTGCATTTTTTTCCATTTTTTTGCAAGCACTAAAACGGATTAAAACCGATTCAGGCTATTATAAAGAAGTTTTGTTATACTAATTGCAATAATAAATCCACAATATTTTCAGCCGAAATTTGATATCAAATTCAGTAATTTTTAAAGTGAATTAACGACATGATATCGCTATTTATACTCATTTGCAGCATGTTGATTAAATTTTCAACGCATACGAACACGGGTTCGTAATAGAAACATTTGTTTCAGCGAAAGGCTAAGACCAGGGGTATCTTTTACTGCTAAAGCTTGTCATGGAAGCAGAGCAAAAACGCTACATCGGTTGCTTTTTCATTGACTGGAAAACGTCTGGCAAGGTCTTTCATCTTTTTTAATTAAGGAGGTTAAATACAACGAACACTGCAGGAACAATGAAAGTCTGGAAAAGGAATCATTAGGATCTCCAAACTAAAGTGGTAACAAATTGTTCTGTCCTAACATTTATTACTATGAAAAAAGAACTGAGCAAACAGATCATTGACAGCTTGCAGGCGCTAAGCTTTACTCCAACAGGAAAAGAAAACATTGACCAGGGCGAACGCATCATTTCGGTATTAGCAGGAAGCTGGCTACTGTACAAAAGCCTGAAAAATGTCGGCACACATCCCTTGCTGGGACTCCAGGGTGCTGCTGCAGCCGGGCTGATGCTATATCGCGGGGCTACCGGAATCTGCCCGGTTTACCAGCAAATCGGCAAAGACACTACTGATCCCCAGGCAATCAACATCACCGAAGACATTATTGTCAATGTCCCGGTAGAAAAAGTTTACGCTTTCTGGAGAGAACTTTCGAATCTGCCAAAGTTCATGAAGCACCTCAAAAGCGTTGAACAAC
>Ga0126314_10001282_pt1 | contig 12029 bp, 9 predicted proteins | sample Plot105B_FD_92535 | JGI IMG/M metagenome (GOLD analysis project Ga0126314, IMG submission 92535) | Serpentine soil microbial communities from UC McLaughlin Reserve, CA, USA - Plot105B | ecosystem: Environmental > Terrestrial > Soil > Grasslands | place: USA: UC McLaughlin Reserve, Lake County...
ACGTCGCCGGCATGGTCGCCATGACCGCCGTCATCGCGAACGTCGCCCTGCTCCTCCTCGGCAGGCTCGGTCCGGGCCGCATCATGTTGGGCCTCCTGATGCTGACCGTCTCGATCGCCTTCCTGATCGTGACTGAAAGCAAGACCTCCATCGGTCTCAGCGCGCTCGCCAGTCTGTTCCTCCTCGGCTTCTCGATCGGCGAGCGGGGCGGTCCCATTATTTCGCTGGCCCTGGCCTTTGTCAGCCTCTGCGTGCTGTCGAGCCTGATCATTCTCTTCGCCGCCAATGATTTCGATCCTATGGCGGTGCTCTCGTTGGTGCTGGAAGACACGTCCTTCACCGGCCGCGACGAACTGTGGGCCTTTGCCTGGCGCGTAGGGCTCGAACGCCCCTGGCTTGGCTATGGCTATGGCGCCTTCTGGGACGTCGGACCAGGCGCCGATCCGCTGCTGCGCGCCGACCCCGGCTCCTGGCTCGGCGATATCGAGCTGGGCATCATCAACCAGGCGCACAATGGCTATCTCGAACTCTGGCTCCATATCGGCCTGCCCGCGACGATCCTTGCCACCGTCGTGACCATCGCCGCGCTCGTTCGCGCCTATTTTCACTATGTCATCTGCGAAAAGTCCGACGGCAACGGCGCCGCCTTCGCCTTCATGACCATGATGCTTTTTGTCTTCATTTTACATAATCTGACAGAAGCCTCTTTATTCATGCGGGGCATCTTCCTGTTCAACATCATGCTGCCGATCATGTTTCTGGTGGCACGAGCGAAAGAGATCAACGGCACGACGCGGTCGCGTCGGCGCTGGGAAGAGCGGTCATGAACATCCACGTTCCGAGCCTTGAGCCTTTGGAGCCCCGCGTCCGTTTCCTGGGGCTCGATTATGACGCCCTGAGCACGGACAAGGTTCTCGATCTATTGATCGCCCGGCCGCCCGAGGCTAGTTTCGCCGCCATCGTCACGCCCAATGCCGATCATCTCGTGCGCATCGAGCACTCCCCTGTTATCGCGGCAGCCTATCGCGACGCCGGCATGCGCCTCAACGACAGCCGCATCGTCGGCCTGCTGGCCAGGCTGCGCCGGATTCCGCTGACCACCGTGCCCGGCGCTGACCTCGTCCGCGACCTTTTCGACTCGCCGCGCTTTGACACCAGTTGGCCGATCCTGGTTGTGGGTGGATCCGAAGCGCTGTTTGCCCAATTGGTCAGCCAGTTCGGCCTGCAAGCGGCCCGGCACTATGACGCGCCCATGGGCCTCCTGACCAATCCCGCCAGCATGGCGGCAACGGTCGACCACATCGAAGCCCATCCGGCCCGCTTCATTCTTCTCGCCGTCGGCTCGCCGCAGCAGGAGTTGATCGCCCAAGCCGTTGCCGAGCGCGGCAATGCTCGGGGAATCGGGCTTTGCATCGGCGCTGCCGTCGAATTCCTTGTTCATCCCGACCGCCGCGCCCCACAATGGATGTCGCGCTTCGGCCTCGAATGGCTCTTTCGGCTCCTGCGCGAGCCGCGCCGGTTGTGGAAACGCTATCTCGTCGATAGCCCAAAGGTTTTCGCCCTCGCCTGGCGCGATTGGCGAACCGAGAGAGCTGCAGGCAAGTGACATGACCGAGCTCGAACGGGCGCCGGCGCGGCAGAACATCGAGTCCATTGCCATCGTCATCTGCACATTTCACCGCCCCGATCTTCTGCGCCAATGCCTTGACAGCATCGCCGCGCTGAACGACCCCGAAGGCGTGGCGCTTTCGATCGTGGTCGTCGACAATAGCGATGGGAGCGATGCGCTGCCGCTGGTCGATGCGATGAAGGGGACGATGCCTTTTCCGCTTCATGGTGTCGCTGCCCATCCGCCCAATATTTCGATTGCCCGCAATGCCGGGGTCGCTGCCGCCTCCTATGCCGATGTGATCGCCTTCATCGACGACGACCAGCGCTTGACCAGGGATTGGCTGGTCTCGGTCTGCAAGGGTCTGCGCGAGCTGCCCCATGACGCCCTTCTCGGTGGCGTCGATGCAGAGCATGAGCGGCCAGAGATTGCCGGTCCAACGGCCCGGACGCTGTTCGCCCGCGACATGCAGTCGCCGCGCGGTAGCGACATCATCGCCATGGGCCCCAAGAAGACCAAGACCATGGCGCTCGCCACCAACAATTCCATCTTCCGCCGCGAGGCGACCCTGACTGACGTGGTCTGCTTCGACCCCGCCTTCGGTCATGGCGGGGGCGAAGACTATGATCTCTTCTGCCGGCTCGAACGTCGCGGCAAGCGTTTTGGCTGGCTGCCTGAGGCAAGGGCCGTGGAATTCGTGCCGGCGTCGCGTTGCAATCCCGACTATATTGCTGGGCGCCTCTTCGCAGGGGGTCAGGCCTTTGCCAAGGTCGTCGCCAAGAACAGCGACAGCCCGCTCCTCGTCCGCTGGCGCCACCGCCTGATCGGGCTCGCCCAGCTCGGCCTGCTTGCCCCGACCTGGCTGATGCACCTGAACAGCCCGCCGGAAAAGCGCGCCGAAATCCGCTTCCGCATCGCCTCGGCCGCCGGCAAGCTGTCCTTTGGCGATCTCGTGCCAATCTACCGCAAGGAAACGCGGTCCTGATCCTTCGGCCCGTATTCGTTACAATTGAAATGGGTCCTTGAAGACATTTTCAACCGTGCCGTTTGAAACTCGCCCCTGCAGCTAAGTCTTTGCCCCTAGGGACTTTCACCTTAGCCAAAATTAATGACTCCCCCCGCTAGGGTGGCGCCAAGTTAAGGGACACCTATCGACCAACCGGCTGCGCAGTCTTTGCCTGTCGGGGTCGACCATCATGTCCCGGAACATTGAGCAACAATGTTGTCAGGGGTGCTGGCGATGAACATTCGAGTGCAGGACAGCAAAGACTTGCCGCTGGCGGTCGATCTGGACGGAACGCTTATTGCTGCGGACCTTTTGTGGGAGAGCGTCTTTCAGCTCCTCAAGAAGAATCCGCTGCTCTTTCTCATGCTGCCGATCTGGCTCTTTAGCGGCGGCAAGGCGCGTCTCAAGGCCGAGATCGCCGCACGCATCGAGTTCGATGCAACGAGCCTGCCCTATCGTCCCGAATTCCTCGCTTTCCTCCAGGCGGAAAAGGCCACTGGCCGCGAGATCATTCTCGTGACCGCCGCCGCCGATCCCTTCGCCAAGGCAGTCGCGGCGCATCTGGGCCTCTTCAATGGCTATTTCGCTTCGAGCGCCACCGTCAATCTGGCGGCCAAGCGCAAGGCGGCGCTCCTTGTCGAGCGCTATGGCGAAAGCGGCTTCGACTACGCCGGCAATGATCGCGCCGATATTCCTGTCTTCGAGGCGGCACGAGCAGCCATCGTCGTCGCGCCGGATCGCGTCGCCCACCGCTACCAGCAGCGCACCAGCGCCCGCCGCTTCGAACGCTCCGCGCCGACACTCAAAACCTATTTGAAGATGCTGCGCGTGCATCAGTGGCTCAAGAACGTGCTGGTCTTCGTGCCGGCGGTCCTGGCCCATGAGATCACCAATCCAGCGGTCATGCTGCCGTCTCTTGCCGCCTTCGTCGCCTTCTGCGCCGCGGCCTCGGCCATCTACATCATCAACGACATCATCGACCTGCCGCTCGACCGCATTCACGCAACCAAGCGCAACCGGCCCTTCGCCAACGGCATGCTGACCATTCCCTTCGGGCTTTCGGTATCGGCTGCGCTCCTCGCGATTGCCGCTGGGATCAGCGTCTTCCTGCCGCCCGCCTTCGCGCTGGTGATGGTCCTTTATGCCGTAACCACCACTGCCTATTCGTTCGCCATCAAGCGCATGCTGCTGATCGACGTGCTGTGTCTTGCCGGGCTCTACAGCCTGCGGCTCCTTGCCGGCAAGGCCGCCGCCGACCTGCCGCCCTCCTTCTGGCTGATCGCCTTCGGCATGTTCTTCTTCCTCTCGCTCGCCCTCGTGAAGCGCTTCGTCGAATTGCAGACCTCCAAGGTCAGCGAGCGCGATCGCATCGCCGGGCGCGGCTATCGTCCCGAGGATATTTCCATCGTCGGCCAGTCCGGCATTGCTTCGGCCTTTGCCGCCGCCATGGTGCTCTCGCTCTATATCCAGAGCCAGGAAGTCATCGGCTACTACACCTCGCCCTGGCTGATCTGGCCGCTGGTGCCCATCGTCCTCTACATCAATGTGCGCATCTGGATCCTCGCCCACCGCCGCGAAATGCATGACGATCCCGTGGTCTTCATCGCCCGCGACTGGCGCAGCCAGGTCGTCGTCGCTATCGGCGCCGCCTTCATGATTGCCGGGAGCTTTGCGTGATGCGCATCGACACCGACAGCTTTGGCCGGATCGTCCGTGGGGACCGGCGCACGCTGCCACTCGAGGCAGCAGCGACCAGCCTGGAAAACGGCGCCGGCAACACCCTCCTCGCCTTCGGCAATGGAAAATCCTACGGCGACAGCTGCCACAATGACGATGGTGCGCTGGTGCCCATGCGCGCGCACGCCGCCATCCTGTCGTTTGATGGTGCAACGGGTCTCCTGACGGCCGAGGCCGGCGCGACGCTCGAAGAGATCATCGCCCATGTCGCCCCGCACGGCTATTTCCTGCCCGTGACCCCCGGCACGCGCTTCGTGACGCTCGGCGGGGCCATCGCCAACGACGTCCATGGCAAGAACCATCATCTGCGCGGCACCTTCGGCAATCACGTCACGAGCCTGACCCTTCTCCGCTCCGATGGCACGTTCCAGTGCTCACCCGACCAGAACGCTGCCCTCTTTTCCGCCACCATCGGTGGCATGGGCCTGACCGGCATCATCCGCAGCGCCACCATCCGCCTGATGCAAGTGGGCTCGCTCGATATCGAGGAGCGGATCACCCCGTTCTCAAATCTCTCGGACTATTTCGACCAGGCCGAAGCGGCCGATGCCGCCAACGAATATGCGGTCGCCTGGATCGACCAATTGGCCAAGGCCGGCCGTGGGGTGCTGATCACCGGCAATCACGCCGATAACGGCAATCTCCAGACTGCGCGCGTCGCGACGCGACTCACCGTGCCCTTCGAATTGCCGATCTCGGCGCTCAATCGCCCGAGCCTTTCGGCCTTCAACTTCGCCTATCATCACGCCAAGGCCCGCAAGACCGGCGTCAACCTCAGCTCTTATGGCAGCTTCTTCTATCCGCTCGATGCCGTGGGGAACTGGAACCGGCTCTATGGGCCTCGTGGCCTGATGCAGCACCAGAGCGTGATCCCGTTCGATGCGGCGCGGACTGTCATCCCCCGGATGCTTGCAGCAAGCCGCGCCGCCGGCCAGGCCTCGTTTCTCACCGTGCTCAAGCGCTTCGGTACCGTGGCGTCGCCCGGCATCCTGTCCTTCCCCCGCCCCGGCTACACCCTGACCATGGACTTTTCCCATCGCGGCAAGATCACGCTCGATCTGCTCGCAACGCTCGATCGCCTGACGATCGAGGCCGGCGGGCGCGTGAACCCCTACAAGGACCAGCGCATGAGCGCGGCGACCTTCGCTGCAGGCTTTCCCGATTGGGAAAAACTCGAGCGCCACCGCGACACCCGTTTCAATTCCAATTTCTGGCGACGCGCGGCTCTGAACCTCGCCAGCCAAACCCCGGCCCTGGCGGCCGAATAGAGGCAAGGAAAACCATGGCCTATCTCCCCTTCATCCTCTTCACCGTTTTCACCAATGCGGCCGCCCAGCTCATGCTCAAGGCAGGCATGAGCTCGATGGCATCGATCAGCTTCACGGCGGACACGGCGATCCTGCGGATCTTCCAGATCGTCTTCAATCCCTGGGTGTTCGCCGGGCTCGTCACCTTCGTCATCTCCATGGCCTCGCACCTCTATGTGCTGTCCAAGGTCGACATTTCCTTCGCCTATCCCTTCCTCAGCCTTGCCTATGTGGCCGTCGCCATCTTTGCCTGGCTGGTGTTCAAGGAAGACCTCGGCGCGCTGAAAATTGCGGGCATCGCGCTGATCTGCGTGGGCACGGTGCTAATCGCCCAAGGTGGAACAAGCCATGCCGAACCGACCGAAACGGTCGCCAGCTACGACCAGGCCCGGACCTGATCATCCCCGATTGAACCAAAAAAACAGTAATGAGTGGACGCAACATGAGACATATCATTTTTGGTGGTGACGGATTTGTCGGACGGCACCTGGCGCCGCGCCTGGTTGGCGCCGGACACGAGGTCATCGTCGCCGACATCGTCAAGAGCGACCTGCCCCATTATGGCGATGTGCAATTCATCAAGACTGACGTGACTGATGCAGCCGCGGTTGCCGCCGTCGGCATCCGTCCCGATGACATGGTCTACAATCTGTCGGCCAAGATGCTCTCGCCGATCCAGGTGCGGGCCAAGCGGCACGACTTCTTCTTCCCGGTCAATTATTACGGCACCGAGAACATCATCAAGGCGATGGACAAGGCCGGGGCCAACCGCCTCGTCCACTTCACCACGGACATGGTCTATGGCCACACCTTCACCTGGCCGCAGACCGAGGACCATCCCTGCGCCCCGCTCGGGGAATATGGCCTCTCCAAATACAAGACCGAACTCCTGGCCGCCGACTGGCGCCAAAAGGGCATGAACATCACCCTCTTCCGTCCGCGCCTCATCATCGGGCCCGGCCGCCTCGGCATTCTTGCAAAACTGTTCAAGGCCATCGACCACAACCTGCCGGTGCCGATGATCGGCTCGGGCAAGAACCCTTACCAGTTCATCTCGGTCTTTGATTGCGCCTCGGCGGCCCATGCCGCCTTCACCGCCGGCGTGCCCAACGAGGTCTATAACCTCGGCTCGCTCAACCCGCCGACGACGCGCCAGTTGCTGACCAAGCTGATCGAGCATGCCGGCTCGCGGTCGCTGCTGATCCCGACGCCGGCCTGGGCGGTCAAGCGCACGCTCGATCTGTTCGATCTCGTGAACATGCCGATCATGGACCCAGAGCAATATCTGATCGCCGATGAGATGTGCATTCTCGACGTGTCGAAGGGCGAACGCGAGCTTGGCTGGGTTCCCCAATATCGCGACGAGGACATGCTCATCGCCGCCTATTCCGAATACCACAGGAAACTGGCCGGCACCGCGCCGGCTGCCATCACCCAGTCCAAGGCCGCTTGAGGAAAGACCCATGAGCACAGCAATGATCCTGCCGTCCGATCTCGAACCAAGGACCAAGAAGCCCAACCTGTTGACCGTTGAGGACGCCAAGGCGCTCGACATCAAGAAGATCAACGAACTCTTCGTCGCCCATATGAATCCGGGCCAGCTGCATTTCATGAAGCTGCTCGGCTTTCACAAGGTGAAGATCGAGCGTGCCGAGGGCATGTATTATTTCGACCAGAACGGCCGAAAGATCCTCGACTTCTTCGGCGGCTTCGGCTCGCTCGCCTTCGGCCACAACCATCCCCGCATTCTCGAAGCGCGCAGGAAATTCGCCGAGGAAAAGCGCCAGGAAATCGCCATCGCCTTCCTCTCCCAATACGCGACGGCCTTGGCTCACAACATCGCCGCGGTCTCGCCCGGCGATCTCGACATGGTGTTTCTGGGCTCTTCGGGTTCCGAAGCCATGGAAGCGGCGCTCAAGGTGGCCGAGCGCGCTGCCGGCCCCGCCCGTCCAAAAATCGTCTATGCGGAGAATTCCTTCCACGGCAAGACCAAGGGCGTGCTCTCGATCACCGATGGCGCCCTCTATCGTGGCCAGTTCAAGCTGACCGACAATACCGTTCGCGTGCCATTCGGTGATATCGACGCCATCGAAGCTGCCTTCAAGTCGGACCCGACCATCGGCGTCATCGTGCTTGAAACCGTACAGGGCGGCGGCGGCATCATCGAGGCACCGGCCGAATTCTGGACCAAGCTGCGGGCGCTCTGCGATCGCTATGGCGTGCTCTGGGTTGCCGACGAAGTTCAATGCGGTTTTGGCCGTACCGGCAAGTTCTATGCCTTCGAACACTACGGCGTCGTGCCCGACGTGACCGCATTGGCAAAGTCGCTCGGCGGCGGCAAGGCGGCCATGGGCGCCATGATCGCCCGGCGCGAGGTCTACATGAAGGCCTATGGTACCTCAAAGACCGCCATGATCCACGCCATGGCGACCTTCGGCGGCATCGGGGAAGCGTCCATCACCTCGATCGAAGCGCTCAACGTGCTCTATGACGAGGGCCTGATCGACAACGCTGCCGACACCGGCGACTATCTGATCGAAAAGCTGCGCGGACTGCAGGCCAAACATCCGACCCTTCTCAAGGAAGTGCGCGGCCGTGGCATGATGGTGGGTCTCGAATTCCACGATTTTTCCCAAACTATGCCCATGGTACTTCGCCCGGTGGTCGCGGCGCTCGACGACAAGCTCAAAGGCTCGCTGCCCGGCTTTATCGGCAGCCATCTCTTGCGCGATCACGGCGTGCTCGTTGCCTTCACCGAATATAACCGCAACGTCATTCGCCTTGAGCCACCGCTGATCTGCGAACGCGCCCATGTCGATGAATTCATCGCAGCCTTCGACGAAGTGCTGTCGCGCGGCATCATCAAGATCGTGACGGATTTTATGCGCGCCCAGGTGGGGTGACCGTCCATCACAGCACAATCAAAAGGGGCGGACTTCGGTCCGCCCATTTTTGTCTAGTTCTGGGGCGCCAGATCGGCGCGCAGGAGCAATTCCCAGCAGGGCGCTAGGGCGACTGTGTGCCGCCCCTCGAGCGAACTGCGATAAAACTCCTCGACCCCGCTCTGGCCCGGCGTTTGGGCACAGATCGGGCGCAGCACGGCGTCCGCCTCGGCGAGGGCGTCATGGGCCCGGCCCTCGAAATGGACGAGGGTCCGGCCCGGCGTGGCGCCGATCTGCAGATATTTGACTGGCGTACGATCGAGCAGCCAGGGGAATGGATCGGTGAAGTCGAGGGTCGCCAAGGTCTCCAGCTTCATCCCATTGGCCTCTTCATACTCTAGCAGGGCCGCAACCGCCTGATTGGCCGAAAGCAGCCAGAAGATCTGGAAATCGATGTCGAGATAAAGCTGCGCCGTGGGCATGAAGCCATGCTCGAGCATGTCGTCATAGGCGTCGCGATGGGTTGCATATTGCTCGAGCATCAGGTCGGCACGAATCATCATGTCGTGCCGCCCGGAATAGCGTTCCATATTGCGCAGCAAGGGAGCCTCGATCGGATCGTAGAGAATGGATGACCCAACGCCACGCACCGTCTTGAACGCGATCGTGGAAAATGTCGGCAGGATGGTAAGCGCCGCAACCACGAGGAAGGCGGTGCGGGCGTGACCCCGCCAAAGCCCTTCGGGTACGCGCAGGAAAGCAAGAACCACAACGGGCCAGAGGAACGCATACTCTTGGCTGCCGGTATTCTGCGTTTCAAAAATGGTCGCGCCCAGCGCCACGACACACAGCCAGACCGCGCTGCTGTCCAGGAATGACGGTCTTTCTCTATCCCGGCGCTCCATGATGAAAACCAAAACAACCAGCAGCGCCAAGGGCACGAGCACATCGATCTTGCGCGCCAGGACCAGAAGCACGCGGGACTGGGTGCTTTCCTCGGATCCGCCAAACGCGAGAATACCGATATCGCGCAAATAGGCGCCGACCATGCCGGTCGACACCTCGAGCACGACGAGCGGCACGGCAAAGACCACCCCCGCCATCACGGCATGGCTAACCTTGAGGCGGCCACTGAGCATGGCCAGCAGCCCCAAGAGGCCGCCGACGAGGAAGCCCGTGATCTTGGTGAGAAAGAGCGCCAGCATCGCCCCGGCACAGAGAATGGCCAGGCGCCGTCCGCTCGGCAGGAAAAGCACGCCCGCCACCAGCGCATAGAGTAGGGTGCTGGCGTGGCGATTATAAATGCCGAAGCCATCGAGACCCGGCAGCGTGCTGTAGAACAGGGAATTGGATGGCGCCAGCGCGAGCAGCAGGAACGGCAGCACCAGCGCCGCTGCAAGCAAGGGCCTTTGCCGCCAGATGCTGCTGACCGCCAGCGCCATCAGGGGCGCGGTGACGACGAAAACGCAGAACTGGGCGAGAAGCAGCGGATGGGCATTGGGAAAAAGCCCAAAGCCCCAGGCGAAAAGATAGTAGCCGAGCGGGCCGACTGGCGCCGAAAAATCGACGCTGTGCAATTGCCCCTCGGCAATCCGATGCGCCGCGTCGAGATAAATATAGGTATCCCAGGACATTGGGCCGATCGGCACCGTGATCGGCAACATCAAGAGAAGTGCAATCAGCGGCAAGGCAAGGGCGAGCCAGACAGAGGGGTTGATCAGAATCGACCTGATACCAACTGCGTCCATCGTCACGAGCTTGTCCATCAACCTGCTGCCCCGCCACAAATATTCACACCCAACACTATCGCTTCCGGCATTGAGTAATAATGAACCCTGCCGCCCCAGCGGAAGCGTTTGGTAAAGACTTGGTTAAGACAACCGTCCGCACTGTTCCTGTTAACTCAAGTCCAAGCCATTACTGCGTTAATTGGCTGCGGGGTGTTATTGAAACGCCGGGACAAAGGTGGCGCAACGTCGGCCATGAGCATAACTGTACAGCGATCAGAAGCACGGCGCCGGCGGCGTTTTGCGCTTTCCGGACGGACAACGCTCGGCGCCCTCGTCGGCGGCGGCGAGGGACTCGTCGCGGCTGCGCTGAGCCTTATGCTTTCCTATGCGCATGATGTTCTGGTCGTTGTCGCCGTCGCGGCCACCGCCGGGCTCATCTACGGCGCCTTTGCGGCGCGAGCCGCGCAAAAATTCCTCGGTTATCCCGATTTCCGCCAGCCCTATGCCCTCCATGCTGTGGTCAGTTGGTTCCCGACGGCGTTCATTGCCTTTCTCGTCGCGCTGGCCGTCTCGCGCTGGGATCTTGTCTGGGGCCGCACCTTTTGGGGCTGGCTCTTCATCACCCCCACCATCCTGACCATCCTGCGCATTTATCTTTATCGCCAGATTTCACTGATGCTCGAGCGCGGTCAGTTCCAGGTCGAGCGCATGGGCGTTGTGGGAGATCGCCAAGCCGTTTCTCGCCTCAGGTCCGACCCGCGCATCTGGCAGCAGGGCGGCCAGGTGGTCACAAGTCTGGTCCTGCCCACCGGCCTCGGCGGCCTCCTGCCGTCCAGGGATGTCGTCGCGGCCTTTGCGCAAAGTTGCGTCGCGAAGAATTGCCAGCATGTGCTGCTGGTCGGCGATCTCGACAATCTCGATGCCATCGGTGCCATTGTCGACCCAATCCGGCCCTTTGCGCTCAACGTCATGCTCTATCCCCACGGGGCCGTCAGCACGCCGAAAATCAACCTCGTCGATATCGTGCCGCTCGGCTCTGTCAATTCGGTGCGGGTCCTCAGTGCGCCGCTCAACGAAACCGGGATCCTGCTCAAGCGCGGCTTCGACATCGCCGCGGCCAGCATCGGCCTCACCCTGCTTTCGCCGCTCTTTTTGCTCATGGGCCTCGTTATCCGGCTGACCAGCGACGGCCCCGCGCTCTATCGCCAGGAACGCCGCGGCTTCAATGGGCGTACTTTTTACATCCTGAAATTCCGGTCCATGCGGGTGATGGAAGATGGCCGCGCCATGCGTCAGGCCCAGGTCGGTGACGATCGCATCACCCCTATTGGTCGCTTCATCCGCCGCACCAGCATCGACGAATTGCCTCAGCTCATCAATGTACTGCGGGGCGAGATGAGCCTGGTCGGGCCGCGCCCGCATGCCATTTCCCACGACGTCGAGCTCTCCTCGAAATTTGCGCTCTATGCTCAGCGCCAGCGCATCAAGCCGGGCATTACCGGCTGGGCCCAGGTCAACGGCTATCGCGGCGACACCTCGACCCAGGACAAGATCGAAGGCCGCACGCTGCACGATCTCTACTATGCCGAGAACTGGTCCTTGCTGCTCGATGTCTGGATCGTCATCCTGACCGTCTTCTCGGCCCGCACCCGCCAAAACGCGCACTGAAACCCCCAATCCCTGCCGATCAGTAAACTTCCGCATGTCCGGCTTTGCATTTCGCACAGCGGTTTGAGGAAAATTAACCACGTTCTCCTA
>Ga0126314_10001283_pt1 | contig 12022 bp, 15 predicted proteins | sample Plot105B_FD_92535 | JGI IMG/M metagenome (GOLD analysis project Ga0126314, IMG submission 92535) | Serpentine soil microbial communities from UC McLaughlin Reserve, CA, USA - Plot105B | ecosystem: Environmental > Terrestrial > Soil > Grasslands | place: USA: UC McLaughlin Reserve, Lake County...
TATGAATTTCTTTTACAAAATAAACAATATTTTATTGAACACTCGATAGAAGAATTGCCATTAAAATTCATTCAAAGAATTGGGTCTTTACAAAACAGTGAAATTGTATTTGGAGTCATGGCAATTTTACAACGCTGGAAGACACTTTACTGGAATTCTCAACTCTATATTAAAGAAATTATGTCCCAAGTCCCATTAGATTTAATTGAAACATTAAGTAACAAAATTGAGACTGGTATTAAATTTTCATATATTTTTTCAAAAGATACGATTATTCCTAAAGGAAGAGGAGAGTTATTACAAAAAATAGGCTGGGTTAATCAAATCTCAAAAGGTATGGTAGAAAGAAAGATGATTAATAAGGTTACTATAATGACAATATTCAATGAGCAAGAAGCTTGTCTGCTATTTCCAAATCTTAAAGGTGAACCCGATTTGAATATTATGTTCTATAGTAAAGATCGAAATTTTCATGATTGGTGTAAGGACTTTTTTGACTATCAATGGGATATGGCTGGTCCTTTTGACGACAAAAAATTAAACGAAACATAGACTCCCCTTTTACTTTTTTATTCAGCATGTTTTTATATATCATTTTATTATAAACTGTCATGCCTGGCGCTTTTGTACTTTTAAATACTGAGTTAGGAAGTGAAGATTCCATAGTAAAAGAACTAAAGAATTTAGAAGGAGTTAAAGAAGTTTTTCAAGTCTATGGTGTCTATGATATTATTGCAAAAGTAGAATCAGATACGATGGATAAGGTTAAAGAAATTATTACATGGAAGTTAAGAAAATTACCAGGAGTTAAATCCACACTAACAATGATTGTAATGGAGTAAATAATTTCTTTTACTGTTATGATTTCTCTCTCTAGGGAATTGTATAATTGATATAATTTAAAAAGAAGGTAGTATAGTGAATTATATTATGGGATTTTCTGATATTTTAAAAAGAAAAAAAGGCAAAGAAGATAATGGGATGAAGTGTAAAGATTGCAATATTGTTTTCCAAGACAAAGAGCATCTTTCACGACATAATAAAAAGGCTCATGGAAAAACAGATGATTTTTTACCAAGTAGTAATCCCTTTCAAGTATAACCCTAGACGATTGGATCCATTATAATAAATGTTTCCTATTCATGATGATACTCCACGTCTTCATGGACGACCTTATGTAAACTACTCACTTATAGCTTTAAATGTTATAATATTTATCTGGGAGGTAATAAGGACAAATTTTTTTAGCAATGAGTTAATGGTAAATGAAATATTTTTTACTTATGGTACTGTTCCAGACCTTGTATTTCAGGGTGATTTTTTTGGTTTAGTTTCTTCAATTTTTCTTCATGGAGGAATTGCTCATATAATAGGAAATATGGTTTTCCTATATATTTTCGGGGATAATATTGAGGACAGATTTGGACACTTCAAGTATCTTATTTTGTATTTGTTCTGGGGGATTGCCGCTGGAATAATCCATAGTTTTTATGCAGTTTCAGTAGGCGGTGGGGAGATTCCAGCAGTGGGTGCATCAGGAGCAATATCAGGAGTTCTTGGAGCTTATTTAGTACTTTTTCCTAGGGCGAAAATATTTACAATTATAACTGCTTTTTTTATTACAACAGTTCGAATCCCTGCTCTTGCTTACATACCTATCTGGTTTATTCTTCAAGTAGTATTCAGTATCTTAAATCCTGAAGGTGGAGTAGCGTATTTAGCGCATATCGGAGGTTTTGTCGTCGGCGCAGCTGTTAGCTACCTCTCCAAGTCATTTTTTCCCTCAATTTTTCAAGGACACATTGACGCCGGTCCTACTTACTTAAAAAAATCAAGACCGTATTCTAGAGGATTGTATCCGGACAATAGTAGACATTCAATCTCACAGCCTGACATTATTGAAGGTGACAACTATTATGAAATATTATTAGAACTCAAAGGTTTGAGGAATATCCTAAATTTACGAGCGATATATCAAGAAGGTGCTAATACTTTACAAATTTATTCAGAGGGATCTCCAAACCCAATTGTATCTATTCCACTCAGGGAAGATATGCGCATCTCTATCATCCAAGAGGTATCATATAAAAATGGAATCCTTCGCGTCAGATTGTTAAAAAGTTAAATAGAGATTGTATCAGTTAGCCCATAGTGAATAAAATAGATACTTTGGAACAAAGATTTATAATATATTTTTTCATCTCTTATTGTAATGTCTGGACAGCCCCAATCAAGGGGAGATGATAGAATTTCTCGTAGAGATTTCTTAAAGTTATTGGCAGCAGCTGGCACTGTGTTGACATTTACACCTTTTGTAGACTGGGGGAAATTTTTGCCTAATCCAAGTGGTTCCACAACTGAAAAATCTAAAGTTCAACTACCTGATGGCTCTCAAGCTAATGTAAAAACCTTTAAGGTTAATCATTCAGAAGCTATTATATATCCAATCTCTGACGACCCCGCTCTCAATAAAGAAGCATTTAGAACCTGGCAATTCATACGTCTTCCTGTTGAACTAGGAGGAGATAAGAATGATGCCTCAGCCTTTCGTGTCTTTAGCATGGTTTGCTTACATCTTTGGTGTTTATGGAAGTATTGGCCTGGTGAAGGGAGAAAAAGGGGTGAATGTCCATGTCATGGAAGTATGTATGATCCTGTTACAGGAAAGGCCTTTGCCGGACCTGCAGCGCTTCAATCTCCACCCTCAAATATTCTTCCAAAGCTTGACTTGGAAGCAGATAAAGATGGCTATCTTTGGATATTACCTCCTAATTGGAATGTAAACGGAAATGGAATTGTAGGATATGGCCGCTTCGCTGCATAAAGAAAATAGTCTAGTTCGACTCTTCAGGTGGATCTATGCCGGTGTTGATAGAACAATTTTTATGGGCTTAAAATTCACTTTCCCTACACGGTTTGTTAGTCCTCTGGGCTTTTTAGGAATGCTTACTTTTGTTCTCTTCATAATCCTTGGTATATCTGGTGCACTTCTTATGTTATGGTATGAACCAATTCTTGATAGGGCTTGGGATAGCGTAGAAAATATAAATGATACAATTCCTTATGGTTTCCATTTAAGAAACATCCACTATCATGCATCGAATGCTATGGTTATGATGGCAATTCTTCATATGTATTATCAGTATTTTAGTGGTAGATATAAAATAAGAAATGAAATCCTATGGGTTACTGGAATCCTTATAGGAGTGCTCACTATTTTAGAAGCCTTTACAGGTTACGATATTATTTTTAGTGAAAGAGCAGAATTAGCTATATCTATAGCCGCTTCCCTTACTAATTCAATACCTATTTTAGGGCCTGATATGAGAGATGCATTTTTTGGCTCTGGATTTCATGACTTTGTATTACGCTTTTATGCCTTTCATGTATTTTTCCTTCCAATTGCATTAATAGGTTTGATGGTTGTTCATTTTCCTCGCTTTCTTGTTTTTGATGTTCCAATGGTTATGGCTATCACAGGTGCAATAATGATCACGGGTGGGGTATTTCCCGTGGATATGGGCTTAAAATTCGATCCCAATGTACCTCCAGGAATTACTGTACCAGAATGGTATCTTACCGGATTGTATGCTTTCCTCAGATCTCAATACGATAAATTCGTCACAGGTGTTGCTTGGCCAGGGCTTTTCATTTTTACGTTACTTATCATTCCTTTCATAGATAAATACAAAAAATTTTCGTGGAAAGATAGACCACTTATAACTGCAATAGGAATTACAAGTATTGCTCAAATTGTAGTAACGACGTACTGGGGTTTCTACATCGATCCTGATAGAACAAAATCCCTATTAGACAGATTAGTAATCGATCCAATTTTTCTTTATAGTGTAATGATCCTACTAGTACCGTTATCCTTTGGATTTACATATCTTATGATTAAACTGGCTAAAAATGCAGAAGCTAATGCAAAACTTCAACCCCGAAAGAAGGAAAGTGTAATAACTCTCCCCGAAAAATGGATTTATTTTGTACTGATAGCATTAATAGCATTTCAAATATACCTGAATATTTCAGCATATTATGCTCTACTAAATGGTATGAAAAATATATCGTTGTTCATTATCGGCATTATTATGCTAGTTTTTGCAGGTATGTTCCATCTCTATAGACATGGGCGATCAATTGCTAATAATCCTCCTCCTCCTTCTATACCCCAGACAGAGAGGATCAGGGCATTACAAGAGAAAAAAAGAGCTTTACTAGAATCAAATAACGGCAAACCGAGATTAGAAGCCTCTGATAACTCCCTGCATCCAATAAAGAGCAATGGAATCTTGGATAAGGTTCTCAACGTAGCCCGCAAAAATAAGAACTCATTTGAAAAAATGTGGAATAAAGATTAGTAATAAGTTAAAAAAGAATTCAAAAATTAAAATAACGAAACAATATATTATCTTATATAGATATGGAAAGATCACAACAATTTAGTAGTATAGGCGGGTTAACTATAATATTTTTTATCATAGCAATAGCTATTAGTTTTGCATTCTACCAGTTCATTTTTCTTAAAGAATTAAATCTTAAGCCTTCTGTTCCAGAAGCTGTAGCAAATCCTCCACAACCCTTGAAGTTAACTATAGCAGAAGGTGCTAGTCTTCCAACTAATCCTCAATTCTTTGACCCAGCCCAAGGAAGAGCATCGTTAGGGATTGATAATAAAGTAATTTGGGAAAATCACGATACTACTCCTCATACAGTAACCACAGATAATGATTATGAAGATCCTTTGTCTGGAAAGTTTGACTCACTGGATACTATAGGACTAGTTCCACCTGGAGGCACATTTGAATTTGTATTTACACAAGAAGGAGAATATCCCTATCATTGTGAACCACATCCTTGGATGACTGGTACTGTCACAATAGTTAAGAATTTTTCATAAAGCCTTTTCTTTCTTTTTTATTTGCAGAATCAAAATATCGTTAACTACTTCTTTATGTTCTTGGATGATAGAAGTTCTAAATTTAACTTTAGAAAAGTCATTTTTTGGTATATGTGGTGTAAATGCAATAAAATCAATTATCTTTTTTTCTTCCAAGTCTTTTTTGTAAATTGAGAGCCGTGCATATGGATGATTAATTTTTTTTCCATTTAATTCTATATAATTACAAATATCGTTTGAATTTTCAATTTGTGAATTTATTACTATAGTATCGAATCTTCCATCATAATTCACTTGAATTCTGCCATGAAATGCTTCATTAGGATGAATTTCATTTTCTACTATAGTAAGGGATAATTCTTTTTTTTCCTGCATTCTAATAAAGAAATTCTTTATGATAATTGTATATATTTATTCATAATAATATATTTAGAAAGAATCCATTGGAAAAAAAATTATTTTGAAATATAAAAGTGAAAATCTTTAAATTTGCTTAAGCTTTTTCCTGTTGTGAAGGGCTCGTAGCTCAGCATGGACAGAGCGCCTGCCTTCTATTCAGTTTTAGAAGAAAGCCGGAAGTCGAGGGATCGAAGCCCTCCGGGCCCGCCATATTGTTAGTCTTATTTTAGTAGACTAAAAATTGGTAATAAAAGACAAAAGAGAAAAATTAACAAAAAGGCAACATTAACATTGCAATAAGCAACCATCTTTAGTATATACATGTAGTATCACAAATTATCATTCTTTGGATTATGTTGTTTTTTTTCACATTATGAAATTGGCTGTAAGAAGAATTTACATGAAACCTCTAATTTTCCTGGCAGAAGATGCAAGAAAGTTAAAGTAGAGTTTTATTATTAAAGGGGATATTAAAATCAACAAAAATTTCTTAAAAAATAGACACAAAAACAAAAAATTATTCGATAGATATAACATATTTAATCTTAAAATATGGTGTATCGTATATAACGGCTATTCGGAGAATTCAATTATTTTATAAGATAGTTTTTTACAAAATTAATTATTACTGAGAATTAATAATAGGTTGTTTCATGCACTAGAAAAAATAAAATTCAAAATTATTAGCACACAATCATCTTCCATATTTTTATAGTAGGTATGAATAAAACATAATTTAAAGACTTTGCACCGCTTGGTAATTTTGCTTATCATGTTATCCCTATATACTCTATTATAGATTTAAATCAGAAATAATCAAAATTTTGTAAATCTTTATAGAAGATAATTTTATTCTATTATAAATAATTATAAAATTTTTTAGTGGTTAAGAAGTTAAGAACTCACCAATTAACTTAATGGTAAATCCCATTGCACCGACTACTCCCATACCCAGCAAGATAAACCTCATATGGGTCATATAATCATCTTTAGATGTTTTTTTAGCTAATAAGAGAGTTTGATACATGTCGAGAAGTCTTCTTTTTAGAAAAGGAATTATTTTTAGTATGTTCATCAGATAATTTTTTACTACTAGACATAGTATTTGAATTTAACTGTATAAATTAAGTCTTTGAAAATTTAATAAATTAATATACTTGTTCAGAATAATTAGGGTCTTTTTCAGTTCTTTGCATTTCAACGAACGTTTCAGTATTTTGTATTCCTTCGATTTTACCAATTCTCTCAATTACAATATTATGCAATTCTTCTAATGTACTAGCATTAACATTTACAATCATATCAAACCGACCAGTCACTTCTGATAAGGTTCTGACTTCAGCAATATTGAGTAATTCTTTGTGTATATGATCCTTTCGCTTAGGATCACGATTAATTCCTACAGTTGCTTTTATATTAAGCCCAAGCATATTTTCATTAACCATTATAGTAAATTTTTTAATCAAGTTCCTTTTAGAAAGACGCTTTATTCTACTATATAAAACCGAAGAATTTATATTCAAATTTTTACTCAACTGCGGTACTGAGATACTAGCATCACGGGTGAGTTCAGTCAGTATTTTCATATCAAGTTCATCAAACCTTTGCACGTTGTATCCGGAATACGTTATAAATATGGATTAATAAATGTAATTATATATTAAGGATTTAATTTAAAATTTTGGGTACTTTTTATTATTTTTTTCAATGTCAGAAGAATATATTATAATATTTAATGTTTTTTATAAATTAGATAAAATTATAGTAAATAATATATAATTTATCTTTTAACTTTCGAGTAATGTTTGGACTAGGTAAGATCAAGGCTGGAGATTATGTCTTTGCAGTAGAACCTGAAAGAGAATTCAAACGAATTATTTTGGGAAGGGTTCAATTGGTTAACAATAATTCGCTTTCAATATTGGGATCTTATATAAAACCATTAGGGCTCATCTCAAAGAGTCAAAAGGGGATACTAGGAAAAAGATCTCAAGAAGTACTAAATGATCCAGATCCCAATAATTGTATTTTTATTCTAATTGATAGAATTGAAACAGGAAATTTTTATGGTAATATAGATCAAAGCATAAATAAAGTAAGTTGGCTTAATGAAAGAAGATTTTTTGTTTTGGAAGGTTGGATAAAAGAAAATATCGCTGATCTGTTTGCAGATGTTATTTATTCTCACTCTGAAGAAGAGAAACATCATTATCGAGCTCTTCTTCTAGAGAAAATGAATTCTCTCTATGATAAAGATTTAAAAGAACATGTTTATGCTGTAGCGAGAAGTGCCAAGATTTTATAACAAGTTGAAAGTTTTATATTATGGTTTTATAATAATCCGTTTTTGATAACTAATGGAATACGTGTATGCGGCATTATTATTACACAAATTGAAACAAGATATTAACGAAGATAATATTACTAATGTAATCAAAGCAACTGGTTCTCCACCTGATGCTGTTAGAATAAAAGCTCTTGTAGCGGCATTAGGAGATGTTGATATTGAAGCTGCTTTAAAGTCTGCTCCAATGACTGTGGCACCAACAGCTGCAGCACCCTCATCAACCGGAGCTACTGCACCTGAGACAGATAAAAAGGAAGAGGCAGAGGAAGAGAAAAGCGAAAAGAAAGAAGAAGAAGCCCTGGAAGGATTATCCTCATTATTTGGATAAACTTTCGTTATTTTATTTTTGCTTTTTATTCTTAATATTATACGAATACTTACATGTTTTGCCATAAAAAGTATTTAAAATTCTTAAATGTAGCCTGACAAATATAAGAGCGGATGAATCTGCAAGTCATTAACAACATAGAGGATCAATTGACTGTAAAGATTTTTTTCTATGATGAGTATCTTATTTGGATAGAAAATTCTGTTATAATTTGGTAAATTAAATATTAAAATATTACTTTACTTTTGTATGTAATAGCGAATAATATTTTAATGCATGTTTTGTGGAAATAGAAATTGTATAAATATACATATTATATACATAGATAAGAGAACAAAACCAAATCTTAGTCCTATTTTTTTTCTAAACATTGGAAGAACAGCTAATATTGTAACTATTGTAACTAGAATAATTTGATAATACAAAATTTCCGTCATTTCAATTACTTTATCAAATCCAAACGAATACATTGCTGCAAAGACTGCTACAGCCAATAATAAGGTATTATTAAGTATTTTAGAACCAAGTACGTTTGCAATAGCTATAGATGCTCCTGCAGCTCCTTTCCTCGCCAATATCATCATTGAAATCTTTTCGGGCATTTCTCCAGCAATTGGACTTATGATTACCGCCAGTACTACAGTCGATATTCCAATTTCTACTGAAAGCCCTTCTAAAGAATGGATAAAAGGTTCTGCACCAAAAAGGATCCCTGTAGCACCTAGCAAAAACGTTCCTATTGCTTTGAGAAATTTCTTTTTATCCTCATTAGGATCATGTGAAATATTTTGCTCAACTATTAATTCTTTATTATTATTATTATTATTATTATTATTATTATTGTTATTGCTATTCGTATCGATATTTTTATTAGCAATTTTATCTCTCTTTTCTAACCTCATTTCATATAGTGATAATATTATATATCCTACAAATAGACCCATAAAAATGAATCCATCAATATAATTAAATCCATCTAAAAATAGCACAAAGCTTATTATCGCAGCTAATATCAAAAAAATCATATCATTTTTAAAAGTACTAACGTCAATTTGTTTAAGTGGCGCCTTTGATAGTCTTGTTGTTGCTATAATTAACATAATCGATAAACCTAGTGTCATCATTAACAAGTTACTACCTAGTCCAGAACCAATCGCGATACCAAAAGATCCTTGCGCTGCCGCATAAATAACGATAGCGATTTCTGGCAAAGTAGTTGCTATACTTAATAGGACTCGTCCTACGAATTTAGCACCAAATTTTTCAGAAAGATGTTCAGCACCATATGATAGTATCCAACTGGAAAGAGTGAGCTCTCCCAACCAAAAAAGCATAGTAACGAGATTATTTTCTGCCATTTTTAGGATAAGAAGAAGTATAAATTGTTATTTTTGTATTATAGCCAGTTTTTGGAAAAGACTTACCCCAATCTGATTTTATAAAAAATAATTCTTTTCCCATTAATCCATCAACGTTAGATAAATGGGAGTTTACTGATCACATTATATGGGTGAAGGTCTGAGAATTTTTCATCAATAACAGTAATGAGTTGAGTAGGATGAGGTGCTGTTAGAATTACCAAGAAGACTGGAACTGCGGCACAAGTAATCATAGTCAATAAGATTAACCAAAGAGCAGTCATTTTTTGGGCCATATACAAAAAATAATTTTACATGTAGGTATATAAATTTTATAAATTAAATTGGTTAAATTGCTGCAAAAAATTCAAACAATATTATACTATTATACCACACAAACTTTTTATTTATTCTAAACGATTTTAAATGGCTGAATATTCTATTTTTATATATTTATCATGACAAGTGATGTTGAACTAAAGGATCTTATAGAGCATGCTAGAAGAGATTATAAAAGGCGAAACTTCGATCAATCCATAGATCTTACTGTTATATTAAAAGATATTGATGTAAAAAAAGGATTTAGTTTCAATGAAGTTGTACATTTACCAAATACACCAACCCGCCAAGCCACAGTATGTGTAGTAGCATCAGGTGAAATGGGTTCAAGAGCTAGGAGAGCAGAAGCAGATAAAATAATAGAAGTTGATGAACTTGATAGAATCGGTACTAATAAAAAAGAAGCTAAAAAGCTATCAAAGACATATGATTTCTTTTTATCTGATACCGCGTTAATGGCTACAGTTGGACGCTCTCTAGGTCAGTTTCTGGGTCCTAAGGGTAAAATGCCAACGCCTATACCATATGGTGCACCTATTGAAAGTATATTGACTAGGTTAAGGAGTTCTGTAAGAATTAGAAGTCGCAATCAGCTAAATATCTCCACGAAAATAGGAGATGAAAAAATGGATGATAAACAACTTATTCAAAATGCAAATACTATATTGTCTCTTTTAGAAAAAAAATTGCCTCAAGGGGATAAGAACATTCGTAATACCTCCGTCAAATTTACAATGGGTAGTAGTATAAGTTTATCATCATTATCTAACAAAAACAAGAGTGCTTAGAATATGAGTACAGAGCAGATAATGAAGAAATATCCTCAAAAGAAGCAATTAATGTATCAAGAATTACAAGAGCTTCCAAAAAAATATAACGTTATAGCATTATCAAAAATGAATAAAGTCAGGGCTACACAGTTAATGACTTTAAGAAAAAAATTTCATGGTCAAATTATTATTAAAATAATCAAAAACAAAGTCGCACAAAGAGCTTTTCAAAAAGTAAGTAACATTTCCGGCATTGAAGATTTAAGTAAAGAATTAGAAGGTCAATGTGCACTGATGTTTACTAATATCAGTCCTTTTAAGCTTAACTTGATTTTTAGTGAAAATAAAGTTTTTTTACCAGCTAAAGGAGGAGATCTGGCACCAAAGGATATTATAGTCCCAGCAGGGAATACTGGAATTCCTCCTGGTCCTGTCCTCTCAGAGTTTAAAGAAGCTAAAGTTCAAACTAAGATAGATCAAGGGAGTATTGCTGTAACAAAAGATACAGTAGTCGCTAAATCAGGAGAGGTTATCTCTCAAAAACTTGCATCTCTAATTTCTAAATTGGACATAAAACCTATTGAAGCAGGTGTACTAGTTAATTATGCAATTTCAGAAGGTCTTCAATTTAGAGACAAAGATTTACAGCTTGACGTTAAGGAATATGTAAAAGAATTACAACAATCTTATACTTCTGCTTTGAATCTGGCAATAGAATTAGTTTATTTTGCACCTGAGACAATTTCTTCTATTATATCTTTAGCATATCAAAAATCACTTAACGTGGCTTCTAAAGCAGGATATGTTTCCAAAGATACTGCAGAAATAATTCTAAATATCGCACAAGCAAACGTACATAGTTTGAGCGGTGTCTTAAAAACGAAAGGCTATATTCCACAATAATTTTCTTATTTTTTATCAATTTTTAAAAAGAATAACTACTTTTGTATATATACGAACACAATAAATAAAGGCAAGAAAGTCATTTTACTATTATATAATGTCAATACAATTAAAAGTTCATCCATCATTTTTTAAAGAATTTGCCACAAAGACATGGGTTTCCCCATATGAAATAGTTAAAGAATTAATAGAAAATGCTTTTGATGAAGATGCTACACAGATATTAATTACCATTCTTGATACCGGATCCATAATAATAGAAGATGATGCGGGCATGGACGAAGAAGGAATTGAAAAATTCTTATTATTGGGATCGCCGCATAAAAAGATAGAATCCATTTCTCCACAATTAAAGAGAAGTCGAACAGGACGATATGGAACAGGACGTCTATCTTTCCTTACGTCATTTAAGAGTATGAAAATTAAAACCAAAAAAAATAATTATAGCAAATGTCTTATTATAGATGAAAACTCTTTAAATCAATTATTTTCTGGTAATTCTTTCTTAAATGAGATAAAAGAAAAACCATTAGGTAGAAATGGAACAGAATTAACTTTAAGTAACGCAAAGATGAATATTGACCCTTTGAAATTATACAAGGAAATACGTAAATTAGCTATTCTAAGGCAGCCAATGTTTCAAATATTTATCAAACAATCAGATAGATTCAATGA
>Ga0126314_10001284_pt1 | contig 12021 bp, 11 predicted proteins | sample Plot105B_FD_92535 | JGI IMG/M metagenome (GOLD analysis project Ga0126314, IMG submission 92535) | Serpentine soil microbial communities from UC McLaughlin Reserve, CA, USA - Plot105B | ecosystem: Environmental > Terrestrial > Soil > Grasslands | place: USA: UC McLaughlin Reserve, Lake County...
TGCCGGCCCAGTGACGTGTTCGGAAACACGGTTGCCAGAGTCGGATTCACACTGCTCAGCGCATTGTCAGTTTGAATCGAGCTCGAGCGTATGTCGCTGGCAGCCTTCACAAGCTTGAAGTTGTTATCGAGCGTTCGCAGCTCGTTGAACGAAGCAAGCCTTGACGCCTGTTCACCCGAAGTGCCCGACATGTTGAGTTGCAGGACATTCGCCAGTGAAGTATTCGAATCGGCGACGGCGAGTTGTCTTGTGTCAACGCCGCTCAGCAGGAGATTGATACCGGCAATCGAAATGTTACTCGGAAACGTTGCAGAGCCGTTGAGTCCCTGAGTCTTATCGGCCATCCTGCCTCCCCAGCCGGTTTGACTCACGGTATTTGCTATCGCTGTTTGGAATAATCCAACCTGGTCCGAATGCGAGAAGAGCTGGAGCGGTTTTTTGCCCGTGCCGTTCTGATAAGCCGTCCTCGTAAGAGGCTCCACGAGGGGACCATTATTGCAGAGCACTGCGAGCTTGCCCTGACTGAACAGGTTCTGCATCTCGGGCATGTTTGGATGAAAGCCGTATGAACCACCGCTCGCAGGTGAAACCGGAAGCAAGCTTCCCTGAGGTATCGCGAGACCTGCAGCATTGCGCACGTTCGAATAGCCTTCGACGAGACTGCCCGCCGGTCCGTTGTACTGGTCCAGCGAGACGAACATGTTGTTGCCGTCGTTTCCGCCATTCAGGAAAACGCAAACCAGCGCTTTGTAATCTGTTGCTGCTTGCGGCGTGAGCGCGTGAACGATACCGAAAGTATCGATACTGGAAGCCAGCGCCATACTACTGAGCGCACAGGCACTTGTACGTAGGAAGTCTCTGCGTGTTGTTGCCATGATTGTTATCTCTGCACGTCGTACTGAGAACTAGTTGCTACCAGATAAACTGCCGTTCGCGCGCGTTTCTGGTTACGCGTCGCAATGTTTGCGTCGTTGATGGCGTTCATTGCCGTGACGATGGATGCGCGCATCTGCGAGCTCATCGTTCCATGCAGCAGTAATGTGTCTAGCGCGTTGACTACATCGACCGGATTACCGGCCAGGGCTTCCAGGTCGGCGATGTCGATGGAAGTGCCACGCGGTCGATCCGGACTCCCGGCCACCGGCGAAGAATTACTGCTCACCCCCGTGAAGATGAGCGTGTTTATGTTGTTTGCGCGCCGCAACGTCGTCGTCGTGGAGAGGATGCCGAATGCGGGCCCCAGTATCTTCGTGCCGGGAACTTCATAAGCGGGCTGGTAATAGCTGAACACGGTCGGCGGTTGGAAAACCGGCTGGTCCAGCGTTCCGGTAAAGTCCGTAGTGGACCTGTTACCCAAAACACCGTCACTCGTTGAAAGCTTGTCAAATGATTTCACGTTGAAAGCACGCAGGAAGCCGGTTATGTACTGCGCCGGCTCGCGTAACTTCCCATAGTTTGGATCCGTCTTCACGTCACCACGCGCTTCCGGATCCAGCAGAATGGCCTGAACTACCAGTTTCAGATTGCCGCGCGTATTCGAACAACCCTGCGGATAAAGTCCGCTACAGTCATTGTCGAAAACTTTGGCTACACGCTGGACGTAAGCGGGACTGGGATTACTTGTGACCAGGTGTTGAATGAGTTGTTTGCTGAAAAATGGACCAACGTTTGGATGGTTGGCCAGGTGAGTCATAACCGCCGTCATGTCTGACTGGGCACAGGCAATGTTCGCTGTCCCGTTTGGAGTGGAGCAGGCCGCAATGCTGAATCCATTCAAGAGCGTCTTTGCCCCCGCGTCGTGATTTTGGCCGCCACGAGGCAGCATCGGATCGCGATAGTTAGTGATACCTGCGCCGAGAGACACGGCGAAGTTCCAGCCGGTAAACACCCGCGTAAACTCATTCACATCTGTCTGGCTGTAGGTCGGAATAGTGTTGCCTTGAGCATCGTGTTGCGGTGTGCCGTCCGGATTGAGCAGATCCGTACCGACCGAGAAGAGCTGTAGAACTTCCCGCGCGAAATTTTCGTTAGGGCTTGTTCTGGTACTGAGACGCATGTCGAGATACTCACCCATCGCGGGAGTGAGAGTGATTTCGTTTAGCAGCGTCTTGTAACTGCCAAAAGCGTTTCGATCGAGGGCTTGAAGATAAACCGTCAACCAAGCCGGGCGATTGACTTCGCTGTTCGCGGAGACCACGAGAATCTGGTGAAGTGCGAAAGCGACGCGCTGTCGCAACTGATCGTTTCCGTAAAACGCGTTGCTATAGAAGGTGCGCTGCAACGGATAGATCGTAAGGTTATCGCGCGTACAAACGGCTTGGTTGTAGTTGGGATCGGTAGGCACGCTGGTCGGACATTGCTGGTTGCCGTCGTCCAGAGGAAACAGCAGATCGGGATAGTTTGAGCCCTTTGCGGCGTTGGCCGGTGGAAGGTTGAACTGTTCGTTGAGATAGGCAATGAAACCCATGGCTTTTACACGCGCGACTTCGGCAGCGGTTGGTCCCCAACTCGCCTGTTCGAGAAAACGCACCGTATCGGCATCTGAGGCTGGTCCAATATATGAGTCCGGAGTTAACGGTGGATCCACGCCTGGTGGCGTGACGGGAGCTGGAGTTGCGACAGCGCCTGCATCATCGGCTGGTCCACCGCCGGTATGGCCAATCGCAACACGTACTCGATTGCTCGACATTCCGTGCAGGTTGAGTCGCAGCAAAACATCGCCGATGTCTCCGATGTCGTCTGCGAGCCTGACAATGATCATAGTGATGCCCGGAAAGTTTGGGACCTGGCCCGCGTATTCAACCCGCAAGGGGTAAACCTTTCCGCCGGCGTCCTGAACATCGGAGGTGAAAGCGTTCACACCTTCGCCCGGCAGCAGCTCGAGACCCATTGCGAAGATGCAGACGCGGGTTCGGGTGTCGGTGCTAAAAGGCACGGTCGCCGTTAACGAAAAAGGTTCAGCTTTCATCGTTACCGACTCGAAAGCCACCGCGCGAGTAGTTGCAGCCTGGCTAATCAGAACCGGTTTTTTGTTGGTAGCTGCTTTTGCGGTGGTAAAGCTGCCGCTGAAGAGACAGATAGACAGCAACAACGGGAAGATAAAGGCAGTTGCAGTGCAGCACGGAAAGCTGGTTTTCATACAGGATGGACTCCGGGTCGCGGTTTCCGAAATGACTCTTTTGTTTCAGGTGAGGTATTGCACTAACTTGCGGGGCCACCGTGGTCAGCAACCAGGTTAAGGTGACTATAGCACCTAGACTTTTTGAGCGACTACTAATTTCTGACCTGCAAGGCGCAGAGGCGCTTTTGACAGGATTTACTAAGATTCACAGGATTAACAGGATTCTTATCATGAAAATCTTGTAAATCTTGTAAATCCTGTCCATGGCTTAGTGTCGATTTCGAGCGCCCTTATTCGACTTACGAGTATAAGATCCAACGCTTGCGCATGCGGGGGCTTAAACGTATCGTTAGCGCCTGTCGGAGGTGAGCGGCTGATGAAATATGCAAAACTAATCTTCAAGAACATACTGCGGAACAAAAGGCGAACCTTGCTGACGATTTCGAGTCTTGTTGTTTCGCTCTTTCTGATCATAAGTTTGGCCACCATCCTTACCGAGTTTGAGCGTGGCAGCGAGGAAGCCAGCCCTTTGCGGCTCGTGTCGCGCCACGCGGTCTCGCTGGGGTTCGTCATTCCCATGGCGCATCTCCAAAAGATGAAGGCGGTGCCCGGCGTCAAGGAAGCAATGCCGTTCAGTTGGTTTGGCGGAATCTATAAAGACGAGAAAAACTTTTTTGCAAACTTCGCCGTGGATCCAGCCAAGCTGAAAGAAGTAATACCTGAGGTGAAGATGTCAGATCCCGAGTGGCAAGCCTTTATTAGTGACAGGCAGGGAGCGATCGTGGGCCAGAAGCTCCTCAAACTTTACGGTTTCACGCCCGGACAACGCGTCACCTTGAAGAGCCCGATATACAACCAGAGTGTCGAGTTCATCGTTCGCGGCGTGTACACCGGCAGCGATGAAAAGACGCTGTACTTTCATTACGACTATTTGAACGAGTTGCTCCCGGCCTGGGCTAAAGATCAGGTAAGCACGTTCAGCATTCTTGCAAACACGCCTGAAGACGTACCACGCGTGTCGCAAACAATCGACTCCATCTTTGCAAACACTGACGCTCCTACAAAGACTGAAAGTGAGCGCGAATTTGCGATGAGCTTCCAGACGATGATGGGCGGAGTCAAACAGTTTCTCTACGGCATTATGGCAGCCATCACGTTTTCGCTACTGCTCGTCATGGGCAATACCATGGCCATGACGGTCCGCGAACGAACGAAGGAAGTCGGCACGTTGAAAGCAATCGGTTTTCAGCGAGGCACCATAACCGCATTGTTTCTGACCGAGGCTTTGCTCGTTTCCTGCATCGGCGCGGCGATTGGAATAGGTGCTGCGGCACTGGTCTTTCGTTCCATCGATCTGAGTCTTTACATTCCGAATTTCATCTCGTTCGTTCCCACCGGACAAACGCTGGCGGCGGCATTTGTCTTATCAATCCTGGTTGGATTAATCAGCGTGGTTTACTCGGCTTATCGAGTTTCAGGACTGACGATCGCCGAAGCCTTGCGGAGCACTGAATAAGATGGCACTACCGTTGAAGTACAACATCCGAAACATCATTGTGAGGAAAGGCAGTACCCTCGCCACTGCTTTCACCATCGGCTTGACGGTCGCAGTCTTCCTGATGGTGATGGCGCTGGCCCGGGGCATCGATCTCACTCTCGGAAGCAGTGGCGAGCCGATGAATATGATCGTTCTCCGCGAGGGCAGCACGGCCGAGCTGAACAGCTCGGTGACTCGCGAGAACTTCAACGACTTGATGTACCTGGATGGTGTAGAGCGCGAGGGCGACAAGCCACTCGCCACCGGCGAACTGGTTACGTTGATCTATAAAGCTCGCAAAGGGATGAGTCAGGGTTCAAACGTTACCGTGCGAGGCGTCGGTCCGATGTCTTTTAAGTTGCGAACGGGATTTCAAACTGTAGCCGGCAGAGTGTTCCAGCCTGGTCTAACCGAAGCCGTTGTTTCGAAGAGAATTGCCGAGCGGTTCCAGGGACTCGATATCGGTGATAAGTTCCGAATTCAAACAACCGACTACACGGTTGTGGGTTTATTCGATTCCGCCGGCAAAGCTTTTGAATCGGAGATCTGGGTTGACATCAATTCACTCGCAAGCACGACGAAGCGCGACGGCTACTCATCGGCGTTATTGCGAGCCAAGGATCAGAATGCTTTGGCGGCGCTCAGCAAGCGGATTACAGACGATCCGAAACTTCACTTGAAAGCCGTATCGGAACGCGTTTTCTACGAGGATCAGCAAGGTACGGCTTCCGGCGCCTTGAAGGGATTGGCTATTTTCATCTCCTTTATTATGGCAGTCGGGGCAGGGTTTGCCGGTATGAATACGATGTACGCGGCGGTCGCGCGCCGAACAAAGGAGATCGGAACTCTGCGCGTTCTCGGGTTTAGCCGGCTCAGTATTCTCGCCGCGTTTCTTTTAGAGTCAGTCGCGATAGCGTTGATTGGCGCCGCGATTGGAATCGTGCTGGCGCTGCCTTTGAATTTAGTTTCCACAGGCACTTCAAATTGGGTGACGTTCAGCGAGATTGCATTCAACTTCCGGGTCACGGCTGATTTGATGCTCTCTGCGCTGATCTTCGGTGCAGTGATCGGGTTGGTAGGATCGCTGTTGCCGTCGATCCGCGCGTCACGGTTCAAGATCGTCGATGCGTTGCGTGCTTAAGGTTGTGATTGGATTTATTGATACGCCAAACGCGTTGTAGCAAGGTCGCCGATACGTTCTCGTAGTTACGCCGAAGGCGTTCGCTAATTCCAGCCCAGGGTTGGAGCGATGCGACAACCCTGGGTACGCATAAAAAAAAGGCTCCAACCCTGAAAGGGTTAGCTCGGAGCAACCCCTTTCAGGGTTCATTGTGACTCTCGATAACTTAACCCAGGGTTGTCGCATCGCTCCAACCCTGGGCTGGAATTAGCGAACGCCTTCGGCGTTTCAGATGTGCAAGTGACCCAGAATACAAATGATTACTAGTCCTTCGTCAAACGAGGCTCAAGAGGATCTCAACAAGCGGCTGCGAAGCTTGAAGATCGATCGCGGACCGGCGCCCACGCCGGCCGGGAATAATCGCGCCCCGAAACTCCTGTTGCTCGGTATCGCAGCGCTGCTCGCGTTGGCGGCGCTCGGTTATGTTTTTCTCTTTCCAACCGCGAAGACGATCTCAGTGACTCCGGTGCGAGTTGAAAGTGGTGCTGCATCTTTAGGCGAGAGTGTTCTTTCGGCGTCCGGTTACGTTGTGGCGCATCACAAGATCGCCGTCGGAGCCAAAGTGATGGGACGCGTCGCATGGATCGGTGTCGAGAAGGGCGACATTGTGCAGGAAGGACAGGTGCTCGTACGCCTCGAGGACAGCGAGTTTCGCGCTCAAGTGAATCAAGCCCGGGCCAACCTCGCTGCGGCCCAGGCACGACTCGACCGGTTGCGCACTGGTTCACGGCCGGAAGAAAAGTTGAAAGACAAAGCCGCCGTGTTACAAGCCGAGGCAAACCTGAAGAATGCCGAGGCTGAATTCCAGCGCGCGGAATCACTGTTTCGCTCCGGAGTTTCTTCAAAGGCAGAGTTAGACCGAGCACTCGCGCAACGCGATACGGCCGCGGCGATGGTCCAGGCGGCGCGCCAGTCCAGTGCCATGACGGACATTGGCCCTCGCAAAGAAGAGATTCGTGCCGGGGAAGCGGAAGTGCAGCAGATGAAAGCGGCGCTCGATTATGCCAACACGCAGCTCGCCGCTACCGAAATCAAAGCGCCCGTATCCGGAACAGTGCTACAGCGAATCGTGGAGCGTGGAGAGATGGTGAGCCCGTCCGCATTTGGTGGTTCGGGCGCGCGCACTTCAGTTGTCGATCTCGCGGATCTAACGGACCTGCAAGTTGAGCTCGACATAAGCCAGACTGATTTTGCGCGGCTCAAGCAGTCGCAAAGGGCGGAGATCATTCCCGAAGCCTATCCCAATCTCAGGTTCACGGGCTTTATAGCGGAGATCGCGCCCGAAGCAAACCGTGCGAAGTCGACGGTCCAGATCAAGGTAAAGGTGGAAAATCCTAACGAGCAATTGCGGCCGGAGATGAACGCGCGCGTCAACTTCCTTTCCGACAAAGCTCCAGCCGGTGAAGGTAAATCAGTGGCGAGGGTGCTGGTCCCAAAAGCGGCGGTGGTGAAAAAGGACAACAGCTCGTTTGTTTTCGTCGTTAAGGGCAACAGGGTTGAGCAGCGAACAATCCGCACCGGAGAAGAATCCGCCGATGCTTACGTGGTTCTCGACGGCTTGAGTGGCAACGAGTCCATTGCGGTGGCGGGAATCGACAAGTTAAGTGACGGAGATCGAGTGAAAGTTCAATAGTTCGAGGATGAAAACTATGTCTGAACCGATAGTGCGCGTGCGCAACGTGACCAAGCGTTTTTCTCGCGACGGATTTGAAATCGTAGCGCTGGACGGGGTTAATCTCGAACTGCACGAAGGAGATTTTCTGGCGTTGATGGGACCGAGCGGTTCCGGCAAATCGACGCTTCTGAATCTGCTGGCGGGCATCGATCGCGTCACCGAAGGCGAAGTCGAAGTGATGGGAACTCAACTGACAAGGATGAGTGAAAGTCAGTTGGCAGGCTGGCGCAATACTCACATTGGCTACATCTTTCAGACTTTCAACCTGGTGCCCGTGCTGACTGCGTTTGAAAATGTCGAGTTGCCTTTGCTCTTGACGAAACTATCGAGAGTAGAGCGCAGGAAGAACGTTGAGACCGCACTCGACCTTGTGGGCCTCAGCGACCGCATGCACCATCAACCGCGTCAGCTATCGGGTGGCCAGGAACAGCGTGTGGCGATTGCGCGCGCAATCGTTACGGACCCCAATCTGATTCTGGCTGACGAACCAACCGGAAACCTCGACGCGCGTTCCGGCGAAGAGATCCTGCAAATACTTTCGACTCTTAACCGCGAGCTGAAAAAGACCATCATGCTGGTGACGCACGATCCACATGCCGCGAGTTTCGCCTCAGAACAGTTGCACCTGGAAAAGGGCTTACTAACCGAAGTGGTCACCGTCTGAGCCACAAAGAAGCACAAAAGCACCAAAAGTGATTTCTGCTGTTTTTGCGCTTTTTGTGCCTTTTTATGGCTACAACTCTTTGTGCCTTTTCGTGGCTAGAAGGTGAGCACGACGCGGAAGCGCACCCTGCCGCTATGCATTTGCTCGTAAGCTTCCGCCACACGGTCGAGCGGATACTTTTCAATCATTGGTTGCACGCCAGTCAGGGCACTAAATTCCATCGTGTCCTGCGAATCCCTCGCCGTGCCTGAATACCAACCCGCAACCGACGTTCTGCGGTTAATCAAAGAGAACATGCTGATTGTCAGAGGCTCAGCCGGTGCGGCCGGCACCAGAAGTTTGCCGCTCGGTGCTAAGCCGTCGACCAGCGCTGAAATCGCCTGCGCGTTCGGTGCAGTCGCCAGGATCACACGTGCGCCACCAAGCTTCTGCAACTCTGAGACGACATCCTCAGCAGTCGCATCGATGTAATGATGTGCGCCCAGCTCTCTTGCCAGCGGTTCCTTATCATTTCCACGATTCACCGCAACCGTGTGAAAGCCCATCTGCCGCGCATATTGAACTCCGAGATGACCGAGCCCGCCGATGCCGTGAACGGCGACGACGTCTCCCGCGCGCGCGCCGGAATTACGTAGCGCGTTGTAGACCGTGACGCCCGCACACATGAATGGACCGGCGTGCTCGGCGGGTACGTCATCGGGAATCAAAGCGAGCGCGGTCACTGGTGCAATCATGTACTCGGCATACCCGCCATCGAAGTCGATGCCTGTTACTTTTCGATTGACGCACATCGCAAAGTCACCACGCCGGCACTGTTCGCAGACAAAACAATGTCCGCCATGCCAGCCGACGCCAACGCGCTGACCTTTACGCCAAGCTGTGACGTTGTCGCCAACGGCATCGATGAGTCCGGCCACTTCGTGACCCGGAATACGCGGATATTGCAGCGTGGGCCAGAGACCTTCTTTGACGAGCGCGTCGCTGTGGCAAATGCCGCATGCCTCTACTTTCACACGTACTTGTCCCGCAGCCGGTTGAGGAATGTCACGCTCAACTAATTCCCAATCTCCGCCGGCTTTACTTATCTGCGCTACTTTCATTTTGATACTCACTCCCTTTTATCCCGGATCAAAGCAGCTTCGCCGATAAACGAATATCTGTGCCCGCCAGTGCCTTTGATACCGGACAATTCTGTTTTGCATCCATCGCATACTGTTGGAAGGTCGCGTCATCCAGACCCGGGATCTCGGCTTCAGTCTCGAGCTCGATCTGTGTAATGGAAAACGCCTCACCTACTTTCTCGAGTTTGACTCTTGCTTCGGTATGGATTCGTGTAGGCGTGATTCGCGCTCGTGAAAGCTGCGCTGTTAGAGCCATGGTGAAACAGCCGGCATGAGCTGCGCCAATCAATTCTTCCGGGTTGGTGGCTGATTGGCCCTCTTCAAAACGAGACTTGAAGGAATAAGGACCCTCGAAGGCGCCGCTCCCGACTTTCAACGTTCCACTTCCCTCCGCGAGATTTCCCTTCCATTCAGCTTCTGCTTTTCGTGTTGGCATGATGTCCTTTCAATTGGTTATTGGATATTGTGGATGATAGCTGGTTTTCAGGTAGGCCATAAAGAACAGAACTCCCAGAACGGCATCGACCATCGCAACGCCGAGTGTGACACTCGAGATTCGATGCTGTAAAAAAAGAATCGCCGCGGGGAGCGCAAAACTTGCCTTCTCGAGTATTGCCGGAATCATCATTGGCCGGTAACGCGCCGGGTTTCTCGACAAAACCAGAAAGAGAATCTGCCATACGACAGCCAGCCCAATGAACCCGTAGTAATACTCAGGGTGAGTAATCGGCGGCGGAAAATCACGTCCGGTTTTCTCTTCAAGAAAATAAAGCGGCACCAACACGATTAAGCCGTAGATACCGGCAATCAGAAAAACGTTCTTAGCGAATTTCATTGCGATTACGGTCTCCTATTACATACTAATCAACGTTCAGACCCTCTGTGCTGGCGCAAAAGCCTTGTGGTGTTTGAACAGCTTTTACAAATTTACGGTCAATAGCTGGTCGTAGCGGTCTGGTTCTAAGCTACAACAACTGCTCGCTGGCGAGCAGTTGTGTTCGAGCGCCCACCTAACAGACTGTGAATCCCTCAATTATTTAAGGTTTTTCCCGGCACATTGCTTGCCAATGGAAGTCCAACCCATAAGTTTGCTCTCACGCCAGGAGTCTGATTATGAGATGGAAACACTGGTTGACGATAGTTGCCCTGCTAGTACTAACGAGTTCCCCTGAGTTGTTCGCGCAGGCTACTAAGACCGCACAAGTCTCCACACGCATCCTCACGAACCGAGACATTTTGCAGATGGTGCGCAGTGGTATGCAATCTCACCTCATCATCGCGAATATCATGACGTCCAAGTGCAACTTCGACGTCTTTCCACCGGTCCTGCTGGATTTGAAGAGACGCGGGGTACCCGAAAACGTCCTGCACTTCATGTCAGTTGTTCCGAACGGACCGCCAAACCTGCCTGAAGCCGGTCAGCCAACTGCAGAGTCGTTTTTGCGGACCGTCAAGCTGCCGCAAGGTCTGCCCATCATGGTGGAAACGCTTTATCCGGTCTCTTCAGCAAACTTCAAGGTAAACAACACGATCGCCTTTTCCGTCGTAAGTTCTATTTTTATCAACGGCGTGTTGACGATACCGCGGGGAACAATCGCGCGCGCGCGAATCGTCAAAGTACAAAAGGCGAAGAGCTGGGGTCGCGGTGGGGCACTCACTTTTGAGATGGAACGCATTCTGGCGATCGACGGCACGAAGATCCCGGTGCTGCTAACCTCAGCCACTGAGGGTGGCAATCGCACCGGCGCGCTTGCAGTCGGCGCCGCTGCCACCTCCGCACTGATCTTCCCTTACACCGCGCCGGCAGCGATCGTTTGGGGCTTCAAGAAAGGGGACGACGCAGTGGTTCGCGGGAGCAAACAGTTTGCGGCGGTGATCAAGAGCGACACCGAAATCGCGGGACTCGTTGCCGATAAAGACCGCGTGATCTATCACTACGCGGAATCGTTGAAGGCGAAGCAGAACGGCAGCGCAACGCCCGCTAACTTTCCGCGACTGCCCGTTCGCAATTAGTAGTTCACCGGAGAATTTAGCTCGATAAGCGTTTTACATAACCAGCTCGACAAATTTTAGTGACAGGAGCAACCCCGACATGCGACTCGACTGGATGACCATCGTAGCCATTCTCGTCATTCTTGTTGCCATTGGATATTTGGTGAGGAGCCGCCGCAGCCGAAGTTAAGGACCAGCGCTAGCGCGCTCGATATGTAAGTGAATTCGATAGTTGGATTAGCAAAGATGAAATCAATACAAACACGTTCCGCTTACGTTCGAGAGCCAGAGATCCCCGATTCGCCTTTGCACTCGTTCAGGCTCAGCGTTCTAGTTCCAGTCTTTAACGAACGCCACGTCGTGGAAGCCAGCATTCGGCGAGTCCTGGAGCTTGAAGACTCGTTGATCAGCAGCCTTGAAGTTATTGTTGTCGACGATCAAAGCACTGATGGAACGTGGGAAATCCTGCAACGGCTGGCCTCCGAAGACTCGCGCCTCTTGTTGTTGCGAAACCCGCGAAACATGGGCAAAGGCGCAGCCCTCCGGAATGCAATCGCTCACTCAACCGGCGATATCAGCATAGTCCACGATGCTGATCTTGAATACGATCCCTCCGATATCCCTTCGCTACTGGTTCCTTTCGCAAAGGAAGGCGCAGACGCGGTGTTTGGTTCGCGATATCTATCGGCTCCCTACCGTCGCGCCCTGATGCACCGCCATACAACCATCAA
>Ga0126314_10001285_pt1 | contig 12020 bp, 7 predicted proteins | sample Plot105B_FD_92535 | JGI IMG/M metagenome (GOLD analysis project Ga0126314, IMG submission 92535) | Serpentine soil microbial communities from UC McLaughlin Reserve, CA, USA - Plot105B | ecosystem: Environmental > Terrestrial > Soil > Grasslands | place: USA: UC McLaughlin Reserve, Lake County...
CTCCCTGACCCGTACAAAGGAGCTTGCGCCTAAATAAAGAGTAGGGAGCTGCCTCGTCACCTCTATGCTCCATAGCTCTACACGGCCGCATCTCTTATATGTCCGGCCCCTCGCTCGCGCCGCAGCGAACTTCGCAGAAGACGGAATACCCCTTCTACAAGCTTCGGTAAATAGGCGCTCGGGAGTTCAGCGTACACGCGAGGGTGTCCGTCCGGACTCCTGGTTGAGCAAGCGTGAGTGCGCCATGATCAACATGGCGATCGCTACCCCTGTCATGACAAGCAGGGAAACTATCTAGGCGATAGCATACTTTGACTCGACCACTCTCGCTGCGCAGCTATCTCGCCAACTCTCGATGTCGACGCGCATGAAGGCAAGGCGGTTCGTCCTGCGATGTCGAGCAAGCCGCATAATTACGCGGGCACAGTAGATAAGAATCGACATGAGCACAAAGAGTGTCACTTACGAAAGAAAGGCTTTACCGAAATCACGAGTCTCTGAAGATAGGGGCCAGGAGAAGAAGTTGCTTGTAGTGGAGGGTACTATTGGAGGATCTTGCCAAGGATAAACACTCGGTGGCCTTTCGTATGGCCAAATTGAAAAGCTATCTGCCGGCGCTGCGCTCGGTATTTACCTTCGTCGGAAGACACCTGCGCCGCGGAGCACCAGCCTACGGAGTCCTGCTCGTCTCGCTGCTACTGACGACTGTCGCTTGGTACTACGCGCGCCAGACCGTCGAGCAGCAAGCCCGCGTCCGGTTCGACGAAACGGTCCGGGCAACGCAGGCGGCCATAGACCGTCGCGTGAACGCCTACCTCGACGCCATATTCGGCGCCCGCGGGTTCTTCTATGCGAGCGAGTCAGTCGATCGCGCGGAGTGGGAGGATTATGTCCAAGGCTTAGAGCCTGAGAGCCGCCTCCAAGGACTTCAAATTGTGGGGTTTGTAAGGTACGTAAAGCCCGAGGATAGGGAAGCCTTCTCGCGGTGGGCACGCGAAGAGGGCTTGCCTGAGCTGCGTCCCGACCTGAACCCCGGCGGGGAGCGTTCCGCGTACTTCCCCGTAACTTATGTCGGTCCCCTCGACGAGGCCAACTCTCGCATGGTCAACCAGGACGTGTACACCGACCCGGCGCACCGGTCCGCGATGGACAGGGCGCGCGACACGGGCACGCCCCAGGCGACGGGGATGGTCTACGTGATGACCGAGCCCTCCGCCCACTGGAGCGCAGATCTCGCACTCCGGCCGGGCTTCGCCGTCTACCTCCCAGTCTACCGTCAAGGGGAGCCGCCGGACACGGTCGACGAACGGCGACACACACTGGAGGGCTTCGTAGTCGGGGCCTTCAGGGCGGACACGCTCTTTGCCAACGTTTTCGGGGGCACCTTCGACCCTGCTATAGATTTTGAGGTCTACGACGGCGGTTACTCGACGTTGAGCCCTCTCCTCTACGACAACGACGGCGTGGCGCGCGCTGGGCGGAAGGTGCCCGAGCCCCTCTTCTCTGATGAGAGCCGTATCGAGGTGGCGGGACGCCAGTGGAGCCTTTACTTCGCCACGCTAGAGGCGTTCGAGGAGGATGCTCAGAGCAGCCTACCGACCGTCGTCCTCGCAGGCGGTGTCGCGCTAAGCTTTTTGCTTTTCGGCATCACCTGGGTGCTTGTACGTGTCGCGGTCGAGAACGCTCGCCTCCTCGTCGAGGTGCGCGGTAAGGCAGCCCTCGAAGAACGCCAGCGCCTCGCCCGGGAGTTGCACGACTCGGTCTCCCAGGCCCTCTACGGCATAGCCCTGGGCGCCAAGACCGCCCGCACGCTATTAGACCGAGATCCAGATAAGGTTGCCTCCCCACTCAACTACGTCCTCTCCCTGGCAGAGGCTGGCCTTGCCGAGATGCGTGCTCTCATCTTCGAGCTCAGACCCGAGTCTTTAGAGAGTGAGGGGCTTGTGGCGGCGCTTGAGAAGCAGGCTGCGGCGTTGAAGGCACGCCATGAGATAGGAGTAGAGGCTGACCTGTGCGAAGAGCCTAATGCTTCTTTAGAGGTCAAGGAGGCACTCTACCGCATAGCCCAAGAGGCTATGCACAACACCGTAAAGCACGCACGCGCAAGCAGCGTGCAGATAAGGATGCGATGCTCTCCAGAACACGTAACACTCGAGATCTCCGACGATGGCATAGGCTTCGACTCCGAAGGCGACTTTCCTGGCCACTTAGGGTTGCACTCTATGCGCGAGAGGACCGAACGCTTGGGTGGAACACTTTCGGTGGAGAGCGCGCCGAAGAAGGGAACCGAGATCCGTGTCTGGGTGCCTATTGGGGGATCAAGCGGCAAGAACCCTGTTGCTTAGACACTCGCCAGTTCAGGCATCCGCAAGGCGAGGCAAAACTTTCGCATCATCAGCACTCGAAGAGCAACCTTTCACAGAAGGAGATCTGCTTGTCGTGCTTGCCGGCCGACTCCTTGTATATGCGCCGGACGCGCCCGGTCTAGTTCGCCACGGTCGTGGTCATCTTCCCCGACCCCACGTCGGCGACGACGGAGGCGCTAGTGAGATCGCACTCTCCGCCTCGAGGAGATCAAGGACCGTTCGAAGGTAGGACGGCCGGTACCTCACGTCTCATGTAGCTCTCGACTCTGCCGGTGAAGCGTTATGTGCGATCTGTCATCGGCTGGAAACGCATGCGTGCCGTAGAGCCTGACGAAGTGGGCGCCGGTGACGGTGTGGCGGCGTTCGAGACCCTCGGGCCCCTTCTCGAAGAGGACCACTACCTCCTCTCCGCCCGAGCCTATGGGCTGGACGAGCCGGCCACCGACCTCGAGTTGCTCCGTAAGGGGTGGCGGAACGGAGGTAAACGCTGCGGAGACGAGGATGGCGTCGTAGGGGGCGTGCTCGGAGAATCCCCGGGTGCCGTCGCCCGGGACGACCTCGACGTTCTCGATGCCGTGGCGGGCCAGGTTCTGCCGGGCGGTGGCGGCGACGTCCGGGAAGCGCTCCACGCTCCACACGAAGCGGGAGAGGCGGGCGAGGAGCGCCGTCTGGAAGCCGTAGCCGGTGCCGATCTCCAGGACGTGTTCGTGGCCCGTGAGGCTAAGTGCTTCGATCATCTTCGCCGAGAGCGATGGCTGGGTGGTAACCTGCCCGTGCGGTATCGGCAGCGGCCGGTCCACGTATGCCCGTTCCGGGAGCTCGGGCGGGACGAAGCCGGCCCTCGGCACCCCTCTCAGGGCATCGAGGAGGCGAGGGTCGCGCACGCCTGAGGTGGCGATTGCCCGGGCGAGAGCTTCCGGGTCGCTCACGTCGCCGTCAGTCGCGGCTCGAGGGAGCGATCTCCGCCTCCGTAGGTTGTGCGCTGGAGGAGGTTATGAGGTTGCGGATCTCGCGCAGCGCCACCGAAAGCGTCGCGAGGCCGAACGCCCCGCTGGCGCCTATGTCAGCGAGCACCTGCAGGGCTCGCTCCACCTGCGCCCGGTTCACGTCCACCCAGGCGTTGATGCGTTCGTGGGCGGGGAGCTCGGAGGGCGTGTTGTGCAGGATCTCCGCGGTTAGCTCGGCCTGCTGGCCGTAGAGGTCGTCGCGCAGCGCCGCCCTGGCGAGCGCCTGCCAGCGGTTCTCGCGGGGTAGGGCCTCGACGTGGACGCGCAGCCAGTGGAGCCTCAACCGTTCTCCCAGGGTGAAGTAGACGGATGCTACCTCCTCCACAGGCCCGTCCGTGGCGGTGGCGATGTCGACTATGTCCAGCTCGGAGAACATCGCGCCCAGGATGGCCACGCGCCGCGCCAGCTCGGGCGGGACGCCGGCCTCGGTGAGCTGCTCGGTAGTGCGCTCAACGGCCTCGCGGTCGCCGTCGAGCAAGAACTCGGGCAGACGCCGGGTGAGCTCGGAAGCGCCTCCCGAGAAATACGAGACGGTGGCGGAGATGTCCAAGGGCGGCCGGCGGCTGCGCAGGAACCAGCGCGTCGCGCGCTCGACGAGCTTGCGCCAGTCAAGGAGCATCCTGGTTTGGATTTGGGCCTCAACCCGGTTGTCGAGGGCCTCTATCTCCTCCCAGAGGGAGCGCATGTCGAATACCTCGCAGGCCGCCGTGTACGCCCTGGCTATGTCTGCGGACGCGGCCCCCGTCTCCTCCCCGAGACGGAAGGCGAAGCAGGGACCGCCCTTGTTCACCAAGTCGTTGACGACGCTGGTGGCGGTGATCTCGCGTCGCAGACGGTGCTCGCGCATCTGCTCGCGGAAGCGGTAGCGAAGAGGCGTCGGGAAGTAGCGTTCCAGCTCGTCTGAGAGGTACTGGTCTTCGGGAAGGTCTGAGGAGAGCAGGCCCTTGTAGAGCGTGATCTTAGAGTACGAGAGCAGGATGGCGAACTCTGGGGCGGTCAGGCCTATGCCCTCGGATCTTCGCTCTGCCAGGGCCTCGTCGCTCGGGAGGAACTCGAGCTCGCGGTTGAGACTCCCGGCGTGCTCGAGAGCCGCTATGTAGCGGGCGTGGATGTCTACCATGGAGTGGGCGAGGGCCAAGGCGTTGCTTATGGCCAGGGTCTGCTCGTAGTTGTCCCGCAAGACGAGCCTTCCCACCTCCTCGGTCATCTCCACAAGCAGCTCGTTGCGCTGCTTCTCGGTCATATCGCCGTTCTCTACGATCGAGTCGAGCAGGATCTTGATGTTCACCTCGTGGTCCGAGCAGTCCACGCCGGCCGAGTTGTCTATGGCGTCCATGTAGATGCGACCGCCGTTCAGCGCGTACTCAACGCGCCCCCGCTGAGTCAGACCGAGGTTTCCGCCCTCGCCGACCACGCGGCACCCGAGCTCCGCGCCGTCAACCCGCACGGGGTCGTTGGTTCTGTCCCCGACGTCGGCGTGGGTCTCGTCGCTCGCCTTCACGTAGGTCCCTATACCGCCGTTGAAAAGGAGGTCGACTTTCATCTTGAGCAGAGCCCGGATCACCTCGTTCGGCGCCAGCCTCTCCTCCTCGACGCCGAGCAGTTGTTGTATTTCGGAGGAGAGGGGGATGGACTTGGCCGTGCGCGGGTACACGCCGCCGCCTTTGGAGATGAGGCTCTCGTCGTAGTCCGACCACGAGGAGCGCTGCAACTTGAAGAGCCTCTCGCGCTCCTCGAAGCTGGTCCCCGGATCGGGGTCGGGGTCGAGAAAGATGTGGAGGTGGTTGAAGGCGCCGACGAGCTTGATATGCCTACTGAGAAGCATGCCGTTGCCGAACACGTCGCCTGACATGTCCCCGATCCCGGCCACGGTGAAGTCGTCGTTCTGGATGTCTACTCCGAGCTCGCGGAAGTGGCGCTTGACCGACTCCCACGTGCCCTTCGCCGTGATCCCCATCTCTTTGTGGTCGTAGCCGACCGAGCCCCCAGAGGCGAAGGCGTCGCCGAGCCAGAACCCGTAGTCTCCCGCGAGGCCGTTGGCGATGTCCGAGAAGGTCGCCGTGCCCTTGTCCGCCGCTACGACGAGGTAGGGGTCGTCCTCGTCGTAGCGCACGACGTTATCAGGCGGCACTACGCGGTCACCGGCGAGGTTGTCCGTCACGTCGAGCATTCCGCGGATGAGGGTCTTGTAGCACGCGACCACCTCGTCCATGAGCGCCTCGCGGCCTCCTTCAGTTGGAGGGCGTTTGACGACGAAGCCGCCCTTCGCGCCGACAGGCACGATCACGGCGTTCTTCACCGTCTGGGCCTTCATAAGGCCGAGTATCTCGGTGCGGAAGTCCTCCCTGCGGTCGGACCACCGGATGCCGCCGCGGGCGACCTTGCCTCCCCGCAGGTGCACACCCTCGGCGCGGGGCGAGTAGACGAAGATCTCGAACCTCGGACGCGGCAGTGGCAGCACGATAATCTCGCTCGGGTCGAACTTGAAAGAGACGTACGACTTGGGCTCCCCTTCGGGGGTGCTCTGATAGTAGTTGGTGCGCACCGTAGAGAGGGTGACGTTCAGGAAGTTTCTCAGGATGCGGTCTTCGTCAAGGCTCTCGACCGAGTCGAGGGACTCCTCGATCTCCCCCTTCAGGTGTTCCGTCGTCGCTTCAACGCGCTGCTGGTTCGGGTCGAAGCGGGCCTCGAAGAGCTCGACGAGGAGCCGGGCGATGTGCGGGTTCGCGAAGAGGGCATCCTCCATATAGTCCTGTGAGAAGGTGGCGCCCGCCTGGCGCAGGTACTTGCAGTAGGCCCTCAGTACCGAGACCTGGCGCCAGGTAAGCCGGGCGCCGAGGACGAGGCGGTTGAAACCGTCGTTCTCCACCTCGTTGCGCAGAGCCCGGGCGAAGGCGTCCTGGAAGATCTCCCTCACCTGGCCAGTCTGGAGCTCGCCATGCGCCTCGTGGAGGAGGCCGAAGTCGTAGATCCAGAGCGAGGAAGCGCCGGCCGGCTCCACCTTGTGCGGGCGCTCGTCCACCACCTCGACGCCCATGTTCTCCAGCAGGGGCAGGATGCCCGAGAGCGAGATCTGCTCTCCCAGCCTGTAGAGCTTGAAGCCAAGGAAGTTCTCGGCCTCCTCGAGGGGGTGGTAGAGGCTCATGCCTATGTCGTCCTCGGACTGGAGCTCCTCGATCTTGGCGATATCGGCCACGGCGGTGCGGGGCAGGAAGCCGTCGCGGTAGCCGGGGGGGAAGGCGTCGCGGTACTTGCGGAAGAGCTCGGTCCCCCGCTCTTCGCCGAAGTGCTCGATCAGGGCGTCGTAGAGGTTGTCCGTCCACGAGCGGGTCGCCTCGACGAGGCGCTCCTCGATGGTCTCGGCGTCATAGTCGGGGACCTCGCCCGGCTGGGTGTAGATGATGAAGTGGAGGCGCGCGAGCACGGACTCCGAGAGCCGGACGTTAAACTCGACGTTTGCGCCGCCCAACGCGCGGTGCAAGATGTCCTGCATCCTCTCCCGAATCTCCGTGTTGTAGCGGTCGCGAGGCACGAAGACCAGGCACGAGAAGAAGCGCCCGTAGGTATCGCGGCGCACGAAGAGGCTCACGCGCTGGCGCTCCTGGAGGTGGAGGATGCCCATCGAGATCTCGAAGAGCTCCTCCTGGGAGATCTGGAACAGCTCGTCGCGCGGGTAGGTCTCGAGGATCTCGATCAGGTCCTTCTCGTTATGGCTGCCAGGCGGGAAGCCCGCGCGCTCGAGGACGTACCGCACCTTGCGGCGCACCAGCGGTATATCCAGCGAGCTCATGCTGTATGCCGAGAAGGTGTACAGACCGAGGAAGCGCCGCTCGCCCGTGACTTTGCCCGAAGAATCGAACTTCTTGATACCGACGTAGTCCATATAGGACGGCCGGTGGATGATGGAGCGCGAGTTGGCTTTGGTGACGTTGAGGAGATAGGCCGCGTGGGAGCGCCTTCGCACCTCGGGCGGCAGCTTGGCGAAGCTCTGCGAGGCGGGTTCCCGGCTCGTCTCCCGCAGGATGCCGAGGCCTGTCCCCGGCACCGACCTCAGCGAATCCTGCCCGTCCTCAGTCAGCAGGTCGTACTCGCGGTAACCCAGGAAGGTGAAGTTGTCGTTGGCGATCCACTCCAGAAAAGCCTCGGCCTCTGAGAGATCCTCCTCCCCGATCGGCGGCAGGGGGTTCTCTTCGAGGTCGGAGACGATGCTCTCGACCGTTTCCTGCATCTCCTGCCAGTCCTCGACGGCCGCGCGCACCTGCCGGAGGACGCTCTCTATGCAGTCGTAGAGCCCTTCCAGCGCCACGGGTTCGGTCTGCCGATCCACCTCCACGTGTATGACCGACTCGGAGATCGAGCCGTCGTCTTCGGAGTCCGGGTCGAGGACCTCGAGGAGCCGACCGGCGTCGTCGCGCCTGACCTTCATGATCGGGTGGAGGATCAGGTGGATCGCGAAGCCCTGGCGGTTGACCCCCATACGCGTGGAGTCGACGAGGAAGGGCATGTCGTCGGTGACGATCTCGAGCACTGTGTGAGTAGACTGCCAGCCGTGCTCGTCGAACTGCGGGTTGTACACCCGTGCCTTGGATGTACCGGGCGACCGCTGGCTGGCGAAGGTCCAGTGGGCGACCCCCGCCCCGTAGGCGTCGATCGGGGAGCGCTCGGCCAGATCCTCCGGGGTGATCCAGGCGTAGTACTGGCGCACGAACTCCTCGACCTGCGGCGCCTGGTCCTCGGGCATCTGCTCTCTGACGCGTTCTACGATCTTGTCGAGAAGCTCGTCCTTGACCAACATCGGTACGCTCCTCCGTCGCTGCTCTGTCCCACAATGTTACCCAATGGTACCGCGCGGCGCGCCCCTTTGAGAGCCTGTTTTCGCGCGCAGCGGCGCGGCGACCGTGTTACCTTTCGGTACCGTGAAGGAGAGGCTTCTGGTGCCGGCGAAAACCGAAGAGTATACCCTCGGGGTCGAGGAAGAATACCAGATCATAGACCCCGAGACCCGCGCGCTCTGCCCCGGCGCCGATAGCGTGCTGCGCCGGGCCCGGCGAGCTCTGGGAGAAGAGCGGGTCGTGCCCGAGCTCCGCGCCTCGCAGCTCGAGGCCCTGACCCCCGTCCTCCGCACCCTCCCGGAGGTGCGGGCGGAGCTCCTGCGGCTGCGGCGCGGTGTGATCCAGGCTGCAGAAGAGGAGGGTGTCCGCATCGCCGCCGCGAGCACCCACCCGTTCTCGCACTGGCGGGAACAGCCCATCACCGCTGGGGAGCGCTACCGGAAGATACTCGAGCGCGAGCGCCGGATGGCCGAGGAGCAGGTCGTCTTCGGTTTCCACGTCCACGTCGGCCTGAGCGATCGCGAAACAGCGGTCCAGGTCATGAACAGGGCCCGCGCGTGGCTCGCGCCTCTGCTCGCGCTCTCAGCCAACTCCCCCTTCTGGCTCGGCGAGGACACGGGCTACGCCAGCTACCGCACCCAGATCTGGGGCTGGCTCCCAACCGCCGGACCGCCCGGATACTTCTCCTCTCTCGCCGAGCACGACGCTCTGGTAAAGGCTATCGTCGCGACGGGCGGCGCGATGGAGGCAAACCAGATCTACTGGGACATGAGGCTGCCGCAAGCGTTCGATACGGTCGAGATCCGGGTCTGCGACGTCTGCATCAGCATAGACGAGGCTGTGATGCTAGCCGGCCTCTCCCGCGCCCTCATACGCACCTGCCACGAAGGAGTCGAAGGGGAGAGACCATACCCCGAGGAGCGGCCCGAGATCCTGCGCGCCGCGCACTGGATCGCCTCGCGCTACGGCCTCGACGCCGAGCTGGTAGACGTCGAAGCCGGGCATCGCGCCCCGGCGAGGGAGGTGATCGAGAAGTTGCTCTCCTTCACGCGCCCTGCGCTAGAGGAACACGGCGACTGGGAGGAAGTCTCGACCCTCGCGCGTGAAACGTTGAAACGAGGCAACGGTGCTGTGCGCCAGCGTCGGGCCTGCGAACGTGCAGGACGGCTCGAAGACGTCGTTGACGTGCTGATCGAGGGGACTGCGCAGGGAACGAAAGCAATGTAACTCCGCGCCACCTGTGTAAATAGGGAGATCATACCCCTGAAGCCGCGTCTGGTGGATTGGAAGACGCCTGTTGTGAGGCTTGCCGGACGTGCGACAATAGAAAGGTGAGGAGGCGGACGTGGCCGAAAAGTCCAGGACAGAGATCAGTACCGAGTTGCTCGATGAGCTGCGCCGCAAGGCGCAAGAGCAGGGCCGCTCCGAGGGTGAGTAGCTCGACGAGGCCGTAGGGCGATACCTACTTGTGATAGTGCCTCGACGCTCGGGCACCCTAGAGGAGTTCTTCGAGAAGGTGGAGCTCCGCCGCCGGGAGGAGGGCGTCCAGACGCTCTCCGAGTACGAGGCGATGCGGCTGGCCAACGAGGAGCTACACGCCATGCGCCGCGAGCGTCGCGAGAGCGAGGCCGGGCGGTAAACCGCGCCGTCCTCGACCCCGGCGTGCTGGTGAGCGCGGCACTTTCCGAGAAGGGCGCACCGTGGGAGATCATGTGCCGTTGGATGGCGGGCGGCTTCGACCTCATCGTCTCGTCTCGCCTGCTCTATGAGCTGAAAACCGTCCTTGTCAGGGAAAGGTTTCGCCGGTACCTCCCCTACGAGGAGGCGGTCGAGTACGTGAGCTGGCTGCATCACCGGGCGGAGGTCCTGGATGAGCCGGTCGAGGACTCCGTGCTGGGCGCCACCCCCGCCCCGGACGACGACTACCTAGTTTCCGGGGACGATCACCTGCATGGCCTCCCGGGTCGGGCGGTCAGTGAAGGAGAGGGTGGCGTACTGGCCCACGTGCTCACGCCACGCGAGTGTCTGCAAGATCTGGATCGGTTTTCTTGAATCCGGGGAGGTCGATCAGGCGGTGCGAGGACCTCCTGTTGCACATACCGTTCACGGCTGTGCAGATCTAGCCGGCAATCAGAATGGCTTACGTCAGTTGTGGGGGCTTGACTGGTTGTGTTCTCTATAATCCACTTACCAAACCTTCTGTCGACGGGGGCTTCATGAACTTCGAACTCAGCAAGGAGCAATGGGAGATCAAGGAGCGGGCAGCGGAGTTCGCCGACCGGGAGGTGGCGCCCCACGCTGCAGAGCTAGACCGGGACGACAGGGTCCCCTTCGAGACGCTGGAGAAGCTCAGTGATCTAGGCTTCATGGGGCTTTGCGTGCCCGAGGAGTACGGCGGGGCGGGCTCGGACTTCCTCTCTTACTGCCTCTTGATCGAGGAGATCAGCCGCGCCGACGCCGGCGCTGGTGTGACGCTGGCGGTCCATACGAGCGCCGGGACGCTTCCGATAGTAATGTACGGGAGCGAGGACCAGAAGACGCGGTGGGTGCCTGATCTCGCTCAGGGAAACAAGATTGGGTCCTTCGCCCTCACCGAGCCCACAACGGGCTCGGATGCTGCGGCGATAAAGACCACAGCTGAGAGGGTAGACGGCGGATACAGGATTTCGGGCCACAAGCAGTGGGTCACGAATGGCCGCGTCGCTGGCGCCATGATCGTCTTCGCCCGCGCCCCCGAGGGCGTGACGGCATTCGTAGTTTCAATGGACGCCGAGGGGATCTCCTTCGGCAAGCACGCCAGGAAGATGGGCGTTATCTCCGCCACGACCGATGACGTGCTGCTGGACAACGTCTTCATTCCCGAGGAGGACCGGCTCCTGCCTGAGGGCAAGGGGCTCTCTGTGGCGCTCGGGACGCTGGACTTCGGCAGGATCGGGATCGCTGCGCAGGCCCTCGGCATCGCCGAAGCCGCCTTCCGCTACGCTTCGGATTACGCGGCGGAGCGCACGACCTTCGGCAGGCCGATAGCCGAGCACCAGGCTATAGCCTTCAAGCTCGCGGACATGCAGACCAAGATTCGGTCAGCCCGGCTCCTCACACACGAGGCGGCCTGGATGAAGGACCAGGGGATGCGCGTTACCGAGGTCGGCGCCCACGCGAAGCTATACACCTCTCAGGTGGCAAACGAGGTCACCTACGAGGCGGTTCAGGTCCTTGGCGGCTACGGGTACATGAAGGATCATCCTGTCGAGCGCCACTACCGCGACGCGCGGGTCACGGAGATCTACGAGGGAACCAGCGAGATACAGCGTCTGGTCATCTCGCGCGGAATCCTCAAAGAGAGGGCAGAGTCTCCTGGCGGCGTCGAGGGCTCCCGCCCCGTCGTCGGGTAAGCCCGACCGAGGGTATGCTAATCTCTAGACAAAGGGAGTGGACACACGGGAGGGTATACCGTGGACACCAGGAAGAGCGCGCGCGACCGCTGGGAGGAAGCCTACTCGAAGAACCCCGAGCGCGACGCCGAGTTCTCGACGATGTCCGGCATCCCCATAAAGCCTCTCTACACTCCTGAGGACGTTGAAGGGTCCTACGACGAGAAGCTGGGATATCCGGGCGAGTATCCGTACACGAGGGGTGTCTACCCGAACATGTACCGCGGCAGGCTCTGGACCGTCAGGCAGTTCGCGGGTTTCGGAGATGCCGAGGAGACCAACAAGCGCTTCCGGTACCTGATCGAGCACGGCCAGAACGGCCTCTCGGTCGCCTTCGACATGCCGACCCTGATGGGCCTGGATTCGGACTCACCGCTCTCGCTC
>Ga0126314_10001286_pt1 | contig 12017 bp, 10 predicted proteins | sample Plot105B_FD_92535 | JGI IMG/M metagenome (GOLD analysis project Ga0126314, IMG submission 92535) | Serpentine soil microbial communities from UC McLaughlin Reserve, CA, USA - Plot105B | ecosystem: Environmental > Terrestrial > Soil > Grasslands | place: USA: UC McLaughlin Reserve, Lake County...
GGTAGCCTGTCTTGAGCGAGTCGGCGGTGCGCCTTGAGACGTAGTCCACGATGCCGATGTTGGTCGAGAACAGTACCGCGAAGCCGGCTATGTAGAAGAAATACTCGAACCAGGTCCCTATTTGCTTGGCGAGCTCCTCCGCCTCTGCCTTCAAGAAGTCGATGCTCCCTGGATCTCCGTAGGTTCCTTCGCCAAGGACCGAGGCGACAAGCACGGAGAGGCCGATGAACGTCAGCAACCCTATTAATACGAAGGTCAGGAGCTGCTCCCTGTTGGCGAGCTTCCACCAGCCGTCTCAGCGGCGCAAGTTCTCCTCATTCACCTCGAACGAGTACCCAGTGGCGGCCTGGCCTCTTCCTCTCCGGTGATGGGGGAGACGATGCGGGGGATGTGGAGTCCCATGCCCATCCCCTTGTCCCTGATGTAGTTGCTCTGGCAGAGGTTGTTGGCGCCGCCGGCGAACGCTATCGCCCCCAGGATCGTCGCGATCCCGATCTCGTTTACGTACCTGGGGAAGTTGGCGATGCCCTGAGGGGCCTCGGTGACGATCCCGGTCCAGGCTGACAGATCGGTGGCTACGACTATCGCCAGCAGCAGGAAGGCCGGGATGATGACGACGAGCACCATCTCGACCCTTTCGATGGTGGTGTAGACAACCGGGGAGACGGTTATCGCGAGGCCGATGGAGAGAAGCAGTACTGTGACGATCCAGGGAACGGTGCTCTCGCTGAGGCCAAAGAGGTAGGTCAGCGACGTGGCTGCGCTCGCCGCCCAGCCCGGGAAAGCGTTGGGCAAGATCGCGCCTAGGACAAATACTATCCCCCAGGGTTTCCAGAAGCGGCTGAAGCCCGTGACGGCGGTCTCGCCGGTCGCCAGGGTGTAGCGTTCGATCTCCATGTTGAGGAAGTACTGCGACAGGACACCCAAGGTCGCCAGCCATAGCAGCCCCACCCCCGCCTGAGTGGTGATGTAGGGCCGGATCAGCAACTCGCCGGAACCGAGCGCCGTGGCCAGTAGAATCACGCTCGCCCCCATGAGCTTGCCTAGCGACACAGGCTCCGGCAACTCCCTGACCTCTAGTGGAGGCAGGTTCTTGGTCGGTTCGTTCTAGCCTTCGGCTGAGGCGTTGCTGCTCACGGTCTCGGTCATGCCTAAACTCTCCTTGTTTCCCTAACCTTGCGTGGCATGTTATTGGAATCGTTACATCGTGTCCATCGGTATCACCAAGGTGTCTCCACTTCTTCCATTTGCGCGTCGCACACGGGTTTGACTGCCCGCGTACCACGGTGATAGGTTGTAGACGACAGGTACAGTTAGTGCCAAAAGCGCCGGGGCACGTCGTACCCGCTGCAGGTACGACGGAGGAGGTAGCGTGACGGAGGCAACAGCGCGGGGACTCGGCAGGCTGTGTGGAAAGGTGGCTGTAGTCACGGGGGCTGCGAAGGGTATCGGAAGGGCGACCGCCGAGCTCTTCGCCAGGGAGGAGGCGCGCCTCGTCATCACTGATATTGACGAGGCCGGTCTGTCGCGGCTGCGAGAGCTGCTGGCCGGGACCGGTGCCGAGGTCGAGGCCATCATCGGGGACGTCTCTGTCGTAGAGGACGCGCGACGCATGATAAGCGCGGCCGTTGAGGGCTTCGGGCGCATAGACGTGCTCGTGGCCAACGCCGGCATCATCCCGCTCAACAACATCGTCGAGGCTTCCGTCGAGGACTGGGACCACGTAATGGCCGTGGACGGGCGGGGCATGTTCCTCACCTGCAAGTTCACCGTCGAGGCCATGCTGGAGCAGGCGGAGCCGGGAGGTTCCATAGTCTGCCTGTCTTCGATCTCGGGTCTCGCCGGGCAAGCTCAGCAGTCCACGTACGGGCCAGCCAAGTTCGTTGCGTCAGGGATCACCAAGCACCTCGCCGTCGAGTGGGCAAAAAGGAGCATCCGCGTCAACGCCGTCGCGCCAGGCACGATAGCGACCGAAGCCGTCGTGGAACTCCCCGAGGAGTACGTAGCCCCGATGAGAGAGGCACACCCGGTGGGCAGACTCGGCGAACCGGCGGAAGTGGCGAACGCCATCCTCTTTCTCGCCTCGGACGAGGCCTCCTTCGTCACAGGGGCGATTCTGCCTGTTGATGGAGGGTATCTGGCGCGATGAGGCTACAGGCATCAGCCATTAGGTCATTATCGCTCTACCGAGTTCCAGTTGCGGAATGAAGATCTCTTACAGCGGGAACCGTTGTGGTCGAGCGATCACTGTTTGCACCCCTACCTGCAGCCCGAGACCCGATGCCTGATATAGCTATCATCGCCGACGACCTGACCGGCGCGGCGGACGCTGGCGTCCAGCTCGTCCACGCCGGTTACAGGACCGCCGTGTTCTTCCGTGAATCCGAGATGTTCGCCGACGATCTCGACGCGGTGTCTTTCGACACCGACTCCCGGACCATGCCCGCAGGCTTCGCCGCAAAACGCGTTCTCGAGGCGGCGCACGCGGCCCGTGAGGCACGCATCGTCTACAAGAAGCTGGACTCCACCTTGCGGGGGAACGTCGCTGCAGAGCTCGCTGCAGCGCTGGGTGGTGTGCGGCGGGATCTCGCCGTCGTCGCGCCTGCCTTTCCGGCAGCCGGGCGTACCACTGTGGACGGGACACAACGCGTCCACGGCGTCCCCGTCGACGAGACCGAGATGGCGAATGCTCCCCATACCCCCGTCAGAGAAGCCCACATTCCGAGCCTGCTGGCTGACGCGTTCTCGTCGGTCGGCGCGTTGAGCACCGAGGACCTCGCTGACCATGAGCACGTCCGCCGGGTACTGGAGGGGAACGAATGCGTCGTCGCCGATGCGGACCGCGACGCTGACCTCGAGGCCCTGGTAAGGGCCGTGCCCGATCCCACCCGGGTGCTCTGGGCCGGCTCTGCCGGACTCGCGCTCGCGCTGGGGAGCGTCTACCCTGGGCCTTGCGCGGGAGACGCGGACGTGCAAAGAGCTCGCGTCTGTCCTGTCCTCGTGATTGTCGGGAGTTTGAGCAGCGTCGCGCGGGAGCAAGTACAGCGGCTGGTTGGGGAGTACGGGAGGGTAGCCTTCGGTGTCGAGGTAGGAGGGGCAGGCGCGTTGGAAAGGACTATTATTGCGGTTCGAGATGCGCTCGCGGGACAAACGTGCGCCGTCGTTCACTCGCCTGAGGAGAGGATCGCTTCCGGTGAATCAGTACTCAGGTCGCTGGCCGGGGTGGCCGCACGTCTCTCAGAAGAAGAGTGCTTCCAAGGGCTGGTTTTGACCGGGGGTGCCACGGCGGTCGGGTTGGCGCGGCGGCTCGGGGCCGCTGGGATCAGGCTCGAAGGAGAGGTGGAGGCGGGGGTTCCGATGGGCGCCCTGATCGGGCCCAGGCCTTACCCCGTGGTCACCAAGGCAGGAGGCTTCGGCGGACCGGATACACTCGTGGGAGCAGTAGAGGCGCTCGCCCACCGTGGGGAGGAGAGAGACCCATGACACCGCCCCTCATAGCCGTGACGATGGGTGACCCGGCCGGAATCGGGCCGGAGATCATAGCCAGGACCTTCGACGAAGGAGATTTCCGGGAACACAACCGGGTTATCGTCGTGGGCGACGCTGGGATTCTGGAGCGGGCCGCGCGCCTGCTGGACCTGCCAGTGCGCGCAAACGTCGTCGCAGAACCCGAGGACGCGAGGTTCGAGGCCGGCACCATAGATGTGATCTCGGAGACCGAACTGCCTGAGGATCTACCCTTCGGCGAGCTCGACGCAGGGGCTGGCGACGCGGCCTTCCGCTACGTCGAGCGGGCGACGACGCTGGCGAGAGCGGAGCGCGTCGCGGCGATAGCGACGGCGCCGCTCAACAAGGAGGCCATGCATCTAGCCGGCCACAAATATCCTGGTCACACCGAGATCCTGGCCGAACTGACGGGCACGAAAGACTACGCGATGATGCTCGTCACAGACGAGCTTAAGGTGATCCACATCTCGACCCACGTCTCTCTCAAGGAGGCCATAGAACGGGCCGTACCGGACAGGGAACTGGCTGTCATCCGTCTCGCCCACGAGTCGTTGAAAAAACTAGGCGTCGAGAGCCCGAGGGTTGCCGTCGCTGGCCTGAACCCTCACGCCGGAGAGAACGGGCTCTTCGGTACCGAAGACGTGGAGCAGATAGCGCCGGCCGTGGCCGCCGCCGTGGAGGAGGGCATCGATGCGACGGGACCGCATCCGCCCGATACTGTGATGATGCGGGCCAGGACGGGCGCGTTCGACATCGTCGTCGTCCAGTACCACGACCAGGGACATATTCCAATAAAACTGATGGGTTTCGACACCGGGGTAAACGTAACGGTAGGACTGCCGTTTTTTAGGACGAGCGTGGATCATGGCACCGCCTTCGATATCGCCGGTACTGGGAAGGCCGATCCATCGAGCCTTCGTGCCGCCCTCGACCTTGCCCGCATGCTGGCTGGGGCCGAGGAGCGGGCGGGAGAGAGGAGTTAGACGTGGAATTTCCGAAGGTGATCAAGGTCAGGCAGAAGTTCCCGAGGCCGCGCGTCCAGAGTGTCGAAGGAGCGCTGCGGGAGCAGTTGGGCCGAGAGGAGATAGCCTCGGCCATCAGGCCAGGTATGAGCGTGGCGCTCACGGCTGGGAGTCGCGGCATCGCAGAGATAGATGGGATCCTGCGTTCGCTCGTCGAGATCCTCAAGGAGATGGGGGCGGCACCCTTTATCGTGCCTTCGATGGGGAGCCACGGCGGGGCTACGGCCGAGGGACAGGTCGAGATCCTGGAGTCTCTGGGCGTCACGGAGGAGTTCTGCGGTGCGCCGATACGCTCTTCGATGGAGGTCGTAGAGCTCGGGGAGACGAAGCGCGGGATGCCCGTGTACATGGACAGGATCGCCTCCGAGGCTGACGGTGTGGTGCTCGTCAACAGGATCAAAGCCCATACGGACTTCCGCTCCAGCATAGAGAGCGGCCTCATGAAGATGGCTTCCATCGGGCTTGGAAAGCACAAGCAGGCGCTCGCGCTGCACGGCTACGGCGTCGAGGGCATCCGCGACTTCATGGTCGAGGTCGGGGACAAGGTACTGGAGTCAGGTCACATCCTCTTCGGCGTGGCGACCGTCGAGAACGCCTACGACGAGCCGGCCATCATCGAGGCGATACCCGCGGCCGAGATCCACGAGCGCGAGGCTGAACTGCTCGCCGAGTACATGCAGATGATGCCTGCACTCCCCGTCTCCGAAATAGACGTGCTTTACGTCGACGCTCTGGGTAAGAACTACTCGGGGACCGGGATGGACACGAACGTGATCGGACGCTTCCGCATCCTCGGCGTCGACGAGCCGGAGGAGCCCGCGATCAAATACGTAATCGTCGGCGACATCAGCAAGGAATCGCACGGCAACGCCCTCGGGGTTGGCCTCGCCGACCTGACGACGCGTCGCCTTGCCGACCAGATCGAACGCAAAGCCATGAACGCCAACGTCGTCACCAGCACATTTATCGAGCGGGCGAAGGTGCCCATGGTCCTCGCGAGCGACGAAGAGGCGCTCCAGACCGCCGTCCGCTGCAACTGGGGCGTTCCACCTGAGGAGACGCGCTTCGTCCGCATCCCGAACACGTTGCACCTCGAGTACATGTACGTCTCCGAGAACCTCGTCGACGAAGCGCTCCGCAACGCCAAAACCGAGGTAGTCGGCGATCCTGAAGAGGTGCGTTTCGACGCCGAAGGATATTTCGACGGGTTTTGAAGGAGGAGCTGTGGACTTCGTATCGCTGGCGGGAGCGAGGATCGTGGATCTCTCACTGACCGTATCAGAGCGGCTCCCGGGTACGTGGCCAGGACACATGACTTATGCGCACCACAACTGGAACTGGTTCGCCGAGGTCGAGGGTCCAACGGGCAAGACCAGGAGCACCGACCCCTACCAGACCAACTTCGTCGTTATGGACGAGCATTGCGGTACCCACTTCGACGCCCCGACCCACTTCATCCCGCCCCCCGATTCGGGCCTGGATCTCGCAGGACCCCTCGGGGATCAAACAGGGGACAAAGTGCCCCTCGAAGACCTCATGGGACCGGCGGCGGTGATCGACGTTAGGTTCCTGGCGGAGGAAGGCGAGCCAGGGATCAGCCCGTTTATAGCCGCCGGACACGTAGAGGACTGGGAGAGAGAGAACGGATCGCTCCGGGCTGACGAGGTCGTGCTCTTCTGGACCGGCTGGGACGGCTACTACGTCGAGGGTGAGGAGGGTGAGCGATATATGCACGGCTCGCTCGTCACGGGTGAGGCTCCAGGCTGGCCCGCCCCTGCTCCGGAGGCCGCGGTCTACCTGCACGAGCGCGGCGTGAAGACCATAGGCATCGACGCCCCAAGCATCGGTAGCGCCCACGACGGCATGCCTGTTGACCAGGAGGGGTTGAGCCGCGGGATGCGCTACGTCGAGATCCTGACCAACCTTGGCGAGCTACCGATACGCGGCGCTTACTTCATCTTCATGCCGGTCAAGATCGCCGGCTCTTCCGGCGGACCAGGACGGGCGATGGCGCTGATGCCGGAGTAGAGTGATGCCGAGTCCGATTGAACGGGTCCGCGTTAGGGCTGCGGGCACAAATGGGAGACCATCCCCTACACGTGATTCCCGCGCAAGCGGCCATCCATTATTACGAGGAGGAAGGCGGTGGCGGGCTCCGTCGCTTGGTATTCAGGATATCCGTGCACGCTCTACTTTGTGTGGTAGCGTGTCCGCAGTAAACGATGCGTTAGTCGAGGTGTGAAGGTGCAACTTTTCGAGAAATTGATCGAGTACCCCGAGGCCGAGCGGCTCGTGTTCGAGAGTACGCCCCGGCTGCCCGTCGAGGAGACGCCGCTCGGGGAGGCTCTGGGGCTCGCGCTTGCGTGGGATCTCACGGCCACCACCGACTCGCCGCCCTTCGATAACTCGGCGGTGGACGGGTACGCGCTGCAGAGCGAAGACGCCGAGACCGGACGCGTCTTCAGCGTGGTCGACGAGGCGCCCGCGGGGCGTCCGGCGAAGAGACGAGTCGGAGAAGGCGAGGCCATCAAGATCTTCACCGGCGGCGTCATCCCTGAAGGGGTCGACGCCGTTGTGATGGTCGAGAACACCTCGGGCTGGGGTAAGGAGTTCGAACTCAAGAAGGTCCCATCTCCTGGCGACAACATCCGCGCGGCGGGCGAGGACACGCGCAAAGGAGACGTAATCCTGCCAGCAGGAACCGAGGTCGGGGCGCCTGAGATAGCCCTCGCCGCGACCCAGGGCTACGGTTCGCTTCCTGTCTACCGGAGGCCGAAGGTGGTCGTCCTATCCACGGGGACCGAGCTGGTCGAGCCAGGGACGCGGGACCTCGACCCTGGTGAGATCTTCGACTCCAACTCCTACGCCATCGTCGCCGCGGCCCGCGAGGCCGGCGCCGAGGCCCGCCGCCTGTACGCCGCCTCGGACGAGGCAGATACCCTGCGTGCGGCAATAGAGGAGGCGCTCGAGACGGCCGACGTGGTCGTGACGAGCGGCGGTGTCTCGGTGGGGGAGAAGGATCTCGTCAAGAGCACGATGCTCGACCTTGGGGTGGAGCAGGTCTTCTGGGGCGTCAAGTTCAAGCCCGGCAAGCCACTGTTCTACGGGACGCGAGGCGAGACCCGCCTCTTCGGCCTGCCCGGCAACCCCGTCTCCGCGGTGGTCTGCTTCGACCTCTTCGTCAGGCCGGCCCTGATGGGCATGATGGGCCGCCGGGACAAGAGAAGGCCGCGCGTCCCGGTCTACTTCGATAGGGACGTCGTCAACACGTTCGGCAGGTTGCACGCCATGCGCGTCAGCCTAAAGCGGACGGAGAGAGGCTGGCTGGCCGAATCCGTCGGGGCACAGGGCTCGGGGCTTGTCAGCTCGCTAACCAAAGCCGACGCCCTCGCCCTCGTCGGCCCGGCCTCCGAGGGCATCGCCGCCGGAGAGTCCGTCGAGGCAATAGTGCTGCGGCCAGAGAAGGTGGTTTGAGGCATCAGGTTTCAGATTTTCCCTGATACCTGAAGCCTGTAACCTGATGCCTTCTTTTCACAAGCTGGGGTGCTTGGGGTGGTAGAATTTGAATCCGATGTTCGAGTCAGATCTCGAAGATAACATCTTCCGCAGGCGGCTGATGAAGGAGGTTGCACCGGGGGTTCCGGTGCACTTCTCGTTTTATTCGCCTTCGGTCAAGGTACAGGTTATGCACCCTGCGGAGAGTCTCCCAGGGGCCAACGGCCGCTACATCGGGGACGCTGTCACCATCGAGTTCGTCCCCGATGACGCTGCGGCCGTCGAGCGGATTCGCGAGTACGTCTGGCACTGGGAGGGCTACAACGCCTTCACGGCGGTGCGCAAGATCAACCACCTCAGACGCGGCGTCTGCCCGGAGAGTGTGCAGGGCATCCTTGAACGGGTGCGCGGCGTGGACAAGCGGGCGGCCACAAAGACGGCCGAGGCTCTGAACCCTGAGGAGTTGAGGGAAATACTCTCCGGGGGGGACTTCAAGACGCTGGCGCGGTTGCCCGGCATGGGCGAGAAGCGAGCCCGCGCCGCCGTCGAGTTCTACGAGAACGAGAGGGGCGACCGGCGCTTTTTGTACACCGCCAACCGCAACGACCGTTTCAGGGGAAAGCCGGTGATCACAGAGCTGGACCTCGGGGGAGACATCGAAGAGCAGGTGTGGGACCACGCCGTGTGGGCGCGAAGGCTCGGCGAACCCGACCCACTCGGTCCCGAGGAGCCTCCTGGCCACACCACCGTTCGTAACGCGAACCTCATGCACCCGCTCCCGATGACGCCTTCTCTGATGGGCAGGGGCGTCTACTACGCCGAGCAGGTCGAACTCTTCGCCGACAGATGTAAGCGTGTCCTCGTGGACGGGGAGAGGCTCACCGGTGTCGGTGCCTTACGCATCCAGCGCGGCAAGCTCTTCCACACTACCAAGATGGCCGGCGTCGGGATGAAGACGCGGGCCAGGGTCCTTGCGAGCGGGCTGCTCGACGACGAGTACACCTACGAGAACCTCGTCGCCATCCCCGGTGTCACGGAGGCACAGGCCAGGACCATCGCAAGGGCCGCAAGGGCCGTGAAAGAGGGGTCTGTCCCTGTAGGGGCGGCGCGGACGGAGGTCCGTGTCTCCTAGTCTCTACGGCTTCGTGAAAGACCGCGAGCCTGTAAGCACGGAAGAGATCGCCATAGAATTTTTCTCCTTGAGGAGATCGGATGGTGATGCCAGGGCCCTTGTCGAGAGGCTTATCGAAGGCGATCCGAGGTTCGTCTGGGAAGATAAGAACTTGAGGACCGCGCATGCTGGCTCGCTCGCGCTCGGGGAGGCCCCTTACGTCGTCTTCGACGTAGAGACCACAGGTTCCGCGGCCGGGAAGGGGGGTGCCATCACGGAGTTCGGCGCCTTCAAGCTCGTGGGCGGGGAGGTGATCGACCAGTTCTCGACGCTCGTCAATCCGGGTCGGCCGATAGAACCATTCGTCGTGCGCCTGACCGGCATAACGGACCGCATGGTCTCGGATGCCCCTCCCATCTCCGACGTAATGCCGCGCTTCGAGGAGTTTGTCGAGGGGTGTGTCCTCGTCGGGCACAACGTCCACTTCGACTGCTCCTTCGTCACGGCTGCAAGAGGTGGGGATCCACTCCCCAACGAGGTCCTCGACACCCTCAAACTCGCCCGTTACCTGGTGCCGGGTCTCAAACGCTACCGTTTGAGCGCGCTCGTCGGCCATTTTGGTGTGCGCCAGGCGCCGAACCACAGGGCCCTCTCCGACGCTGCGGCGACGACGGAGGTGTTCCGGAGACTGCTGAAGCTCCTCGGCTCTGCAGGCATAAAGAGCGTCGGGGAAGCGGTCACTATCCGTGGAGGAAGGGGCCGCATCAAACCCCAGAAGCAGCACCTCGCAAGCGGGGTGCCTGACACGCCGGGCGTCTACTACTTCGTCGACAAGCGCGGCACTACCCTCTACGTCGGCAAGGCGAAGAACCTGAAAGCCCGCGTCAGGACCTACTTCAACGGGGGGGACGGACGCCGCAAGGTCGGGCGTCTCGTCGAGGAGGTCGCCGAGGTACGCGTCAGGGAGACAGAGAGCGAGCTTCATGCCCTCATCCTCGAGGCCAGGGAGATAAGACGCCTCTTGCCGCGTTACAACTCCGTCGGCAGGGACGACAAGGCGAGCTGGTTCATAAGGCTAGACCTGGGCGAGCCCTACCCTGTACCCGAGCGGGTCTCCACGAATTCGCCCGAGGGCGGCCTTATACACCTCGGCCCGTACAGGAGCGCCGGGGTTTTGGACACCTGCATCGAGGCTCTTGGCAGAATCTTCCCGCTCAAGAGGTGCTCGGGTGACGGGGAGGTCTGCTTCTACGGCCAGATGGGACGCTGCGCGCCGTGCCTGGGCATGGGTGAGCAGCAATACCGCCAGGAGGTCGTAGACGAGGTGGTCGCGCTTTTGCGCGGCGAGGGTGGCGAGGAGCACCTCAGGGCGCTCGTCCGGGAGCGGGAGCGGCTGGCCGCCGGGCTAGAGTTCGAGGCTGCGGCCAGGTTGCGAGACCTGATCTCCGGCATAGAGCGGATACGCTTCTCCAGGACAGTAATGGACGCTGAGGGGATGCAGGCCATCGTCGCCCCATCGACGGAGCCTGGTGTGGTCGAGGTCTTTATCCTGTGCGCGGGCCGGCTGGTCGCCCACCGCGGCTTCGAGCCGGACGACGCGACCGGACTAGTGCGTTTCGCCGACGAGGTGCTGGCGAGGCCCCAGGCGAACGGTTCTCGTCCCGAGAAGCAAGGCTCGAACGAAGCGCGAATCGTCGCGGCTTATCTCAGACGCCGGCAGGCGGTGGTCGAGGCCGTGCGCTTGGAGGAAGCGCGGGATCTCCTGAAGGCGGCGGAAAGGGTCGCTGAGGCAGCGGCTCCGTTGGCGTGAGGACACATCGAATCAGGAGGTTTTCTACTCCACCATGCTAAAATGAGACCAGGCGAATTGTCGGTTCCTGTGTATAAGAAGAGGGTTTAGCCAGAAATGGTACAGGATCTACAAGGTGTGACGCGCAAGATACTTCTGGTCGACGACGAGCCGTCGCTCCAGAAGATGCTCACGCATGCCCTCGAGCGCGAGGGGTTCCAGGTCCAGGTCGCCGGAGACGGCGAGACCGCTTTGGAGGCGTTCAAAACCTTCGAGCCGCACCTGATCGTGCTCGACATCATGCTGCCCAAGCTTGACGGCACCGAGGTCATAAGGAGGATCCGGGCTCAGAGCGACGTGCCCGTCATCATGCTGACCGCCCGCGACGACGAGATAGACAGGGTCGTCGGGCTCGAGCTCGGGGCCGACGACTACGTCACCAAGCCTTTCGCCGTAAGGGAGCTGGTGGCGCGCGTCAGGGCGATCATGCGCAGAGCAGCGGTGCCGGCGGGCCAGCGGCCTGACGAGCTGACCTACGACGGGCTCAGGATCAATCTGCCGAGCCGCAGGGTGTCGGCTGACGGCGAAGAGGTCGACCTCACCTACACCGAGTTCGAGCTCTTGGTGACCCTGGCCTCAAGCCCCGGCAGGGTGTTCTCGCGCAGCGCGCTCCTGCGACGGGTGTGGGGCGACGAGTTCCGCGACGAACGCACGGTGGACGTCCACATCCGCCACCTCCGCGAGAAGATAGAGCGCGACCCCAGGAATCCTGAATTCATCCACACCGCGCGGGGTGTCGGATATGTTTTCCGCTAAAGAACGCTCTTCGGGAAAGAGCCCGGATCTAGGCTTCCGGCGAAAGGCCAGGAAGCTGCTCGCCTCGAAGACGGGGGGCGAGTTCAGGCCTCGCCTAAGCATGCGCATCTGGCTCACCGCGCTCTTCGTGCTCGTGACCGCCTTCGCCGCGATAACCGCTTACGAGATCGTGCATCCCATCCTTTATGAGACCGTCAACCGGTCGAGCAAGGCCGCCTTCAAGCAGGTCGGGGACCAGTTCGAGGACCAGGTGCAACGATTGAGGGAACGCGGCGAA
>Ga0126314_10001289_pt1 | contig 11982 bp, 9 predicted proteins | sample Plot105B_FD_92535 | JGI IMG/M metagenome (GOLD analysis project Ga0126314, IMG submission 92535) | Serpentine soil microbial communities from UC McLaughlin Reserve, CA, USA - Plot105B | ecosystem: Environmental > Terrestrial > Soil > Grasslands | place: USA: UC McLaughlin Reserve, Lake County...
CCCGCACGCGAGGGACGAGGTTTGCGAGCTCCTGGCCGCGCCAAGACCATCCCCTCGCGCAGCACCGCGACGAACGCCCATGCGCATGCGCGCGAAGGTGATGGGGCGTACGCCGGACGCCATTCAGCAGGTCGAGGTCGGCGAGGGCTTAGCACTGAGGGGGATTCCAGAACCGGCCGGTCGGCGTGCCGAGCGTGTGGTTGTGGCCACCTGCCGGACGCCGCCGACGCGAGCGACCAGCAGCGCAACCCGGACCCGGCGAAGCTCGCACACGCTATCGCGTCATAAATACTGCGCCAGCTCGAGGCAGTGACGAGTTCACGACTTGCCGCGCCGATGACGACCGCCCGAGAGGGCTCGTCCGCCGCGTCTCAATCGTTGTCTCAAACGCAGCGCCGCGAACTGGTATCCCAGCCCAACCGCGGACTTCGCCACGAGCAGGGATTTAGGCGCACTTGCAGGCAAATCAGCCTGTTTCGCGTGCAGAGGGCTTACGCTTCGCGAGAGGTCGCTGGTTCGAACCCAGCCGTGCCCATGACTACCGCGTCCATGCGGGCGCGGGGTCCGCTCCGCCCTTGGAGCGAACCCCGCTGGCCACGCTCAGCGCGTGCTGATGTAGATGTCCGACATGCCCTCGGGTCCGGGCGCGCGGCCGAAGAGCAGCGTGAGCGCATCCCATGACAGCGATGGGCGGGACTCGGCGGCGCCGCTGTTGACCGCGTCGCCCAGGTTCACCGGCTCGGACCACGGATCGTCCGTCGAAGCACGGGTGGAGACGTAGATGTCCTGAGCACCCTTTGCGTTCGCGTACGCGTGGTTGGACGAGAGCACGAGCTCACGCCCGTCCTTGTGGACGTTGGGCTGGATGTCGTTGTCGGGACTGTTGAGCTCGCTTACCGGGGTCGCGGGCCCGAAGTCGTGCGAGACGAAGATGTCGCCGGGCATGCTCGCGGAGCTCCGCGAGAAGTACAGCTGGTCGGTTCCGTCGATCTCGGCCAATGACGGCCCCTGCTCGTCGAACGCGCTGTTCGGCCCGTCAGGCGCGCACGCGAAGTGCCGCGGTGAGCTCCACCCGTGCTTTGGGTTGTCGCGGGTCTCGTAGATATCGCCCATCCCGCAGCTCTGGTCGGTGGTGCGGCGACTGACGAACAGCAGCCGGTTCCCGCGCAGCGGCGTTGGACAGAAATCGTCCGACGCAGAGTTGACTGGGGCGGGCAAGTTCACAGGCGCGTCGAACGGCGCGTCAGTGTCGGCCCTGCGGGAGACCCAGATGTCCAGGCCGCCGTGACCGCCGGGGCGGTTGGTGGCCATGTAGAGACTGCGCCCGTCCGGCGACAGGATCGGGCAGCCGTCGAGCGACGGCGTGTTGAGCTCCGTACTGTTGCCCGCGATCTCGTCGATCTTCTGCGCCGGCGCCCACGCACCCTGAACCGCGGCGGTGACCGTCGTAGCGACGATCAGCACGGACAGAGCTACGAGCGCTGGTGTGAGTCGCTTCCTGGTCATCAGTAAACCTCCTTGTCGTGTTGTCATCCGAGCTTCAACTTTCCGAGCGCGTCGGGCGTCGCGACCTTTGCGCCGCTGAGCTCACGTCGAGCCGCCGCGGGGAACTCCGAGCCGGTGTTGTCGCGCACGAACCTCCACTTCCCCTTGGCTTCGAAAAACGCCATCTGGCCCACATGTGACGGCGGGAAGACGAGGAGGCAACTGTTCTTCGGCACCACCGCCTCGGCGCTCGGCTTCTCCGCGAACCCATCGGTCACGGGCACGGTCTGCTCCGCGCTCGACCACATGCCGACGCGGAACTGTCCGTTCAGGCTGATATCGGCCGCCAGCGCGCCAGCGAGTGTCGGCTGCTGATCAGCGTTCGCGTCGGCGTTCCAGCTGTCGGCGCAACTCGCCGCCGTCGGGGTTTCGCCACCGCAGGCGACGACCCCGAGGGCGAGCGAGCTCGCCGTTGTCACGGCGACCAGTCGCGCGCGTATGGAAGTCATCCGGATCCTCCGATCGATTGGATTTGTCATGGCAGGTCGAGGTAGTCGGCAAGGAACGCTCGTACGTCCGGGACGTCGAGCCGTTGGCTGGACCAGTGCGCGCGGCAACGCCCGTCGCCGCCCAACTGGATCGCGACCGCGGTGTTCGTCCCGTGGACGAACTTGGGACCGCCCGAGTCTCCGAAGCACCTCCCGGCGATGCCGTCGAGCGCGGAGTTGCCGAGCAGATACAGATACGCGGGCGTCAGGCTCTGAAGGCGCGACGTTGATACCTGGCGCTCGGGCGGGAAGGTGAAGTCGAAGCGACCGGTCCTGGTCGGCACGACGCCGTAGCCCACGTTGTCAAAGCGAGTCGCCGTGCTCTGGCCGAGGAAGCCGGCAGTCGGCAGCTCGACCGGTTGGATGCCCGCCGGCTCCTCCTGGAGTACGATCACACCGACGTCGCGCGGGTTGGAGCGACGCATGCCGCAGCGGTCGTCGACCGCATACGGCACCGTGGCCCCGGGGTGCCAGCTCGCGACCGTGACCTTGGATTGGTCTTCGGGGTCGATCGAAAAACCGGACTCGAACGTAGCCCAGAGGTCGCCGGGGCTGATCCCTCGGCTCGCAATGTCCGCGACGCAGTGGCCGGCGGTGAGGAAGGTGCCCTGATCCGATCCGTTCCGATGCGGCCCGACGTAGAAGCCGGTGCACTCGCCAGTGCGGTTGTCGCCGCTCGCTAAGAGACCGACGTTGGGATGCCCACCGCCGCCCGCGACGCCGTCGCTGATCGCGACTGCGGTGAATAGCCCGATTCCGGTGCTGTTCATGCGAGTCACCGTCGCGCGCCCCGGTAGAGATCCGGTCGAAGCTCGGCATAAACCGAGCCTCTACCGCGTGGTGCGATCGTCGCCGGCGTGGGGCCTGACGAACTCGAGGCGGCCGTTGATCGTGCAGCGCTGGCCGCGATTCTCCAGGCCCGCGGCCGTAACCGCGAGGCCCGTGAGACATTGCTCGACGTAGTCTCGACGCTCGAGGCGGTGCTCGGCCCAGATCATTATGAGGTCGGGCTGACGCTGGGCGAGCTCGGCGAGATGCACATGTCCGCCGGGCGCTTCAGCGATGCGGACACGGCACTGACTCGCGCGGCGGCGATCCTCGAACGGATTCTCGGCACGTCGCATCCCGTGGCGGCGGCATGTCGCGTACGGCGCGACCAGGCGCGTTCACACAGGAACGATCATGGTGGCTAACGAGACCGGTTCGGACATAGGATCGACGCAGGCGACCATGCAAGTGCATCTGCTCGGACCGGTCGAGGTCACTTTCGGCAACGGCGCGGTTGCGCTCGGTGGCCCGAAACCGCGCGCCGTGCTCGCCATGCTCGCACTCGAAGCTGGTTCCACCGTCTCCGCGGAGAGCTTGATCGACGGTTTGTGGGGCGACGACCCGCCGGCGACCGCCGGCAAGCTGGTGCAGCTCTACGTCTCCAATCTGCGCAAGGCGCTGGCGAACGGTGACGAAGGGGAAGCGATCGTCACTCACGGTCGTGGCTATGAGCTTCACGTCGACCGCGACCACATCGATGTCGCCCAGTTCGAGCGACTGCTGGCGCAAGGCGCCGCGCGTGAAGCACTCAGCCTCTGGCGTGGGCCGGCGCTCGCGGACATCGCCGACCAGCCCTTCGCTTCGATCGAGGTGCGCCGACTCGAGGAGCTGCGCGCGACCGCCCACGAAATGGCCATCGAGCACGACCTCGACGCCGGGCTCCATCGCGAGGTGCTGGCGGAGCTCGAGACGATGCTCGCGCACGAGCCGCTACGTGAGCGCTTGCACGCGCAGCGAATGCTGGCGCTCTACCGGTCCGGGCGCCAGGCGGAGGCGCTCGAGGCGTACCGCAGCGCGCGCGCGACGCTCGTGGAGCAGATTGGCGTCGAGCCCGGCCCCGAGCTTCGTCGGATGCAGGAGGCGATCCTCCGTCAGGACCCGTCGCTCGAGCCACCCGAGCACGTGCTGCCGGAGCTCGAGCGCTACGCGGCCGCTACGCAGGAGCGAGCCGAAGAGCGGCTGAGCGAAGCGGCCACGCGCGCCTCGGCCGAGCGCGCCGAATGGCTCGCGGCCGAGGACGACCTGGTGGCGGGCATCGTCGAGCTGCAGGTGCAGCGCGAGCGAGCGCGGCCGACGCGCGACCCGCTCGAGTCGCCGTTCAAGGGTCTCGAATCGTTCGACATCGGCGACGCCGACGTCTTCTTCGGACGCGAGCGCCTCGTCGCCGACATGGTTGCCCGCCTCTCCGGCGCGCGGCTGATGGGAATCGTCGGACCTTCGGGCAGCGGCAAGTCCTCCGCGCTGCGCGCCGGGCTGCTGGCGTCGCTGGCGGACGGCGTGCTGCCGGGCAGCGGCGACTGGCCGCTCGCGGTGGTCAGGCCCGGTGAGCATCCGCTGGATGCGCTCTGCTCGGCAACGGAGCACCTGGGCGGCGAACGGTGCGTCATCGCGGTTGACCAGTTCGAGGAGCTGTTCACCGTCTGCCGCGACGAGCGCGAACGCGGAGCATTCGTGGACGCTCTCGTCGGCCACGCGCGCGACATGCGCCGTACGACGGTTCTGCTCGCACTGCGTGCCGACTTCTACGGGCGCTGCGCCGCGTTCCCCGAGCTTTCGCGGATGCTCGGCGCCAACCACGTGCTCGTCGGCGCGATGCGCCGCGACGAGCTGTTCCGAGCCGTCGAGCTTCCGGCACGCGCCGCCAGGCTCGACCTCGAGACGGAGCTGCCAGAGCGGCTGGTCGCGGACGTCGAGAGCGAACCGGGCGGGCTGCCGCTGCTGTCGACGGCTCTGCTCGAGCTGTGGGAGCAGCGCAGCGACAATCGGCTCGAGCTGGCCGTCTACGAGCAGAGTGGTGGCGTGCGCGGCGCTGTCGCGCGGCTCGCCGAGCGAAGCTACGAACGGCTCGACCCACAGCAACGCGAGGAGGCTCGACGGCTTCTGCTTCGGCTCGCCGGCGAGGGTGACGTGCGCACGCGCGTGCCGATCGCGGAGCTCGATGGGTCTTACGGCGTGCTCTCGCAGCTCGCCGCCGATCGCCTCGTAACGGTCGGTGACGGCGAGGCGGAGGTCGCGCACGAGGCACTGCTACGCGAGTGGCCGCGCCTGCGCGCGTGGCTGGACGAAGACGCCGAAGGCCGGCGCCTTCACCGCCAAGTCGCGGCGGCTGCGCGCGACTGGCACGACGGTGGGCGCGACAAGGATGCGCTCTACCGCGGAGCGCGACTCGTCTCCGCCGCCGACTGGGCGGACAAGCACTCAGGCGATCTGAACGACAGGGAGCGCGAGTTCCTAGCGGCGAGCCAGGCCGGAGCGAAAGCGGAAGCCGAGCGCGAGCGGCGGACAAACCGGCGGCTGCGGGTGCTGTTGGCCGGCGTGGCGGCGCTCCTCATCGCCGCGTCGATCGCCGGCCTGGTCGCGGTTTCGCAACGTGGGCAGGCGCGTGACGCCGCACTCGTCGCCGATGCACAGCGGCTCGGCGCGGAGGCTGTCACCAATGACCGGCTCGATCAGGCCGTACGGCTCGCGCGAACGGGAATCGCGCTCGACGACTCAGCGGCGACCCGCAACAGCCTGTTCTCGGTGCTCCTGCGCCAGCCAGCCTCGCTCGGCGAGCTGCGCGGTGACGGCTGGAAGCTCTACTCGATTGCCGCAAGCCCCGACGGGAAGCTCGTCGCGGTCGGGGACGAGCGCGGCGGCGTGATCGTCTACGACATCGCGCGTCGTGTCCGCGTCGGTGCCTACCGCGCGCCCGAGGGCCTCATCGAGCAACTCGCGTTCGCACCGGACAGCCGTGCTCTGGCGCTGACGCTGTACGCAGGGGACACCTCGAAGACGTTCGTGGACGTGATCAACCCACGGGGTGGCAAGCGCATGCGCCGGTTCACACTGCCGAAGTTCCCGCGCGCCACCTTCTTCGTCCTCGTGCTCGCAGCGTTTGCGCCAAACGGCCGCGACCTGATCGCGGAGCAGGCGGGCCTCGAGTTCCCGGACGGCGGGCCGTCGGTCCTGTCGCGACTCGATGCAGCGACGGGCAGAGTCGCGCAGTCGCGGGCGATCGGCCGGAGCGCGGCCTGGAGTCTCGCGCGCGGGGCCGCCGGACGCCTCTTCGTCACGAGCCCGAAGGACGACAAGACGTACGAGATCGCGGCCGACACGCTTCGTGTCGAGCGCACGTACAAGTCCGGCGGGACGAACGTGGCGGCCAGCGCCGATGGCGCGACGCTTGCGCTCGGCTCGGCCGACGGTCGGATCGCGTTGCTCGACACGCAGTCCGGTCGAACGCGCAGGCTTGCAGGTCGCCACCGCGGTGAACGTTTGAGCCTGGAGTTCACCCGCGACGGCCGGACGCTCGTCAGCCTGGACGAGTCAGGCGGCGTGGTCGTGTGGGACGTCGAGGACGGGACAGTGCGCGAGCGGTTCGCCGCACACGAAGGCGATGCCCATGGCCTCGCGATCGCGCCGGATGGCCGGACGCTCTACACCGCCGCCACCGACGCGCGCATGGCGATCTGGGACCTGGCGGGCACCCGGCGCCTCGACCGCCGCTTCGCGGCCGGGCCCGCGATGACGTACGACGAGGGTTCGCCGAAGGGGATCGCAATGAGCCCGGATGGCAAGCGCCTCGCCGTCACGCAGATGGACGGCTCCGTCTGGCTGGTCGATCCGCGGACGCTCGCGGTCGTGCGCAAGGCGCAGGTCCAGGAGGGCCCGCTGCTGGCGGCCGGGTTCAGCCCGGACGGCAAGCTGCTTGCCGTGACCGGCGTGCCCCCGCGCGTGACGCTGTTGAACGCGGAGACGCTCGCGCCCATGCGCAGGCTGGCGCGTCTGCCGGGGCGTTCCTCGCAGGCGGTGACGTTCTCACCGGACGGTCGCCTGGTCGCCTCAGCGGCCTTCGACAACAGCGGTGGCCCCGGCTTGAAGGGCGTCGGCCGGGTCTGGGATGTCCGGAGCGGAAAGGCGAGGAGCTTCCGGATGAAGGTGTCCGGCAACTCGTTGTCGTTCAGCCCGGACGGCCGGTATCTCGCCGGGGACGGCGTGGAGGTCAAGATCGGGGGCAACGCCGAGGTCTACGACGTCCGGACCGGCAAGCGCGTGACGGTCGCGACCGGCGACCTCGTCCGCTCGGTGGCGTTCAGCCACGACGGGCGCCTGCTCGCCGTCGGTCATTACGGCGGGACGATCGCGTTGGTCTCGACGTCCGACTGGAAGGTCAGCGGCCGCCGCCTGGAGGGACATCGCGAGCGCGTGACCCAGGTCGAGTTCTCGCCGGGTGACCGGATGCTCGTGACGGGGAGCGCCGACGGGACCGCGCGCCTGTGGGACGTCGGGACCCGTCGGCCGCTCGGCACGGCGCTGCCGATCCAGCCCGAGCAGTACGTCGCCGCGGCGTTCAGCCGCAGCGGATCGCACCTCTTCGCGATCCCGAGCGACGGACCTGCGGTGCGCTGGGATGTACGACCCGAGACGTGGAAGCGCCACGGATGCCTGGTCGGCGGGCGTGATCTGACGCGCACCGAATGGCGCGAGATCCTGCCGGACAGGAAGTACCGCCGAGTCTGCGGCTGAGCGACCGGCTCAACCGCGCCTCTACCGAACCTCTACTGCGGCGTACGAGCGTGTCGGCAACCGATCAAGGAGGCCGGAATGAGCCTGAGAACACTTGTCTGCGCGGCACTCGTACTCGCATTGTGGACGCAACCCGCGTACGCGATCAGCGACGGAACGCCGGACTTCGATCACCCGAACGTCGGGGCGATGCTCCTGGAATTCGATCCGGTTGGCGAACCCGGTGCATACGAGGTGTCGTGCAGCTTGTCGCTGCTGTCGCCCGTGCACGCCCTCGCTGCGGCCCATTGCGTCAGCTGGCTCGAGAGCGAGGGTTACTCGGCCGACAACCTCGCGGTCACCTTCGACCAGAACGCGGTGAACGAACCGGCCACGATCGGAGTGACCGGCTACACGATCCATCCCGACTCGTTCGCGCTGAAGTCGTATCCGCTCGACTTGGCGGTGCTGACCCTTGCGTCGCCGGTCGTCGGCATCGATCCGATCGAGCTGCCGGACCCCGGCTTCCTCGGCGAGGCCGCTGCGCAAGCCGGACTGCGAGGACACAGCTTCGTGCAGGTCGGCTACGGCTGGGTCCCGAACGACCGCGGCCAGCCCGGCCCGCTCGCAGAGCCCGGCATGGGGCTGCAGACCACGTCTCCCTTCGCCAGCCTGACGACCAGCTTCGTCAAGCTGCTTGCAAACACGCATGCGACCGGCGAAGGCGGGGCCTGCTTCGTCGACTCGGGCTCGCCGACCTTCTACGCACGGGGGTCGAACCTGGCGGTCGCGATGCCGGCGGGCGGCGACCGCTGGTGCCGCGCCATGGACAAGAACCAGCGCCTGGACCTGCCCGAGGCCCGGGCGTTCCTCGACGCCTTCACCGATTAGGAGGACTAGCGGAGATCGGCCGCCGCGGTGACCGGGGGTTTAGGCACCCACCACGAACTGGTGCCTAAACCCACCCCCTATCCGCCCCGATCTGCCCTACCCGCCGTCACGAGCATCCGGCTTGTCAACTGAATTTACGGCGGAATCCCGCACCCTCTTGGTCACCCTTCACACGCGAGAGGTCGCAGGTTCGAACCCCGCCGCGCCCATGCATGCCCGACCCGGACCTCGCTCAAGCAGCGGGCTCCTCCCGTTCCTGTCAGGAGACCTCTCGCTTCCTTCCCCCACCGCAGACCGGGGGGAGATACTACGGCCGATGTCGCAGGAGGATTACCTGCTGGCCAACCAACCCTCGGAGCTGGAGCGCCTTCAGCTGCAGTCGCGGGTATGGGAGCCCGCCGGCCGGCAATTCCTGTCGGCGGTCGGCGGCGGATCCGGCGGACGCGTCCTTGACGTCGGCTGCGGAGCGCTGGGCTGGCTCAGGATCCTCAGCGAGTGGGTCGGTCCCTCCGGCCAGGTCGTGGGCACCGACATCGACAAAGGCCTGCTCGACACTGCTGGCTCCTTTCTGGAGGCAGAAGGGATTTCCAACGTTGAGCTCGTCGTCGATGACCTCTTCAACAGCAAGCTGGAGCCGTCCTCGTTCGATCTCGTCCATGCCCGTTACGTGATCGCTCCGCTCGGACGCGGCCGTGAGCAGGTGGCCTCGCACCGGCGGTTGATCAGGCCCGGCGGCTCACTGGTGCTGGAGGAGTGGGACCTGGCCTCGTGGCACTTCAATCCGACCGCCCCCGCGGCTGAGCGACTGATCGGCTTGGTCTCCGAGGTCTTCGCCACCCTCGGTGGCGAGGCGGGCCGCGGGCTTCCCGACTTGCTTCGCGAGATCGGTGTCGAGGAGCCGCAGATCGACGCACATGTGGTCGCGCTCAAACCTGGCCACCCCTATTTGCGCCTCCCGCTTCAGTTCAGCGTCGCGCTCCAGTCGCGCCTGCTCGAGACACTGAGCGAGGACGAGCTTGCCGCGCTGCGCCGCGAGGCCGAGGCCGAGTTGGCGGAGCCGAGCAGATGGGGCACGACCTTCACCCTGATCCAGAGCTGGGGCGCGCTCGGAAGCTGAGCGAGATGGACATCTCGGAGCTCGATCACCTGGTCTTCCATCCCTGGGTCGCGCAGACGCCGCGAAACGTCCCGGCGTTCGTCACCGGCGAAGGCAGCTTCCTGGTCGACGACACCGGACGGCGCTACCTGGACTTCAGCTCGCAACTGGTGTTCACGAACGTAGGCCACCAGCACTCCAGGGTGGTCTCGGCAATCAAGAAACAGGCTGACCGTCTCTGCACGCTCGCCCCCACCTGGGCCAGCGACGTACGCGGTGAGGCGGCGAAGATGATCATCGACGTCGCCCCCGCCGGGTTGAACCACGTGATGTTCACCAACGGCGGCACCGAGGCGATCGAGCACGCCGCCCGGATGGCGCGTCTTCACACCGGGCGCCCGAAGCTGCTCGCGGCCTACCGCTCGTACCACGGGGCGACGACCACTTCGATGCATCTCACCGGCGATCACCGCCGCTGGGCCACGGATACCGGCGCCGGCGGCGTCGTTCACTTCTTCGGCCCGTACCTATACCGCTCGGTGTTCGGCGCTTCGACGCAAAGCGAAGAGTGCGAACGGGCGCTCGCGCACCTCGAGCACGTGATCGCGCTCGAGGGTCCATCGACGATCGCCGCGCTCGTTCTCGAGTCGGTGATCGGCGGGTCGGGCGTCATTCCGCCTCCGCCCGGTTACCTCCAAGGGGTCCGGGAGCTCTGCACAGAGCACGGGATCGTCTACATCGCTGACGAGGTAATGGTCGGCTTCGGGCGTACGGGCGAGTGGTTCGGCGTCGACCACTCGCGGGTCTCGCCGGATCTCATCGCCTTCGCCAAGGGCGTGAACTCCGGGTATGTGCCGCTCGGCGGCGTCCTGGTGGGCGACCCGATCTACAACACTTTCGTGGACCGGCCCTACCCGGGCGGGCTGACGTATGCCGGACATCCCCTCGCCTGCGCCGCGGCGGTCGGCACTCTGGCGGCGATGCACGACGAGGGCCTCGTCGCCTCGGCGGCGCGGCTTGGCACGGACGTCCTTGGACCGGGCCTGCGCGCTCTGGCCGAGCAGCACCCATCGGTGGGTGAGGTCCGCGGCATCGGCGCGTTGTGGACGCTGGAGCTCGTCCGGGACCGCACGACGCGGGAACCGCTGGTGCCGTACGCGGCGAGCGGCGCCTCAGCCGCGCCGATGGCAGCGCTGAGCGCGGCGTGCCTCGATCGCGGGCTGATCGCGTTCATATTCGGCAACCGCATCAACGTTGCTCCCCCGCTGAACCTCAGCGACACCGAGGCAGCGGACGGACTGGCGATCCTGGACGAGGTGCTATCGGTCGCAGACGGTTAGCCCGGCCGTGGACCGCGATCGCCTCCGCGGCGTGGGGCGGCGCGGGGTGGGGCCGACACGCCACGGCCAGTCACCGAGGGTTTGGGCGCAAACCCAGAACTGGTGCCTAAACCCACCCCCATCCGACCGTGATCTGGCCCAGCCGGCGTCGCCAAAATCCGCCTTGTCAAACGGCTTTACGCCGGAATCTACGCCGTCATCGTCACCCTTCACACGCGCGAGGTCGCAGGTTCGAACCCCGCCGCGCCCATGATCGGAAACCGCCGTCTAAGCCACGCCCACCGCGTGAAGCGCGTCGTCTCGATCGAGGAATGGCTCCAGCCGCACGACTTGGCCATCGCGGAACTCGAACACGTGGAAGAGCTCAAATTCCATGTCGATCCCCGTGTGGCGTGCAGTTCCGCCGAGCCGAATCGGGACAACAAGCATGTTGCCTCCCTCGATGAATTCGAGCGGTTCGATCGACATTCGCTCGAACGCCTCCATCTGCTGCGCCAGGAAGCGAAGAAACCCCTCCCGGCCCGGCCACTCACCAGCCTCGGGAAACAGAGCTCCCCTCGTCACGAACACGCCGTCCTCGGCCCACGTCTCATCGATTAGCCCCCTGAGCGACTCGACAGAGCCCTCTTCGTAGGCCGCGTTGACAGCGGCGTAACCGCGTTTCGCAAGCTCGATGTTGGCGGCACATCGCAGAATCAAGGATCGCCTGAGCCCGCTGCTTCGAAGGCATCGGTCCACGCAGAGAATGACCGCATCGAGGCCGCGCCGGATGATCTCGACGTTCCGCTGTGGCATTCCCACGGAGTATCTCGCGTCAGGCCACCCACCGTGATTTTGGTGCCCTGTAGTTCCCAGCCGCGTTCGTCAGGCGCGAGCCGGGCGGCTTGTGGCCGAGGGCGCCGGGTTGTCGGCTGAAGTTGTAGTACAGAAGCCACGGCTCGAGCGCAGCTGCGCGCTCGGTGCTGGTGGCGAAGACGCGGCCGGAGGCCCACTCGTCGAGAAGGGTCTGGATGAAGCGTTCGACTCTCCTATGTCAAGAGATTCATGCTCGGAGCGGAATTCGCCCAGGCGAGCAGGCGGCGGTAGA
>Ga0126314_10001290_pt1 | contig 11978 bp, 14 predicted proteins | sample Plot105B_FD_92535 | JGI IMG/M metagenome (GOLD analysis project Ga0126314, IMG submission 92535) | Serpentine soil microbial communities from UC McLaughlin Reserve, CA, USA - Plot105B | ecosystem: Environmental > Terrestrial > Soil > Grasslands | place: USA: UC McLaughlin Reserve, Lake County...
AGGGTCGCTCCAGCGAGCCCCGCTCCCCCCCAGCCTGAGGAAGTCTCGCCGGCTGATCCCCCCGCGGGCCAGAGGCGCTTGGCGCTTGTCCATGGCTTCTCCTTCCCCGATCTGCCGCAGCCAAGCATATCTCACACCGCTTGTCCGCGCCCGAGCTCTCGGCGTACGGCCGGGTCTACTCGAAGAGCACGACAGGCTCTTCATAGTAGCGGATGCGGTTCTCTTCCCAGAGTCTCGTCACGAACGCACGGAGCTCGGCGTTGCTACCTGTGGGGTCTCCATCGCGCATCTTATCCAGCGGGTAGCGGACGCCGAGCACTCGCTCCCTCACATGGAAGCGGGTGATTCCCGCAGGCAGCACCGCCCCTGAACGCACGATCTCTACCAGCTCCCCTGGGGTGAAAGGACGGTAGCGAACTATCGCCTCCCCCTCGGCCAGCCCGACGCCTGCGCTCGGCTCGATTCGCCGCACCACCACCCCTTCGGGGTAGAGCGACCGCAAGGCCCAGAGCGCCCGCACCCCAGCCGACAACCCTTCCTCCCTGGGCCTGAGATAGAACCTCCTCCCCCCGGCGAGCTCCACCTCGGCGAGCGGGGCGCCTCCGGGGCGCTCGGAGACCTCGATCTCTCCCAGCGCCCGAAGCTCGTCGAAGCCCGCGCCGTCAAGGAGGTGGGCCCAGCTCTCTACTTTATCCGGGGGCTCGGCGAACTGGGCGAGGACGAGGCTGCAGCCCAGCTCCTTCATGGCGCGTACCCTGTGGGCCCCGTCGAGGACCAGGCAGCAGTCCCCCTGGGAGGAGAGGATCACGGGGTTGCGCTGTACGCCCTCTGCCTCGATGCGCCCGCGCAGGTTGGCCAGGCGGTCCTCGTCGTGGGCCTCGTGCAGGATCAAACGCTCCAGTTCCACGAGGCGAAGGTCGTTGAGCGAGGGGATCAAGCAGCGAAGGGGGGCGCCTCTACCTCAGACGTCTCCCCCGCGGCGGCCCCATAGAAAGTCGAGTATGAGGAACCCGCCGAAGAAGAAGAGCGCGATCACGACGAAGAACCCTATTATGCCGAGGAGAAGATAGAGTGTATCCAAAGCTCTGGTCCGGCCTTTCCTGAGATCCCGCCGCGTGGAGTCGGGACGGCCGGATTTGAACCGGCGACCACTCGGCCCCCAGCCGAGTGCGCTACCAGACTGCGCCACGTCCCGACGCAACTTCCTATCCAATCATACCAGACGGCCCCCGTGCTATCATGCCGTGCTGGTGGTGCGCGCTGCATCCTACATAAGGACCGATCCGGAAGGCGAGCTCCCCTCGGAGCAGGAACAGTGGACCTCAGTCGAGGCGTACGCAGCCGCGAATGGTCACGAGCTCGTGGCCGCATACGAGGACCTCGAGGCCACGGGATCCCTGCTCTACCACCGTCCCGGCCTCAAAGAGGCGATCACCAACATAAAGGAGCTCGAGGACTGGGAGGTCCTCATCGTCGCCCATCCCCGCTGTGTCTCCGACACGGAGTCGGCCCTGCACGAGCTCGTCCACAAGCTCTCCCTCTACGGCAACCGCCTCGAGTGTACCACCCGCTCATGGGAGGATTTTCTCTCGGCTATTAAAACCTACAGGCGCGCGATGAGCCGGCGCTACGCCAGCTGCCGGCGATCGGAACATGATTAATTTCTCCAAAAGCAGCAAAACCTTTGTTAATCGGGGAGCCTCTCCGGTAGTATAGGCACGTGGGCTTCATTCTGAGCGTCATAGGTACCCTTCTGCTACTGGCGGCCCTGGTTGGCGTCGTCTTCGGGGTGTACATGGCGGTCGATCCCAAGACCCGCGAGCCGGGCAAGCTCTTCGCCGTGTGGTGGGTGCCGGCGGTGGCGGCGGCGAGCGGCGTGCTGATGCGGGACGTCGTCACCTTCGCCGTCGGAACGCTGTGTTTCCTCGTGGCCGGGGCGGTCTTCACCTTCGACACAGGGAGTGTGCAGAGGCCAGCGATCAAGCGCCTTAGAAGGGGGCGCGCCGACTCAGAGAAGACAACGAGGGAGAACAGAGCCAGGAACAACAGGGCGGCTTCCTAGTATACTGATCCAAGAGACTAGCCCGGAGATGCTCGTGGGGAGAACCGAGCTTCGTAGGTAGGGCGGATCGTGGGAAGTGGCGCGCAGCGCCAACCTGGGAGGAAAGGAGCAAGACGCTTTGGGGCTCATCCGCACGATAGTCGCGCTCGTGATCCTGCTAATACTCGTACACGTTGGCCTGGTCTACGCTAACATCAAAGAGGCCACAAACGGCCTGACCAAAGCTATCTTCAGCCTCGGAAGGCTGCTCGAGGTGCCTGCCGTAGCCCTGATCAACGTGCTCCCCCTCTCCGCCGAGCAGCGCAGCGTGGCGGATACGAGCAGCTTCTACGTAGTAGCCCTCACCGCAGCAGCCGGGTACTTCATAATCTACCTGCTGCTCGGGGTCGGCAGGAGAAGCTAGGTTACGGGCAGCAGGTTCGTCCGAAGACCAACCGCTAGGCTCTCCCTAGTACGTCGTCCCCCACAACGTCATTCCCGCGCAAGCGGGAATCCACGCGCCTTGCGGCGGCACCATGGGGTTCGCGCCCCTCTTCTCCAGACGCCTGAAACCTGTAGCCTGCAGCCTGAATTCGATGAACTAAACGCACAGGAGTAACGTATACTTCTCCGAACTGTTTCCCGGGTAGCATCGGAGGAGCCGTGATCTTGTTCCAGATACTTCGCAACGCATATAGGGAAGAGTACTATCCCTGGGCGCACAGGAGATGCAATGATCGAGTTTAGAGGCGTGAGCAAGACCTATCAGGGCTCCGAGAGCCCCGTCGTCAACGACCTCTCCTTCGAGATCCCCGAAGGGGAGATTTGCGTTTTGGTGGGTCCTTCAGGATGCGGCAAGACCACAACCATGCGTATGGTCAACCGGCTCATAGAGCCAACAGAAGGTGAGATCCTCATAGGCGGCGAGGCAAATACCGCAATGAGCGGTACCCAGCTCAGGCGCAGGATCGGCTACGCCATCCAGCAGATAGGCCTCTTTCCCCACCGCACCATCGCGGAGAACATCGCCACCGTGCCGAGCCTCCTTGGATGGGAGAAGCAGCGTACGGCAGAGCGTGTGGACGAGCTGCTCGAGCTCGTCGGGCTTTCCTCTGACGACTACAGGGACCGTTACCCCGCGGAGCTATCCGGTGGCCAGCAGCAGAGGGTAGGGGTAGCGCGCGCGATGGCCGCCGACCCCCCGATCATGCTCATGGACGAGCCCTTCGGCGCCGTGGACCCGATCACGCGCGAGCGGCTCCAGGACGAGTTCCTCGGCATCCAGCAGAACATAAAGAAGACAATAGTCTTCGTCACCCACGACATAGACGAGGCCATAAAGATGGGTGACAAGATCGCCATCCTCAAACAGGGCGGCTTCCTCGCCCAGTACGACACGCCGGAGAACATCCTCTCCAACCCCGACTCGGAGTTCGTGGCCTCCTTCGTCGGGAACGACAGGATCCTCAAGCGTCTCTCCCTCCTCAGGGTGGGAGACATGGACCTGGACCCCGTCAACGGCGGGGCCGAAGGCCTGCCGCGCATAAACGAGCGGCTCACCGTCAGGGACGCGCTCTCCGAGCTCATCGGGTCGGGCAGCACAAAGGGCGTGGTGGAGAAGGACGGCGAGAAGAGGTTGTTGACCATGGAGGCCATAGAGGAGCTCTCCCGCGCAGGGGTCGCCTCGCGTGGATAGCCTCGCCCTCCTACTGCAGGACCTCTCCTCCATCGAGAACCCGAGGCTCGTGGAGTGGGACTGGATCTCCGAGAACTTCTGGGAGGACATTGTGCCCGCGATCCAGGGCCACATCTACCTCTCCTTCGTCTCTGTAGCGATCGCGCTCGCGATCTCGCTCCCCACAGGGGTCCTCGTCTCGCGCTACCGCAAGGCCTACCCGCCCGTCACCTTCGTAACGGGGCTGCTCTACTCCATACCCAGCCTGGCCCTCTTCGGGATCCTCATCTCCATCCCCGGGATAACCATAGGGCCGACGCCCGTGATCATAGCGCTCGTGGCCTACTCGCTCCTGATCCTGATCCGCAACACCGTGGCAGGGCTCGACGCCGTACCGGCAGAGACCATAGACGCAGCGCGCGGGATGGGGCTTACCTCGAGCCAGATCCTCTTCAAGGTAGAGCTCCCGCTGGCGCTGCCCGTCATCGTAGCCGGCATCCGCATAGCTACCGTGACGATCATCGGCATAGCGACTATAGGAGCGTACATCGCTGGCGGGGGACTGGGGAAGATGATCTTCGACGGCATAAACCGCGGCTTCCCAACGATGATCATCACCGGCGCGGTCCTCGCAACGGCCCTCGCCATTGTCGCTGACCTGCTGCTCCTCGCCCTGGAGCGCTACCTCAGGCCCTGGGCACGCAGGAGGAGAACGTAGGATGTCCGGTATATTGGACGTCCTGCGTCGTCCGGACTTCTTCGAGTTACTCCGCCAGCACGTGCTTCTATCGGTGGCCGCCCTGCTTATAGGTATCGCGATCGCGCTGCCTGTGGCGCTGGTGGTCAGGAATACGGCACTGGGGGCCGCGCTTGCGGTAAACGTCGGCAACATCGGGCGCGCCGTCCCTTCGCTGGCGATTCTGGCGCTCTGCCAGCCGTTCCTCGGCTTCGGCTTCGACACGGCTCTCGTCGCGCTCACTGCCCTGGCTATTCCGCCGATCCTCATCAACGCCTCGACGGGTCTGCGGGAGGTGAGCACAGACGTCATAGACGCGGCGCGCGGCATGGGTCACTCGGGCGGCCAGGTCCTCACCCGGATACAGCTCCCGATAGCGGCACCGGTGGTCTTCGCCGGCATCCGCACCTCGGCGGTGCAGGTGGTCGCGAGCGCAACTCTAGCGACCTTCATCGGGGGCGGTGGGCTCGGGGAACTGATAGTGGAGGGCACCCAGCTCAACGACACAGCCATACTGCTCGCAGGCTCTTTCTCGGTAGCGGTCCTGGCGATCATCACGGAGGTCGGGTTCGGCGCGCTCGAGAAGGTGTTCACCCCGAAGGGTTTGAAGATCGCGCAAAAGCGTGGCAGGTAAACAACAGAAGGAGAAAAATGAAGTACAGGACCAAGCTAATCCGCGCCATCCCGGCGCTCGCGTTGGCTCTGCTCGCGGCCTGTGGCAACGTCGGCGACAGCGGCGGCTCCGGCCCTAGCAGCGAAGAAGGCGGAGGCGGCCCGACGATCACCATCGGCTCCAAGAACTTCACCGAGCAGTACGTCTTGGGCGAACTCTACGCCCAGGCTCTCGAGGCGAACGGCTTCAACGTTGAGAAGAAGCTGGACCTCGGCTCCGCCGCGCTAGCCGACAAGGCCCTCCAGAACGGCCAGATCGATATGTATCCTGAGTACACAGGAACTTCGATCGTGGAGATCTTCAAACAGGAACAGACGCCAGGTACACCCGAGGCCACCTACCAGAAGGCCAAGGAGCTCTACGCCCAGCGTGAGCCGGCAGACACGATGCTCACGCCCGCGCCGTTCAACAACACCTACGGCATCTTCGTCCGCAAGCAGGTCGCCGAGGAGAACGATCTCAAGACCCTAGCAGACCTCGCGGAGGCTTCCCCGAAGCTAGCCTTCGTCCTCTTCTCCGAGTTCAAGACCAGGGAAGACGGCTATCCGAACATGCAAAAGAACTACCCGGCCTTCGACTTCGGCGACTTAGTCATCGTAAACAGCATCGGCGGCCCCATCTATCAGGGCGTGCTGCAGGGCGAAGGGGATGCTGGAGTGGGCTTCACCACCGATAGCCAGCTCGCCTCCGACGAGCTCGTGGTGATGGAGGACCCCAAGAGCATCTGGCCATTCTACTACCCTGCGCCCGTCGTCAGGAGCGATGTCCTGGAGAAGAGCCCCAAGATGGAGGGCGTCCTGAACGAGGTCTCCGCGAGCCTCGACGCCGAGACCATGCGGGAGCTGAACGCCCAGGTGGATATCGAGCAGGAGGACCCCGAGGACGTGGCCTCCGAGTACCTCGAGGAGAAAGGCATCGTAGACTAGAGAAGCCCCGGCTACCCGCCCTGCCCAACTAGCATCTCCTATCGAATGCCCCGTGCTGCGCGCACCTTCGCGCAGCACGATCCCCCACCCGCGGTTAGACTGCGGGGCGGGGGATGACCGTCGAGAGGGTCTCGAGGAGGTAAGAGATGACCGACGTCGGCAAGGTCTCGAGCATCAGGGCGCCGAGGGGTGCAGGGATCTCCTGCAAGGGCTGGCACCAGGAGGCCGCCCTCCGCATGCTCATGAACAACCTCGACCCCGAGGTCGCCGAGCGCCCCGAGGAGCTCGTCGTCTACGGCGGGACCGGCAAGGCCGCCCGCAATTGGGAGAGCTTCTGGGCCATCGTGAGCGCCCTGCAGGCTCTGGACGGCGACGAAACGCTGCTTGTGCAGTCAGGGAAGCCCGTCGCTGTCTTCCGCACCCACCCCTGGGCGCCGAGGGTCCTTATCGCAAACTCGTTGCTCGTTCCGGAATGGGCTGACTGGGAGACCTTCAGGGAGCTGGAGAGGGCAGGTCTTACCATGTTCGGCCAGATGACGGCGGGGTCCTGGATCTACATCGGCACCCAGGGCATCCTGCAGGGGACCTACGAGACCTTCGCGGCCATCGCCGAGCAACGCTTCGGCGGGACCCTCGAAGGGCGGGTATGCCTGACCGCCGGCCTCGGCGGCATGGGCGGCGCCCAGCCGCTGGCCATCACCATGAACGAGGGCGTTGCTCTCTGTGTCGAGGTAGACCCCCACCGCTCCCGGCGCCGAGTCGAAACGGGCTACCTCGACCTGGTAGCCGATGACCTCGACGCGGCCCTGGAACGCGCAGAAGAGGCAAAACGCGAGGGCGAGCCTCTCAGCATCGGAGTCCTCGGGAACGCCGCAGAGGTCTTCCCAGCCCTTCTGGAGCGCGGCTACGTCCCCGACGTCGTGACGGACCAGACCTCTGCCCACGATCCCCTTGGCGGCTACATACCGGCCGGCTATACCCTCGAAGCGGCAGCCGAGCTGCGGGAGAGCGACCCCGAGCGCTACGTCGAGGAAGCTCGCGCCTCGATGGCCAGCCACTGCGCGGCTATGGTCGGCATGCAAGAGCGCGGCGCCGAGGTCTTCGACTACGGCAACGCCCTGCGCGCCGAGGCCAGGGTCGGGGGTTTCGAGAGGGCCTTCAGCTATCCCGGTTTCGTCCCAGCCTACATAAGGCCGCTCTTCTGCGAGGGCAAGGGACCTTTCCGCTGGGCCGCCCTTTCCGGAGATCCCGACGACATCGCCGCCACCGACGATGCGATACTCGATCTCTTCCCCGAGGACGAGCGGCTGCGGCGCTGGATTCAGAACGCCCGCGAGAAGGTGAGCTTCCAGGGGCTGCCCGCACGCATCTGCTGGCTCGGGGCGGGGGAGCGTCACAGGGCGGGGCTGCGCTTCAACGAGCTCGTCGCAGAAGGCGCCATCTCCGCCCCCCTAGTCATAGGACGCGACCACCTAGACACGGGAAGCGTCGCCTCACCATACCGCGAGACGGAGGCGATGAAGGACGGCTCGGACGCGATCGCCGACTGGCCCATCCTCAACGCCCTCCTCAACACGGCGAGCGGGGCGAGCTGGGTAGCGGTGCACCATGGCGGTGGGGTGGGGATCGGTAAGTCCATCCACGCCGGCGCCCAGGTGGTCGCCGTCGGAACGGAAGAAGGCGCTGCACGCCTGGAAAGGGTACTCACCAACGACCCGTCTCTCGGCATCGTCCGCCACGCCGACGCCGGCTACGAGACGGCCCGCGAGGCAGCCCGCAGGCTCGGCCTGAACGTGCCTATGCTCGAACGTTGAGGCGCACCCTCATACCCGATCTCCTCCTCGACGCCAGCGGCGCCACCAACGGCGTTGGCGTCACCGTCGAAGACGGGCGTGTGATCGAGGTCGGCCCCGCTACCCAAGGCGAACGCATCCCCAGCCGCGCCCTGGCCCCTGGCTTCGTTAACGCCCACAGCCACGCCTTCCAGCGCAACCTGCGCGGGCGCGTGGAACGAAGAGACCCGCACCATCCAGACGACGACTTCTGGACCTGGCGGGAGCGGATGTACGCCCTGGCGGAGGAACTCGACCCTGCAACCATCCGGGAGGTGAGCCGGAAGTGCTACAGCGAGATGCTCTCCGCAGGCTACACGACCGTCGTGGAGTTCCACTACGTGCATCACAAGCCCGATGGCGCACCCTACGAAGACCCGAACGCGCTCGCCAGGGCCGTCGCCGAGGCCGCGGAAGAGGTGGGGATCCGGCTCCTGCTCCTCCCCACAGCATACGCAAGGGGCGGTATCCCCCGTTTCCGGGACGCGGAGGCCGAGAGGTTCCTCTACCGGGTTGACGCCCTCAGGGGTTGGGCCAGGGAGCGTCCGCTCCTCGAAGTCGGGGCCGCGGCGCACAGCGTGCGGGCCGTGCCGCGAGGGTGGCTCGAGGAGATCGGGAATTATGCCCACAGGAACACGCTCACCCTCCACGTCCACGCCGGCGAGCAACCGCGCGAGGTCGAAGAGTGCCTGGGAGAGCACGGGATGCGGCCCGTGGAGCTGCTCGCCGAGACCGGCTTTCTCGGCCCAAGGACCGTGGTCATCCACGCCACGCACGCCGACGAAGTAGAGCTGGCGCTGCTCGCCGACCAGGGCTCGCTCGTGTGCGCCTGCCCCACCACGGAAGGCAACCTGGGCGACGGCTTTCTGCCGGCAGAAGAGATCCTCGACCTTGGGATAGATCTCTGCGTCGGCTCCGACTCGCACGTGAGGATAGACCCGCTCGAGGAACTCAGGGAGATGGAGACGAACGCCCGCAGGCTAGCGGGGAAGAGGAACGTCCTCGTGGCGCCGGGAGAAGACTCGCCTGCGCCCTGGCTGCTGCGTGCTGGGTGGCGTAGGGCGGGGATAGAGCCCGGCGGAGCGGCCGACTTCGTCGAGATAGACCTCCAGCACCCTGCGGTCGCCGACGTGCAGGAAGAGGACCTGCCTTCGGCCCTGGTCTTCGGGGCGGACAGAGGGGTCGTCGCGGCTTCGTGGGTCGAGGGGCGCCGCGTCTATGCCCGAGAGGAGGAACATGGCTGAGATCTCGCTCCTGATCCACGACCTCGAAGCCGCGGTCTCCCCGAAGGGAACGGGAGCCTTGCGGGGCAGGGACCTGGGCGAGCTCGAGCTCCACGCGCCGGCATCGGTCGCGATCTCGGGCGACCGCATCGCCGCCGTAGGGCCGCCGCAGGAGGTGCTGCACGACATCCCACCAAGAGCAGACTACGAGACCGTAGACGGGAGGGGCAAGGTAGCCCTTCCCGGGCTCGTGGACTGCCACACCCACGCGGCCTTTCTGGGGGACAGGGCAACCGAGTTCGAGCTGCGCTCGAGCGGGGCGAGCTACGAGGAGCTGCACGCGGCGGGCGGCGGCATCCTCTCGACGGTCTCGGCCACCCGCGCGGGGAGCGAGGAGGACCTGAGGTCAGCGGTCGAGAGGCACCTTGGATGGATGCTCGAACACGGCACCCTTACGGCCGAGGTGAAGTCCGGCTACGGCCTCGACCGCGAGACGGAGCTGAAGATGCTGCGCGCGATACGAAGCGCTGCCGAGGACCATCCCGTGGACGTACACCCCACGTTTCTCGGGGCGCACACAGTACCGAAGGAGTACTCTGGTGCCGCCGAGTACGTCGCGTTCGTCGTCGCCGAGGTCCTTCCCGAGGCCGCACGCTACGCTCGCGCCGCCGACATCTTTCTGGAGCGCGGCTCCTTCGAGGTCCCCGAGGCGAGGAGGTACCTTGTAGCCTGCGCCGATCAAGGGCTCGCCCTGAGGCTGCACGCAGACCAGTTCTCCGAGCGCGGCGCGATACCGCTCGCCATAGAGCTCGGCGCCCGCAGCGCCGACCACCTCGAAGCCACGGGCGAGGAAGGTGCCTGGCTGCTAGCGCACAGCGACGTGGCAGCAGTCCTTCTGCCCGCATGCGGCCTGTTCCTCGACCTCCCGCTCCCCCCGACCCGGCGGCTCGTCGAAGAGGGCGCAATAGTCGTCCTCGCCACGGACCTCAACCCGGGGAGCTCCTTCTGCGAGTCGTTGCCCCTTGTAATGAACCTCGGGTGCACCCGCCTAGGGCTCTCCCCCCCCGAGGCTCTGGCCGCTTGTACCGCCAACGCGGCCCACGTGCTCGGCCTGAACGACGTCGGGAGGCTCGCGCCGGGCTACAGGGCGGACGTGCTCGTCCTAGACGCCCCGGACTGGCGCTACCTCGCCTACCACCTCGGCGGGGACCGCTTCGCGGCGAGGATAAAGTCAGGCCGCGTGCTGGCGTAGACCCTTTCCAGGGGCGGCCCCGCTCTGTACACCGCCGAGAAGGAGTCAGATCGGTATGCGTGTGGTGCCGGCGAGCGCGGCGGGTATGACCTCCCCGCCGGCAACCCCGCAACGGGCCGTCTCGCCTCCATCGCGGGCTCGGGGAACGCAGGGTACATGCTGCCGGAGCGGGTCTGGGACGAGAACCCGCCCTCGGGCCAGCGAGGGTTCCCGCGTGGAGTGGGCACCTTCTCGGCTACCCCGCTGGCCTGGATCCACGCCCGGTACGTGCGTCTGGCCTGGTCGATCCAGGAGAGGCGCCCCGTCGAGCAGCCCTCGATCGTCGCCTGCCGCTACACGGGGCGCTGCGCGCCCTAGAAACGGCGGACGGGATCAAGAACTAGCGCCGGGCTCTGGAGCGCAGGTAGAGTAGCGAGAGCCCGGCCAGGACCGCTCCAGCGCTCACTACCACGAGCGCGAGCGTCTTGAGGCGCCGGATTCTCTTGCGGAACGTCTCCGCGTCGTTGAGGTGCGGGAAGGGTTTGCCGTGGGGCACAGGGACCCCGAGCAAATCGCACAGCGGCTCCCAGCCCTCCTTCACCTGGTAGACCAGGAGCCTCTCTGCCGGGACACGCCTCTTCACACCCTCGTTCCACCGCTCGAACACCTCGATCGCGTACCCGCGGTCGTCGAACCTCCCGTGGAACACGTCATCCCAGGCTAGCCCGCTGGCCATCCTGGCGACGCGCCTCATCCGCCTTATCCTCGGCACAAAGGGCGCCGCCAGGGCGATGATCGGTGAAGACGGGACGCTCTGGATGCGGTAGATGGTACTCCGAGCGCTCTCGTACCACCTATCGGGGTCGCGCACCGTAAGGATAACCTTCGCCTCGGGGAACAGGTCCATAAGCTCCTCGTAGAAGGCGGCGGTTGGCCAGTCGACGGCGGCCCTGTAGTCCTTGAAGAACCCCTCCCACTTTGCGCGCCCCTCCCGCGCGGCCTCCCAATGCTCGACGTGCTCAGGGTTCTCGGATACCTCTATCATGTGGTAGCAGGGACCGAAGCCCAACTCTTCGAGGGCTACTTTCAGAGACATAGTGCCCGTTCTACCGAAGCCGGCACCGATTACCTCGAGGCTCAAGCTCCCTCCTCTCCACTCGCGTTTCGCTAAGCCGCAAAACATTCTACTCCAGCCTCTTCTGCGACCGCGGGCTGCTATACACTAGGACAATGCCAGCGAAGGTACGCATAAAGCCTGAGCTCATAACCGAGCACAGGCTGCGCATCGAGATGTCCGGCCTCGAGGACGAGGACATCGAGAACACGATCCGGATGAAGGGCTGGGCCTGGGTCCGCTCACGCGGGGCCTGGGTCTACGCCGGCGAGCCTGACTTTGTATACCGTCAGATCCGGGAGGTCATTATAGGGCTGCCGGATATCTTCTTCGACGAGGCTGGTCTCGAAGGGTCGATCCGCAGTGTGGAGGCGAAGGCAAGGAGCGCCGAAGAGCGCTCCGAAGGTCAAGAGTTGCTGCGCATGGCTCTCGAGAAGACAGGCCAGCTGCCAGAAGCCGAGAAGTTACTCGACGAGCCAGAGAAATCATGAACCCGCCCGAGGAAACCCCGCAGGCGCGCGCGACAA
>Ga0126314_10001293_pt1 | contig 11968 bp, 13 predicted proteins | sample Plot105B_FD_92535 | JGI IMG/M metagenome (GOLD analysis project Ga0126314, IMG submission 92535) | Serpentine soil microbial communities from UC McLaughlin Reserve, CA, USA - Plot105B | ecosystem: Environmental > Terrestrial > Soil > Grasslands | place: USA: UC McLaughlin Reserve, Lake County...
AGTGCGGTCCGTCTTTCTCTCCCTTCGCCGGCATTACCCGGATCAGGTGCTGGCGGTCGGCGGCGCACAGCCGCCCTCTCAGCCCGGTCCGTCCCGGGCTCCCGTCGGATCTGATGTTAGTGCGGCTGACTAGTAGCGCTCGCGGACGACTTCGCGATCGGCGGGCGGCGCTGCAGTGCGGTCGACTGCCGTGCGATCGGCGGCTCTCGCTCTCGTCCTATCGGACCAGATCGTCATGTAGAGCAGCGAGATCAACAGGCCGATAACCCCCACTACGAGCAGGATCGTGCCGACCGTGGCGAGGTCGATGCCTGAAACCGTCGCCGTCACCGCAAAGCGCAGAATGGCGCCAACTGCAATCAGGAAGATGGATGTCCCTATCCCCACGGGTTTCTCCTTCGATAATCGGTTACAAGATTGAGGTACCACCCTTGACCGGGTGCCAAACACCGCAACCCGGCTCCAGTTGAACGGTTAGACACCTGGAAGTGGCAGGGGATATGCGCCGCTTCGTATAACGCGACTCTCTGGAGCCCTATGAATCGACGTGTGCTTGCAGTTCTGATCCTGTGCGTCGCGGCCCTCGCCGCGCTGCCGACCTACGCGTCCGCCCGCAGCGATCAGGTCTCCATCATCCAGGACGACGCGAAGTTGATCTTCTCCGGTGACGCCGTGCGCAACTCCACGCTCGACCAGATGCGCAGCCTCGGTGCCGACGTGGTCAAGGTCTCGATCGCGTGGCGCAACATCGCGAGCGGCGGCAAGCCGGCGCACCCGGACGATCCGAGCGCCTACCCGGCGGCGAAATGGGCGCCGTACGACGCAGCGATCCAAGGAGCTGCCGCGCGCGGCCTCGGCGTGTTCGTCAACATCGTCGGTCCGGCGCCAAACTGGGCGGTCGCCAAGCGGTCGACGCCAGCCGGCGCCTATCGCCCGAATGCGGCCGCCTTCGGCCAGTTCGCGAGGGCGGTCGGCACTCGCTACAGCGGTGTGAAGCTGTGGTCGATTTGGAACGAGCCCAACCTGCCCGTGTTCCTGCTGCCGCAGCGGTCGTCGACTAGGTCGCACTATCCGGTGTCGCCGACGCTCTACCGCAACCTCTACCGAGCTGCCTACAAGGGCCTCGCCGCAAGCGGTCACGGCAAGGACACGATCCTGCTTGGTGAGCTGCTGCCGGTCGGCAAGTCGTCGCACACGACGCGCTCGAGCATCCGCCCGCTCGAGTTCCTGCGCGAGCTCGCGTGCGTCGACCGTCACTACCACGCCTACCGCGGCGCGAATGCGAAAGTGCGTGGCTGCACCGGCTTCAAGGCGCTGCCGACATCCGGCATCGCCTACCACCCGTACGCGTTGGCGGGCGGTCCCACGAAGCGTCCGCCGAGCAGTGACGACGCCACGATCGGAACGCTCTCGCGCGTGACCCGGGTGGTCGACAAGTTGCGTGCGCGTCACCGCTTCGCCGGCCCCGCTCATCTGCCGCTGTGGCTGACGGAGTTCGGGGTGCAGACAGACCCGCCCGACTACCTGTTCGGCTCGCCGATCAAGCGCGTCCCGACCTACCTCGGCATGTCGGAGCGGATCGCGATGCGCAACCGCCGCGTCTACTCGTATTCGCAGTACCCGCTGGTTGACGACCGCACGACGAGCGGCTTCCAATCCGGCCTTCGCTTCTATAGCGGCAAGGCAAAGCCCGGCATCTACCAGGAGTACAGGCTGCCGATCTACGTCCGTCGCTCCGGACGCTCGGCGGTCGACTTCTGGGGTGGAGTCCGTTCCGCTGACAACGGCGGGACGGTGCTGCTCTACAGCCGCATCGGGTCAAAGGGCGCGTTCAAGAAGCTGAAGACGGTCAAGCTCGGCAAGCGGGGCTACTTCGAGGTGCGCACGCGGGCGTCGAACGCGTCGAAGCGGCAGTTCAAGTTCACCTTCGGCAGACAGGCCAGCATCACTGTCACGGCGCACTAGTCGTGACATTGCTAGCCATACACATTTGTATGGCTAGCGATACAATCTAGTCGAGGTCGGAAGCCCTCAGCGCGAGCGGGCTGTGTCGTCTGAGCCAGCCCTCGAAGATCGGATCGACGAGCTCCCAGTCCCTATCGCGCCGGCGCTGGGCGAGCGCCCGCCGCTCGAGGCGTTCGAGCGCGGGGACGACGAGGCTGGCGTTCGTGAAGCCGTAGAGCGCGACGTTCTGGCGGCTGGTCGGCTTGGCGCCGCCGCGGTCGGCCAGCAGGAACAGGGCGCGCGCCTCGTTCGCCTGGGCATCGTCGCCGGAGGTCAGCGTCTGCACGATGCTCTCGAACTCGAGTGCGTCGGTGCCGATCACCATCTCCTCATAGGCCGCGTCCACCAGCTCGATGCCAACCGGCAGCGCCGCCGCCCGCGCAGCGTTCCAGACCGCCCACGCCAGCTGCTGCGTGCGCTTCGGGTGACGCCGAGTCAGGTTCAGCAGGTGGTCGATGGCCTCCTCGGTCGCCAGCTTTCCGGTGGCCTCGAAGTTGAACTCGAGGAACTCGAAGAAGTCCGCATGCGAGATTTCGGGCAGCTGCTTCTGCGCGACCTCGCCGAAGATCGGCTCGCTGCTCGATTCGAGCATCATCTGCAGCGCGGCCCGGATGCTGCCGGTGAGCAGCAACGAGACGTTGCCGGCCTCCGGCCCCATCAGCGACGAGCGGATGATCGACAGCGGGTTGTCCGGGCAGCGACGCAGGATCTGGAACTCGTCGAAGATGACGACGAGGTGATCGGCCAAGCGGGGCAGACTTGCGAGTTGGGCGTGCAGCGCCTCGGTCCCCTGTTCCCGCTTTTCGCGGGTGCTCCTCAGCGATCCCTTGATCACCTTGATGTCGAAGCCGATCTCCTTCTCGAGCCGCGACAGCTGGCGTCGCGCCTCGCGGCGCACGGCGGCGTCCGGATGGCTTTGGAGCGCGTCGTGGACGCAGGCGGTGAACGCGGGGATGCTGAAGGCCCGCTGCAGGTTCACGCGGAGGACGGTGTAGGGAGGCGCGTCGGCACCATGATCCTGGGCAAGCTCCTGGGCCAGCTGGGTGGTGAAGGTGGTCTTGCCGGTGTCGCGCGGGCCGAAGATGGCTACGTTCGTCTGCGCCTTGAGAATCAGCGCCACCTCGCGAGCGAAGCCGTCCATGCCGACGATCTTGCTGACGTCGTCGAGCGGCCGCCCCCACACGAACGGGTTGACTGCCATTGGTATATCCTACCTAGTGGCCATACAGAGCTGTATGGTTAGCGATACAAATTGTCATGATGAGTTTGCCTGAGGACGCACGTCTCTACTTCGTAGTCGAAGCAGACGCATCGGACCGACTTCTCGACGCGGCGCTGGGTGGCGGCTGTGACCTGGTGCAGCTGCGTGACAAGGAGGCCGACGATGAGACGCTGCTTGCGGCGGCCGACCGTTTCCGTGACGCGTGCGATCACCATGGCGCACTGTTCGTGCTGAACGACCGCCCGGAGCTGGCGCTGCAGTCCGGTGCGGACGGCGTGCACGTCGGCCAGGACGACCTTCCGGTGGAGGCCGTGCGACGACTGGTCGGGCCGGACATGCTCATCGGGCTGTCGACGCATTCAGCCGGTCAGTTCGACGAGGGGCTCGAGTCGGCGGCCGACTACCTGAGCGCGGGCCCGATCTGGGAAACGCCGACCAAGGCGGGGCGCCCGGCGACCGGGCTCGAGCTGATTCGGCACGCCGCCGCTGTCGCGACCAAGCCGTTCTTCGCGATCGGCGGCGTCGACGAGTCGAACATCAGCGAAGTCGTCGCGGCGGGCGCCCGCCGCGCCGTCGTGGTGCGCGCGATCCGGGATGCAGCGGATCCGCGGTCAGTGGCGGCGGCGCTGCGGGCGGCGCTGGAGGACGCCCATGTCGCGTAGGGCGCGCAAGCGCGCACGTTCCGCGGCGGCCGGCGAGGTGCGGGCCGCCGTGGCGCCACCGCGTAACAAACGGGATCAGAGCACTTTTGTAACAAGCCCGAAGCCACCGTCCCGCTCCGAGCTCAAGAACGTTGAGGCGCGGGCCAAGCTCGTCCCGCTTCGAGCCGGTGAGCGACCCACCGCCGTGACCGTTGCCGCGATCGTCGCCGCCGTCCTGCTCGTCGTGAACATCGCGATGGCGATCGGCGGCTACGAGATCCAGGGCAAGCGACCGGCGCTGGCGGGCGTGATCGTGTTCACGATCCTGCTGGGCGCGATGTCGTGGGGCCTCTGGAGGACGCGCTACTGGGCGGTGCTGGGCATGGAGGCGTTGCTTGGCATCACGATGATGCTGTTCGGGCTCGCGCTCCCATTCGCGGGCAACTTGCGTGCAGTTGTCGTGTCGCTCGCCGTGCTGGTGCCGGCCGCCACGCTGTTCTGGTTCCTCATCAGGGCGATGGCGAGGATCCAGATGCCAGAGCGGCGCTAGCAACCGCCTCCGGCCGACATCGGTTCGAAGCCGGGCGCTACGTTTCTTTCCATGCCCGAAAGCCGCTACGACTGCATCGTCATCGGATCCGGGCCTGGCGGCTACGTGGCAGCGATCCGCGCGGCGCAGCTGGGCATGAAGACCGCAGTGGTCGAGAAGGACGCCATCGGCGGACGCTGCCTGAACTACGCGTGCATCCCAGCGAAGGCGGTTCTGCGCGCGGCCGACGTCCTCTCCGAGGTCCGCCACGCAGGTGACTTCGGCATCAGGGTCGCTGAGCCCGAAGTTGACTTCTCGGGCGTCGCCGCGCATCGCGACAAGGTGATCAAGACGCTGACCGGCGGTGTCGGGATGCTGCTCAAGAAGAACAAGGTCGACGTGATCGAGGGTGAGGCCGGCCTCACCGCCGACGGCAAGGTGCGCGTGGGTGATGACGCAATCGAGGCGGGCATGATCATCCTGGCCACCGGCTCGGTTGCGAACACGATCCTGGGCCTCGAGTGGGGCGACAGGGTGCTTGACACTGCTGCTGCTTGGCTGCTCGACAAGCGGCCTGACAAGCTCGCCGTGATCGGCGCCGGTGCGTCGGGCACTGAGATCGCCTCCGCCTATGGGCGGCTCGGTACCGAGACGGTGCTGCTCGAAGCGCTGCCGCAGATCCTGCCGCTCGAGGACGGCGACATCGCCCGCACCGCTGCGCGCGAGATCGCCAAGCAGAACGTGAAGATCGTGACCGGCGCCAAGATCGAGAAGGCGGAGGTCTCCGACCCCGGCGTCACGCTCGACTGGGGTGACGGGGAGCAGCAGTTCGACTACGTCGTCATCGCCGCCGGGCGCTCGCCCGACGTCGAGGCGCTCGGGCTGGCGGATGCCGGCATCGAGACCGACGAACGCGGCCAGATCAAGGTCGACGGCCACCAGATGACCAGCCGCGACGGCGTCTACGCGATCGGCGACATCGTCCCCGGGCCCTGGCTCGCGCACAAGGCATCCGAGGAGGGCGTCATTGCGGTCGAGGCGGCGGCCGGGCTCGACCCGCACCCGCTCGATCACGATGCGATCCCCGCGGCGACCTTCTGCTACCCGCAGGTGGCGAGCTTCGGTCTGACCGAAGAGAAGGCCAAGGAGGAGGGCTACGACGTGGCCGTCGGCAAGGTCCCGATGGGCGCGGTCGGCGCGCCGACCGTCTACGGCGACCGCGGCGGGATGATCAAGATCATCGGCGACAAGAAGTACGGCGAGATCCTGGGTGCCCACGTGGTGTCGGCGAAGGCGGCCGACCTGATCGAGGAGCTGGTCGTGGCCAAGGAGCTCGAGGGTGGCTATCCGGAGCTCGCCCGCACGATCCACCCACACCCGGCGTTCGCCGAGGTGGTGCTGGAGGCCGCGCGCGCGACTGATGGTTGGCTGATCCACGGCTAGGCAGGCCTCCGGTGCCGAGCCGCCCGGTCTTCTACTACGACTTCAACTCGCCGTACGCGTGGCTCGCGGCGGAGCGGGTGAACAACGTCCTGCCCGCGCCGCCGCTCTGGCAGCCGGTCTCGTTCGGACACATCCTGCGGGCAACGGGGCGCGAGCCGTGGAGCTTCCACGAGCCGACCAGAAGCGAGGGGATCGCTGAGATCGAGCGTCGTGCAGCCGAGCGTCGGCTGCCAGCCCCGCGCTGGGTCGAGGGCTGGCCGCTCGCGACCTACTCGCTGCTGCCGCTACGTGCGGCGGTCTTCGCGCAGCAAGCCGGACGTGCGGTCAGCTTCTCACTGGCGGCGTTCCGCCAGTTCTTCGCCGCCGGCCGAACGCTCGCCGAGCTCGACAACGTGCTGATCGCCGCGGCCGCATCCGAGTTGCACCCGCGCGCGGTCACCCAGGGGGTCGAGTCGAGGACGGTCAAGGACGCGCTGCGCCGAGCGACCGACGAGGCGTTGGAGCTGGGGATCGTCGGGGTTCCGACGGTCGTGGTCGGCACCGAGTTGTTCTGGGGCGACGACAAGCTCGAGGACGCCGCCACCGCTCTCGGATAATCCCACTGTGCATAGCTGGCCGATGCCGAGCGAGGTCGTGATGCCGCGCCTGTCGGACACGATGGAGGAGGGGACGATCCTCAAATGGCTCGTTGACGAGGGCGCCGAGCTGAGGAAGGGCGAGCCGCTGGTCGAGATCGAGACCGACAAGGCGAACATGACGTACGACGCAGAGAGCGATGGAACGCTGGTCGAGATCCTCGCCAAGGAAGGCGAGACGTTCCCAGTCGGCGCGCCGATCGCGCGGCTTGGCGGCGTGAGTGCGGCTAGCGATGCCGTTGCGCAGCCGGTCGCCGCTGATGGTGGTGAGGCGAAGCGCAGCGGGCGCGGTGGTGCCAGAGGCGAGGTGGAAGTTCGGGACCTCACTCGCCTGCAGCAGAACCTCTCACGACGGATGGCCGAGTCGAAGGCCACCGCCCCTGACTACTCGCTGGTCGTCGATGTCGACATGACGCTGGCGGTCCAGCTGCGTGAGCGAGTCCGAGACTCGTCCGAGCGCGCGCCGTCGTTCAACGACATGGTGGTGAAGGCCGCCGCCAACTCTCTGCGCGAGCACCCGCGGGTCAACGGCGCCTACCGCGACGGCAAGTTCGAGCACTACTCGCGCGTGAACGTCGGGATCGCCGTCGCGGCACGCGAGGCGCTGCTCGTGCCGACCATCTTCGACGCAGACACCAAGTCGCTGGGGCAGATCGCGGGCGAGGCGTATGAGCTCGCGGAGAAGGTGCGCGAGGGGAAGATCACGCCGCCCGAGCTGGCGGGCGGGACGTTCACGATCTCCAACCTCGGCATGTACGGCATCGACGAATTCACCGCGATCATCACGCCGCCGCAGGCCGCGATCCTGACCGTCGGCGCCCTGAAGAAGCGGCCCGCGGTTGACGAGAACGGCCGCGTTGTCGCCCGCGAACAACTGCGCCTTACGCTGGTCAGCGACCAGCGCATCCTGTACGGCACCGATGCCGCCAGCTTCCTTGCGCGCGTGCGCGAGCTGCTCGAGGATCCGCTGAACCTGGCTCTCTGACAGCGGTGCCTGGCACCGCCGTAACGAAGTGCTCTGATCCCGTTTGTTACGGGATACGCTGCGGCCGATGCGGCTTCGGCGGCGAGCGGACAGCGACTTCGACGCCGCCGAGGCTGCGCGGGTCGTGATGTACGACGACGTCACGGGCCTGGCCAGCCGCTTCCTGTTCTTCGACCGCTTGGGGCTTGCCCTCGCGCGGACGGAGCGGCGCAACTCCTGGGCGGCGGTCCTGCTGCTGGACCTCGACGGCTTCCATCGCGTCGAAGAGCGTGCCAGCCGTGCCGCCGCCGACGAGGCGCTCCGTGAGGTCGCGGACCGGCTGATGACCGTGATCCGTCCCGGCGACAGCGCCGCGCGTGTCGGCGACGGCCAATTCGCCGTCCTGTGCGAGGAGATTGACGGCGAGCCGGATGCCGTCTCGATCGCTGAGCGCCTCGCAGCCGCGCTGGCGTTCCCATTCGAGCTCGAGGAGGCCCAGGTGCACCTGTCCGCCAGCGTCGGAATCGCGCTCGCGGGCGGCCGCGACGCTGATGCCGAGGCGCTGATCCGCGGCGCGGCGGCGGCGATGCGCAGCGCCCGCGAGCATGGCGGTGCGCGGTTTGAGGTCTACCGGGCGCCCTCACCGAACCCTTAGCCCGCGCTCAAGCGGGCCTCAGGGAGGGGCGGTTGAGTCGCTCGCATGAAGCGACTCATGATCATCGGGCCGATCGCCGCGCTGACGTTCAGCGGATGCGGCTCGAGCGCGGATGCGAAGTCGAAGACGCTCGTGCTCAACCTGCGCAAGGGTCACTACGCCGTCATCTCCAACAACCCAGGCCACTACATGGCCGGGATGCACAGGGACTTGCCAGCCAGCTAGGCACCGAAGCTAAACGGCGCCGCCCGCTGCCTTCGGCGCGCCTGGATCCGCATCCTCGGCGTCGAAGGCCTCGCGGACGATGAAGTCCTCGATCCGCGACGGGTTGTGGCGCTCCCGCTCGGCCACCTGGAGGAGCGACGACATCTTCGCGACCTCCTCGACCTGCTCCTTCAGGAACCAGATCAGGAACTGCTCGCTTAGGTAGTCCTTCTCGTCACGCGCGGTCTGCGACAGCCCCTCGATCTGGTCGCTGACGCGCCGCTCCTGCTCCAGCGACAGCGCAATCGGCTCGACCACGTCGGCGAACTGCGTGCGCGGGGCTTGGACGCCGGGAATGGTGACGCTGGCGTCGCGGTCAAGCAGGTACTGGACCAGCATCATCGCGTGATTGCGCTCCTCGAGCCCCTGCTTGTAGAACAGCGTCGCCAGCCGCGGCAGCGTCAGGCTGTCGTAGTGGACCGCGATCGCGATGTACTGCTGCTCGGCCGCGAACTCATACGAGATCTGCTCGTTGATCTGCTGGATCAGCGCGTCGGTGGGCATGCAGGCGACCCTACTTAACGACGGTGCCTCGGAACGTCTTTAGGTTTGCCAGCGGAAGCCGGTGGGTGCGATCTGCGGCTCGAGTGGCGACGGCGGCAGGCCGTCGGCGGGCTGCGCTGAGTGGTATGGCACCGGTGCAATGTCGTTCGGCGTGTCCGGGTGGAATAGCGACGCCAGGTACTGGATATGCCCGCGCCCCACGCCGAGCTCGTATTGGCCGCCGCCGTACGCGCGGATGCCGCGCTGCTCGCAGTAGTCGTAGGCCGCGAACAGCTCGCGCAAACCTCCGAAGCGCGACGGCTTGATGTTCACCATCTTCGGCGCGAACGGCAGGGACTCGATGTCGTCGATCGAGTGGATCGGCGCATCCCAGGTGATCCGGTCCCGGTATGGCTCGAGCACCGGGTCGGTCTCGGGCGTGAGTGCCGGGTCCTCGAGCCACGCGTCCGGGAACGTCTGCGCAAGCAGGGCGTAGCGTTCGGCGTCAGGCGGGTTGTCGACGACCGTGCCGTGGTACTGCCCTTTGAGGTCGAGCGAGTCGACTACGCCCATCTCCGCGAGCTCGGCGATCAGCTCCTCGGTCCACGCCGGCGTCGGATCGAGCTTGAAGCGCAGCGTCGGCACCTTCGCGAGGAACGCACGGAGCTTCGCTGTCGTCGGCGGGTCGTCCGGCAGTCGCGACGACATCACGAAGCTCACCGGCCGCGGCTCGCGCCCGAGCACATCGGCGAGCGAGCGGCCCGCCTGCTGCAACGCGAGGTCAAGGGCGGCGGACTCATAGGTCCAGCGTCGGTAGAAGCGCGACGCCTCACGCACCGGCTCGGCTGGCCAGAGGTTCAGCGTGTCGAGGCGCTCACGGAAGCTCCGCATTGTCCACGACCCGGCCAGCGGCAGGGTCGGCCCCGCGTCCCGCAACGCGATCTGGTCGAGGGCGTCGTAGGTCACCTCCTCGCCGACGCCGTCCTTGCCCCCTCCGCGCAGCCGGATCGTCGTCGTCAGGCGCGTGAAGTCCGGGTTCGGCTGGAACTCCTGGCCCTCGAGCGCGTAGTCCTCGATTGTCAGGGGCAGGTCGGCGATCAGCTCGTAGGTCTCGCTCAAGATTGGTTTACCGTAGTACCAATGAAGGTCGGGGTTCCAACAGAGATCAAGGTCGACGAGTACCGCGTGGCCTTGACGCCCGCCGGCGTGCGCGAGTTGACGCAGCGTGGGCACGACGTGTACATCCAGGCGGGCGCCGGAGAAGGCAGCGCGATCGAGGACGTCGAATACGTTGCCCAGGGCGCCGAGATCGTTCCCGACGCGCAGTCGGTCTTCGACGCCGCCGAGCTGATACTCGGCGTGAAGGAGCCGCAGCCGGAGGAGGTCGAGAGGCTTCGCCCGGAGCACACGCTCTTCACCTACCTGCACCTTGCTCCCGCGCCCGAGCTGACGCGGTCGCTGTGTGAGAGCGGCGCGACCTGCATCGCCTACGAGACCGTCGAGAACGCGCGGGGGCGGCTGCCGCTGCTCGCGCCGATGAGTGAGGTCGCCGGCAAGATCGCCACTCAGGCAGGCGCCTTCTTCCTGGAGAAGCCGCTCGGCGGCCGCGGCATCCTGCTCGGCGGCGTACCCGGTGTGGCGGCTGCAACGGTGCTCGTGATCGGTGGTGGCGCGGTCGGCCTGAACGCAGCCTTCATCGCGATTGGCATGGAGGCCGATGTGTTCGTCTTCGACCGGTCGATCGACCGTCTGCGCGAGATCGACCTCGCGCTTGCCGGCCGTGCGTCGACCGTGTTCTCGTCGACGCTCTCGATCGAGCAGATGCTGCCGCGAGCCGATCTCGTGATCGGCGCGGTTCTGGTGCACGGCGCGCGCGCGCCGCACGTGATCACGCGTGATCAGCTGAAGCTGATGAAGAAGCACGCCGTGCTGGTCGACGTCTCGATCGACCAAGGCGGCTGCTTCGAGACGTCGCGGCCGACGACGCACTCGGACCCGGTCTACGAGGTCGACGGCGTCATCCACTACTGCGTCACGAACATGCCGGGGGCGGTGCCGATCACGTCGACCTACGCCCTCACGAACGCAACCCTGCCGTACGTGCTGGCGCTGGCCGACCAGGGGCCGCGCGACGCGGTCGCGCACGATCCCGGCCTGCGGCTGGGCGTGAACGTGACCGGCGGCGCGGTGACGCATCCGGCCGTCGCCGAGGGCGTAAGGATGCCGTTCACGCCGCTCGAGCAGGCATGGCCAGCCACGGCTTCCTGAGCGACTGAGCGCAGCGCCCCGGATCCTCATCCTCTCGGCTTCTATCGGCGAGGGACACGACCTGCCCGCGCGGGTGATCCGTGACGGCGTGCTGGCGGCGCGTCCGGATGCTGTCGTCGAGATACGCGACGCCGTGGCGGAGGCCGGCGGCGTGGTGCAGAAGCTAGTTGGGCAGGCAGCGCCGCTGCAGAAGCGCTGGCTCAACTGGTTCTTCGACGTCGAGTATTGGCTTCTGTTCCGCGTCGCGCCGATCCTCGCCTTCATCCAATGGCTTGGCACTCGCATCGCGCGTCGCACCGCGCTGCGGCTGATCGCGGAGTCGCAGCCGGACGTGGTGGTCTCGAGCTATCCCGGTACGACGGAGGTGCTCGGCCGGCTGCGGCAGCGTGGTGAGGTGCGGGTCCCAGTTGTCTCGGCGATCACCGACCTGGCGGCGATGCGGATGTGGGCGCACCCGGCTGTCGACCTGCATCTGATCACCCACGCCGAGTCGGCCGAGGAGGTGCGGGCGATCGCGCCGCATTCGCGGACCGTGTGGGCGCGCGGGATGACATCGCCCGCTTTCGACCTGCCGCTCGACGAAACCGCGGCACGGGACGCACTCGACCTGCCGGCCGAGGGCGGCATCGTGATCGTGTCGGGCGGCGGCTGGGGTGTGGGCGACATTGCCGGCGCGATCGCGACGGCGCTCGCGATCGACGACGTAGCCGTCGTGGTCGTCCTCTGCGGACGAAGCGCATCGCTGAAGGCCCGCCTCGACGCGCGCTTCGGCGGCGAGGAGCGCGTGCAGCTGTGGGGCTTCACCGACCGCATGAGCGAGCTGATGGGCGCCGCCGACGCTCTGGTGCATTCGACTGCCG
>Ga0126314_10001294_pt1 | contig 11967 bp, 6 predicted proteins | sample Plot105B_FD_92535 | JGI IMG/M metagenome (GOLD analysis project Ga0126314, IMG submission 92535) | Serpentine soil microbial communities from UC McLaughlin Reserve, CA, USA - Plot105B | ecosystem: Environmental > Terrestrial > Soil > Grasslands | place: USA: UC McLaughlin Reserve, Lake County...
AGGCGTTTTCGGCATTTACCCCGGAAACGTTCCGGTGCCGCTTCAAGATACCGTAATCAAATCGTCTACGAACCCGACGTTACTTCTCCACGGACAAGTGACGCAGCCCATTACGCAACTGCGCCGCATCGGTTTTCAGATCAAACAGCAGGAACTCGCTGTAGAAATCTCCGAAACGCAATTGCACGCTACCGAACAATCGTTAGTTAACGAGGTGAAACATGCGTATTACGCGATGCTGCAAACCGCGGGCGCCGTGCGAGCCGCTGAAGAGTCAGTAAAGCTCTATCACGAACTGGATCGTGTGACGGGCGAGTATGTAGTCCAGCAGGTCGCACTGAAGACCGATCTGATGGACGTGCAAACAAAAGTCGCCAAAGCCGAGTATGAAGTATTGGCTCTTAACAACTCCCTGAGCTCACAAAAGGAACAACTGAACCACCTTCTAGGACGCGACGTGGGGATCGAATTCAGTGTCACGGACGGCCTCGAAACCGCCCAGGCTACGATGCGTGAAACCGATTTGATGGAGGCGCGTAAACGCGCCCTGGAACAACGTCCCGAGATTCGCCAAGCGCGGTTGCGGCTACAACAAGCAAACCTCGATAAGCGCGTCAAGAAATCAGAACTTATCCCTGACGTTAGTCTGACCTTCAATACGGTGAGGACGGTGAACTATTCGAACTTCGTGCCGCGCAACGTCACCGGAGTCGGCATCCAGGTTGACTGGGAGGTGTTTGACTGGGGACGCAAAAAGCATGAAGTCGCAGAGAAGAACCGCAGTATTGCGCAAGCTGATAACGCGGCTCTCGAAACGGAGAGCAGGGTGTTGTTGGAAGTAAACAGCAGGTTTCGCACGTTGCAGGAAAGCTGCCAGCTAATTCGCATCGCGCAGCTTGCACAAACAACCGCGCGAGCAAACGTACAGATGGCCGCTTACAAGTATCGACTCGAGGCCGTGCTGCTGAAGGATGTGTTGACTGCGCAAACGTCGCTGGCTAATGCGAACTACGAGTATCAAAAGACACTGCTCTCTTTCTGGACCGCCAAGGCTGATTTTGAAAAAGCTTTAGGAGAAGACAAATGACTACCAAACAACTTCTAATTGTCGCCGCCCTACTGATGTTTGGTTTCATTTCCGGCTGCTCGAAAGAAACGGCCAAACAGAAGCCGGCAAAACCGGTCAAGGTCAAAGCCGTCGAGACACACTCGTCACTAAGTGACGTGCGTTACTCAGCGAGTATCAAGCCCGCGGCTCAGGTTGAAGTAGCTTTCAAAGTAGGCGGTTACATCGACGAAATCGCGCGCGGAAAAGATCCGGCCGGTCAGTGGCATTACATCCAGGCGGGCGACATGGTGCAAAAAGGCGCAACGCTCGCGCGCGTGCGTCAGAGTGATTATGCAGCGCGCGTGAACGAGGCGAAGTCGCAGGTTGGTGAAGCTCGGTCCGCGCTCGATATGAACAGTTCTCAGGTTCAGGAGGCGATCGCGGCGGTAGACACGGCTCGCGCGCAGGTAACCGACGTTAAGGCTTACTTTGAAAAGTCCAAACTTGACTACGACCGTGCGCGCCTTCTGTTTGAAACGCAAAGCATAACCAAGCCGGAGTACGACGCGGCCAAGGCACAGTACGAAATCGCTGCCGCGAAACTGGAGGCAGCCCAGGGCCAGTTGAAAGCTTCGGAAGCGAGAGTAGCCACAGCGCAGGCGCAGATCTCAGCGGCAGAATCGAGGATCAAAACTGCGGAGGCAACGACGGTTTCTGCCAGCATTCCGCTTCAGGACACACAATTGAAGGCGCCGATGAGTGCGGTCGTGATCGAACGCAGGATTGAGGTGGGCTCGCTCGTTGGACAAGGTATGGCTGCGTTTGTTCTCGCTGACTTGACGTTTGTCAAAGCAGTGTTCGGTGTGCCGGACACGTCGCTCAAGAATCTAAAGCTTGGCGATACCTTAACGATAATGAGTGACGCGACACCGGGAACTGAATTCACAGGACAGATCTCGCGCATCGCTCCGTCGGCTGACCAGAACAGCCGCGCGTTTGAAATCGAAGTCACGATTCCCAACGAACAGGGACTGTTGAAACCGGGAATGATTGCTTCGCTTAACACGAGCGAACGAATGGCCACAGAAGGGGCGGCGCTGATCGTTCCGCTCACCGCCATCACACAGGGGCCCGAGAATCCCGCCGGATACGCGGTGATGGTGATGGAGGAGCGCGAAGGAAAGACGTTCGCTCAACTGCGACCGGTGACACTGGGAGAATCTGTGGGGAATGGGATCGTCATCAAGAGCGGAGTAACCACAGGAGAACTCGTGGTTACAACTGGTGTGAGTCAAGTCGTAGATGGCGAGCAAGTGTTAGTGGTCCAGTAAGCAACGGCGAGGAGAGATTGGAGATACAGCCATGGCTAAGGGCAAAACCGACAAGAAAAAGATTGGCGGCAAGCGCAACACGGCGCGATTCTTCGTCCAGAAGCGTCATGTCAGTTGGGTATTGCTCATCGGCACTTGCCTCTGGGGCATTTACGCCTATCTGCATATGCCGCACCGCAAGGATCCAGAGATCCAGGTGCGCACGGCTGTGTCGCTGGTGCCCTGGCCTGGCGCCAGTGCGGAGACGGTTGAGCAGCTTGTCACCAAAAAGCTGGAAGAAAAGATCGCGGCGAACGCGAAGGTGACCAAAATCGAATCCATCTCTCGCACCGGTCTTGCCGTGATCTATTTCCAACTGGATGAGAACCTGAAAGAAACAGGCAAAGAATTCGATGACATCAAGTTGAAACTCGATGCGATCACGGACCTGCCCAACGGCGCCGGTCCAATCCATTTCATTAAAGACTTCCGCGAGACGCCGGCACTGATGCTGACGGTGGCCAGCCCGAAGACAGATGGAGAAGAGATTGCGCTGCGCGCGAAAGCGATCCAGTTCGCGATCGAGGCAGAACGCGCAACGACAAGGAAACCGAACAACCCTGCGCGGTTCACACTAGTCTTTACGATTACAGATGCTGTCGACCGTGGTTTATTGCGCGCTCCCATAGAAACGTTTCTGGCTTTTGCCAAAGAGAGTGGCTTTGCCGGTGATTTGCACATCATCAATGGCGATGGCTTTATCGCCTTCGACGGCGTCTCAAATAAAACGGAGCCTGAGATCCTGGCTTATGTCGAACAGTTCGTATCCGAACGAATGCAGTCGTCTGAGTTTCATCCGGATGCCTGGCCGCCATTCCTGGTCCATAATCCACGGGAAACCCTGACCAAGTTGAAGGCCGTTGCCGGCGATAAATATACCTATCGCCAAATGGACGACTTCACCGATCTGATCGACAAAACGCTCAAAACAGTGCCGCAAGTCTCGAAAGTAGGGCGCTCAGGAAATCTTGATGAAACCGTTTACCTCGTTTACTCGCAGGAGCGACTTGCCTCCTACGGCGTGCAGCCGAGCAATCTCGAAAACGTACTCAAGGGGCGCAACATCACCACGCCTGGCGGACAGGTTAACGTCCAGGGGAAAAACGTCAATCTCGATCCCTCGGGCGAGTTCAAGACCGAACGTGAGATTGGCGATGTGTTGGTTCCCGCCATTAACGGATCCACGGTCTATCTGAGAGATCTCGCACACATCGTTAGAGGTTACGAAACTCCAGCGCGTTATTTGAACTACTTCAACACGCGCGATGCAGATGGCAATTGGCGTCGCAGCCGTGCGATCACACTGTCCGTGCACATGCGCTCCGGGGAACAGATCGACGAATTCGGTAAACAGATTGATGTCGCGATAGCGGGACTAAAACAGCAGCTCCCCGCAGACCTGATCTACGCGCGCACTTCAGACCAACCATTGCAGGTCGAGGAGAGTATCGGCCTCTTCATGAAGAGCTTGTTGGAAGCTATCATTTTGGTGGTGCTGATTGCGCTGATCGGGTTCTGGGAATGGCGTTCCGCGTTACTGATGGCTTTGTCGATTCCGATTACGCTGGCAATGACGCTCGGCATGATGTACGTGCTGGGCATTGATCTTCAGCAAGTTTCGATCGGGACGTTGATCATTGCGCTCGGTTTGTTAGTGGACGATCCCGTCGTGGCCGGAGACGCGATCAAGCGCGAACTGGCGCTGGGAAACAAACGATCTGTGGCAGCCTGGCTGGGGCCAACCAAGCTCGCGAGCGCGATCCTTTTCGCAACGATCACCAACATCGGGGCCTATCTTCCGTTCTTAATGCTGAGCGGAGCTGTGGGTGAGTTTCTCTACTCGCTTCCTGTAGTGCTCGTTTGTTCGCTGATTGCCTCGCGAGTAGTGTCGATGACGTTCATTCCACTGCTGGGTTATTACCTGCTGAGGCCGAAAGCTGAGCAGACGATCGAAGAGCGCCGCCAAAAAGGTTTTGCCGCTCAGTATTACCGACTTGGCACATGGGCCATCAATCAGCGCTGGAAAGTCCTGGCGGGCGGCATGGGATTCCTGCTGCTGGGCGGCGTACTGATGAGTCAGCTCAAGACGCAGTTCTTTCCGAAGGATTTGTCGTACTTGTCGTACGTCGATATCTGGCTTCCGAACGACGCACCACTGTCTGTCACCAATGATGCCGCAGCCCACACGGAGGCAATCATTCGCGAAGTCTTGGGGGAATATGGCAAGCAGCATCCCGATGACGACGGCGAACCGCGCCCTGTCCTGCAATCGCTCACGACTTTTGTCGGCGGCAGTGCACCACCGTTTTGGTTTTCCGTTTTACCCGAGCTACAGCAGTCCAACTACGCACAAATCCTTGTTCAGGTCAAAGACAAACGTGACACCGAGCAGTTGATTCATCCGTTGCAGGAGGCTTTGTCGGCGAGAATCCCAGGGGCGCGAATCGACGTGCGGCAGCTCGAGTCCGGTAAGGCAGTCGGGTTGCCGGTTGCGGTTCGTGTGAGCGGCCAGGACGTGCAGATGCTGCGTTCGTATGCGAGCCGCGTCAAAGCGATTCTCGAAGAGACGGAGATCGCGGAGAGAGTGCGCGACGACTGGGGCGATCAGAGTTTCGCCGTTCATCTGAAAACGGATCCGGATCGCGCCAACATCGCGGGACTGACAAACCATGACGTCGCAATGGCGTCACTGTCGGCAACTCACGGTAAACAGGTGACTACGTTGCGTGATGGCGATAAGCAGATTCCGGTAGTCGCGAGGTTGAGGATGGAGGAGCGGGCACAGTTGGGTGCTCTGAAGAATTTGTACGTCTACGGGGACCAGAGCAGGCAAAAGGTGTTGCTCAGACAGGTAGCGTCGACGGAGTACGGCATGCAGATCGAGAAGATGAGATCCCGCAACCAATTTCGCACGATCACAATCGCGGCGATGCCGGCCCAGGGAAAACTCACGTCGGAGGTTATGACCGCCGCGAGGGCCAAACTGCAAAAACTGCAACAGACTCTCCCCGCGGGTTATCACATGGAGGTTGGCGGCGAAGAAGAAGAACAGGTGAAGGGCTTTTTCGATCTGGCCATCGTGCTGCTGATCTCAGTGTCTGCGATCTTCCTGGCGCTCGTATGCCAGTTCAAGAACGCAATCAAACCCTTCATCGTTTTTGCGGCAGTGCCGTTTGGCATGGTGGGCGCGTTGGCGGCACTCTGGATCATGGGAGCGCCGTTCGGGTTCATGGCATTTGGCGGGATCGTGAGTCTCGTTGGTGTGATTGTCAGTCACATCATCGTGCTCTTCGACTTCATTGAAGAGAAACACGCGGAGGGCGAGCCGCTGATCGAAGCGCTGTTAGACGCAGGCATCATGCGCTTGCGTCCGGTACTCATAACAGTGGGCGCAACGGTGATCGCGCTGTTCCCACTTGCATCGCACGGTGGACCGTTGTGGGAACCGTTGTGTTACGCGCAGATCGGAGGCTTAAGTGTAGCCACGTTTATCACGTTGCTGCTGGTGCCGGTGATCTATTCGATCTTCGTTCTCGATTTGAAACTGGTGAAGTGGGAAAAAGACGAGGACAGCGCAAACAGCGAGCGATGTCTTGCCGGCTAGTGTGCTTCAGCCTGCTGAGTGAGATAAACGTTATGAAACTAAGACCCTTGAGAGCTTTTCAAATTACATCCATCCCACCGATGAAGGCCGAGTCGGTGCGTAAGCCAAAACGGCAACCCTCGCGGCGTTGGGTTGCCGTTCTGTTTTGCAATCAGGTGAGGGTTGATGGGGTTCAGCTGTTATCTTCGCTCAGTTAGCGAACCAGAGCTACTTCGACAATCTGATAACCTTCCTCTGCTGAGTCGTTCTTTGACGCGTTCGCCGCCAGTTCCTGCCGGAGATTACGTTCGCGTTTGGACTGGCGCAGCTGGCTACCGTAGGCTTCACCTGACCAAATCTCTGCCAGGAAGTACTGCTGACCGTAGCGATGGAACACCATTCTCGCGTTCCGTTTCTCGTTCTTCTCGGCAATCGAGTTGCTGAGTCTCATTACTGAGGCTTTTCCCGCAAGGTTGCTGATCCTCAGGCCCTGGCCGTCAGCTGTTGCCGTACGCACCGTGTATTTACCCGAAGGCAGTGTCTCGTCGCCGACGATAAAGTCAAAGGGGATATCAGCGATTACGCCGTGGGATGCCAATTGAGCGTTGGCCGATACTACAGCTGCCGCCAACGCCAATCCAACTACCAGCGTCAGCATCGTGAGAGTCTTTACTATTTGCTTGGACATGTCTTGCTTCTCCCGGCCTTTCGGCCATAGTTCGAAGTGTTGGACCACTTCCAAAGTTGAGTAGAAGTCTGTTCCCGACTTCTTCTGGGCAGCTCAACTAGAGTTCAGTTGGGCCGAGATGGCTCTTTGCCATTGATGTGCCACGCAGCCGCTACTCTCAAAGTCGAGAAAAGAGGCCAAAAGTGCAGGTCCCAAGTTTGAAAGTAAAAATTTGCGAATGCGTGCAGCGCGATGGCTTTTCGTATTGCTATCCGATTGGATAGGAACTTTATCCCTTCAGATAGGTACTCCCGGAAAGATGCAAACCGGAGTTTGCCCAGCGAGTACCAGACGAGTAAACTTCTCAGTACGTCATGAGTTTCTCGCACAACGATGAACCCTCGTCTCGTTGCCATAGCTGGAAAGCTTGAAGGAACCGTCCATTCCATTGGAGATGCGCCGGCAGTCATCGGCCGAGAGAGTACCGCCAACCTCTGCTTACCAGATCGTTCAGTCTCGCGAAAACACTCCCAAATCGAACGGAATGGCGAGGAGTTTATAGTTACTGATCTTGACAGTCTTAACGGCACGTTTGTGAACGACGTGCCAGTTAAACGTCGCAATCTTCAACACGGCGATCGGATTAGGATCGGCGATTCACAGTTTGTGTTTCTGGGTCATGAAGACGACGTTCCTTCCGAATCAAGCGAAGTTCAGTTTGATGATCGTCTGGTTAACGGCTCCACGAGTCAGTTTAGATTCAATGACGCTGTGTACTTAATGGCGCGGGACCTCGCTGCCCTCATGAAGGTCAGCACAACCATCAACGCCATTCACGATTTGTCTGAACTACAAAGAAAGTTGCTGGAGTTGATGTTCGAAGTTGTTCCGGCCAAGCATGGAGCCATTCTGCTGGCGGACAGTAGTGACACAAAGGGAGAGGAAGAGTTTTCCTCGGTGTTTGCACTAGATCGGGTAAAGGGCCCCGATCAAACCGTCCAACTCAGTCGAACGGTAGCGCGTCAAGTGTTAAGAGACGGTACATCACTCTTGATCGGAGATTGCGATACAGCAGCAAGCTTTGAGAAACAAAGCATTGCGGAGGCCCAAACGAGTTCGGTGCTTTGTGTTCCGCTCACTGTTACTGGCAGGTCATTGGGAGTGCTTTACCTCGACACCAATGAACCTCACATTCACTTTGATTCTGATCACCTGCAGTTAGCTTCGGCGATAGCGCCTATAGCCGCGGTCGCAATCGAAAACGCTCGTCACATCGAATGGTTGGGGAGCGAAAATAGGCGCTTGGCCGATGCTGGGGTTGAGCACAGCATGGTTGGGGAGAGTCCCGGAATGCAGCGGGTGTACCAGTTTGTCGCCAAGGTCGCTCCTACTGATTCAAGCATCTTGATCTTGGGTGAAAGTGGCACCGGTAAGGAGTTGGTCGCTCAAGCAATTCATCAGAACAGTAAGCGGTCGGGAAAACCTTTCATTGCCGTCAACTGTGCAGCACTCACTGAGACGCTTCTGGAAAGCGAACTGTTTGGTCACGAAAGGGGGGCCTTCACAGGAGCATTGGCCTCGCGAAAAGGTCGACTTGAGGTTGCTGAGGGAGGAACACTTTTCCTGGACGAGATCGGTGAGTTATCACTACTACTTCAAGTTAAGCTACTTCGTGTTCTTCAGGAGCGCGAATTCGAAAGAGTTGGTGCTACTCGCAGCATCAAAGTTGATATCCGGCTCCTGACCGCGACCAATAGAAATCTTGAAGACCTAATCACTCGGGGCATCTTTCGACGGGATCTGTTTTATCGGCTTAACGTTTTGCAGCTGGAGATGCCACCTTTGAGACAACGTCAGGAAGATATACCGCTCTTGGCAAAATACTTTGCCGTGAAGTTTGGAGAGAAATGCAACCGCAAGATCAAGGGTATCTCATTGGAGGCGCAGAAGCGTCTCTCCAATTACGATTGGCCCGGGAACGTACGCGAGCTGCAAAACGCGATCGAACGCGCTGTGGTCTTGGGCACCACGGACTCAATACTGCTGGAAGATCTGCCGGAAGCCATTCTCGAAACTGAAACTCGCACGATGCCGGCACCCACGAAATATCACGAAGCAGTGGCAGCGACCAAGAAGCAGATAATCGTCCAGGCAATGGATCAAACGAAGGGCAACTACACAGAGGCAGCAAAGCTGCTTGGTGTCCATCCTAACTACCTACATCGCCTGATCCGAAATCTAAATTTGCGTGAACACCTGAAACGGTAGGTTGCTAGATCCTGAAGGCAACCTTCATAGCGAAGAAAATGTTGCGGTCGCAAAATCAGATCTGCGCCTTTCACAAGATTTATGAGAATTCCAATCACGAGCAGTGCCTCAACAGTGGATTTCAGAAAAGGTCCGGAGTCTTCAGTCTATCTTAAATTACGTCTTTGTTTTGCCCGATGCGACCGTTTAGGCGCCTACCTATATTAGAGTTCTAATAACTGCTTGAGATCTATGATTTGACTCAACGCGCTGCGCGGGTGCATTCGGAAAATTGTAAATTCAGAAGCTGTCAATTAAAAAAATAGGAGAGTGTTACTGCTCAACAGCTTTGGTCTGGGACGTTTTGCACATGCTATCGGGCTGGCCTTCTGAAAGCAGAAGCGGAACTAGTGCGGCAATGGCCGCCAGATTAACTTCGTTCACTTTCAGTCAACATTGGGCACGCTTGGGGCGAGGGGCCGGGCACACGATTTCGAAATACTCTGAGGTTTTCTTGGATTGCTCTCGCAGCTGACTTACTATTTAGGCGCCGCATTCAGTCTCTTTCCGGAGGCGCCGATGGTTTTGAGAAAAGTTCGCAGACGAAAAATACATGACCTCTTCGATTTCTTTCAGGTAGATCCGAATTCCTGGAACCAGGAACCAGAGATTGACAAGATCGTCACGGACCTGATCAATCCAAATCATCGCGATCGCACTCCGGGTGTAGCGGTAGCGGTCAGGGTGAACCAGCAGGTGGTCCATCTTAACTGCTACGGCTATGCGGACCTTGAGACGGGAGCGAAGATAACACCTGATACGATTTTCGATCTGGGGTCGTTATCCAAGCAGTTTACTGCGCTGGCAGTTCTTAGTCTTGTTATAAACGAGAAACTAGACTTAAACGATCATCTCTCAAAGTTCTTCAACAGACTTCCGCGTTATTCTGACTCCATAACCGTTGAGGATCTCCTCCACCACACTTCCGCATTGCCCTCGTACACCGACATCTACGTAGCGTCGAGGCGAGCTGCTGAAGATTGGTACGACCGGGCGCTGATGAAGGCGGATCACTGGTATCCCGGAATGGAGGTTAGAAGAAGGAGAGAACTTACAAACAAGGACGTGATGCGATGGATTGCGACACAGAAACTACTGCCTCGCGCGCCTGACACCGAATATGAATATTCGAATTCCGGCTATGTCATACTCGCCGAATTGGTAGCAAAACTGGCCGGCAAACGGCTCAATGAATACCTTCGTGACGTCTTGTTTAAGGAAATGGAGATGAAAGATACATATGTGTTTGATGAGGCCTCGCGTTTCTCTGCTGGCGCTCGGGAAGTAATCAATCACGCAAAGTGCTACAACCGCGTAAACGGGCGGTTTGTACCTGTCGGTTACACTCCGCTGAACTTCATCACCGGCGATGGCAACGTTCACTCGACAATTAAAGACTTGTTAAGGTGGGAGCTGAGTTTAAGTCTAATCGACCTAATGGGATTGTGCTTTCCCGGGGAGGCCGAAAAACAGTCCGAGGGGATCAACTTTCGAGAACTCCTGTGGACTCCGGTATCGATAAAAAAGAACAAGCATGTGAACTATGGCGCCGGCTGGAATTTACGCAAGGGCAAATATAAGAAAACAGTCGAGGGCAGGCATGGGCCAGTTACTATAACCTATAAAACTCGTGCTGAATATCATCGCGGCGAATGGTTAGGCTGGCGCAACTATTTCGCCCGCGGCTCAAGGTGGCCCGTGCCAAAACCGGGTAAAAATGTCGACCCGGAGAAAATGGAGAGCCTGGGTATAGTGGTGTTGAGTAATGCTGACTTTGGTGACAAACAGTTTACTACCTGCCGCATTGCCCAGGACATATCCCGGCTCTATTGGGGCAGATTCAAAAAAGACAACATCATGAATAATTTCAATTGCGGGTAATGGGCCATCGGTCCAGCACCGATTCGACTGCAGGGCGGCTTAAGCGCTCACCGCGCCAGGCGTAGGCACGTAAGCCATCAATCGCGGTCCAGGTCGTGTGGCACCGCGTCCGAATATTTTTCTCACCTGGGTCACCCCAACTTCCATCCTTATTTTGCTCCGCCAGCAAGTATTTAGTGCCGCGCTCAATTAGTGGGTGACTGACACTCAAACCTAAAGCTTTCAGCGAATCAAGCAACTCACCCAACACTTCCGAATCTTGTCGGGTACAGGCGCTCGCCACGTTTGCCTTCAAGAACGCAAACTCCCGGGGCAGCCACCGGCGCGATAGCCGGTATGTGCCGTAGTCGTTCAGCGTATAGACTATGTGTGTTACGGCGTAGATCGCGTCCCGAAGAATCTCTGCGTCAGCCTCCTGAGTTGGGTAAGGCCGCATGACCGGCATCCACTTCAGCACCTCTGCATAGCGGGCCCCGAAAAGCACCCCAGATCGTTCGGCCACGTATGTGTTGGCCAGCGCTTCCATCCACACTTTATAGCGGCTCCGGATTCGCAAGCGGCGCTTGCATTGTTTGCAAGTCCTGGCCGCGCGTGGATTCTGAAACGTGCAATCACAGGGATAAGGAAGATCGTTCGGGGGAGGCTCTTTGCCAGGGTCAAAGCCGAGTAGATCGGAGGCCGAGAAGTTGCGCGCAGCGAGCCTTATGGCTGTCGCACCCGCGTTGTCTCGCAAGCCAATGCGACGTTGCGCGTAATGAATGAGCACGAAGTCGAGCAGCAGATCTGAACTGGCATCGGCGGGCATGAACGGATGCATATGTGACCACCGCCGCAGGAATTGTTTGGCGCGATCGCGGGCTAGCGAGCGGAGTTTCGGTTTGCGCGAAGTGGCTGCCACGAGCGCGAAGCAGCAGATCAGAAAACTTCCATAGGTGGCAAAGCACTTTTGCTTCTGGCCAAAGAGATAGATGAAGTCGAGGCCGCGTTCGATCGCCGTCTCCCGGATTCTTCGTTCTTCGGTAGCATTGGTCATTAAAAACAGGCAAGTTCAGAGTTCAGCCTTTAAGCTGCTGTTTTGAGACAGGCGACGCCAAGCTAAAGGTTGAAGCTG
>Ga0126314_10001295_pt1 | contig 11962 bp, 11 predicted proteins | sample Plot105B_FD_92535 | JGI IMG/M metagenome (GOLD analysis project Ga0126314, IMG submission 92535) | Serpentine soil microbial communities from UC McLaughlin Reserve, CA, USA - Plot105B | ecosystem: Environmental > Terrestrial > Soil > Grasslands | place: USA: UC McLaughlin Reserve, Lake County...
CGAAGACGAGGCAGGAGAAGAATCGCCCGTAAGTGTCACGCCTGACGAAAAGCTTGACGCGCTGGCGCTCCTGCAGGTGGAGTATGCCCATCGCGATATCGAAGAGCTCCTCCTTGGACATCTGGAACAGCTCGTCGCGCGGGTAGGTCTCCAGAATCTCGACGAGGTCCTTCTCATTGTGGCTACCCTCTGGGAAGCCGGATCTCTCCAACACGTAGCGCACCTTGCGCCTGACGAGCGGGATGTCGAAGACGCTGGAGCTGTAAGCGGTGAAGGTGTAGAGCCCGAGGAACCGCCGCTCTCCGGAAACCTCGCCCGACTCGTCGAACTTCTTTACGCCTATGTAATCAAGATAGGAGGGCCTGTGAACCGTGGCCCGCGAGTTCGCCTTAGTGAGGTTGAGAAGCTTGGGCGCTCGGGCTAGCCTCCTGACATCGGGCGGGAGCTCGGAAAAGCTGTGGGAGACAGGCCCTGCCTTGGTCTGCCTCAAGATGCCGAGGCCTGACCCCTCGACGGCGCAGAGGGCCTCTTCGCCGTCATCGAGCGTGGTCAGGTCGTACTCGCGATAGCCGAGGAAGGTGAAGTTGTTGTCCTCGACCCACTCCAAGAACGCTCGGGTCTCGTACAGATCCTCCGGCTCGAAGTCCGGTGGGTTCTCCTCGAGCCCGGAGACGATATCGTCCACCCTCTGGCGCATCCCGATCCAGTCCTCGACGGACGCCTTCACGTCTGCGAGGGTTTTCTCTATAGAGCCTTTTAAGTCCTCCAGCTCGGATGGTTCCGTGTGGCGGTCCACCTCGACGTGGATCACCGACTCGGAGATGGCGTCTTCCTCGTCCGTATCGGGTGGGAGGACCTCGACGAGCCGTCCTTCCGCGTCGCGGCGCACCTTCATCACGGGGTGGAGGATCATGTGTATCGCGTAGCCCTCGTGGTTTATCTCCATCCTCGCCGAGTCGACCAGGAAGGGCATGTCGTCGTTGACCATCTCTATGACGGTGTGGGTCGACTGCCAGCCGTGCTCCTCGAACTGGGGGTTGTAGATCCTAACCTTCCACTCCCCCGGCGCGCGCCTTGCAGCGAAGTTCCAGTGGGAGACGGCCGCCCCGTAGGTGTCTACCGGGGAGCGGTCTTCGAGGTCGTCCGTGTCCACCCAACCGTAGTACTGGCGCACGAACTCCTCGACCTGCGGGGCCTGATCCCCCGGCATTTGCTCCCTGACGCGGGCCACAACCTTGTCCAGAAGCTCGTCTTTTACCAGCATTAGCACGCCTCCCTCGGCGGTTCCCTTTTTCCTGAGAGGTCCATTATAGTCCGGCGGTAATTCCCCGGGAGTAAGAAATATCGAGGTTCGCCCGGCGCACCGGCGATGGAACGGATGCCGTACCGGAGGGTTAGAGTGACTCTTTCGTGCGGTGCCCGGCGCCGAAAAACTCATGCCACGCCTCAAACTATTCGGTTCGATGTTCTATCGTCAAGGATCGCAACCTTCGCAATTCCCTCGCGTTGCGACCCGGGTTACGAGCCGAGACGCCCGTCGCGCTTACCTGATGTTGTGGGTTCCGCGGTCTCTAGCGTAGCCGAGGTGAATGTGGTCCTCGTGAAGGTCGAGTTGGTCCTGGGCCAGAATCCAACCCTCCTCGTACGAACGGTCGAGCCTCCTCGCCCAGGACTCCGGGCCGATGATCTGATCCGGCCTGCGTTGTGGAGGGAGGTCCGCGAGCACCTGGCCTACCCCCAGTACGTCGGGGTTCTCGCCATGGCCCTTCACGGGTTTCCCGTCCACGTACCGGATGTCGGCTGCCCTGCCGTAGTAGTGGGTGTTGGGCAACCCGCCGGCCTCCCCATAACCCTCAGGTATGCGCGGCCTGTCCTCGACACCAGGGATAAAGTAGTGGCCTTCCTTGAAGGCGTCGACGCAGATCCGGTGCTGTCGCGTTACCGCCCGCAGAGCCCCAACGAGACGCGGGTCCACCACCCCGGCACGCAAGTCACCCGCCGCCTCACTAGACGCCCCAAAGTCAGGGTTATCCAAAAGCTTCTGCACATCGCGGGGGCCCCGGGCCTCGTCTCCTCCGAAGAGGCCCGTATCCCAGATGCCCCTTCCGCGGCCGAGAGGGCAGGCTGGATCGAGGCTCTCTCCGTCCGGACCGCCGAGACGTTCACAGGAGACGACGAAGATCACCAGCACGCCGAGCGCCGCTACCGTCGCCAGGATCGGGATACGCCGGATCAGCCGCAATCGCTCTTCGCGCTCACCTTCGTATTCTACGACGGGCCGCAGTGGGGTAGCGTACGTCACGTTTCCTATCACGTTCCCTATAATCCACACGGCAAGCTTCAGGACATGGGGGTCCCATGAACTTCAGCATGAGCCGGGAACAGCAGGAAACCAAAGACCGGGCGATGACGTTCGCCGACCGGGAGGTAGCGCCCAACGCCACCGATCTTGACGGGAATGACCGTGTCCCATTCGAGACGCTGGAGAAGATGGCCGAAGCCGGCTTCATGGGCCTGTGCGTGCCCGAGGAATACGGCGGGGCCGGGGCTGATTTCCTCTCTTACTGTTTCCTGATCGAAGAGCTGAGCCGCGCCGACGCCGGGGTCGGCGCGACGATCGCGGTACACACGAGCGCGGGCACGCTACCCATCGTGATGTTCGGCACCGAAGAGCAGAAGGTCCGCTGGGTGCCGCCGCTGGCGCGCGGGGAAAGCATAGGATGCTTCGCGCTAACGGAACCGGAGACGGGCTCCGACGCCTCCGCGATAAAGACGTGGGCCGAAAGGGTCGATGGCGGCTATCTCATCTCCGGGCACAAGCAGTGGGTCACCAACGGGCGCATCGCCGGCACCATGGTCCTCTTCGCCCGCGCCGAAGGCGGAGCCAGAGAGGGCGTCACGGCCTTCGTGGTCTCTATGGACGCCGGGGGCGTCTCCTTCGGCGCGCACGCGAAGAAGATGGGCGTCATCTCCGCCACCACCGACGACGTGCTCTTCGACGAGGTTTTCGTCTCCGAAGAAGGTCTGCTCGGGGAAGAGGGGAAAGGACTTCGCGTCGCGCTAGCCACCCTGGACGCGGGTAGGATCGGGATAGCCGCGCAGGCCGTCGGCATCGCAGAAGCCGCCTTCCGATACGCCACCCACTACGCCGCAGAACGCACCACCTTCGGGAAGCCCATCGCCGAGCACCAGGCGATGGCCTTCAAGCTGGCCGACATGCAGACAAAGATAAGGGCGGCCCGACTCCTCGTCTTCGAGGCCGCGTGGATGAAGGACCGCGGAGAGCGTCACACCGAGGCTGGCGCCCGGGCCAAGCTGTATGCCTCGCAGGTCGCGAACGAGGTCACCTACGAGGCCGTTCAGGTCCTCGGCGGGCGTGGGTACATGAAGGACCATCCCGTCGAGAGGCACTACAGGGACGCGCGAGTCACGGAGATCTACGAAGGCACCAGCGAGATTCAACGTCTCGTCATCTCCCGCGCCATCATGAAAGAACACGCCGAGTCCCTCGAAGCGCCCGGCGGCGTCGAGGGCTCGCGGCCCGTCGTCGGATAAGCCCGTGCCTGGAAGTCTTGTCAGGGGCGCCGGGACCCTGCTCGTGGTACTCGGCTCGGTAGCTTGGCTCGCGGCGGCCTTCGGCTGGTTGCGCGGCGTGCGCCGCATCCCCGTTCTTCGTGAGGCCGCGAGGACTTCCGGGTCGATCGACCAGTCCCCTTCTGTCTCGGTCGTAGTGCCGGCGCGGGACGAGGAAGTGGGGGAGGCATTGGGATCACTCCTGGAACAGGACTATCCAGGGTGGCTGGATGTCGTGGCCGTGGACGACCGCTCGACCGACCGCACCGGCGGGATCATCGCCGGGCTCGCCGCGTAGTGGCCCGAAAAGCTAAAGGCGCTGAGGGTAGACAGCCTGCCCGACGGTTGGCTGGGCAAGAACCATGTCCTCTACCGCGGGGCCGAGGAGGCCGGGGGAGAGTGGATGCTCTTTACCGACGGCGACGTCAGGTTCGTGCCCGGGTCCATCGAAGATGCGATCCACTACGCCCTGAGCGAGGACCTCGACCATCTCACGCTCTCCCCCGAGCTCATCTCGCGGGGGGTCGCCCTGAAGGGCTTCGTGCTCGTCTTCGGGGTGACGCAGCGGCGTGGCGGGCGCAAGACTCCGGCACGGAGGAGGCGTTTGGCGTGGGGGCTTTCAACCTCCTCAAACGGGAGGCTTATCTTCGGGCGGGAACCCACGGGGCAATCCGCCTGCGCCCCGACGACGACATGAGGCTTGCCAGATTGCTCAAGGAGTCTGGCTACTCGCAGGGCGTCGCCTACGAGACGGGCTCCGTCAGCGTCGAGTGGCACGAGACCCTCGCCGGCGCCGTCAGGGGACTCGAGAAGAGCATCTTTCCTGGCGTGGATTACAGGCTCTCCCTGATCCTGCTCGCCTCCCTCATGCCCTTCTCGACCAACATCCTGCCCTTCTTTGGCGTAATCTTCGCGCCGCCGGGCGGTGAGGTTGCTCTTCGGCGCCGACGTGCTGGCGGTCGTCGCCATGTACGCCTACGCGCCGAGGGCCTCCGGCTCAACTCTCTCACCACTCTACGCTGCGCTTCATCCCTTTGGGATCGGGATCTTTATCTACGCCGCGCTCAGGTCCGCCTGGGTAACGGTGGCGAAGGGCGGCATCGAGTGGCGGGGCACCTCTTACCCCTTGCGCCGCTTTAAGCAGGGTGACTCGTAACCCGGACGAGCGCCAACGGGGCTTATGCTACAGTCTTTGCGAAGGGCTAGAGATGCAGGAGGAGCAAGCTTTGGATACCAGGAAGAGCGCGAAGGACCGCTGGAAAGAAGCGTACGCGAAGGGCTCGGAGCGCGACGCCGAGTTCTCGACTATGTCAGGCGTGCCCGTAAAACCTCTGTATATGCCGGCGGATGTAGAGGGCGACTACGACGCCAGGCTAGGATATCCGGGGGAGTTCCCCTACACTCGCGGCGTGTACCCGAACATGTACCGCGGGAGGCTTTGGACGGTACGCCAGTTCGCCGGTTACGGGACTGCCGCCGAGACAAACGAGCGGTTTCGTTACCTCCTGGATCACGGCCAGAACGGCCTCTCCGTAGCCTTCGACATGCCGACCCTGATGGGACTGGATAGCGACTCTCCTCTGAGTCTCGGCGAGGTCGGCACCGAGGGCGTCGCCGTTGATTCCCTCGAAGACGTGGAGCGGCTCTTCGAGGGCATCCCGCTGGGTGAAGTATCGACCTCGATGACCATAAACGCCCCGGCCATGGTCTTGCTCGCGATGTACGTCGTCGCGGCCGAGAAGCAGGGCGTCGCGCCCGAGGAGCTGGCTGGCACCAACCAGAACGACATTCTGAAAGAGTACATCGCCCAGAAAGAGTGGCTCTTCCCGCCCGCGCCCTCGATGCGCATCTTCAGGGACATGCTCGTGTACGCCACCGAGCACATGCCGAAATGGAACACGGTCTCCATTAGCGGCTACCACATCCGTGAGGCGGGGAGCACGGCGGCCCAGGAGCTCGCCTTCACCCTCGCCGACGGCTTCGCGTACATCGACGCCGGCATCGAGGCGGACCTCGACGTGGACGACTTCGCCCCTCGCTTTTCGTTCTTCTTCAACTCGCACATAGATTTCTTCGAGGAGATCTGCAAGTTTCGCGCCGCGCGCCGTATCTGGGCGACGGTGCTCAAGGAGAAATATGGCGCGAAGGACGAGCGCTCCCTACGAATGCGCTTCCACACCCAGACCGCTGGTGTCTCCCTGACCGCTCAGGAGCCGTACAACAACGTCGCCCGCACCGCCTTCGAAGCGCTTGCCGCCATCTTGGGCGGAACGCAGAGCCTGCACACCAACTCGCTCGATGAGGCGCTCGCGCTTCCCACCGAAGAGGCGGTGCGTGTTGCCGTAAGGACGCAGCAGATAGCGGCCCTGGAGACGGGGGTGACGAACACCATAGACCCTTTGGGCGGTTCGTACTTTGTCGAGGCGTTGACGGATGAACTGGAGCGCCAGGCCTACGATTACTTCGAGCAAATAGACGAGATGGGGGGCATGATCCACGCCATAGAGCAGGGCTTCCCGATGCGCGAGATATCCGAGGCCTCCGCCCGCTACCAGCGCGAGCTCGAAGAGAAAAAGCGCTACATGGTCAACGTCAATGTCTACGAGCCCCAGGACGAGCAGCAAATGGAGCTCCACCGCATCGACCCCGAGGTCTCCAGAGGCCAGGTCGAACGCCTCGAGAAATTGAAAGAAAGTCGGGACAATGACCTCGTGGAAAAGCGGCTCGAAGAGCTCAAGAGGGCGTGCTCCGGCGACGAGAACACCATGTACCCGATCCTCGAAGCCGTCAGGGCTTACGCGACGGTCGGGGAAATCAGCGCCGCCATGCAAGAGGTCTTCGGCGACTACCGCGAGACGCCGGTGATCTAGAGCTGGTCAGCACTTCAGCATTTCAGCCGGCCAGCATAGAGTTGACGCACGTGCCCGAATGGTGGCCGGGGAAGGAGCTCGGAGCACCCACTATGAAACTCGGTGATCCGGAAGATGAAAGAAGCATCGCGTCCTAGCCGTTCTTTTGAGCGGCTCACGCGCGAAGATTTGGTCCGCCTGGCGCGGATCGCACGTCTGGACAGGGAGGATCTCTTCGCCAGGAAGCCGACGTACCGGGCGTTGGAAGAACGTCTGATCTGCGTCGCCCTGTGCCAGGGCGCGGCGCTTCATTTCGTCGACGGCAAGAACGGCGTGAAAGACTTCGATGTCTGGACGTTCTACGCCGAACACCCGCAAGGTCCAGACTATCCCTGGCGTCGCCGCAAGGCCGTAGATTTTGGATCACCAAAGTTTGGCCCTTCTCCGGACAAACCCGGCTTCACGGGTCGCCACGGTGACCTGCTGGGGCGTTCACCCGAAGTGGCTGAGGATGCAGATCCCGCCGTGGTACTTTGCGATTATTTGTCCCAAGGTCGTACGGAGACGGCGCGGCGTCTCGCCGAGAAGGCGGTCGTGTTGCTAGAATCCTCGGACGGGCTGGGGGATGTGATCTGGCCCCTAGGGCAAGACGGCTGAGCATCAGATTCGGCCGCAGGGTGGGTGCGCGCGACGTTATCTACGGGGGCTCAGGCTTTGCCGTCTGCTAGAATTTGGGGACGGAGGAGCGATTTCGGCTCCTCTAATGGGGACCTTTGAGCAGAGGAGGAGGTCGATGGCGATCCGAGAGACCAACGCCCGTCACGAGGCGCTGGGGTTGGACGATGACGACCTACGCAGGATGCACTACTACATGCTTCTCGCGCGCCGCGTCGACGAGCGCTCCTGGATTCTGAACCGTCAGGGCAAGGCGGCGTTCGTGATCTCCTGCCAGGGCCAGGAGGGTGCCCAGGTCGGTGCGGCCTGCAACCTGCGCCCTGGCAACGACTACCTCTACCCTTACTACCGCGACTCGGGTATGACAATGCTCCTCGGCCAGACGCCGCGCGACCAGTTCTTGAGCCTCCTCGGCAAAGAGGAAGACCCGAACAGCGGCGGACGCCAGATGCCTGGACACTACTCGGACCGTAAACTGAACATCGTTACGGCTTCGGCCCCGGTCGGGGTCCAGTACCCGCAGGCTGCGGGCACGGCGCTAGCGTTCAAAATGCGCGGCGAAGACGGCGTGGTTCTGGTTTGTGGCGGCGAGGCGTCGACCAGCGGCGGTGACTGGCACGAGGCCATGAACTTCGTCGGCATCCACGACCTGCCCGTAGTCTTTTTCGTGGAGAACAATGTCTACGCCATCTCCGTCCCAGCCAAGTTCCAGGTCGCCGGCTCGATAGCGAAGCGGGCCGAAGGCTACGGCTTCCCAGGCCACGAGGTGGACGGAAACGACGTGCTCGCCGTCTACGAGGTCGCGAAGGAGGCGTTCGAGCGTGCCCGCGCCGGCGCGGGTCCGACGCTAATCGAGGCCAAGACCTACCGGATGACGGCCCATTCTTCGGACGACGACGACCGACGTTACAGGGAGCGTGAGGAGATCGAAGAGTGGCGCCAAAAGGACCCCATCATCCGTTTCGAGAAGTACCTGATAGAGAACGGCGTCCTCGACGAGGCGGAGCGGGATGAGATCTCGGATCGCATCAAGGCCGAGGTCGCGGAGGCTAGCGAATACGCCGAGAACGCGCCCTTCGCCGAGCCCGACGACGTATTGACGGGCGTCTACGCGGAGGGTTAGCAATGGCGACGAAGAATTTGCTCCAGGCAATCCACGAGGGGCTGGCTGAGGAGATGAGGGCCGACGAGTCCATCATGGTGCTCGGCGAGGACGTGGGCAGGGCCGGCGGCGTTTTCAGGGTTACGCAGGGGCTTGTGGAGGAGTTCGGGACCACCAGGGTCATGGACACGCCGCTTGCGGAGAGCCTGATCGTGGGCTCCGCCATCGGCCTCTCGGTGAACGGGATGCGACCCGTTGCAGAGATACAGTTCGGCGACTTTATCCCGCCGGCCTTCGACCAGATCATCAACGAGGCGGCCAAGTTCTACTACCGCTCGAACGGCGCCTGGAACTGCCCCCTGACCATCCGCGCTCCTTACGGCGTCGTGCCCGGCGGCGCCCTCTACCACTCGCAGAGCATCGAGGCCTGGTTCTGCAACACCCCCGGCCTCAAGGTCGTCGCGCCGACGTTCCCGGCCGATGCAAAGGCCATGATCAAGAGCGCCATCCGCGACCCCAACCCCGTCCTCTTCCTCGAACACAAGCGCACCTACCGCCTGATCAAGGAGGAAGTACCAGAAAACGGCCACGAAGTCCGCCTCGGAAAAGCCCGCGTCCACCGTGAAGGCACGGATATCACCGTCGTTGCCTACGGCCTGATGCTCTACGCGGCCCTCGAAGTGGCCAACAAGCTCTCCGAAGAACAGGGCGTAGAGACCGAGGTCGTCGAGCCTAGGACACTCTATCCACTGGACAACGAAACCATCCTGGACTCGGCAAAAAAGACGGGCAAGGTGCTCGTCGTCTCCGAGGCCAACCTTACCGGTTCGTTCTCTGGCGAGATCGCCGCCATCGTGGCACGGGAGGCGTTCGAGTGGCTGGACGGACCCGTTACGCGCCTAGGCGCCCCCGACGTGCCTGCGGCGGCCTTCGCCAGGCCGATGATGGACCGCTTCCTGCCGTCGGCGGAGGAGATAGAAGCGGCCATGCTGGAGTTGGCGCGCTACTAGATGGACGTCCGAGGGTACAACCGAGAGGCGTGGGACAGGCACGTCGAGAGTGGCAACGAGTGGACCCTCCCGGTTGGCCCCGACGTCATAGAAGCCGCCCGTCGCGGCGAGTGGGAAGTCTTGCTGACGGAGACCAAGCCGGTCTCGGAAGCGCGGTTTCCCGAGCTGGCGGGCGCCGAGGTCCTCTGTCTATCCTCAGGCGGGGGCCAGCAGGCCCCGATCTTCGCCGCAGCCGGGGCAAACGTCACCGTACTCGACAACTCGCCGGGGCAACTCGCCCAGGACCGGCTCGTGGCCGAGCGTGAGTCGCTAGATCTCACGACCATCCAGGGCGACATGAGGGATCTCTCCGCGTTTGCCGAGGGGAGCTTCGACCTCGTATTCCACCCCGTCTCCAACCTGTTCGTCCCCGAGGGCAGGCCCATCTGGAACGAGGCCTTCCGTGTGCTGCGAAGCGGTGGCACCCTGCTCGCCGGCTTCCTTAACCCCGCGGTCTACGTCTTCGACCTCGACCTTGCCGATGCGACGGGCGAGGTCAGGGTCAGGTACACCCTGCGGTATGCCGATGCGACTAGCAAGAGCGCGGAAGATGTAGGGCGGCAGATCGAGAGGGGAGAGCCGCTCGAGTTCAGCCACACCCTGGAGGAGCAGATCGGGGGCCAGCTAGAAGCTGGCTTCGCTATCTCCGGTTTCTATGAAGACCGCCATCGCGACGATCCGATAGCCGCCCACATGCCCACGTACGTTGCCACCAGGGCGATAAAACCGTAACAAGCAGGAGGGAGCCGTGGCCAAACCGGTAACGATGCCGCAACTCGGCGAGAGCGTGACGGAGGGTACCATAACCCGCTGGCTCAAGGCCGAAGGCGACGAGGTGGAAATCGACGAGCCCCTCGCCGAAGTGGACACGGACAAGATCAATGCCGAGCTACCATCGCCGGTGGCAGGCACGATCGAGAGGTTCCTGGTCTCGGAAGGCACGACGGTCGATGTCGGAACAGAGATCGCGCTGGTCGCCGCCGACGGCGACTCCCCCGCCACCGACGCCCCGCCACGGGAGAACGTCGCCGACGAAGCCCCCACGGAAGAGTTCCCCGCCTCGGACACCGAAGCCCAGCCCGTAGCGGGCGAAGAGAGCCCGATGGCACGCACACCGCGAAGCGAGGGCAACGGGAGCGGTGAGATCGCAGACGCCGAGACGCTGCGCCTGACGCGCTCCTCGCCGGTGGTAAGGCGTCTCGCTGAGGAACACAACGTGGAGATAGCGGATGTCCCCGGCTCCGGCACAGGGGGACGCGTAACCAGGAAGGACATCGAAGGCTACATAGAGGAAGGCGGGCCATCACGCGAAGCTGAGGCACCCGCGCGTCAGGAAGTTGCGGCGCCCGAGCCTGCCGCTGAAGCCGAGCCGGAACGCGCGCCTGTGTACGAGGGCGACAGTATCCAAGACCTTACGGGAATCCGGCGGGCTATTGCGAACCGTATGGTCTCGAGCAAACGCCAGGCCCCGCACGCCTGGACGATGGTCGAGGTGGATATGAGCGGTCTCGTCGCGCTGCGGGAGCGGGAGAAGGCCGCTTTTGTGGAACGCGAAGGTATAAAGCTCACCTATTTGCCGTTCATCGTGAAGGCGGTCGTCGAGAGCCTCAAGGACAATCCTTTTTTGAACTCCGTGTGGGACGGGGACCGCATTATCCTCAGGAAGCGCATAAATATCGGTGTGGCCGTCGACCTGGAAGACGCCCTGATCGTACCCGTCATCCCCGACGCCGACGAGCTGAACATCGTCGGCCTGACACGCAAGACCGACGACCTCGTGGGGCGCGCCCGCGCCGGAGAGCTCGGCACCGAAGACATTGCGGGCGGTACCTTCACTGTCAACAACCCGGGCTCTCTAGGCAGCGTGGTCTCGACGCCCATCATCAACTTCCCGCAGGCGGCGATCCTATCCGCCGAAGCCATAGTCAAACGTCCCGTCGTCCATCACGACGCCATCGCCATCCGCAGCATCATGAACCTCGAAGTCTCCTTCGACCACCGCGTCCTCGACGGCGGCGCCGCCCTCAAGTTCCTGAACGCTGTCAAGCGGAGGCTGGAAGGATATGGGCCGGAGAGTAGTATCAATTAGACTTCGGTACTCTCCGCCCCGGCAAGGGATGATACCGAATCCCAGTGAAGGGTCGCTAAGTGGATTCGTTCGGCAGGTAGGGAGTCGTATTTGTTTTTTCCCTACTCCCGCACAACAGTAGACGCGAAGTATTCAACCGGATTCGGTATGAATTGTGGAAGAGCCTAAATCCCTGGGTAGCTTGTTCAAAGCGAAACCGTAGGTGCCTATTGCTACAGAGCTGGGCCGTATAATGGTGGAGAGCGGAGAGGTCAGGTGAAACGTATCAGCCCACGCACGAGAGCGACGATCGACGATCTGTACAGGGTTCCGGAGAGCGGCAAGGCGGAGATCGTAAACGGAGAGGTAGTGCTCATGGCGCCGACGGGCGGGATTCCAGGCCCCTCGGGTGGTGAGATCTACGTCAGCCTGCGCGACTATGAGCGGCGCACCGGACGGGGTTACGCTTTTCCCGACAACGTCGGTTTTACGGTGGATCTTCCATATCGCGGTTCTTTCAGTCCCGACGCTGCCTTTCACTCAGGCCCTCTAACAGGTGGTCGATTCCTGAAGGGTGCACCGATCTTCGCCGCGGAGGTCCGCAGCGAGAACGACTACGGCGACAGAGCCGAGCAGGAGATGGCAG
>Ga0126314_10001296_pt1 | contig 11962 bp, 12 predicted proteins | sample Plot105B_FD_92535 | JGI IMG/M metagenome (GOLD analysis project Ga0126314, IMG submission 92535) | Serpentine soil microbial communities from UC McLaughlin Reserve, CA, USA - Plot105B | ecosystem: Environmental > Terrestrial > Soil > Grasslands | place: USA: UC McLaughlin Reserve, Lake County...
CGCGGAGCTCCACTTGATCTGCTTTTTGCATGTATGTCATGCACAACGTGGATGGAGTCGTGCGGCGGAGGCGTTTCGGCCGTGCGCAGCGTGGCGTGCGCCTCCTTCACCGATGCCGGCAAAGGCCTCAGCCCGGCCATCGAAAAGAGCCGAGCGCCCGGCGTGGCGAGCGCCGGGGCCGCCTCCACCGCCCACTCGAGGAACTGGCGCGGGGGCGCATCGCACGCGACGGCCCCGTCCACCATCGCGATCACGCGGTCTGCCGCCGGCAGGCAGCGCTCGAGGCGGTGCTCGGCCACCACCACCGCGGTGCCCCAGTCCTCGTTCAGGCGCCGGAGCTGCCAGACGAGCTCATCGCCGGCGACCGGGTCGAGCTGGGAGGTCGGCTCGTCGAGCACGAGCAGCGGCGGCTCGTGCACCATCGCGGCGGCGATCGCGACGCGCTGGAGCTCGCCGCCGGAGAGCGTGTCGGTGCGGCGGTCGAGCAGGTGAGCCACGCCGAGCGCGAGCGCCGTCTCCTCCACCGCGCGCGCCACCGAGCCGGCCGGCTCGCCGCGGTGCTCCAGCGGCAGCTCCAGCTCGGCGCGCACCCCGCCCATCACCACCTGCGTCTCGGGGTCCTGGAAGACCGTGCCGCACACGCCGGCGAGCTCGCCAGGGCCGTGGTCGCGCACGTCGAGGCCGCCGACGCTCAGCTCGCCCGTCGCCTGGCCGCCGTGGAAGTGAGGCACCAAGCCGGAGAACGCTCGCAACAACGTGGACTTCCCTGAGCCGGAAACGCCCGCAAGGACAGTGAACGTCCCAGGCTCGATCCTCAGTGCAATGTCGTACAACGACGCCCGGCCCGCCTCCGGATACCGGTAACCAAAACCCTCCGCGACGACGAGCGGCTCAGCCACGCAACGCCACCCCCAACCGCGCCGCACGCCCGGCGAACGGCGTGAGCGGAACGAGCAGCACGAGCGCGCTGAACACCACCTCGATGCCCCCCGTCTCGACCTGAAGCGACGGATACGGCTCGACCGACCCCACCCCCGCCACGGCGCCCGCCACCGAGACGACCGTCAGCAGAGCGGCGGCCACCGCCACGCGCCAGTCGTGGCGCGACCACGGCCGCGCGCGCCGCCTGGTCCGCCCGCCGAGCGAATAGCCGCGCACCTCGAGCGCCGCGGCAACGTCGACCGCCCGATCCAGGGAGCCGGCGAGCGCGGCGCGCGCCACGGCGAGCCGCCCCGGCGGGTGCGGACGGCAGCGGGCGGCGTCGCTCATCCGGGTCGCGTCGCGCGCGAGCACGGGGACGAGCCGCGTGGCGAGCGTCGCGGTGAGCGCGGAGCGATAGGACACGCGCCGGAACATCCGCAGGAGCTCGTCCGGGTCGACCGCCGCCGACAGCAGCCCGAACGCCGTGACGATCACGATCACGCGCAGTCCGTTGAACACTCCGGCGGCGGTGGCCTCCAGCGTGATGTCGATCTCGCGGCCGAGCACCTCGCCGCCGCGGAACAGCAGCGTGTCGCCCTCGGGGTACACGAGCGGGTTGATCACGGCGATCAGGACCGCGAACGGCAGCGCGAACCGCAGCGAGCGGCCGATCTCGCGGCCCACGCCCGCGAGCACGCCCGCCAGGACGATGGCCCCCAGCGCGGCCGACAGAATCAGCGGGTGCAGGTACAGCGCACCCGTCAGGGCGAGTGCTCCGCAGAGCGCGGCACCGGCGCCCGCACGCGCGGCGTGCAGTGCGCTCGGCCGGCTGCGATAGACCGGTACCAGGCTCATCCGCCCGCCACCGGCAGCTTCTCCACCTGGTTACCGGTCACCGCGACGGCGAACGCGTCGCGCAGCTTGCCGGCGTCGAGCGCCCGCGCCCCCGCGTCGAGGCCCTCCTCGTCCAGCGCCGTGATCACCCAGACGAGCTCCTTGGCGCGGGGCTGGAGCGCGAACACCAGGCCCACCCCGTCGCCGCGATGCACGCTCCGCACGGGATGGCCGTGCTCGTCGAGCAGCTCGAGCGTGGAACCGTCGTCGCTGAACCGCGCGAACACACCGCTGTCATCGGGTCCCTGCTCGAGCGCCGAGGCACCTCGAACCCCGCGGGCCCGCGGCCACCTCGCGACCACGAGCCGCGTGGTCTCCTCCGTGCCCGGGGCGCCGATCGACGAGCCCGACGTCGGCACGCCGGCGCGCTCGAGCCGATCGCGCGCCTCTGTGCATGCCGCACTCTTGACGTCCTCGCACTCGATCCTCACCGGGCGGCGCCTGCCCTCGGTGCCGGTGGTGAACGGCGCCGGGTAGGCGCCCACGATCGCGGGCACGCGCATCGCCGCACTCCAGTCGCGCCGGTCCCACTGGATGCGGTCGCCGGGCGAGACGTTCCACTCGGCCGCGCCCCTGTCGGCGTCCACGCCGTTGACGAAGAAGAACCAGTCGACCTGCCGGCCGGCGTCCTGGCCCGCCAGTCCGTCGATCGACTGGACGAAGCGACCGCCGAACCGGGTGGTCACGTCGAACTTCGAGCGGAGCATGCGCATCACGGTGTCGCCCTCGTGCACCTCGTCGAGGCGGACGGACCCGAGCGCCCTGTGGCCGAAGTCGCGCGTGACGCGCAGGGTCGCGGCGCCGCCCTCCTTCGTCCCGCCCTCGCCGAACCCGCAGCTCGCCGCCGCCGGCGCGAGGCCGGCGAGCACCACGGCCGCTGCCGCGAGAGCACGGACACGCCTCACGGCACCTCGACTTGCTCCGTGAATGACCGCACGAAGCCATCCTTGCGTGCGACCAGCCGGTGCGTCTCCGGTGACAGCGCCATCTGCACGCGGCCGTCGGGTCCCGTGATGCCGGTGACCTCCCCCGCGCTGACCGTCGCGCCCACCACCGGCACGGCGTCGCCGTTGTCGTCGTAGCCGCGCACGGTCGCCACGATCCCACCCGTGGCCGGCTTCGCGCTCACCGCGAGCGTGCGCTGGCAGTCGCCCGCGCGGACGCAGTAGAACCACGTGACCCGCTGTCCCGCGCGGAGACGGCCACGGCCGAACGGCCCGCCGGTATCGCCGGCGCCGGCCGTGGCAGCACGACGGGCGACCTTGTAGACCCACCCGCGCTGCCGGCGGTTGCGGTCCGGCCCGATCCGCGTCACGAGAATGCCCGCGGCGTCACGCGCGCGTGAGGAACACGCGCCGAAATCGCGAAACCCGAGCGGGCCGGGCCGGCTGCGGACGAGCGCGGCGAGCGGCGTACGCTCGCCCACGGCGCAGCGCCGCCCGCTGACCCTGATGCTCGTCGCCGCGGTGGACACGCGCTTCGTGAGCGCGTGCCCGTCGCGGAACACCACCATCTGCTGCACCCTGGGCGCCGCGGCGCCGGCGGCCCGCGGCAGCGCGAGCGCCGCCGCCAACCCCACGATCGCGATCACCCGAGGGCTCATGGCGACGGTGCCACCGCGTCGAGCTCCACCGGTCCGCCGCGGAGCGAGCGGAACCGCAGCACGTGCGTGCCGGCTCCGGTCCGGCGGCTCACCCACAGGACGCTCCGGTGCGAGGAGCGGCCGCGCACGCGCAGCACCTTGCTGCGGCCGTCGAGGGTGACCCGGAGCCGCCCGCCCCTCGGCAGCTTCCGCCCGATGAGCGCCACCTGGGTGCCGCGGAACCGAACACGCCCGCGGGCGCCAGCGCGCGTGGCCCGCACCACCGTGCGGCCCCAGGCACTCTCCGCGCGCACCCGCTTCCAGCCGCGCGACAGGCGGAACAGCCCGCGGTCGCGGTCGTCCACCGGGATGAGCACCGGGCTCGTGACGATCGTGGACGAGTTGAGCGCGCGGTCGCGGGCCGTGATCCGGAACCGGTACGCGTCACCCGAGTCGCCGCGGAAGTGGAGCCCGTTCGACCCGCTCCTGTCGGCGAGCGTCCGCCAATCGTCCTGGCTCGCGCCGGCGCCGTCGTTCGCGCGGCTCACCTCGACGGTGTAGTTCGCCACGCCGCTGCCAGCGCCGTCCTGGCCGGCCCATGAGACGAGGATGGTGCGCGAGCGGCCATTGCGGCTGTCGAGATGGCGCCCGGGCAGCGCGGGGTCGTCCGATCCGAAGGCCGACTCGACTGACGGAGCCGTACTGTCGGTGGAGGTGCACGGCGCCGCCCCGGGTGGATCGACGCACAGCACGACGGCGTTCGAGCGCACGGCGTCGGCGCGCTCCGCCTTGAGGCGATAGATGCCCTTCTCCGCGAAGCTGAGGGTCGCGGATCCGTCCGCGCCTGAGGTCGCCCCAAGCACGCTTGCGCCTGAGGCGGGGGTGCCGTTGAAACCGTCGAACTCCTCGACGTGCACCGTCACGCTTTCCCCGGTTGTTGCCGTGGTGGGGCCGCCGAGGCGAAGCACCTTCGACTGGGAGAAGCTCGAGTGGGCGAACAGGACGTCGTCACCCTGCTTGACCGACTGGCTGCAGCCACCCAGATCCGCGTACACCCAGTTCAGGTAGAAGGCGAGATAGTGGGACGAGGAGTCGATGGTCTCCGACCCGATCTGAAGGAATGGGTAGTAGTCGCCGAAGCCGGAGTCCCAGTTGGCGTCCCACACGAAGCCGGCGGCCTTCGAGCCGTCATCCAGCGCGCCGATCGCAGTTGGGGTTGGCGCGCCGCCCGAGTTCGTCCCGTCGCAGGGACGCGCGACGCCATCGCTCGGCGTCGTCGTGTGATGGGCGTCGGTGACGACCTGGCCGTCGAAGATCGTGTTGGAGACGCCCTCCACACGCAGGTTGACAGTGACGGGCACGGCGACGGCCGCGGGCGCCGCGGCGAGAGAGAGCACGACCAGCGCCACTGGGAGCGCTGTCCGGCGGAGTCGAGTGAGCATCGAGCCACCCCTTCCTCGAGGGTCGTATGGGCTTCGGCCGGAGTCAGGTCTCCTGGCTTCGGACTCCGCGCCGCGCCTTCCCGGTGAGCCGTCGGCTCCCAGTGGCTCGATGCGACGCATCAGCGCCCGTTCACAGTGGCGGGACCGCGCGGGATTCACACCCGGCTTCCCTGGCCACCGGCCATTGAACGCGGCCAGCATATCCCACCGCCACGGACGCGCCCACTCGGCGCCGGGTCAGACTCCCCGACGGCCGCTAAAATCGCTCGCCGCGTTCCTGCCGCCATCGTCTAGGGGACTAGGACACCGCCCTCTCACGGCGGAGACCGGGGTTCGAATCCCCGTGGCGGTACTACTTGCAACGTCAGACGGCGGGCGGCCACTTTGGCCGCCCGCCGTTCGTCTTGCAGGTGTCAGCCGGGCCCCTAGACCGGTGCGCCGTCCACCAGCACCTGCAGCACTCCCGCGACGCCCGCCGCGAACACGTTGTCCGCGCCCGCGAGGGTGTCGATCGAGAGGCTGTCCTTCGGGTCGTTCGCGTCCGCGTGCTCAATCGACACCGCGGGGGCGAGACCCGTCACGTCGGCTCCGGAGCCGTTGCCGTCCACGTGGATCGTGTCGTCGCCGTCCGTGCCGGTCAGGATCACGGAGTCGGCGGCCCGGTCGGGGGCATCCCCGCCGAGCGATCCGGCGAGGTCGACGTTGAGCTGCCTGACGTCAGTCGCACTGAGGTCGTCGGCCCCGATGCGGTCGGTGCCGCCGAGGGCGTTGAAGTCGACGGTCTCGACATCGTCGGTGTCCATCGTGACGCTCGCTGGGTTGCGGAAGAAGGTGAGCCGCCCGCCGTTCGCGGTCAGCGCCACGTCCTCGTTCGCCCCTGCACCGTTGAACACCATCGTGTCGCGGCCGCTCCCGCCGTCGATCACGTCGCTGCCCTCGCCGGGATCCCAGGTGAAGCTGTCTGCTCCGCGGCCGAGGTCGGCGCTGTCGTTGCCTCTACCGCCGTCGACGCTGTCGTCGCCGCCGCCTCCGCTGAGCCTCTCGGCGCCCTGACCGCCGTTGAGCGAGTCGTCACCGTTTCCACCGGCGATCGTCGTCGGGATCGTGTCGGTGAAAGCGCCGTTCCCATCGTCGATGTGAACGGAATCGCGGCCACTGCCCATCGCGACGGAGATGGCGTGCACGTCGCCGCGTGCGAACTCGAAGTCGGCCGACCGGTCGTCGCCCACGTCGACCTGAATCCGACTCGCGTCGTCCTGCTTCAGTCGAAGCGTGACTGCATTCGGGCGCCCGCCGCCGTCGACCTCGAGCGTGCCCCGCTTGAGCTCCGCCCGGACGCCGTCGACCTTCCGGCTCGCGGCGTCCGCGCCGGCCGGAAGAGCCAGCGTGACCGGTACGAGAGCGAGAACCGCTGCGGCGACGGAGAGAGCCCGGTTGTGATGTGAGGTGATAGTCATTTGATGTGCCTCCGGATTTGGGGGGTTGGATTCCTGGGGTGCGATCGCATGTCTCTACGAACCAGGACGCCGACCGGCCCCGATCCTTCCCGCGGGACTACTCTCGGCTGCGGTGAGGGCTCCAGACCGGATGCTGGATCCGAACACGCTCGGCGATCACGTCGATCGCCTCTTCCGGGCGGCGTGGGCGTTGTCAGGCTCGCGCGTCGAGGCCGAGGACCTCGTCCAGGAGACCTTCGCCCGTGTGCTCGCGAAGCCACGCCGGATCCGCAACGCGGACGACCTCGGGTACCTGCTCCAGGCGTTGCGGAACACGTTCATCAGCTCCCGCCGCGCCGCGGCAAGGCGACCAACGCCGGAGAGCCTTGACGAGGACTTCGAGCCGATCGATCCGAGGACGGGGACCCGGCCCGAGCAGGCCGCCGAGGCGCGCGAGGTATTCGCGTTGATCGCCGGGCTCGCCGAGCCGTTTCGCGACGCGCTGGTGGCGGTGGACGTTGCCGGCCTCAGCTATGCGGAGGCCGCGGAGCTCCTTTCGGCGAAGGAGGCGACAATCACCTCGAGGGTGTTCCGGGCGCGTGCGCAGGTCGCGCGCGGGATGGAATCGACGCCCGGCGGCGTCGATACGAGTAAGGACCCAGCCAATGGCTGATGAGCACGACAGACCGCTGACCGACGAGGAACTCGCCCGTGCGCGCGAAGGACAGGCGCTGATCGCGGCCGCCGTGGCCGATGTTCATGCGCCGCAGACCCTGCGCGAGGCGATCGAACGCGATCGCGAGCGTGCGGCAAAGCGAGCCCGGGCGCCGTTCTGGCGCCGGCACCGGTTGGCCCTTGTCCCGGCCGGCGCGGCAGTCGTGGCGCTCGCTGTCGCCGCGATCGCGATCCAGACGTCCGAAAACCCGGCCGAGCCCTCGTTGACCAAGGTCTACGCGGCCGCGCGGCTCGACGCCACGGACCCCGCCCCCGCGCAGGTCGGCGGAACCCCGCCGGAACTCGGGGCGAGCGTCGGCAGGGTGGATTTCCCGGACTGGGAGAAGAGCTTCGGTTGGAGGGCGGTCGGCCGTCGCGATGACACGGTCTCGGGACGACCGGTGACGACGGTCTTCTATCGCAACGCCGACGGAGCGCGGCTCGGCTACGCGGTCGTCTCCGGCGACACGCTCAAAGCGAAACCGCCTGGCCGACGCGTGACACGTAAGGGGAAGCTGTACCACGTCGTCCAGGCGGGAGGGCGAACCGTCGTCACCTGGAATCAGCAGGGTCACACCTGCGCGATCGTGGCGCCGTCACGAGTGCCGCGTGCCCGATTGGTCGAGCTGGCCGCGTCCCGGAACGTCTGACGCCGGCGGCGTCAGAGCGGACGCAGCGCGGGCCGGCCGCCCGGCTCGACGATCTCGAAAAGCTGCACGTCGTTCACGCCCCGCTTGAAGGCTGCCTCGCGGACGATCGCCTCGAACTGCTCGGCGTGCGAGCCGTCGAGAGAGAAGGTTCGGCTCGTCGCCGCGATCGTGCCGTTCACTGCGACGGCAATCGCACGGCCTCCGCCCGGACGGCCGTGCTCGATCGTGCCGGTGATCTGACCTGGGATGAAGCGGGAGGTTGGGTCGACGGATCCGAGGTCGGCCGCCTGGTCGATGCGTGCGTGCGGGGAGTCGACGTCGTGCTCGGCGGCCGGTGCGTGCGACAGGTCCGCGGCGCGCCTACCCACCAGCTCCGTGTGCGGGCCGATCCGGTAGAGCGCGTCCGGGTTCCTGCCGCCGCCGCTTCCGAACCACGCCGTCTTGCGCAGCACGGCCGCGGCGCGGCGGCGGGCGACCTTGGCCGGGTCGAAGGTGTAGTGGCCGCCGATCGTGTTCAGCTCGGTTCCGACCCGGTGGTAGACGGTCACCTGGCTCGTCTGCGCCGCTGCCGGCTCGAACAGCGACCGGCCGTCCACCTGCTCGGGCACCGGCACGCCGGCCAGCTCGAGGAGCGTCGGCAACACGTCGATCGTCTCCACGTGTCTGTCGACCACGCGGCGGCCGCGTGCGCGGGGCAGCTTCGCGATCAACGGGACCGGCGCCAGGTCCTGCACGTTCCGCGGCCGCACCGTCCTCCGCTCGAGTCCACGGTGGAATCCGATGCCGTGGTCGGCGGCCACCACGACCAATGCGTCGCGGTAGAGACGCTCGCGGCGCAGCCGCGCCACGAGCTCACCCAGCAGCCGGTCCGCGAGACCCAGCTGCAGCAGGTGCCGCTGATATGAGACCTTCACGAGCCAGGGCACCCCGAACCCCTCCGGGCCGTTCAGGCCCGGGATGCGCTCGGGGGCAAAGCGGCGGTAGCTCCGGCCGGACGGGTAGTACTGCCACGGGACGTGCGGCAGCAGCACGTGCTTGAACCACAGCGCCGGCCGCGGCGTCTCTCGGATCCCGCGCACGAACCGGTGGAAGCGACCCGGCTTCCCGCGCGAGAGGTGGCTCGCGGTGGTCCCCGGTGTAGGCACGCACAGGCTGGTCGGGCACAGCCCGGTGGCCTCCTCGGACACGTGCAGCTCGTAGTCGCCCGCCAGCAGCGTGAAGAGGTTCGCGGGGTGCGAGTAGACGTTGGACTCGAGCCCGGGACGCGGGTAGCGGCCATCGAGCATCGCCGGCACGGCGAGCGCCGTGCTGTCATGCACAGCCGTCGCGCCGCGGTACCAGACGCCGTCCGCGGCGAGCCGGGCGAAGGCCGGGTAGCGCGAGGCGTCGATCCGCCCGCCGGGCTCCATCAGGGACGTGAGCGGCAGCTCGTCGAAGACGACCATCACGATCGTCCGCGACGGTCCGACCGCGTGCGGCACCGTGCCCTCCCCCGCGCGCGCCAGCGCCGGGCGCGAGCGGGACGAGCCGTTCACGGCCAGCCCGATTCCCACCACCGCGAGGGCCAGCGCCGCAACCCCGAGGACTACCCGGACACTTCGCTTCCTCAGCACGAAGGCCCAGCGTAGCCGGGGTTTTCGCTGCTCGGCCACCTTCGCAACGCCGCATTCGGTGGCAGAATCGCCGAATGGGTAAGGCGACCTGGCCCGCGCTTGCCGCGGCACTGACTCTGCTCCTGGCTCCCACTGCTTCCGCGGCAACGACGCGCCACGCGAGTCCCGACGGCGTGAACACCGTCAGCACGTGCACCGCCGGCGAGCCGCCCTGCTCGCTCAAGCGCGCCGTGGAGACGGTGGCCGTTGCGGGCGACGAGGTGGTCCTCGCACCCGGCGTCTACAACCCTCCGTCCAACGTCGCGATCAACAACGCGATCTACGTGCATGGCGAGCCGGGCGAGCCCACGCCTCGTGTAGTTCGACCCTCAGGTCAGGTCTTCGGCGTCACCGGAGGCGGGACCCTCGCCGATGTTCAGCTGGAGTCCGCGGGACCGGTGCTCGTCACCACCTCGGTCGTCGAACGCGTCAGGGTGCTGTCGGCCGCCGGCGCGTCGATGACCTCGGCCGTGATCATGCGCGACGGCGGCGTCCTGCGCGACAGCTTCGTCCGCGCCGAGTCGCCGAACGGCCGGGCGGTGTTCGCGAATTTCGGCTTCCCGGAACTCGTGAACGTCACGGCAATCGCCACCGACCCGGGCAGCAGTGCGCTCTACACGGATCCGACAGTCGGCGGCATCTGCGTGCCCAACTCACAGATCGAACTCCACGCGACGAACGTCATCGCGCGCGGGGGCAAGTACGACGTCGACGTCCCGCACATATGCGGCTCGGGCGGAAGCGCGTCGATCGAGGCGGCGATCATGAGCCACTCGAACTTCCGCCACGCGAAGCTGAACGAGACCCGACCCACCACGCGCGTGGAGGACGTGGGCGGTAACCAGGACAGCGAGCCGCTGTTCGCGTCGCCGCCCGCCCTCGACATCCACCAGCTCGCGGGCTCGCCCACGATCGACGCCGGCGTTGCGACGCCGAAGCTCGGCACGGCCGACATCGACGGCCAGCCGCGTACCCAGGGCTCGACGCCGGACATCGGGGCCGACGAGCTCGTCCCCCCGATCGTGAAACCGCCGGCGGACATGCGCCGGCCGGTGGCATCGCTCCTGCGCATCACCCCCGGGCGATTCCGGGCGAGCGCCGCCGCCCGGCGCCGCGCCCGCGCACGTATCTCTTACGCGCTGGACGAGAACGCGACCGTCACGTTCACGGTCAAGCGCATCATCCAGCGCGTCGTGCGCGGCCGGAAGCGCACGGGCTACCGGCCCGTGCGCGGCTCCTTCAAGGACGCCGGCGAGGCGGGCGGCAACTCGCTCCGCTTCCGCGGCCGCATCGGCGGCAGGCGGCTGAAGCCCGGGCTGTACCGCCTGATCGCCCTCCCGGTGGACGCCGCCGGCAACACCGGCAACGCGGTGTACATCAAGTTCCGAATCGTGCGCTGACACGGAGCTCGTCGAACGACTCGATCACGCTGCGGTAGGTGTCGGCCACGACGTCGCGCCCCTGGAACGACACCTTCGTCACTGCTGAGTGGAGGGTCACGTCGGGGGTGAGCGTGTCGATCAGCGCGCCCGCGTCACGCGCCGCGATCGCCGCGGGGAACGCGTGGGACATGGTGGAGATGCTTCCCGGGACGCGCGAATTTCGACCGATCTGCGATGCATCTCACGTCTAGGGTGGGGTGCGCGTCTAGCCGAAGTACTTCGTGTGCAGCTGGTCCACCGTGCGCTTGGTGCGCACGGTGCTCGGCCCGAGCAGCTCGTCGAGCGCCTTCCTGTCGAGCTCGGCCTCCGCGTAGCCGCCGCTCGGCAGCCAAAAGAGCTCGCGCTTGCCGAAGGCGAGCCGGTCGTCGTCGGTGGCGAGCGCCAGCGCCTTCTTCTTCACAGCCGCGGTCGGCTTCTTGTCGAAGAGCACCACCTGGAGCTTGCCCTTCGATCGCTTCACGTCCTTCGCCGGGAACGGCTCGGCACCGGCGATCTCCTTCAGCTCGCCCGCGGTCCTGAGGAAGATCACCATCTCGTGGCCGAGCGCCTTCTCGAGGTGCGGCTCGAGCTCGCGCGCCATGTCGCGCGACGCCTCGAACACGACATTGCCGCTCGTCCTGAACGTGGCCACCTCATCGGCGCCCGCCTCCTCGAACAGCTTCTTGAGCCGGTCGTTCGTCACCCGCCGGTTCTTGCCCAGGTTCACGGCGCGGAGGAAGGCGGCGTACCTCATCGTGCAAACAGGCTTGCAGAGCGGCGCGGAAACGGGACGTTCACCTCGGGTTCACCGCCGCTTCACAGGGTTCGCCGGCCGCGATCCGACACTGAAGGCATGGAGAACACGGGCCGGCTGCTGTTCGTCGCCGCTGTCACCTGCTACCTCCTCGGACGCGTTTTCGCAGGGGACGCGCTCTATTTCGAGACCGTCGTCTACGCCGCGACGGCCGCATTCGGGCTGGACTTCCTGATCGCCTCCTGGAGGTCGCTCTGGGCGTCGAGTTAGGGAACCCGAACTCGCCCTTTCCGTCCGGCCTGAAGGTGCTACATTCGGGCTCGTGGAAGCCCGCCGCACGGACGTTCTGAAGGCCTCTCCCCGGATGTTCGAGTCGGACCTGCTCGACCGGCTCTCGCGCGTGCACCCGATGGTCCCGGTCGTCCTCTTCGTCCCGGCGATCACGTTGCTTCTGATCGTGGGCGCACGCGGCGAGCCCACCACGCTCCAGGTGAGC
>Ga0126314_10001297_pt1 | contig 11955 bp, 7 predicted proteins | sample Plot105B_FD_92535 | JGI IMG/M metagenome (GOLD analysis project Ga0126314, IMG submission 92535) | Serpentine soil microbial communities from UC McLaughlin Reserve, CA, USA - Plot105B | ecosystem: Environmental > Terrestrial > Soil > Grasslands | place: USA: UC McLaughlin Reserve, Lake County...
ATCTCCTTCACCGAAAACCAGACGCAGATGGTGATGAGTGAAGATGCAGTACCAATGCACTGGGAAGAGAATACCGAATTTGGTGGTTATTATGTGTATGCCACCAAGAAATGCCAGACAGAAGAGAACTTCTTCGGATTGGGCGATAAATCAGGTAACATGAACCTCCGCGGCAGAAAATTCCAGAACTGGAATACCGATGCCTACTCATTCGGATGGGATCAGGACCCGCTTTACCGTACCATACCATTCTATATCGGTGTGCACCAGCAATCCGCCTACGGAATATTCTTCGACAACACCTTCCGTTCGTACTTTGATTTTGCGAAGGAAGACAATACGAAGACCAGTTTCTGGGCAGACGGAGGTGAACTTCAATACTATTACATACACGGGCCACATTTGATGGACGTGGTAAAAAGATACCAGACCCTGACCGGCACACACCCCATGCCACCAAAATGGGCCTTGGGCTATCACCAATGCCGGTGGAGCTATTATCCCGAGAAAAAGGTTAAAGACATCGCAGACGGCTTCAGGTCTAGAAATATTCCTTGCGATGCCATTTACCTCGATATCGACTACATGGACGGCTATCGTTGTTTCACCTGGAATAAGAGCCACTTCCCCGATCCCAAACGGATGATTAAAGAACTGGCCAATGACGGATTCAAAACCGTAGTTATGATCGATCCGGGAATTAAAGTAGACGACAACTACTGGGTATTCAAGGAAGGCAAAGAGAACAACTTCTTCTGCCGCCGGAGTGATGATTACTTTATGGAAGGCCACGTATGGCCTGGCAGATGCCAGTTTCCAGACTTCACCAACCCAGCAGTAAGAGAATGGTGGGGCGGTTTGTATAAAGAACTGGTAGAAATCGGCGTAGCCGGTGTATGGAACGACATGAACGAACCTGCCGTATTCGGATCAGGAACATTCCCTAACGACGTAAGACACAACATAGACGGCTACCGCGGCTCACACCGTAAGGCACATAACGTCTACGGAATGCAAATGGTACGCTCCACCTACGACGGGCTGAAGAAACTCATGCGGAACAAGCGGCCCTTTACCATAACCCGTGCCGGCTATTCCGGAATGCAGCGCTACGGCTGCGTCTGGACAGGCGATAACGTTGCCACCTGGGAGCACCTTAAAATAGGAAATATCCAGTGTCAGCGCATGTCGATCTCCGGCGTGCCATTCTGCGGAACTGATATCGGCGGCTTCAGCGGAGAGCCCGATCCGGAATTGTTTACGCGTTGGATCCAGCTCGGAACATTCTCACCCTTCATGCGTGCACACTCTGCCGGCGATACCGCCGAAAGAGAACCATGGAGCTTCGGTGAACCCTATACCAGCATCAACAGAACCTATATCGAACTGAGGTACCGTTTACTTCCATACCTGTATTCCGTATTCTGGGAACACCACAGATACGGATTCCCGATCCTGCGTCCACTGGTGATGCTCGAGCAGGAAAACCCGAGTACCAGCTTCCGTCAGGACGAATTCACCTTTGGAGATAAGATTCTGGTGTGCCCGGTATTAGAGCAGGGTGCAGCATCCAGAATGGTATACCTGCCAAAAGGCAAGTGGTACAACTTCTGGACACTCGAAGTACTTACCGGTGAAAGCGAACACAGCATCCTTACACCGCTAGACCACATGCCGCTTTTCGTAAGAGCCGGATCGGTGATACCAGAATACCCGGTAATGCAATATGTAGGCGAGAAAGAAGTAGAAGAAGTACTGCTAAATGTTTACTTTGCAGACTATGAAGTTAACTCATTCCTTTTTGAAGATCACGGAGACACCTTTGCATACGAGCAGGACATCTACTCCGAAAAGAAATTCAGTGTTAAAGGAACCGCTGCTTCACTGGTTATAGAACAAAGCAGAACCGGCCTTTATACGCCAAACTACGAATGGTACAAGTACAACGTAGTTGGCCTGCCATTTAAAGTAAGCAAGGTAACTGTAGACGACAAAGAAGTAACAGACTTCAGTTTAGACGCAGTCAATTGCCTGCACTTCAAGTCCAATAAGAATTTCACCACTATCAAAATATACAACTAATGGAAGTGCTTGCCTTCAGCTTATTCAGCGAATTTGATATCTCACTATTCATTTCAGGCAAGCATTTTCGGCTATATGAAAAATTCGGTGCACACATTACCACAGTAGAAGGCCAGGAAGGCACCTATTTCGCAGTCTGGGCGCCAAATGCGCAAACGGTTGGCGTAATGGGCGATTTTAACCAGTGGAACCGCACAGCACACACCCTTTACCCGCGCTGGGACTCTTCAGGAATCTGGGAAGGATTTGTCCCTAACGTAGGTAAAGGGGATGTATACAAGTATGCCATCAAAGCATTCGACGGTTCAGAAATAGAGAAAGGAGACCCCTATGCAAACCGGTGGGAGCGTCCGCCAAGAACAGCATCCATCGTATGGGACCACGAATACACCTGGGGCGATAAAGCATGGATGAAGAAAAGGCCGAAGGTAAATGCCCTGAACAAACCAATGTCTGTTTACGAACTGCACCTGGGTTCATGGCAGCGCGACCCGTCAGAACCAAGGCGTATCTTAACCTACACCGAAATTGCGGCAAGTCTGGTTCCGTACATACTGGATATGGGTTTCACACATGTAGAGCTCATGCCGATCATGGAATACCCATATTATCCATCATGGGGCTATCAGATTACAGGATACTTTGCCGCAAGTTCCAGACACGGCACACCGCAGGAACTCATGTACCTGGTAGAAGAACTCCATAAAAATGATATCGGCGTAATTCTCGACTGGGTTCCGTCACACTTTCCCGGTGACGCACACGGCCTCTATCATTTCGATGGCACGCACCTGTACGAACACGCAGACATGCGCAAGGGATTTCATCCCGACTGGAAATCTTATATCTTCAATTACGACAGAAACGAGGTCAGGTCATTCCTGATCAGCAACGCACTCTACTGGCTCGATAAATTTCATGCCGACGGCCTTCGGGTAGACGCGGTAGCGTCCATGTTGTATTTCGACTTCTCCCGAAAAGCAGAAGAAGCCGCCACCAACGAATACGGTGGTAGCGACAACCTTGGCGCCATTCTGTTCCTCAAAGACCTCAACGAAGCCGTTTATGGCAATTTTGAAGGCGTACACACCATAGCAGAAGAAAGCAGCACCTACCCGGGCGTAACCCATCCCGTATTTGCCGGTGGGCTTGGCTTTGGCATGAAGTGGATGATGGGCTGGATGAACGACACACTGAAGTACTTCAAGAACGATCCCATCAACAGGAAATTTCACCATCACCAGCTCACTTTTAGCGCTACCTACGCCTTTACCGAGAATTTTATGCTCCCTTTTTCGCATGACGAAGTGGTGCACGGTAAATCGTCGATGATCTATAAGATGCCCGGCGATGAATGGCAGAAATTTGCAAACCTGCGCGTGCTCTATGCTTACATGTTTACACAGCCCGGAACCAAACTGCTGTTTATGGGCAATGAATTTGCGCAAACCCACGAATGGGACTTTAAAAACTCCCTCGACTGGCACCTGCTGAAGCATCCGCCTCACCTGGGTATGCAGAAAACCGTAAGGGCCATCAACAAACTGTACAAGTCTGAGCCTGCACTCTACGAGCACAGCTTTTCTCATGAAGGATTCGAATGGATCACCGCAGATGACGAGCAAAACTCCGTTTACATCTATACCAGAAAAGGCACCAAAGGCAAAGACACACTGATCGTGATCCTCAACCTTACGCCCGTATACCGAGAAAATTACCGTGTCGGACTGCCCTTTAGAGCCAATTGGAAAGAAATCTTCAATACTGATGAAGAGGAATTCTTCGGAAGCGGTAAATCTAACCCGGGCAGCCTCTTAGCAGAAGCAGAAGGATGCAATGGCAGAGAATATTCTATCGTACTGAATATCCCGCCACTAGCAGCCATAGTTTTAAAACAAAGTAAATAGTCAATACAATAATGCCTCGTGTTAAAATAATCATCATAATCAGCGCGCTCGTGCTTGCTGTCATACTGGGCTGGGTGCTATGGCCCGCCAGTTTGTATGAAAAATATGGCTTCAGTACCCAAATGCCGGTATCAGGCCCTGGTGTAGACCCAACTACCACTACGCCAAAGGCAGCCGAACTCTACAATAAAGGCGACCTGAAAGAAGCCCGAAAGCTATTGCAAAAGGAATACATGTGGTATCCTCAGAACCCGCTGCTGGGCTATTACTTTGCCATCACCCTTATCGATGCAGGCAAGATCAGCGAAGCAAGGACGATCTTAGCAGACCTGCACAAGCGGCAATCCGCTTTTGAATATGATGCCGCATTCTACACCGCCCTGAGTTATATTAAGGAAGGCAATAAGGCAGAAGCCGCCGTATGGCTGCATAAAATACCCGACAGCATTCCCCGTTCGGCAAATGCGAAAGCACTGCTCAGTGAGCTTAAGAAATAGCGCTTGTATAATTAAAGTCATATCCTGCAAGATCGGTTACATTTAGCACCGACAGGCCCTAATTTTGTATTTCATTAGAAATGAAAATGAAATATTCTGTATTAGATCTTGCCACAGTTATAGAAGGAAAAACTCCTGCCGATACTTTCAAAAATAGTGTTACCCTTGCCCAGCACGCAGAACAATGGGGTTTCAGCCGCTACTGGCTCGCAGAACATCACAACATGATCAGCGTAGCAAGTTCAGCTACATCAGTCGTGATCGGCCATATTGCCAACCATACCAAAACCATCAGGGTAGGCTCTGGTGGTATCATGCTGCCCAACCATTCGCCACTGGTTATCGCAGAGCAATTCGGAACATTAGAATCCCTGTTCCCCGGCCGTATAGACCTCGGTTTGGGCAGGGCACCTGGTACCGATCAGGTTACTGCGATGGCGATCAGGGGCGAGCGTTTCAGCGGCCCCAATGATTTCCCCAAAGACGTACTTAAACTGCATCAATATTTTTCAGCCGCAAACAGTACCAGTGCGGTAAGAGCGATTCCCGGAGAAGGCCTGAATATTCCCATCTGGATTCTCGGATCCAGCACAGATAGCGCCCATCTGGCTGCGGCTTTTGGGCTTCCCTATGCATTTGCCAGTCATTTTGCACCGGCACAACTCCTTACAGCCATCAATATTTACAGGAATGAATTCAAGCCATCGGCCAATCTTGATGCCCCGTATGTAATGGCCTGTGTCAACGTAGTTGCCGCAGATACCGATGCCGAAGCAGAACGGCTGGTTACCTCATTGTACCAGTTGTTCAAGGGCATCGTAACGGGCAAGCGTCAATTGCTGCAGTCACCGGTAGACAACATGGAAGACGTTTGGGATGTATACGAAGAAGCCCAGGCCAGTCAAATGCTGGCGTGTACCTTTGTAGGCAGCAAGCCCACCATCGCAGCAGAGTTGGAGCGTTTTATCGAACAAACGAAGGTAGACGAGATCATGGTTTCCTCGCACATTTACGATCATCAGGCACGGTTGCGCTCTTATGAGCTCCTTTCAGAAGTCTTAAAATAGCAAACTCACCTGAGTTGGCTTTGTGTTGGGTTCAGTTCGAAGATAACCTTGTCTACTGAGTTAGTTTAACTTCTCCCTTAGCGGGTTAATTTCGGATATATGTTCCAGTACTAGAAGTTCGTGTATACGTCTTTTGGAGCTTTGCTTTGAAAAGGAAACGTTATTGTAGTTTTTTTAAATACTGAAAACCAATGTGTTACTAGTTTGTTTTCAATTTGGGATGCCATAGATCCCGAATCATTAATCGATGTTAAGGGCATATTACGGTTGAATGATTTTTTTGTAAGCAGGCAACTAGGGGTTGTCTGCTTTTTTTATGTCAAATAACTTTAATGACACATTAAATAAAAAAACCGGAAGCCTTCGGCCCCCGGTTTCACCCTCCCCACTAAATCCAGCTCACATTTTGCTCAACAACAGGCCCATGCACTCACTCTCACAAATCACACCCGCCGCCTTTTCACTCACCCTCACCAATCGCCTCAACAATCACACCTGCTGTCTCAAATCATCCTCACAAATCTCAACTCACCATTCGCTTTAATCCTTTTCAATCCTGCTTCACGTTATCAACTTTCACATCTCTATCTTCGCGATTCTGTTTAATAAACGTAGAATATTGTTGAACAGATGTGCCGTTAATCAGGTATTACTTTTGGATGACGAACACATGGGGAACCCTTTCATCAATCTCTCTCAACCACCGCCACAACCAGGCGCTTTAATCAACTGCTGAATCGATTCAGTGTAGCCAAATTGTCGAAATAGTTGTTATATTTATGATACAAATATAAACTATGAATATTCCTTTCAATATGATTCAGCAGCGCCCTGTCCTACGCAAGCTTGCGTGTCTTCTCATGCTGGTTACCGTAATCTCAGCCTGTAAGAAAAGTGAGAAATTACCAGATGAGGAGCCCGGCCCGGTGCTCAAAAGTGATAAAACCATCACTGCATTCAGTTTGATGGCCGCTAAAAACCCCGGTATTGCCGAAAACGTAAAAGGAGAGATCATCGGCGACACCATATTTCTTCGCGTATTTGCAGAAACCGATATCAGCAAACTGATTCCATTCTACTCTTATGTAGGCAAACAAGTGGTTGTCAACGACAAACCACAGGAAAGCAATGTTACCTTCAACAACTTCAGCACCCCCGTGCCCTATACTGTGGTGGCAGAAGATGGCAGCAAAAAAACCTACTTTATAAAGCTAACAGAATCTGGCATAGCCGCCTTATATATCAATACCAATGGCGCACCGATCGTTAGCAAAGACGACTACATCGACGGGACGGTAAAGATCATCCAGAACTTTAAAACCGTAGCCTACGAAGGCGTGACCGAAGTGAAGGGCCGGGGAAACTCGACCTGGTTTGATATGCCAAAAAAACCATACCGCTTAAAACTCGATAAAAAAGCCTCGCTGCTGGGGATGCCATCCAGCAAAAACTGGGTGTTGCTCGCCAATTATGCCGATAAAACCCTGATCCGTAATGAACTTGCCTTTACCCTGAGCAGAGAGATGGGCCGCGAATTTACCCCCGCCTCTAAATATGTAGAGCTTTACCTTAATGGCGAGTATCGTGGCAACTACCAGCTAACCGAGCAAATTAAAGAAGGCAAAGGGCTCGTAGATGTAGAAGACGGCGGCTTTTTAATAGAACAAGACCTGTTTGCCGGTGGCGAAGAGGGCAACTTTTTTACCAGCAGAGATCAGCCCTTCGTGATCAAATACCCAGACGTAGAGGATATTACCAACGAACAAAGAGATTATATCAGGGGGCACTTCCAGAAATTTGAAGACGCCCTGTTTGCTGATAACTTTGCCGATCCGGTAAACGGCTATCGTAAATATTTCGACATCGACACCTATATAGACCACTACCTGATCAATGAAATCATCGGTAATCCCGACGCTTTCAGGAGTACGTATATGTTTAAAAAGAAAGACGACGACAAGATTTATACCGGCCCCATCTGGGATTTTGACAAGGCCGCCAACAACGACAACCGCCTTGGCGATCAGGTAAGGGGCCTTATGGCCAACTCTGCCTTCGAACCGAAAATGTGGTTGCACCGCATGTTGGAAGACAGAACGTTCAGACTTGCAGTAAGGCAGCGCTGGAACTTTTGGAAACTTAAGACCAATAAACTGACAGATGCCATCGCACCGCTGGAAAAGAAACTATCTGCCTCGCAGGTCAAAAACTTCATCAAATGGGATATTCTGAAGAAACAAAGCTACCTGGAAATGAACGTTTCCGGCTCCTGGGCAGGCGATGTTGAGTATCTGAGAAGGTTCTTGACCACCCATATTGCCTGGTTGGATACCAAGTTTAACAGCGCAGAATACCAGTAGATTAGAACTTGCCGGCCATTACACTATTGCTGATACTTTTGCCATCTTCCGCCTGGAAACTAAGGTAGCAAACCATCGGGCGGGAGAGGTAGGCAGGAGCAAGGGCAATAAATTCCTTGCAAGCCCGGCGCTGCGCGCCGATCAGCATGTAGATTATACTTTCATCCGGGAGCGGCAAATCGTCTGCTCCCAGATAACAAATCAGCAGCATAGCTCGATCGTTTAAGATATTGCCCTTGTTCATCGGATCCAAAGACCAGGTAAACTCAAGCCCGCCAGGTTGTATGGATACACTTGCGTCGTACGCAGGCGGCAGCATGCCCTTGCTCACCAAAAGTTTGCTGTAATCTATACCGATGTTTGGATATGCACCCATACAGGCGTTGTGAAAATTATAAGATATCGCTTCATTGAATGCATTTTTGTCGGTATTCTTTACTTCCAGTAAAAAACCGATGTTGATGACCGGCAACATGGGTTTCAAAGCTCTATTCAACAGTTTGATCATCTGCCTGACGGCCAATTGCGGTATGGTAGGTGGTTTGTTGCTCGTTCCCTTAGTACGTATTACTGCTTTCCCATTTAGGGTATAGCCAACCAGGTTGCCCAGCTTTCCGCTGAAACCACCAAACAGTCCTTTGTTCATTCTAGCCATGATTTTTCATTTAAGTTGTAAATTTCATTTGCCAGCAAACTTAAAGTCGATTTGCGAACCCAGCAATCTGCGTAGGCAGATTGCAAAGGCTTAGCATAGCCTTATCTTAGGGGTTCGGTAGGCCAAAGGACTAAGCAAGGCCTAAGGAAGGACTAAGAAGCATGTACGAAAGGCCTATAATAATTGAGGCTGGAAGGCTGGGCGAAAAGGTTAAGAAAAGAATGGATTGTTGAGTTGGAAAGGTGAAATAATTGGGGTATTTAGAAACGGCTTTTATATTGAAAAACATAAAACTGCACATTCGGTTGTGCACAATTGAGCTAAAACTGCACATTCGGTTGTGCACTTTGCTGGTAAACTGCACATCCGAATGTGCAATCTGAATTTTATTGATCCCTCCATTTGTTGTGCTTTCATGAAAATGTACATACCTTAAGCACGGTTTTAACTGATCATAAAAAAAGGGAACGATTTGCGATGACCGCGACACCATTACATACCGAGCCGGAACTGCTCGCCAAAGTGGCAATGGGAGACGAACGTGCATTTCGAACCATTTACGAAAAATACCACAGGCGCATCTATACCTATGCGCTGCAGATCCTGCATTCCGATGTGCAGGCCGAAGAAGTTACTCAGGAGATTTTTCTGAAGCTCTGGACACAATCTGCCACACTTCATACCATAGACAACCTCGAGGGATGGCTAAAAACCATGACCCGCAACCGCTGCCTGAACCTGTTCCGGCGCATCGTGCTCGAAGCGAAACACGATCATGACCTGAGTAAAAACTACAAAGAAAGCCATAATGAGACCGAAGAAAGTATATTGCTGAACGATACCAGGAACCTGCTCAATGCGGCCATTGAACTGTTGCCCGCGCAGCAAAAAGAAGTTTACCAGCTTTGTCATGTTGAGGGATTGAAGTACGAAGAAGCAGCCGAACGGCTCAACATATCGCCCAATACCGTTAAGACGCACATGAAAAGGGCGCTGGCCTCTGTGCGCGAGCATATCCGCAACAATACCGATATCGCTGCGATCGTGGCTGTGTATAGTTTAATGGGGCGGTTTTTATAAAAATTAGATTCGTAGTCGCTCATTTCGACGCAACCAAGCCTACTTTTTATCTAAAAACCTCTCAATCATCGGAATAACAAAGTCGGCCTGTTTAGAATTGGATTTTAAGGTCGTTACCTCACCAATATACTCCCCATGCAGGCCCGGAATGATAGCCAGTTCAGCGCCAACGATTTGTCTTTGCATTTCGATGGCATGTTCGGGTGTGATCACATCTTTATCGCCGATGATGATGAGGGCCCTGGATTTAATTGATTTGATCTGCTCATCGGGAATGTCCTTGAAATCTACCATCCTTTTCGCATCCCTGTCGTGCATGATTTGGAGGCCTTTGGCATCCGGTGTTACGGCCAGATAAGCGTCCTGTAGTTCCTGAGGCATATTGGCCAGGCTCGCCTGCTTCATAAAATCGAAAAACTGCGGTGGAACCCCATTGCGCTTGGAAAGTGCGGAACCTAAAATGATCTTATTGACAAGCTCGGGGTGACGGAGGGCTATTTGTATGGTAGTTGTACCGCCATTGCTAAAGCCAAAAAAATCTGCCTTAGCGATATTCAGGTTTTTCAGCAGGGTAGCTACGTCGTCTGCATCCTGCTCAAACGACGAGTCTTTACCGCGGTCATTAGTTCTTCCGTGGGCCTGCAATTCCATAGCGATTACCTTCCTGTTTTTAGCCAGCGGTTGGATAATCTGGCCGAAATTGGACTGAATGGTCGATCCGCCGCCATGAATCAGCACCAGCGGCTTGCCCTCACCATAAATTTCGTAGTACATTTTGATGCCGTTTACTTCCGAGTAGCCGCTTTGAACAGCCAATGGGTCTTTTACATCGTTCATATCCTGATTTTTGCTTTTATCTGTCTGGCTTGGCTGGTTGCAGGAAGATGCAATCAGGCAGGTCAAAATAATATATACAATGGTCTTTTTCATTATATTGATCTTTGCATTGGTTCAACCGAATGATTGCTAAATATAATGACAAGTAGCCGGTTGACAAAGGGTTCGTGATGATGCGGTCTGTATTTTAGTGACTTGCTTTATCCATTTGTTATTTACATTGTTTAGTGGCCTTCATTTACATCGTTTAAAGGCATGAAAAACCGAAATGCCCATTCTGAGATTTCTTAATTTATATACTATGCTAAAAGTTATGTAAAAGCGGGCCTTCAAAAGATGCAAATCACAATTATAGTGTCCGTCCATAAAGTAACAACGGACATTTTTTAATGTCTCACAATCACATTGTATATGGCAAAACAGATAAAAATGTTAACTTATAACCATTAGAAATTTAGTAGTTTAGCATAAAGCTAAAAGAAAATGATTAAACGCTATTTAATAGCATTTGTAATTGTAATCGGCGTTTCATTTGCTACAAGCAGATGTGCAGCGCAAGGTAAGAATGCTGAAATAAACACGCTTGTTCAGGCATATACTGATCTGGATCTTTTTAACGGAAGCGTTCTGGTAGCAAAGCAAGGAAGGATTATCCTGGAAAAAGGATATGGAAAGACCGCATTCCCAAACGGCAAATTCATCACACCGGATACCAGGTTTTGTATCGCCTCACTCAATAAACAATTTACCGCTGTACTGATCATGCAGCTTTACGAGGCTGGAAAACTGGACTTGCACAAACCTGTCAGTACCTATCTTTCCTGGTTCAGGAAAGACGTTGCGGAGCAAATTACCATACATCAACTGCTCAGCCATACTGCTGGATTACCGGAATACACCGAACGGACTGATTTCTTCACGACCGTCAGCAAATCGAAATATACGCACCGGGAATTTATAGAAAAATTTTGCAGTGAGGATCTACAGTCTAAGCCTGGTACCGCATACCGATACACCAATACGGGATATTATATTCTGGGAACAATTATAGAAGAACTGACAGGGCAGTCCTATAAGGAGGTATTGCAGCGCCAGATCTTAGATAAAATTGGCATGAAAAGCACTGGGATGGCTAGTTCCAATACAGGTGTGGAAAGTGTCCCGGGCTACGACTACCAGTTGGGCGCTTACATTCCAGTACCGCATATCGAATTGTATTCCACTATCTTCGCCGCGGGCGGTATGTACTCAACGGTTCAGGACTTATATCTTTGGGACAGGGCTTTATACACCAATCAATTGATGAAGGAAACCAGTAAGCAAATTTTGTTCACCCCGGTCCTTGCCGGGTATGCATATGGCTTTGGTGTGGCCGGTAAATTTATATTTCATCAAGGTGCCATCAATGGCTTCCGCACAATAATTACCAGGGTCACAGACGAGCAAGAAGTGATCATTTTGTTGAGCAAT
>Ga0126314_10001298_pt1 | contig 11943 bp, 11 predicted proteins | sample Plot105B_FD_92535 | JGI IMG/M metagenome (GOLD analysis project Ga0126314, IMG submission 92535) | Serpentine soil microbial communities from UC McLaughlin Reserve, CA, USA - Plot105B | ecosystem: Environmental > Terrestrial > Soil > Grasslands | place: USA: UC McLaughlin Reserve, Lake County...
GAGGCCCACGGTGGCCGCATCTAGCGCACGCCGTCCGTGCACGGCTCACACCAGATGCGGCCACCGTGGGCCTCGACGATGTTGCGACAGATGGCCAGGCCCAGGCCGGTGCCGCGCACGGTGCGGTTGGCCTTGGTGCGCGCCTGCTCGAAGCGGTCGAAGATGCGCTCCAGGCTGTCCTCGGCGATGGGGTCGCCGCTGTTCCAGCAGGAGAGCACCACGTAGCCGGGCAGGCTGGACGTGGCGTGCAGCTCCACGCGCACCTCGCCGCCCTCCGGGGTGAACTTCACCGCGTTGTTGAGCAGGTTGTTGAGAACCTGGTTGAGGCGGTTCGGGTCGGCGATGACGCGCAGCGGATGGCGCGGCAGCCCCGGCGTCACCTGCACGCGCTTCTCACCGAAGGCCGGGCCGTACTTCTCCACCACCCGTTGGACGAGCTCGTCCAGGTAGGCGACCTCGAAGTTCATCCGCAGCCGGCCCTTGGCGAACTTCGACAAGTCCAGCAGGTCGTCGACGATGGTGTTGAGCTTCTCGGTCGAATCCCGGGCCAGCGACAGGTAGCGGCGCTGGCGCTCGTTGATGTCGCCGGCCATGAAGTTGAGCACCAGGTCCAGCGCGCCGGAGATGGACGTGAGCGGCGTGCGCAGCTCGTGGCTCACCATGGAGACGAACTCGTCCTTGCGCTCCTCCAGCCGCTTCTGGTCGGTGATGTCGCGCAGCACCACGCACACGCCGCGCAGCGTGCCGCGCGCATCGCTCACCGGCGTCGTCGTCGTCTGCACGTGCCGGTCGAAGAGCTTCACCTCTTCGCGCAGCACCTGCGTGCCGCTGTACTCCCAGCCGCGCACCAGGTGGAAGGGCTGGAACCCCAGCCGCTCCTCCATCATCCGGCTGGTGTGCTCCGTCGGGTCATCCCCCACGCGCAAGAGCCGCCGGGCCGCGGGGTTCATCACGACGATGTCGTTCTTCTCGTCGGTGAGCACCACGCCGTCGGCCATGGACTCCACCATCCGCTCCATGCGGTGGCGGGCCTCTTCCTCCGCCGAGCGCAGGGACTGGATGGCGTCCGCCGTCTGGTTGGCGAGCACGTCCAACAGCACGCCGTCGTCCTCGGTGAAGGCGTCCGCGCGCTGGCTGAACAGCGACAGCATGCCCACCGGACGTCCCCCGGCGACCAGGTTCACCGTGAGCTGGCTGGGGTACACGGCCGGCGCCGCCGCGTCCTGCGTCGTCGTCCCCGCCACGCGGGTGATGACCCGGTCCTCCGGCAACAACAGGCCGCTGCTCTTGCGGTACGCGCCGAGCATCGACTCCTTCACGCCCAACAACGCCTGCTCGCCCACGGTGCCGTGACAGCGCAGCCGCAGCGTCGCGCTGCGCGACTCGTCCGGGGCGATGAGCGCCGCGCCGCAGTCGTACGGCAGCACGCGCGCCACGGCGATGAGCACGCGGTCGATGATGTTGTCGTAGCTGGCCGGATCATTCGCGCTGGCCCGGCTCACCTCGTACAGCACGAACAACGCCTCCACGCGCTGGTGGAGTTGGCGGATGAGCCGCTCCTTGTCCCGCCGCAGCTGCGTGTACTCCACCGCGTTCTTCACGGTGATGAGCAGGTCGTTCACGTCCCAGGGCTTGGTGATGTACCGGTACACCTGCCCCTTGTTGATGGCGGCGATCAGGTCATCGGGGTCGGTGAAGCCCGTCAACAACAGCGTGGTGACGTCGAACCCCTCCGCGCGCGCTGTCGCCGCCAGCTCGATGCCCGTCATCTCCGGCATCCGCTGGTCCGTGACGAGCACGTCCACTGACTCGCGACGTAGGACTTCCAACGCGGCCTGACCGCTCAAGGCCGTGAGGACGCGATACCGGCGCTGGAACATCCGCGAAAGGATGTCCAGGACGTCGGCTTCATCGTCGACGAAGAGCAGCGTGTGGCGGAGCTCGGACAAAGCAGGCGGAATTGTACGTCGAGATCATCGACTGCCCTCAAGAACTGAGAATGCCGAAAAGTTCGACACACACTGAGGGTGCGCACGGGGATACTGAACGGATTGACTCTACACGTATGTTCAGGGAAAGTGGACACTGAAAGCCTGTTGCCTGGAGACCTGCTCCAAGGGAATCAGGCCGGCCGAGCGAGGGAGCGCATGGAAGAGCTGACGGACCGCCAGCGCGAGATACTCAGCTTCATCGTGAAGGAGACGGAGACTCGCGGATTCCCGCCCACCATCCGGGAGATTGGCGAGCACATGGAGATCCGCTCCACCAACGGGGTGAATGACCACCTGAAGGCTCTGGAGCGCAAGGGTTACCTGAACCGGGGTGAGCAGCAGAGCCGCTCCCTGGTGCCCACCAAGCGAGCGCGGTTGCTCCTGGGCCTGGGCGCCAAGCGCGACGCGGGCATGGTGGAGGTCCCCCTGCTGGGCAAGGTGGCGGCCGGCGCTCCGCTGCTCGCGCAGGAGCACATGGAGGACTCGGTCAAGATCGACAGCTTCCTCCTGGGCGGCGTGAATGGCCGGGAGGTCTTCGCCCTGCGGGTGAAGGGCCAGTCGATGATCGACGACGGCATCCACGACGGCGACTACCTCTTCGTGAAGAAGACGCCGGCGGCCAATCCGGGCGACATCGTCGTGGCGCTCATCGAGGACGAGGCCACGGTGAAGCGCTACTACCCGGAAGGCGAGCGCATCCGCTTCCAGCCGGCGAACGCCACCATGCAGCCCATCTACGTGAGCCGCGCGGAGTTCCGCTCCACCATGATTCTGGGCCTGGTGGTGGGCGTGTACCGGAAGATGCAGGGCGGGCGCGCGTAGCGGCGTCGCGGCCCCAAGGCCCCTGGGCTTGCGCTCAGGGGCACTTCTTCACGCGAGGGTCCGCCGCCAACGCGCGAGCGCAAGCGGCCTGCACCAGCACGGGGTCCTTCAGCTCCCGGGCGAGCCGGGCCGTGGCGAGCTGGAGGTCCACGTCCTTCACCATGTCGTGCTCGGCGCTGAGGCTGCCGAGGATGCGCAGCGCGTCCGGCTTGCGCTCCATGGTGACGAGCAGGTCGGCCAGCTCCCGCAGCTCGCGCACGTCGTTGCCCTGGACGGACTCCAGGGCCGCGGCCAGCTCCTGCTCCGCGCCCTCCTTGCTCTTCATGGCGAGCTGGATTCGGGCCAGCGCCACGTGGACGATGGCGCGGTCCTTCACGCGCAGGGATTCCTTGTACGCGTCGATGGCGTCACCCGGCTTGTCCAGCTGCAGGTGGATGGTGCCGACCAGCTCCCACAGCGTCGGGTCCCTGGGGGACTTGCTGGCGGCCTCCTTGTAGGCGGTGGCGGCCTCCGGCAGCTTGCCGGCGCGCACCAGCGCATCGCCCAGCGCGGTGAGCACCCCGGGCGTGCGGATGCCCTCGTCGGCGGCCTTCTGCACGAGCGCGAGCACCTCCGCCTGTCGGCCCACCTTGGTGAGCACCTCCGTGGTGCGAAGGATGAGCTCGGACTTCACCGGGCCCGAGGAGGCGTTGGCGGCCAGGACGAAGTGGCGGATGGCCTCGTCGTTCTCGCCCTTCTTGAGGTGGATTTCGGCCAGCTGCTCCAGCGCGTTGTAGTCGTTGGGGTACAGGGCCACGGCCTTGCGCAGGGAGCTGAGGGCCTCGTCGGGACGGCCGAGCTGGGCCTGGACGAAGCCCAGGCGGCTCCAGTTGGTGGAGCGCTTGGGCTCCAGCTTGAGCGCGGCCTCGAACTCGGTGGCGGCCTCCGCGAGCTTGCCCATGGAGAGGAAGATTTCACCGCGCGCGGCGGGCAGCCGAGGGTCATTCGGCGCCAGCTTGCGCATCTCCTCGAAGGACGCGAGCGCGGCCTCGAACTGGCCCTGGAGGTACTCGGCGGTGCCCTTGATGTAGAGGCCCTCCGCGTGGTCCTTGGGCGTCACCTTGGGACTGTCGTCACAGGCGGAGGTGGCGAGCAGGGCAATCAGGGACAGGGAACGCAGGCGCGAGAACATGGGGGGCTCCGAATCCTAGAAGTGGTACGCGATGCCCAGGTTGAGGTCCAGATTGAGGCCATCTCCGAGCTTGGACTCCGCGAGCCCCAGCACGGCCTGGGCCACATTCGTACCGGCCTCCAACTGGACGCCGACGTGTCCGGCGATGAGGTACTCCAGCCCGAGGAAGCCGACGACGGTGGGCAGCGGCCCGGTGGACTGGAAGATGCCGAAGTCGCCGAAGGACAACTGCACGCCCAGGCCGAAGCCCCAGTACGGGCGCAGCGACTTCTCCACGTTGTGGTAGTGGCGCGCGCCGACGACGCTGGGCAGGACGTTGAGGCCACCCTCGGCGCCCTCCGCGTCGGAGCGCAGATAGGAGAAGCCCACCTGGACGAAGCCGAGCCACTCCGGGTGGAACCAGTAGCCCACCTCCAGGTCGGCGCCCGGATTGAAGTTGGCCAACTTGTCCACGAAGTTGTTGTTGATGCGCAGGCCCAGTGAGAGGCCGCCACCGCCGACCATGGGAGCCCCGCCGATGAGCGGCCTCGCGCCCTGGCTCACGCCGGGGGCCACCAGCTCCGCGACCAGCGCGTCCGCGATGGCGTAGACGGTGGGAAACAGCGTGTCCGCCTCGGGCGACTCCGCGCGCGGCTTGGACAGGCTCTCCTCGCGCTCGGTGTCGAGGAGATTGGCGGTGAGCAGGTACGACTCCCCGAAGCGGTCCACGCGGCCGATGATGACGAAGCGGGCGCCGGTGAGCTTGGAGAGGTCCTTGAGGCAGAGGCCCCGCTCACACGAGGACTTGAGGTCGACGAGCTGCTGACGCTGGGCCTCGTTGAGCGAGGCGTCGACGTCGCGCTGCGAGACGACCCACAGGCGCGGAGCCTCGGCCAGCCGTCCGGTGATGAGCGAGGTGACGCCCGTCGCGGAGTCCCGGGCGGAGGCATTGGCGTCGAACGAGAGCACCGCGACGCTGAGGGGGGCCTCCTCCTTCGCGGGAGCGCTCGTGGCGGGCGCCGGCTCGGGCTCGCTCGACGGGGAGAACACCTGGGCCCACGCAGTCGATGAGAGCAGGACGAGAAGGACGACGAGGGGTGCGAAGGTGTGCGGCACGGCGCGGCACTCTACCCTCCCCCGGCCCCAGCCCGGAGGGCCCCACGAGCCCTGGCCCCTGAATTCACGCGGGTGGACCGTCCAGGACAGCGAGGGAGGGAGCAGGCCCCCGGTTCCGGGCCTGGAGCCTGGAGGCCCGGGCCTGGACCCGCGCTCAGGTGGACGGCATCGGCCCCAGGTAGTCGAGCGGATCCACCGGCTTGCCATCCAGGCGCAGCTCGAAGTGCAGGTGCGGGCCGGACGTCTTGCCGGACTCGCCCACGGTGGCGATGACCTGCTCCCGACGCACCTTCTGCCCGGTGCGCACGCGCAAGTCGCGGTTGTGCGCGTAGAGCGTGATGAGCCGGTTGGCGTGCTCGACGATGACGATGTTGCCGTAGCCCTTCTGCTCGCCCGCGTAGAGCACGGTGCCTTCCTGGGCCGTCTTCACCGGAGTCCCCGAGGGCGCGGCCAGGTCGATGCCGTCGTGCGGCTCGCGCCCCTTCTTCCCGAAGCGCCCGTACAGGACGCCCCTCAGGGGCCAGTCAATCATCCCCTGCGTGGCCAGCCGAGGCCGGGGTGAACCCGGGCGCGACGCGGGCCTGCGGGGGGGCTCCTCGCGACGCGCCACCACCTGCCGGGGCGCCGCTCCCGTGGACGTGCGCACGGGCTCCGGGTCCGCTTCGGCGGCCAGCGTGTCGGACGACTCCACCGGCACGCTGCGCTCCACGCCGGGAATCGTCAGCTCCTGCCCCACCGACAGCGTGCGCACGTCCTTGATGCCGTTGGCGGCGGTCAGCTCGTCCACCGTGAGGCCATACGTCTTGGCGATGCGGTACACCGTCTCGCCCGGGGCGACGCGGTGCCGCACGGACACCAGCTCCGGCTCCGGGTGCGCGGAGCGCAGGGCGAACGGCAACGCTCCGTTGCGTGGCGGCGGCGTCGAGTCCTCGGAGGAACGGGAGGCACGGGCCGGCGGTGCGCCCTGCCCCTCGGACGGGGTCTGGGATTCCGAGCCCACCAGCGTCAGCTCCGTCCCCGGAGCGGCGGCGGCCCGGGGGCCCACGCAGCCCGCGACGAGCACGGGCACGAGGAGGACCAGGAGCGCCCTACCCGCTCGGATGGAGGTGCCCGGCCTCAACGCTAGGCACCATCCGGCTCGTGTCGGACGAAGTCCTGGAGGCTCCAGCCTTCCAGGCCCTCGAGCTGACCATGGTCCGTCAGGTCCAGATGCAGGGGCGTCACCGAGACCCGCTTGGACAGGTGCACGGCGTTGCAGTCACTGCCTGGAATGTCCTCGTGCTGATACTCGCTGCCGCCAATCCAGTAGTACTTCCGGCCGCGAGGGTCCTCCTTCTCCACCACGCTGTAGCCGTACGAGTGCCGGCCCAGGCGCGTGACGCTGTAGCCCTCCGGCTCCACGCCGCCGGGGATGTTCACGTTGAGCAGCATCCGCTTGGGCAAGGGGCGCGACAGCGCCGCCGTCACCAGCGAGCGGGCGAACCGCGCGGCCGGACCGAAATCGAACGAACCCCGCGCCACGAGGCTGAAGGCGATGGCGGGAATCCCGAGCAGGGCCCCTTCCATCGCCGCGGCCACCGTCCCCGAGTAGGTGACGTCTTCGGCCAGGTTCGAACCGTGGTTGATGCCGGACACCATGAGCGTGGGGCGATCATCCTTCAGGAGATGGACGATGGCCAGATAAGCGCAGTCGGTGGGTGTCCCGTCGACGGCGAACCACCGCTCCCGGACCTCCTTGATTCGCAGGGGTCGGTGCAGGGAGATGGCATGGGACGCGGCGCTCTGCTCGCGGTCCGGCGCCACCACCCAGACCTCCCCCAGGGGACTCACCGCCTCCACCAGTGCCTGAAGTCCTTCGGAGAAATAGCCGTCGTCGTTGGACACGAGGATGCGCGGTTTCCGCATAGCCGCGCGGTTGTAGAGGAGCCCCCGGGCATCGGCAAGCACGCTCACCGGCGGCGCTGCTACAGTGTCCACCCGCCGAATGCCGCCGCCGCCCCGTCGCCGCAATGCCCCCCAGGGGCCCGACCCGCTCATCGCCCAGCGCCGCCGAGGTGCCCTGCTCGGCCTCGCCGTGGGCAACGCCCTCGCGGTGCCCACCGCGCACCGCTCCCTGCAGGCCTCCGCCTTCCCCAGGCTGGCGGATGGGCCGTACGACAGGATGATGGGCGGAGGCCCCCAGCAGCTGCGCAAGGGCCAGGTGACGGAGGAGGTCCACCTGGCCTGTTGCCTGGGGCACAGCCTGCGCGACTTCAAGCGCTATGACGCCGCGGACGCGCTGCGCCGCTACCGGGCCTGGCAGCCCCACGCCTTCGACGTCAGCGAGGCCATGAAGGAGGTGCTGGAGGACTGCCAGTCCGGCCTGCCGCCCCTGGGCTCGGGCAAGCGCGTGTGGCTGCGAGGCCACCGCAAGGCCGTGGGCGCGGGCAGCCTGGCGCGCTGCGCGCCGCTGGGCGTGTACCTGGCGAGCGACGCGAAGGCCCGCACCCAGGCCGCGCTGGAGGACTCCGCGCTCACCCACTACGACCCGCGCTGCCAGCTCGCGTGCGCCGCCTTCACCGCCGCGCTCGCCAAGGCCGTGACGACGGGCGAGGGGCTGAAGCCCGAGGACCTCGTCACCGCCGCGGAGTCCGGCATCCTGCTCGCCGGCGCGGCGTTGGGGCGCTCCGCCCCCGACTACGTCCAGGAGGTGGCCTTCGCCTCCAGCCTGCTGCGCGAGGACCTGGCGCGGGCGCGGGACGAGGACCCCTGGCTCTACGGCCCGGACCTGCACGTGCACCGCGCCCAGCACGCCATCCACGTCGCCTTCCGGCTGGCCTTCTGGGAGCTGCTCCACGCCCCCTCGGCCCAGGCGGCCCTCATCGACGTCGTCCACCGGGGCGGCGACACGGAGGTGCACGGCGCGGTGACGGGCGCGCTGGTGGGCGCCTTCCACGGCGAGGAGGCCCTGCCCGAGGAGTGGCGCAAGCAGGTGCTGGAGGCCCTGGGCACGGTGAAGGGCCCCCTCTGGGACGTCTACCACCCCCGGCACCTGCTCAGCCTCGTGCCCACCTGAAGCGCCGCCCGTGCGGGGCGGTGCGGTGCGGGCTCCTCCGGATACACGAAGCCCGCGGGGGACGGTCCTCAGGGGGACGCCCGCCGCGGGCTCGTTGCCACGTCAATGCGGCCCGGAGGCCGCGTGTGTCACTCAGGCCAGCAGGTCGATGACCACCACGCCCCGCTGGGGCTTCTCTTCCTCGGTTTCAGTCCGGCGACGCGGGCGGTCGTCGGGCATGGGCAGCGGCAGCTCCACCACGGGCCTGTCGTGCTCCTCCCGGCGGCGCTCCCTGCGCTTGATTTCTTCGATGATGAAGGCGTCGAGCATGGGTTTTCCGTCTCCCCTCAGCCTACGTACCCCGATGTACGCCCGCCGTCCCGCCCAGAAATCACTGCCACCACTCTCAGATGCAAATTAAGAACCCCGGTTCCGCACTGGGTACGTTGCCGCCATCTCGCACGGTTGCTCGTCCACCATCCGACATCCGAGCCAGGGGAACCGTGGCGCAGATGTCATGGAGACCCGAAACTTCCGGTCGGGATGCTGTTGATTCTAATGCCCTCGCGACGGCCCGCAAGCGGACCGCGTCCCGACACACCTCCGGCACTCGGGGCGGCAAGCCGCCCGGCGGGAGGGCCTGCCCGCCTGTCTACTCCCAGGCGGGTGGGGTCAGCGAGGGGCCTGGAGTCCAGACGGACCCCTGGCCGCCACTTTCAGGCCGCCTCGGCGCGGCGCTTGAACGCCTCCAGCATCTTCGGCAGCGACGTGTCGACCAGGGCGTTGACGACAGCCTTGGGCACCAGCAGGCCCAGCGCCATCTCCACGTTGTAGGTCGCGCGCGTCTTGCCCTCGCCCTCGGGCTCCAGGACCCAGCTGCCCTTGTTGTCCTTCATGACCTCGCCCTCGATGAAGGTCCAGGACATGCGGCGGGGGCGCTCCTCCACCACGCGGATGGAGTAGCGGACCGTCTTCATGACGTCGACCTTGTAGTGGACGTCGACGGTGTTGTCCTTCCGGTTCGCGGTGCGGGTCTCCTTCACCTCGGAGAGGAACTCCGGATAGCGGTCGTACTGGGTGATGACGTCGAACACCTTCTCGATGGGGGCGTTGATGACGATGGTCCGCGTGGCGCCAGGCATGGTGTCGGTCTCCGAAAGCGTCGAGGGGACAGGCTAGAAGGCAGCGTAGCCCGGCTTCTTGTCGAACTTGTGCAGGGACTGGATGAAGCGAACGGTGCTCGTCTTGCTGCGCATGACGACGGAGTGCGTCTCACAGCCGCCGCCGAAGAAGCGCACGCCCTTGAGGAAGTCGCCGCTGGTGACGCCGGTGGCGGCGAACATGACCTCGCCCCGGGCCAGCTCCTCGGCGGCATAGATTTTCGTCATGTCGGTGATGCCCATCTTCTTGGCGCGCTCGATTTCGCCCGGGTTGCGGGGCACCAGCCGGCCCTGCATGTCGCCGCCGGTGGCGCGGATGGCCGCCGCGGCGATGACGCCCTCGGGCGCTCCACCGGTGCCCATCAGCACGTCCACGCCCGTGCCCTCGAAACAGGTGGCGATGGCGCCCGCCACGTCACCGTCCTCGATGAGCCGGATGCGCGCGCCCGCCGCGCGGATCTCCTTGATGAGGTCCTGGTGGCGCTCACGGTCCAGGACGACGACGGTGAGGTCCTCCACGTAGACCTTCATCTTCTCCGCGACGGCGCGCAGGTTCTCCGTGGGGCTCTTGCGCAGGTCGATGGCGCCCCGGGCGCGCGGGCCCACGGCCAGCTTCTCCATGTACGTGTCCGGCGCGTTGAGCAGCCCGCCCTTGCTCGCCATGGCCACCACGGTGATGGAGCCCGGACGGCCGTAGGCGCACAGGTTGGTGCCCTCCAGCGGGTCCAACGCGATGTCCACGGCGGGGTCTCCCTCGCCACGGCGGCCGACCTTCTCGCCGATGTAGAGCATGGGCGCCTCGTCGCGCTCGCCCTCGCCAATGACGATGGTGCCGTCGATCTGCAGCGCGTCGAAGGCGCGGCGCATGGCGTCCACGGCGGCCTGGTCCGACTCGTTCTTGTCGCCGCGGCCCATCAGTCGGGCGGAGGCGATGGCTGCCATTTCGGTGACGCGCACGACCTCCATTGCAAGGTTGCGATCCATAATCTGTGCTCCTTCAGGTTCCTGCGTTCGGATGTTCCAGCAGCCGGGCCAAGGACTCCGGCAACCGCGTGGGCTTGCCGTCGCGCCCCACGCACGCGTGCAGGGTACGACCGGTGCACAGCAACGTGCGCGGTTCGCCCTCGCGGAAAAGCTCGTAGGTGAACACGACCGAGGCCCGGCGCAACTCGCTCACCGTCGCGCGGATGATGAGCACGTCGTCGTAGCGCGCGGGGGACTTGTACGCGCAGCTCGCCTCCGCCACCGGCAGCATGAAGCCGGTGCCCTCGAACTCCCGGTAGCTGCCTCCGCGCGCGCGGAAGTACTCGCTTCGGGCGAACTCGAAGTAGCGGAAGTAGTTCGCGTAGTACACGACACCCATTTGGTCGGTGTCGCCGTAGATGACGCGCAGTCGGGCCTCGACCATGAGGGCGCGGACCGTAGCAGGGGCTGACCGCCTGCGTCCAAGACGCCGAGGCGCTTGTCGGTTGCATCTTCGCCGTCGGGCAGGTCAGCTTCTTGGACGTATGATTCGTGCCCTCGCCCTGACCGCCCTGCTGGGTTCGCTCCCCGCCGCCGCGCGTCCTCCCCGACTCACCCTGTTCATCACCGTGGACGCGCTCGGCAGCGACGTCCTGTTGCGCAACCGTCCCCGGCTCCAGGGCGCGCTGGGTCAACTGCTCGACAGTGGCGCCTACTTCCCGTACGCGCGCTATGCCTACGCGAAGTGCCGCACCGCGCCGGGCCACACCACGCTGGCCACGGGCACCAACCCGTGGCGTCACGGCATCGTCGACAACCGGTGGGTGGACCGCTCCACCGGCAAGCTCGTCTATTCCTTCGTGGACCCGGCGCACCCGGTGCTGGAGGCGACGCTCAAGCCGGGGCAGGACGCCAGTCCCGCGAACCTCATGGCGGAGACGCTCTCGGACCGGCTGCGGATGGCCACGCAGGAGCGAGGCAAGGCCGTGGCGGTGTCGCTCAAGTCGCGCGCGGCCATCTCCCTGGCGGGCCGGCTGGGTCAGGCGTGGTGGTTCGACGACGGCGCGGGGAAGTTCGTGACCGGCACCTGGTACACGAAGGAGTTCCCTGAGTGGGTGAAGCAGCTCAACGCGCGGAAGCTTCCGGAGTCCTACTTCGGCAAGACGTGGGAGCTGATGCGTCCGCGCGCCGAGTACATCGGCGAGGATGACCGGAGCTACGAGGCGGACTCGTACGGGCTGGGCCGCACCTTCCCGCATCCGCTCACCGGCGGCCTGAAGGAGCCGGGGCTCAACTTCTACAAGGCGTTTGGCGTCTCGCCAGACTCGCACACGCTGCTGGTGGAGGCGGCGAAGGCGGCCATCGTCGGCGAGGAGTTGGGGAAGGACGCCGTGCCGGACCTGCTCGCGGTGAGCTTCAGCGGGACGGACAACGTGTTCCATGAGTACGGCCCGTACTCGTGGGAGATGCAGGACACGATGCTGCGGCTGGACAAGGCGCTGGGGGACCTCATCTCCGCGGCCGAGCGCGCGGCCGGTGGACGCGCCAACCTGACCATCGCGCTGGTGGCGGACCATGGCGGAGCGACGGCGCCCGAGCAGTGGGCGGCGGCGGGACTTCCCGCGCAGCGAATGAACCCCAAGACCATCAGCGAGGGCATCTCCGCGATGGTGAAGGAGCGCTTCGGCCCGGACGTCACGGCGACGA
>Ga0126314_10001299_pt1 | contig 11939 bp, 10 predicted proteins | sample Plot105B_FD_92535 | JGI IMG/M metagenome (GOLD analysis project Ga0126314, IMG submission 92535) | Serpentine soil microbial communities from UC McLaughlin Reserve, CA, USA - Plot105B | ecosystem: Environmental > Terrestrial > Soil > Grasslands | place: USA: UC McLaughlin Reserve, Lake County...
GATTGTCCTGTTCGGCGTTTCCTGAATGATGGTGTCTTTTTTGCACGACACCAGGCCCAGCGTGGTGGTACAGAGTAGGAGTAAGAGTAATTTTTTCATGATTTGTGTGTTTTGAATTTGGTAAAGCAAATCTGCTGCCAGTAAATGCGACACCGCTCGTTTCAAGGCACTGTAATCAAAAAGTTATGGGAGCATCATATTATTTTTCGACAAAATTATAATTGTATAACGTGTAGCTAAACCAAATATTCGAATAAAGTCTGATCATTGTTCAGTTCAATGATTTCAAACTTGAATTCTCTCATCCTTTCTACAAGGGCATCGTAATCGGACTTGTTTGCCAGTTCTATGCCCACCAGTGCCGGGCCGTTCTCCTTATTGGTCTTCTTGATAAATTCGAATCTGGTGATATCGTCATGAGGGCCGAGCACGTTATTTACAAATAATTTTAGTGCACCTGGTCTTTGGGGAAAACGAACGATAAAATAATGTTTAAGGCCTTCGTAGAGCAGAGATTTTTCCTTGATCTCTTGCATGCGCTCGATGTCATTGTTGCCGCCGCTAATTACACACACTACCTTTTTGCCTTTTATTTGGTCGCGATAGGTGTCGAGTACGGTTACCGCTAATGCGCCCGCCGGTTCTACAACAATAGCATCTTCATTGTAAAGTCTCAGTATGGTTGTACAGATTTTGCCTTCGGGAACCAGCAGTACGTCGTCGAGTATTTTTCTGCAAAGGGTATAGGTCAGTTCTCCGACACGCTTTACAGAGGCACCATCAACGAAGCGATTGATTTCGGCAAGTGTTACCGGGGCACCCTGTTCAAATGCCCTGAGCATTGAAGGAGCACCTTCAGGTTCAACGCCTACCAGCACGATATCTTTATTCTCCCCTTTTAAATAGCTCCCCGCGCCTGCTGCAAGTCCACCGCCGCCGATTGGCATGATGACCACTTGAACATCGGGGAGGTCTTTCAGGATTTCTACACCAACTGTTCCCTGTCCTTCAATGATACTGTAGTTGTCGAAAGGTGGTATAAAGGTCATGTTGTTTGCCTCGGTGTAGGCGAGTGCTTCTGCCAGGCAATCGTCGAACGTATCGCCTACCAAGATAAGTTCTACGCTACCGTTTCCAAACATTTCTGTTTGTTTTACTTTTTGCTTCGGCGTAATCTCGGGCATAAATATTACACCTTTGGTGCCTAGTTTATCGCAGGAAAATGCAACACCCTGTGCATGGTTGCCGGCACTGGCACAGACAATGCCTCTGCTAAGCTCTTCCGGAGTCAGCTGGCTGATCATGTTGTAGGCACCGCGCAGTTTATAAGAGCGCACTACCTGCATGTCTTCACGCTTCAGGTAGATCTCACAGTCGTATTTTTCAGATAACCTGGGGTTGAAAATCAGCGGTGTATGTCTGACAACACCGGCGAGCCTTTCTGAGGCAGCCCTGGAATCTAATCTGGCATTGATCTCTGTCATTTGTTGAGTGTAGGAGGGTAGTTCGATAAGTAGGATAACGGGTTAGAAAAGGTATTGCGGAATACAGAACGTCCTACAAAATATGGAGGGTGTTATGTATTCCGCAATTACAGGTATGGGCTTTTAAATATTAGCCGCAAGCCAGTCGCCTACTTCACTGGTTTTATATGCTTTATTTTTTCCGGCAAGATCTTCAGTAACAATACCTTCTGCAAGGGATTTGTTGACAACCGATCTGATCAGTTCCGCTTCTTCTTTTAATCCGAAGGCATCTTCAAACATCATGGCAGCAGATAGTACAGTTGCCAGTGGATTGGCGATGTCTTTTCCTGCAGCCTGAGGATAAGAACCGTGAATCGGCTCGAATAATGAAGTATGCACACCGATTGATGAAGAAGGCATCAGACCCATTGAACCTGAAATTACAGAAGCTTCATCGGTTAAGATATCGCCGAATAAATTCTCGGTGATCAGTACATCATATGAATTTGGCCATTGCACAAGGCGCATAGCTACTGCATCAACAAACTCGTAGCTTACAGTTACTTCAGGAAAGTCTTTTTCCATGTCCTGTACGGTTTCTCTCCACAAGCGTGATGTTTCCAGTACGTTTGCCTTATCTACGCAGCATAATTTTTTGCCGCGTGTCATTGCCATCTCAAAACCTAATTTGGCCAGTCGCTGAACTTCAACCCTGGTGTAAGTACAGGTATCAAAAGCAGTGTCGCCATTGTCCTTTCTGCCTCTTTCACCAAAATAGATGCCACCGGTCAGCTCACGAAGAATGATCAGGTCGGTGCCTTCAATACGCTCTCTTTTCAATGGAGAATTGTCTATCAGTGAAGGGAAGGTAAACGTAGGACGGACATTGGCAAATAGGCCCAGTTTCTTACGCATTTTTAGTAAGCCTTGTTCAGGACGAACTGTAGCCTTGGGATCGTTGTCGAAGCGGGGATGTCCGATCGCGCCAAAAAGAACAGCATCAGCTGCCATACAGATTTCGTGTGTTGAATCCGGATACGGTTCTCCAACAGCATCAATGGCAGCAGCACCTGTCAGGGCAGGAGTCCATACAATTTCATGATTGAATTTTTTTGCGATTGCATCGGATACTTTAACTGCCTGGTCGATTACCTCAGGCCCGATTCCGTCTCCTGCCAGAAGGGCGATATTAAATTTCATATTTTTTTTAATTGTTTATAACTCGGTTTAACTTTATAAAGTATTGATTTTTGTTTCTTAAATAATATTCAGCATCTTCTGAGTCGCCTTGATGGCACAAACCGTCTGATCTGAATCCAGCCCCCTGGTGATAAATATTTTCTGGTCGGTTTCCCAGGTAATGATCGTTTCGCACAATGCATCAGAGCTGCTTCCGGGTGCTATTCTTACTGCATAGTCGATCAGCTTCGGTAAACTTCTTCCTTTCTTGGCATATACGTTGTTCAGCGCATTCATAAATGCGTTAAACTGACCGTCTCCCTGTGCGTTCTCTTCAAATTTCTCACCGTCGATCAGTACAGCGATTGTTGCCGATGGACGCAGGCCCATAGCATTGGTCAGGACATAAGACTCTACGATTACCTTTTCTTCATAAAGGCTGCTGTCCAGCACATCAGAAATGATGTAGGGCAGATCTTCCTTGGTCACGGTTTCTTTTTTGTCTCCAAGTTCAATCACACGCTGGGTTACCTTTTTCAGGTCTGCATCGTTTAGCTTTAAGCCAAGCTCCTGCAGGTTTTTTTCAATATTTGCCTTGCCGGATGTTTTACCCAGGGCATATTGACGTTTTCTTCCGAAGCGTTCCGGAAGCAGGTCATTAAAATATAAATTGTTCTTGTTGTCGCCGTCGGCATGAATACCGGCGGTTTGTGTGAAAACGCTGTCGCCAACAATAGGTTTGTTCGAAGGAATCCGGACACCTGAAAAGGTCTCCACCAGCTTACTTACTTTATAAATGGAAGACTCTTTTATTTGTATTTCCACATCGTGAGCAAAATCCTTGATCACTGCAACCGCACTTGCCATAGCGGCATTTCCGGCTCTTTCACCCATACCGTTTACGGTAAGGTGCAGACCACTGATGCCTGCGTTTACGGCTTCTAATACATTTGCGGTACCCAGGTCGTAATCGTTGTGTGCATGAAAGTCGAAATGCAGCTCAGGATATTTCAGTTTTATTGCACTGATGAACCTGAAGGTCTCGCCGGGGGTTAAAATTCCCAGGGTATCGGGCAGTAAGATTCTTTTGACTGGCTGTGCAGATAAAAAGTCGAGCATCTGGTATACATACTCCGGAGAGTTACGCATACCGTTGCTCCAGTCTTCAAGATATACGTTGGTAGCTATTCCTTTGCTGCCAGCCAGTTTAATTACATGGCTGATTTCTGCAAAATGCTGTTCAGGAGTTTTTTTAAGCTGGTGGGTCAGATGGTTCAATGATCCCTTGGTCAGCAGGTTTTGAACCTTTGCCCCGGCATTTATCATCCAGTCTATCGAAACGCCGTTGTCTACAAAAGTCAATACTTCTATTCTATCGGCATAACCATTCGTTTCCGCCCATTTCAATATAGACTTGACAGCCTGGAATTCACCATCCGATACACGCGCAGAGGCAATTTCGGCCCTGTCAACATGGAGTTCTTCCAGGAGCAACTGGGTTATTGTTAATTTTTCTGAAATGGAAAACGACACACCCGATGTTTGTTCCCCATCGCGGAGTGTAGTGTCCATTATCTCTATTTTCCTTCTTTCCATGTACAGGATGTTCCTTTGTCTGCGCAAAGCGCAGTAAATATTCAGGAAGCTGTATCACGAACTTGTCTTGATACAGCTTCGTTTATTTTAATTTCGGTTAAAGCGGAAGCTGCTTTGCAAATTCTTCAATTTCAGGTTTTATGCTCTGCAGGTAATCGATATCATCAAAGCCATTCGTCATGTTGTCTTTTTTGTATGGACTGATGTCGAAAGTTTCCTGCTCACCTGTTGCCAGTAGGGTAATTGTTTGGGCCGGCAGGTTCACTTCAATTTCTGTTTTAGGATCGGCGAAAATTGCCTCAAAGATCTTATCTGCAAATTCGGGGCTCACCTGCACCGGTAATACCCCAATGTTCAGACAGTTGTTTCTGAAGATATCCGCAAAGAAGCTTGAAACTACACACCTGAATCCATAATCATACACCGACCATGCAGCATGCTCCCTTGATGAGCCTGAACCGAAGTTCTTGCCGCCAACCAGTATCTTACCGCTGTAGATTGGGTTATTCAATACAAAGTCTTTCTTCGGTGTGTTATCGGAATTGTATCTCCAGTCACGGAAAAGGTTGTCCCCAAATCCAACGCGTTCCGTTGCTTTTAGAAAGCGGGCAGGGATCAATTGATCGGTATCCACGTTTTCTATCGGAAGCGGAACCGCAGTGCTCGTTAATATATTAAATTTATCGTAGGCCATTTTAATCTTTAATTGTGTGTTTAGACTAGTTCTTCAATAAGGGTTCTCGGGTCAGTTACCACGCCGGTAACAGCTGCGGCTGCAGCTACCAGAGGACTGGCAAGCATAGTTCTTGAACCAGGTCCTTGTCTTCCTTCAAAATTTCTGTTGGAAGTACTTACCGCATATTTACCCGCAGGAATCTTATCGTCGTTCATGGCCAGACAAGCAGAGCAGCCAGGCTGACGTAACGTAAAACCAGCTTCAGTTAAGATGTCCAGCAGTCCTTCATCCTTGATCTGTGATTCAACGATGTGTGAGCCTGGCACCAGCCATACCGTAACGTCATCAGCCTTATGTCTGCCTTTAACGATAGAGGTAAATGCCCTGAAATCTTCAATACGACCGTTTGTACAGCTGCCAACGAATACAAAATCTACCTTTTTGCCGATCATAGAATCGCCTTCGCTGAAGCCCATGTAGCCAAGAGATTTGGCGTAGGTAGCCGCACCACCTTCTGCATGTGCAGCATCAGGGATGTCATGAGAAATTCCCATACCCATTCCAGGGTTTGTGCCATAGGTGATCATCGGTTCTATAGTAGAGCCATCAAAAGTCAGTTCCTTATCAAATACAGCATCCGGATCTGTTTTCAGCGTTTTGTAATAAGCAAGTGCTTTGTCCCAGGCATCACCCTTAGGGCTAAACTCACGGCCTTTTACATAGTCGATGGTAGTTTCATCCGGAGCGATCATGCCGCCACGTGCACCCATTTCGATGCTCAGGTTACAAACCGTCATACGTCCTTCCATGGTCATGTTTTCGAAAACATCACCTGCATATTCTACAAAATACCCGGTTGCACCAGAGGTAGAAAGCTGAGAAATGATAAACAAGGCAACATCTTTCGGAGTAACGCCAATACCCAATTTGCCATTCACGTTGATGCGCATTTTCTTAGGCTTCGGCTGCATGATACACTGTGTAGAAAGTACCATCTCTACTTCAGAAGTACCTATGCCAAAAGCGATCGCACCAAATGCACCATGAGTAGAGGTATGTGAATCGCCGCATACGATAGTTGCACCCGGTTGTGTAATTCCGTACTCCGGACCTACTACATGGACGATTCCGTTCTTCTGATGTCCGAGACCCCAGTGGCTGATGCCATACTCATTGGAATTAGACTCTAAAGCTTTTAGCTGATTGGCAGAAAGCGGATCTGCAACAGGCAGATGCTGATCGATTGTCGGCGTATTGTGATCGGCCGTTGCAAAGGTACGTTCAGGATATAAAACCTTTATGCCCCTGCTCTTTAATCCTAAAAAGGCAACAGGGCTTGTCACTTCGTGGATAAGGTGGCGATCTATAAAAAGCACATCCGGGCCACCTTCAATTTTACGTACCACGTGAGTGTCCCACACCTTATCAAATAATGTTTTGCTCATCTTTTTGTATTTTATTATAAGTTCTTATTGTGTATCAATTGATCAGGCCAGCTGTTGCTTGCCCATCATGGTCAACAGGTCTTCATCTTTAATGTCAATTTTGGTATCGGCCAGGGTCAGGAAGCGATGATATACTTCGCTCAATTCTTCCTTGCTCAGGTTAAATCCAAGGCGTTCCAGGTGAAATTTCAGTGCATGTCTGCCGCTGCGCGCAGTCAGCACAATACTCGCATCAGGAAAACCTACATCTTCTGGTCTGATGATCTCGTAATTTTCACGATTTTTCAGAAACCCATCCTGGTGAATGCCTGAACTGTGCGCAAATGCATTACTGCCAACTATCGCCTTGTTTGGCTGAACAGGCATACGCATCTGTGAACTTACCATACGGCTCAGTTCATAAAAGTTTTTAGCGTTAACATTGGTGTGCAAGCCCAGTACCTGATGCGTTTTTAAGATCATGACAACTTCTTCAATGGAAGTATTACCAGCACGTTCTCCGATCCCGTTAATTGTACCTTCAATCTGACGGGCACCGTTCTGTAAGCCTGCGATAGAGTTGGCCGTAGCTAAACCAAGATCATTGTGGCAATGAACTGATATGATGGCGTTGTCAATATTTTTTACATTTTCTTTCAGAAATTTAATTTTGCTGCCATACTGATCGGGGAGACAATAACCGTTTGTATCCGGTATATTTACCACAGTAGCACCGGCTGCAATTACAGCTTCAACCATTTGTGCCAGATAATGAACGTCTGCACGGCCGGCATCTTCTGCATAAAATTCAATATCCTCTACAAATTGCTTGGCATATTTAACTGCTTCAACGGCGCGTTCAAGAATTTGTTCCCTGGTGCTGTTAAATTTATGTTTGATGTGCATGTCTGACGAACCGATACCTGTATGAATTCTTGGCCGTTTTGCATACTTCAGTGCAGCAACTGCAGAGTCAATATCACCTTTATTCGCACGTGTCAGCGCACAGATGATAGGCTCAGATACTGCTTTGGAAAGCTCAACAACACTTTGGAAGTCGCCGGGACTTGAAATAGGGAACCCTGCTTCAATGATGTCGACACCAAGTGCTTCCAGTTCTTTTGCAATTTCTATTTTCTCGGGTGTCGACAGCTGACATCCCGGCACTTGTTCTCCGTCCCGCAGGGTGGTGTCAAACACATAAACTCTATTCGGATCGTGTAGCATAATTCTTAGTGTTTAGTTTGTATATGTTTTTTGCACGATATGTTCTTCTTCATCACAATATACGCACGCTAATATGTTTTCAACGGATTTTACCGCACCGTTTTCTAATAAAATTCTTTTCTCAATACATTCCGGCAGCTGAGATTCAAAATGTCCGACATAAATCAGCGTCGTCCCGTTTTTGCACAATTCATCTACCAGTCTGTTAAAATGCAAGGTTTGCTGCTGATCCAAACCCTGGCAGGGCTCATCCAGTATCAGCAGTTCCGGATTTTTGATAATGGTGCGTGCCAGCAGAGCAAGTCTCTGTTTGCCCAGCGGAAGCTCATTCATCAATATGTTTTTGTACTCGTCCAGACCAAAATAACTCAGCAGCTCATCTGTATGGGCTCTCTTGGTATATCCCGGGTCGCAGAACAATCCAGAGCTGTCATAGAATCCTGAAGCGATGCTTTGCCATACGGTAGCCGAAGGGTCAAAATACCAATGCAGTTCAGGCGATATGAGCCCGATTCGTTCTTTAATTTCCCAGATACTTTCGCCGCTGCCTCTTTTACTGCCAAACAGATAAAACTCGTTGGCATAGGCCTGTGGGTGATCACCTGTGATCAAACTTAAAAGTGTGGATTTTCCCGAACCATTATGACCCTGCAATACCCATTTGTCTCCTGCCTTCACTTCCCAGTTGATATTTCTCAATACCTGCTTGTCGCCATAATTAATATTCACATCAATCATATTAATCACGCTGTCCGATAACACTTCAGGAGCTTTACTGAGGAATTCAGGAACAGCTTTGATGACGATCTCTTCAAAATGACCCCTGCGGTCTTCTGCTGTGATCTCATGAAGTTCTCCTGTTTTGATCTCAGCATAATGATTTATACAGGATGGCAGTTCTTGTTCGTTGCTGATCAGGATCAGTTGGGTGCCCGCATCAGTGATGTTTTCCAATAATTGGTTTAGATTTTTACGCGAAAGCTTATCCAAACCATTATAAGGCTGATCCAGGACCAAAAGCTGAGGTTTCAGCCAGAGGGCTTTGATCAGCTGAAGTTTTTTATGCTCTCCACTTGACAACTGGATCAGTGTAGCAAATAGCAACGCTGTATAATTCAGTGCATCAAGTATAGGTTCTGCATGGCTAAAATCTAACTGATGTTTCCTGCCATAACTTTCCAGTTCTGCCTTCACGGTGGCAGTGGTCTCAGTTGCCTGTTTATTGTACCGTTGCTGGTAATAGAAGTTCGATTGTCCTTCCAGGTCTTTAAACTGATACCAGTTTGCAACATAGTGCGCTACTGGAGGTAGCGCACTTGAAGCATCGAAATTAATTTTAATAGTTCCACTATAATGAACCTGGCTGGCAATCGCTTTAGCTAAAGACGTTTTACCGCTTCCGCTTTTTCCGCAAAGCAAACAGTTCTCCGCTCGTTTTATTACCCAATTCAATCCCTGTAATACCGGCTTTTGGCGGTACCTCAGGTTCAAATTGGAGATATGGACGACGGGCTGTGACATTATGCTGTTTTGATGGCTTTCATTGCAGTCATTGCTTTTCTCAACTCAGCTCCGATTTGTTCAACCTGATGTGAGCGAATAGCGTCATTCACTTCAATAAGTGCCCTGTTGTCTACAGCACCGTCTTTACCTGCATTAAAGTTTTTACCAACTAAATCTGTTTCTACTGTAGTCATAAAGTTGGCCAGTAAAGGCTTACAAGCCTGATCAAATAAGTAACAGCCATATTCTGCAGTATCAGAAATCACACGGTTCATTTCAAATAATTTTTTACGTGCAATGGTATTGGCGATAAGCGGCGTTTCGTGCAGAGATTCATAGTAAGCAGACTCTGGTTTGATACCAGCCTGAACCATAGTTTCAAAAGCCAATTCCACACCAGCCCTAACGAAAGCCACCATCAGAGTATAGTTGTCAAAATATTCTTGTTCGCCAATTTTAACATCACCCGCAGGAGTTTTTTCAAAAGCAGTCTCACCTGTTTCTGCACGCCATGCCAGTAAGTTTTTATCACCATTAGCCCAGTCTTCCATCATGATACGGCTAAATTCGCCACTCATGATGTCATCCTGATGTTTCTGGAACAACGGGCGCATAATGTCTTTCAATTCTTCTGAAACTTCAAAAGCTTTGATTTTAGCCACATTGCTCAACCTATCCATCATAGCAGTGATCCCACCTTGTTTCAGTGCTTCTGTGATCACTTCTACGCCGTACTGAACCAATTTAGAAGCATAACCTGCGTCAATTCCTTTTTCAACCATTTTGTCGAAAGACAAAATAGAACCGGTTTGCAACAAACCGCAAAGGATAGTTTGTTCGCCCATTAAGTCAGATTTTACTTCAGCTACAAAAGATGATCTTAATACACCAGCCCTGTGTCCGCCTGTCCCTACGCAATAAGCTTTAGCCTGAGCCAAGCCTTTTCCTTCCGGATCATTCTCCGGGTGAACAGCAATCAGGGTAGGTACACCAAAACCCCTTACATACTCGGCTCTAACTTCACTTCCCGGACATTTTGGAGCTACCATGATCACTGTAATGTCTTTACGGATCTGCATGCCTTCTTCTACAATGTTGAAACCATGTGAGTATAACAAAGTAGCATCTTGTTTCATCAATGGCATGATTGCGTTTACAACAGCAGTGTGCTGCTTGTCAGGAGTAAGGTTGATCACTACGTCAGCAGAAGGAATCAATTCCTCATAAGTACCTACAGTAAAGTTGTTGTCTGTAGCATTTTTCCATGAATCTCTTTTGCCTTCAATGGCTTCCCTGCGCAAAGTATAGGCAACATTTAAACCACTGTCTCTTAAATTTAATCCTTGGTTAAGACCTTGCGCGCCGCAACCTACGATTACCAGTTTCTTACCTTTCAAAGCATTTACGCCATCCAGGAATTCAGCACTGTCCATGAAATCGCAAACACCCAATTGGTTTAATTTTTCTCTAAGAGGCAGTGTGTTAAAATAATTTGACATCTTTTTATTGTTTTTTGATTAAGGTTCGTTTAATATTTATTGTTGTTAATTGCTTTTTTTATTGATGATGCACAGCCATAATGATAGGCATCATGTATTGCGAAAAATCCAACTGCGTCTGCAGTGCTATTTAAGGTCACGCCATAACTTGTGGTGAAGCCGTTGTAGTTTACAAAGACTTGCTGTTTTAGATCCTGTTCAAGTATATCGATCGTACTGAGCATTAGAATCTTTAATTTTTCAAGCTCCATAGCATCTATAAATCTTTCAGGCTTTGTCCCCTTCTGATAGTCCCGGATATAATTGGATTCAAGTTTAGTGTCAAGACCTGCCAGTTTATAACAAAGCAGTTGCTGGCTTGCCATAATATGGACAAAATTCCAGATCATATTATTGTTAAAACCCGCAGGTACTGCATTCAACTCTTCAACAGAAGCGTTTTCTATTAAGCTGATGAAGTTTTTCCTGGTCTGTCTTATAGTAGTTAAAAGCTGTTCCATTACATGCTGAATACATTTTTTTCCTTGTCAAGGAATTCATTTTCAATAACATCTTCTCCCGGCTGCCTGCGTTCAAATTCTCTTAGCTTACGGTTGAAGCCCTCACTGTCTTTGATGATTGCTACCCTGGCACTCCTCACAAATTCAATCAGTCCATACGGTTGCAATACTTCGATCAGCTTGTCAGTTTCTTCCCTGTGTCCGGTAGCTTCAAATACAGTGTAATCCTTTCTGATCACCACTACTCTGGCACCATTCTCACGCAGCAGGCGCTCTACCAAAACCTTTTCTGCTACAACATCTGTAGGCAATTTGTACAAAGCCATTTCCTGCCAGATGATATCTTCATTGGTATTATAGTATACCTTCAATACCTCTACCTGTTTCTCAATCTGGCGAGCCAGCTTACGTACCACATCTTCTGTCTCATGGATCAGGATATTGAAGCGGTGAATGTGCTCAATTTCCGAGGCCGAAGTATTCAGGCTTTCTATATTGATTTTTCTTCTCGAAAATATAATAGCTATCCGGTTAAGAATTCCTATGCGGTTCTCCGTGTATACAGTGATGGTAAACTCCTGTTTACCGTTTATTTCTATATCGTTTGAATTGCTCATGATTTACTAAATTATTTAAGTCTGATTTCGCTTACACTGCTTCCTTGCGGTACCATCGGGAACACATTGTTCTCTTTAGCCACCATCACTTCCAAAAGATAAGAACCTTTATGGTTTAGCATTTCTTCCAGAGCCGCAACCAGATTTTCGCGTTCATCAACCTTTTTCCCGGCGATATAATAAGCATCTGCAAGTTTTACGAAATCAGGGCTGGTGATGTCTACAAAAGAGTAGCGCTTTTCATGGAAAAGA
>Ga0126314_10001300_pt1 | contig 11937 bp, 13 predicted proteins | sample Plot105B_FD_92535 | JGI IMG/M metagenome (GOLD analysis project Ga0126314, IMG submission 92535) | Serpentine soil microbial communities from UC McLaughlin Reserve, CA, USA - Plot105B | ecosystem: Environmental > Terrestrial > Soil > Grasslands | place: USA: UC McLaughlin Reserve, Lake County...
CCCACTGGGATACGAGGTGCGCGAGGCCTTCTACCGGTACTCCGGGCGGCGCGACGCGAGCGCGCCGGCGCGCCGCGTCCTGAAGCTCGCCGAGCATGTGGCGGACATGCTGCGTTACCGCCGGAGCGGCGCGGTGGACATCCGTCACTTCCAGTGGCTTCCCGTTCCGGCGGTGGACACCCGGCTGCTGCCTCCGGGCCGGCCGAGGGTCTTCACCGCCCACGGCCTGCTGCGCAGCGAAGGCTGGGACCGGCGGCTCCGCGGGCTGCGGCGGGTCCTGGATCGGATGGACGCCGTGGTGGCGCTCTCGGAGTTCGGCCGGGAGCGCCTGGCGAGCACCGGACTCGACGCCGGTCGAATCAAGGTCATTCCGCACGGGGCGTTCGACTACCTGACGCACCAGCCGGAGGAGGCGCCGCTGCCGCCCGAGCTAGCCGCCGTCGCCGGGCCCGTGATCCTTTTCTTCGGGCTGATCCGCCCGTACAAGGGAGTGGACGTTCTGATCGATGCCTTCAGGTCGGTGAAGGATGCGGAACTCTGGATCGTGGGGCGCCCGCTCGGCGTCTCGCTGGACGATCTTCGCGAGGCGGCCGCGGCGGCGCCGGGGCGCGTCCGTTTCGTCCCGCGCTTTGTGAGCGACCAGGAGCTGCCCGCTTACTTCCGCCGCGCCGACGTCGTCGCACTGCCACACCGGGACGCAGAGCAATCCGGGGTCCTCTTCGCGGCGCTCGCCTTCGGCAAGGCCATTGTCATGAGCGACGTGGGCGGCTTCGGCGAGGTCGCAGCGACCGGAGCGGGCGCGCTCGCGCCGCCGGGTGACGCCCCTGCCCTCGGATCACGGCTCCAGGAGCTTGTGGACAACTCGACGGAGCGCGAGCGGCTGGCCGCGGCCGCAGCCGCGGCTGCATCCGGGCCCTACTCGTGGGAGCTGGTCGCCCGCCAGACGCTCGATTTGTACCGGGAGCTCGGCGCGTGACCGCGCTCGCCGTCGCCTTCTGGGCCTCGGTCGCCCTGTTGCTTTACACGCACCTCGGCTATCCGCTCGTGCTGTGGGCGCTCGCACGCGCACGCTCAGATCGAGGCAGACGTGGCGTGCCACCCCCGGACGAGGAGTTGCCGCGAGTGTCCCTGATCGTTGCGGCACATGACGAGAAGGGCGTGATCGATCGCAAGGTGCGAGATGCGCTCGCGCTCGACTATCCCCGGGATCGGCTCGAGATCATCGTGGCGTCCGACGGGTCCACCGACGGAACCGTCCAGGCCGCGGATGCCGCGGGTGCGGACCAGGTCCTGGACCTCCCACGGGGCGGGAAGGTGGCGGCCCTGAACGCGGCGGTGGAGCAGTCGAGCGGCGAGGTGCTCGCCTTCTCGGATGCCAACAGCTTCTGGCGCCCGAACGCCCTTCGCCTGCTGGTCGCGCGGCTGCGCGATCCCGACGTCGGCTACGTCTGCGGGCAGGTGCGCTTTGACGGGGCGGGCGCCGCCAACGAGGAGGGCCTCTACTGGCGCTACGAAATGGCCGTGCGCGAGCTCGAGTCGCGGCTCGCGGGCGTGACGGCCGGCAACGGTGCGATCAACGCGGTGCGCCGGGACGCCTACATCTTCCTCGAGCCGACCAGAGGCCAGGACATCTCGTTCCCGTACGAGCTCGTCAAGCGCGGATGGCGACCCGTCTACGCGCCCGAGGCGGTCGCGCGCGAGCGCCTCGCCGCGACGATCGGCAGCGAGTTCGCCCGCAAGCGACGGATGATGGCGGGGGCGTGGAGCACGATGCTCCGCCACGGACTGCTCTCGCCCCGCGGCTACGGCCCTCTCTACGCCTTCGAGATCGCCTCCCACAGGATGCTCCGCTACGCATCGCCCTTCCTGCACCTCATCGCCCTGGGGACGAACATCGCCCTTGCGGGCGAGGGCCCGATCTACGTGATCACCCTCGCGGCGCAGGTGGCGCTCCTGGCCGCGGCGGCGATTGGGGCGCTCCTGCCGCTGCGCCCGTTTCGGATCGCCCACTACTACCTCGCGGTGACCGCGTCGAGCGCCGCGGGCCTATGGGAGTACCTGCGCCACGGCGTGCCCACGACCTGGGACAAGGCCGAGGGGACGAGGTAGTGGCGGCACTCCGGAAGCCCCACGCGCGATTGTCAGCTTTGTCGGCATATGGCTGACAAACCCGACAATCACAGCCTGGAGCGGCGTCGGAAAGGGCTGCCGCGGGCGATGGACGTGCTCCTTGCCGCCATCGGCCTGATCCTGGCGGCTCCGCTTCTCCTGGTCGCCGCCGTCGCGATCAAGCTGACCTCCCGCGGGCCGGTGATCTACCGGCAGAAGCGGATCGGCAGGGACGGCGTCCCGTTCGAGCTCTACAAGCTGCGGACGATGCAGCTGGGGGCGGACCCCGTGGGCGTCGGGACTCCGGTCCTGGTGGGCGACCCGCGAGTGACCTCGGCCGGCCGCGTGCTGCGCAGGTTCTCCCTGGACGAGCTCCCCAACCTCGTCAACGTCCTGCGTGGGGACATGGCGATCGTCGGCCCGCGCCCGACGCTGGAGGCGCAGGTCGACCTCTACACGCCTCGGCAGCGCCGCCGCCTCGAGGTGAGGCCGGGCCTCACCGGCTGGGCCCAGGTGAACGGTCGCGCCGGGATCCCGTGGGAGGAGCGCATCGAGCTCGATGTCTGGTATGTGGACAATCGCTCGCTCGCCACCGACCTGCGCATCCTGGCCCGTACGGTGCGGCTCCTCGCGAGCGGCCACGGCCTGTACGGGTAGCTTTCACGGGTCATGGCGGCGACGATCGAGCTGCGCGACTTCCGGCCCGAGGATTACGCGGCTGTTCACCGCTGGTTCAACGACTCCCGGGTGACCGCGGGCCTCGTCGGCAGCCGGAACACTTTCTCCGAGGACGATGCGCGCGGGTGGGTCGAGCGCGCCACGGATACGACGCGCGACCGCAAGTGGGCGATCTTGCTCGACGGTCGCGACGACCCGGTGGGCTTCGTGGCGTTGTTCGGCCTCGAGCGTGACACCGGGCCGGAGCTGGCGGTGCTGGTCGGCGATCCCGAGGCGTGGGGGAAGGGCGTCGCGCGCGAGGCGGAGCGCCAAGCGTGCGTTCACGCCTTCGAGGACTACGCAGCGCATCGCATCCACGCCGAGATCCCCGCCACCAACCGCGCGGCCCAGAAGGTCGTGACGTTCCTCGGCTTTCGGCGTGAGGGCGTTATGCGAAAGGCGATTCGCCGAGAGGACGACGCCGTGGACAACGAGGTGTGGGGGCTCTTGCCAGAGGAGTTCACGGGTTGGCCGAGCGAGCGGAATTGATCACCGGCGACCATCGGGTCGCGCAGCTGATCCCCGACGAGGGGCGTGCGGCCGAGACCGACGACTTCTTCCGCTCGCGGGCCTTCTATGACGCCGAGGGCGTCAGCCATTCGCTGATCGTCGGCGGCGACGAAGACGACGAGCTCGCGCTCCCGCTCCTGGTCCACGAGATCCAAGACTCCGGGCACCTCGACGCGATCACGCCCTACGGCTATCCGGGCGCGGCGATCCGCGCGGACCGCTCGTCGCCGCCCGATCCGCGTGCGCTGGACTGGTCGGCGACCGGCCTGGTGACCATCTTCGTGCGGGACCGGATCGGCCGCACCCCCTGCTTCGCCGGAGGCACCAAGCGCTCGGTGGTCCAGGTGCACGATCCGGAAGAGAAGCGGCGGATCCGCTCGCGCTTCGCCGAGCAGATCCGCCAGAACGAGCGGATGGGCTACAACGTCGAGATCCTCCACGGGCCCGACACGACCGTGGAGCACCGGCTTAGCTTCCATGCCGTCTACACGGAGACGATGAAGGGGGTCGAGGCGGCCGAGCGATACTTCTTCGAGCCGGACTACTTCAAGGCGATCCTCGAGTACGAGCGGTCATGGCTGTTCCTGGCGCGGAGCCCCGAGCGGGCCACCGCCGCCGGCGCGATCGTCGCGCTCTCGGACGGGATGCTCCACTACTTCCTGGGCGGAACGGCCGAGGTGCACCGGCCCCGCTCGCCGTTCAAGAGCATCGTGGCTGCGACCATGGACCTCGCCGATGAGATGGGGGTCGGGTTGAATCTCGGCGGGGGTGTGAAGCCCGGTGACGGCCTGGAGGACTTCAAGCGGGGTTTCTCCAACGCCGAGATCCCCTTCATCACCCACGAGATCGTCTGCGATCCCGACGCCTACGGACGCCTCAGCGCCGGCAAGGAGTCCTCGCGCTTCTTCCCGGCTTACCGCGCGCCGGAGTAGCGGCTAGCCGCTGGCCGCGCGGGCTGGGCGCTCGCCCTCAGCCTCACCCTCGGCGTAGACCTCATCGAGGAAGGCGGCGAGCTCGTTCGTCAGGCGCTCCGGGGTGAGCCGCCACTCGAGGATCGAGTTTGCGTCCACCAGCCGGGCATTCGGCATCTCCTCGACGAGCATGTCCGCGTCGGAGAACGGGTGCAGCGGGTCGTTCGGGTGACCGATTACGAGCGCGCGATGCGGGAGCGCGAGGCGCTCCTCCTTGGTCGGCGCGGTGCGCCCGAACAGGATGCCCTCGAGCACGGCCCTGGAGGGCTCTGGGTCCTGGCGAATCCAGTCGAGGCCCATATCCAGGAGCTGATTGCTCCGTGGGATCTGCCGGGCCACGGCTGCGACACCCTTCAGCAGCGGACTGCCGAAGCGCAGTCCGAGGAGGATTGGGGTGAACATCAGCGCGGCTCCGAGCAGCGCGTCCTCGAGCACCGGCATCTCGATGAACAGGGCGCCCGCCCGGTCGGGGTGATGGGCCGCGAACTCAAGCCCGACGTTCGCGCCCAGCGAGGTGCCGCCCACGGCCGGGGCCTCGAGCTCCAGATGGTCCACGAGCGCGAGCACCTGGTCGGCGAACGCTGTCATCGAGTAGATCTGCCGCTCCGGAAGTCGATCGGAGCGCCCGTGGCCGAGCAGGTCAACGGTGACGACGCGGTTGCCCCGAGCGGCGAGCTCCGGCGCGAGCGTGTCGTACATCCGCCGGTTCATCAGCAACCCGTGGACCAGCACGAGAACTCGGTCGCCGGCGCCGTGGACGTCGTACGTGATGCGGTGCCCGTGGTATCGGAACGAGCCGTCGGCAGCTGCCATCGCGCGCACGAGTGTACGAAGTGGCGCCGATGCCGGGAGCTACTCGACCGCCATCTGGGCCGACTCGGGTGCGCCTTGGGCGCGCTCCCATGGCCGCGACGCGCGAAGCGCACTGAGCACGGCACGCGTGCCGGGCGCACGGTTCAGCGCGTAGAAGTGGATCCCCGGGGCCCCGCCGGCGAGCAGCTCATCGCACTGCCGGGCGGCGTAGGCGACGCCCAGCAGGGCCTCCGCCTCCTTGTCACCGCCCAGGGACTCCATCGCGCCCTCGAGCTCGGCCGGGATCGAGGCCTGGCACAGCTTGCAGATCCGAGCGACCTGGCCGAAGGTGGCGATGGGGATGACGCCCGGGATGATCGGGACGTCGATGCCCGCCTCACGCGCGGCGGCGACGAAGTCGAAGTACAGCCGGTTGTCGAAGAAGAGCTGCGTGATCAGGAACCTCGCCCCGGCCTCGACCTTCGTCTTGAGGTACACGAGATCGGCCTCGAGGTTGGGGGCCTCCGGGTGCACCTCGGGAAAGCAGGCGCCGCCGATGGTGAAGTCGTATCGCTCCGAGATGAACCCAGCGAGATCGGTCGCGCTCGACAACCCGCCCGCGGGGGCCTGGAACTCGGTCTCGCCGCGCGGGGGATCGCCGCGCAGCGCGAGCACGTTTTCGATTCCGGCCTCGTGGAAGCGATCGAGGATCTCCACCAGGCCCTCCTGGGTCTCGCCGACGCAGCTCAGGTGCGCCATCGCCTCGAGCCCGTAGTCCTGCTTGATGCGAGTTGCGATCTCGACCGTCCCGTCGCGGGTCGCGCCGCCGGCGCCGTACGTGACGGACACGAAGTCGGGCGCGAGTGGCTTCAACGCCTCGACCGTCTCGAACAGCTCGTCGACCTTCTCGGGAGTCTTCGGAGGGAAGAACTCGATCGAGAAGACGGGGTCGGGGCCGGCGAGGATCTCGTCGATGCGCATTTGCGGGATGGTAGAGAGGGCGCGCCGGCGAAACCAATCCCGCCCGCGCGCGTATCTAGTGTCGGTGGCGCAGCCGAAGCCCGACGAAGCCGTCAACGCCAAGCGTGAGCCGACGTTCCTTCTGGCGAAGCCCGAGAAGCAGCTCCTTCGCTGGATCGCCACCCGGCTGCCGCGCTGGATCCTCCCCGACGACCTGACCGCCCTCGGCGTCCTCGCGGCCTTCACGATCTGCTCCGCGTACCAGCTCTCGAATGACAGCCTCGTCTGGCTGTGGGTCGCGAGCGGGCTGCTCGTCGTCCACTGGCTCGGGGATTCGCTTGACGGGACGCTGGCGCGGGTGCGCGGCATCGAGCGCCACAGATACGGCTTCTACCTGGACCACCTGGTCGACACGGTTTCCACGGCGGCGATCGGCATCGGTCTCGGCCTGTCCCCGTTCATGCTGCTCTCGGTCGGGACGCTCATCGTCGTGGCCTACCTCGTGCTCTCGATCAACGTCTACCTGGAGAGCTACGCGCTTGGACGCTTCAGCATCGGCTACGGCCTGATCGGGCCGACCGAGCTGCGCCTGATCCTGATCGCGCTGAACACCGCCCTGGCGCTGCACCTGGGGCTCGACTTCAACATCGTCGACCTGAACATGACCGTGTTCGACCTCGTGGGCCTCGGCCTGGCCGGCACGATGCTGGTCCTCCTCGCCGGCCGCGTCGCTCGCAATCTGCGTGACCTCGGGCGACAGGAGCCGGCCGCCAAGCGGGTCTTTGTGCGCCGCCGCTCGCGGCGCGCACGCTCCAGCTCGACCGCTGTCTAGCGCCTACAGGTAGCCCAGCTCGCGCCCGCTGCGCTCGAGCTCGTCGCGGAACTTCGGATGGGCGATCGCGATCAGCCGCCGCGTCCGCTCGCGGATCGAGCTGCCCCGGAGCTCAGCGACGCCGTATTCCGTCACGACGCGGTCGACGATGTTCTTGAACGTCGTGACTGCGGCGCCGGGATGGAGCTGGGGCACGATCCGGGAGACCGAGTCGTCAGCGGCGGTGGAGTGGAGGACGATGAACGACTGTCCGTGCTCGGACATCACCGCGCCGCGCGCGAAGTCAGGCTGGCCGCCTGACGACGACCAGTAGTCGCTTCCGAGCGACTCCGACGCGCACTGGCCGAGGAAGTCAACCTCGATCGTCGCGTTTATGGCGGTGAAGCGATCCTCGCGCGCGATGTTGCGCGGGTCGTTGGTGTAGTCGACGGGCCAGAACTCGACTCCGGGGTTGTCCGCGACGAAGTCGTAGAGGCGACGGGTCCCGAAGGCGCTCGTGGTGACGATCTTGTTGCGGTGCGTGCGCTTTTGGGTTCCGGTCATGACGCCCTTCTCGACTAGGTCGACCACACCGTCCGAGAGCAGCTCCGTATGGCTCCCCAGGTGACGGTGGTCACCCAGGAGCGCCAGCACGCGGTCCGGGATCGATCCGACTCCCACCTGGAGCGTGGCGCCGTCGGGAGTCCGCTCGGCGACCAGCTCGGCGATCGTGTGGTCGGCTTCGCGGCTCTCGCGCTGCGGGAGCTCGATCAGCGGGTAGTCGGCCTCGCACCACCCCACGACCTCGCTCACGTGGAGCTGGTTCTCGCCGAAGGTCCGTGGCATCCGGCGGTTCACCTCCACGAAGAACGGGACCTCGCCGATCATCGCGGCCACGTACTCGGCGTGGCACCCGAGCGAGAAGTAGCCGTGCCGGTCCGGCGGCGACACCGCGGCAAGCGCCAACCGCTTCCCGGGAAGATGGCGCATCAGGTTGGGCACGTCGCTGAAGCTGTTGGGGACGAGCTCGCAAAGCCCGGCGTGAAAGGCGTCCTTATCGTGCGGCCCGAGGAACCACGAGACGTGGTGCAGATCGGGGATCTCACCCTCGATATACGGCCGGTTCCGGAGCGGGAGCATCCGGTGCATGCGAACGGAATGGAGGCGCTCGGCGGCCGCTTCGATCGCGTCGATCACCGTCACCGGCTCGGCGTTGGCCACGCCGACGATGAGCTCGGTCTCGGGCTCGATGTGGCCCATCACCGCCTCGGCCGGCGCGCGGCGCTCCTCGACCATCTTCGGGACTCCGGGGGCGAAGATCCCTTCTGCCGCGCTCATCCCACGGCCTCGTTCCAGCGGACGATGATCGGCTCATCGTGCTCGTAGCCCAGGGTGCAGAGCGCGCCCGTCCCGAGGCCCAGCAGGCCGCCGTCCTCCGCCGGAAGCCCCACCCAGCGCGCACCGACGACGCGCAGCATGTGGCCGTGCCCGAAGAAGATGACGTCGCCGTCCGCCTCACGGGCCTCCGCGATCACCCTGTCCGCCCGGGCGCCGACGTCAGCGGCCCGCTCCCCGTTCGGGGAGCCGTCGCGCCACAGCGACCAGCCCGGATCGCGCTCGTGGATCTGCGCGGTGGTGATTCCCTCGTAGTCGCCGTAGTTCCACTCGTGGAGGTCGTCGCGGACCTGCGCCTCGCCGCCGAACCCGGCGAGCTCACATGTTTCCCTGGCGCGCCGGAGCGGGCTCGTCAGCACGAGCGCGAACTTCCGGCCCTCGAGACGCGGGGCGAGTCCGCGGGCGCGGGCGCGCCCGTTCTCGGTCAGCGAAAGGTCGGTGGTGCCCGTGTGACGGCCGTTCAGGCTCCACTCGGTCTCCCCGTGTCGCGCTAGGAGCAACTCGGCCATCGGTCGGACACTAGAGCGGAGCGCGTCAGCGCGCATGGGCGTCTCGCCCTTCAGAATGACGCGCCGATGTTCGAAGACGAGCGAAAAGCGGTTGCGGAGGCGTGCCGGCGGCTCGCGCTCGAGGGGCTGGTCATCGGGACGGCCGGGAACGTCAGCGCCGCTGCGGGGGACGACGCGGTCGCCGTGAGCCCGACCGGCGCCGTCCTCGCGGACCTGACGCCCGAGCAGGTCAGCGTCGTCGATCTGGAGGGCAATCTCGTCGACGGGCAGCTCGAGCCCACGTCGGAGCTTGGCCTGCACCTCGGCATTTACGAGCGTTATGACGCGGGCGCGGTCGTCCATACGCACGCGCCGATGGCGACCGCGCTGTCGTGCGTTCTGGAGGACGAGCTTCCCTGCGTGCACTACGGGATGCTCCTGCTCGGCGGGACGGTCCCAATTGCGCCGTACGAGACCTTCGGCACCCCGGAGCTCGCGGCCGCCGTGCTCGACTCGCTGGAGGGAAAGAGCGCCACGCTGATGGCGAACCACGGTGCGATCACCCACGCCCCCAATGTGGCGGCGGCCGTGGAGCACGCGCTGCTCCTGGAATGGGCGTGCACGGTGTACTGGCGGGCGGCGGCGATCGGGGAGCCGAAGACGCTCGACGCGCAGCAACGGGAGGCCGTTGTCGCCGCGGCGCTCGAGCGCGGGTACGGAAGCACGAAACCGGCAAGCGAGGAGGGCGGATGAGCGATGAGATGAACGCGATCACCATGGGCGTGCACGTCCTGGACGTGCTGGTGCGCCCGGTCGAGGCGATCCCGGAGGGCCAGGGCGGCAACCTCGTCGAGGAGATCCAGATCACCGCCGCGGGCTCGGCGGGCGGCACCGCGATCACCCTTGCGAAGCTGGGCGCGCAGGTCTCGAGTGCGGGGGCGATCGGGTCGGATGCCGTGGGGGAGATGCTCACCTCGCTCCTGGAGCGCGACGGGATCGACACGCAGCACCTCGTACGGCGCGACGACGTGCAGACCTCGGCGAGCGTGCTCCCAATCCGCCCCAGCGGCGAGCGCCCCGCTCTTCACGTGGTCGGCGCGAACGCGACGTATGGTCCCGACGATGTCCCCTGGGACGCGGTGGCGGCGGCGACCCATCTGCACCTCGGGGGCCCTGAGTTCATGGGCGGCGAGGCCGCGGCGCGCATCCTCTCGCACGCCCGCGAGAACCGGGTGACCACGTCCGCGGACATCCTCGCGCCGGGCGATCAGGCGAGCCAGATCCTGGACTGGATCGCGCCGGCGTTCGGCGGACTGGATTACCTGCTGCCCAACGACGAGCAGGTCCAGGGACTGACCGGAGAGGACGATCTGGCCGCAGGCTGCCGCGCGCTGATCGGCGCCGGAGTCGGTTGTGTGGTCGCCACGCAGGGCGCCGAAGGCGTCCTGATCGTCGACGAGGAGGGGAGCGAGCCGGTCCCGGCGTTCGAGGTCGACGTGGTGGACACCACGGGCTGCGGCGATGCGTTCTCCGCCGGCTTCCTGCGCGGTCTGTCGCTCGGCCGCTCTCGGCGCGACGCGGCGCGGCTCGGGTGCGCAGCGGCCGCGATGGTCGCCCAGGGGCTGGGCAGCGACTATGGCGAATTCGACCTCGCCGCACTCGACGAGTTCGCCGCGGCGTAGGTACACGCATAGTTAGACGTCCGTCGTACTTGCTAGGGTACGACGGCCATCAAACAAGTTATGAACGGTCAGGAGCGGGCATGGGCGAATCAGTGATCAGGACGACGGGACGGTCGGCAGACGAAAACCAGACGCGGCGAAGTGAGCGCGGAATCGTGGCCGGCTATATCCACGAGATCTCACAGCGCCACGGGAGCCACGCGGCTGAGCTGGACGCGGGCCAGGCGTCGGAGGCGGACGAAGGAGCCTGAAAATGCGGATCGGGATCATCGGCAGCGGCAAGATCGGGTCGACCGCGGCCCGCCTCTTCGCTGGGGCCGGACACGAGATCGCGATCGCGAACTCCCGCGGACCCGAGACGCTGACCGATGTCGTCGAGGAGATCGGTGGGAGCGCAACCGCGGCCACGTTGGAGGAGGCCGCCTCGTTCGGCGAGGTCGTCCTCGTCGCGATCCCGTTCGGCGCCTACCGCGACCTTCCGGCCGAATCCCTCGGCGGCCGTGTCGTCATCGACGCGATGAACTACTACCCGAGCCGCGACGGCAACATCGCCGACCTCGACGATGGCGGCACCACCTCCAGCGATCTGCTCGCCGCGCACGCTCCGGAGGCGAAGGTGGTCAAGGCCTTCAACACCATGAACTGGCAGGTCCTGCGAGACCGCGGCAAGCCCGGGGGTGGCGACGATCGGCTGGCGATCTTCCTCGCGGGCGACGATGCAGAGGCGAAGGCGCTCGTCGCCGGGCTGATCGAGGACATCGGATTCGCCCCGGTGGACACCGGCAACCTCGCTGAGGGCGGCCGCCGTCAGGAACCCGGTTCGCAGATCTACAACGAGCCCGTCACCGAGAGCGAGGGCCGCGGGGTTCTCGAGGGCATGGACGGCTGAGTCGGGCCGTCCGGTCTCGCACCTAACGTGCTGCCCGCGGTGATTGCGCCGCCGGCCGGGGCGTGCCTGCTGCCGCGGCCGCGCGACCCGGGCGCACCGGGAGCAGGGCGCTGCGAGCGCCGACCCGGGATCGGCTCGCGGCTAGCCCGCCCGCTCCCACCCTCGACCACGAAAAACGACCGGGGACAGCGATTTTGCCTGCTCGCACGTAGCCTTCGCACGATTTAAGCTCAGTTCGCTGCCTGTCGAGAGTCGCGCCTCACCTGGCTTCGGCGATTTGCTTCTCTCTCCCGGTCGCCGAGCGAAGGTACATCAACATCCGCGCGCCCGCCGCCCGCGATTCCGCAATTTGCGGGATGAACTAGCGCTTCAGGTCCTGGTACTCCTCCCCGATCTCCTCGGGCGGTCCGATGGTCGCCGCCTCGGGACCGAATTCCTCGACGTAAGAGCCGTGCACCTGCCGCCAGCGATCCGGGGACGTCCACGACGACGGAATCGACGCTCCCCGGCAGCGAGGAACCACCGCCGTCCGACGCCGAGCCGCCCGTCGATCCCGCTCCCGAGCCCGAGGCCGGGGCTCCTGCGGCGGATGGGGTCGAGTGATCGTGCTCCC
>Ga0126314_10001301_pt1 | contig 11937 bp, 12 predicted proteins | sample Plot105B_FD_92535 | JGI IMG/M metagenome (GOLD analysis project Ga0126314, IMG submission 92535) | Serpentine soil microbial communities from UC McLaughlin Reserve, CA, USA - Plot105B | ecosystem: Environmental > Terrestrial > Soil > Grasslands | place: USA: UC McLaughlin Reserve, Lake County...
ATAACATCGTCGTCTCCGGGGGGCTCGACCCGGAGAACGTGCGCGAGGCGGTCGAGTTCTTCGGACCCTTCGGGGTGGATGCTTCCAGTTCTCTGGAGGACGGGCCAGGCAGGAAAAACGACGAGTTGGTGCGGAGGTTCGTCCTTGCGGCAAAAGACTGAGACGGGTTACTTCGGTCCCTTCGGTGGCCGCTACGTCCCGGAAACCCTGATCCACGCCCTCGAAGAGCTCGAAGGGGCCTACGAGCGTTACAGGCACGATCCCGAATTCGGCGAGGAGAGGGATCGCCTGGCGCGGGACTTCGTCGGCCGCCCGACCCCGCTTATGTTCGCCGAGCGCCTGACGAGGAAGTGGGGCGGGGCCAACGTCTGGTTCAAGCGCGAGGACCTGGCTCACACGGGGGCGCACAAGATCAACAACACCCTCGGACAGATCCTCCTTGCCGACCGGATGGGCAAGGAGCGGATCATCGCCGAGACCGGCGCCGGGCAGCACGGCGTCGCCACAGCGACGGTCGCAGCCCTCTACGGCAAGGAGTGCGTCGTCTACATGGGCGAGGAAGACACCCGCCGCCAGAGGCTCAACGTCGTCAGGATGAAACTCCTCGGGGCCGAGGTCGTGCCTGTACTGAGCGGCTCGCGGACCCTCAAGGATGCGGTCAACGAGGCCATAAGGGACTGGGTCGCGAACGTTGAGAACACCCACTACATCATCGGGAGCGTTGTGGGGCCGGCGCCGTACCCCCTTATCGTGCGCGATTTCCAGGCTGTTATAGGGACGGAGATGGAAAACCAGTGCCGCGAGCGACTCGGCTCCGACCCCGATGCCATCGTCGCCTGTGTCGGCGCCGGCTCGAACGCGATTGGCGCGTTCCACCCCTTCGTCGGCCGCGAGAACGTACGGCTCGTAGGCGTCGAGGCCGCCGGCAGGGGACTCGCCACCGGCGAGCACGGCGCGTCGTTGGCCGAAGGGAACCTCGGCATCCTGCACGGCGCGATGAGCTACGTGTTGCAGACGGAGGGCGGGCAGATCCGCGAGGCCCACTCCATCTCCGCAGGCCTCGATTACCCCGCCACGGGCCCCGAGCACGCGTTCCTCAAGGACGAGGGCCTCGCCGAGTACGCCAGCGTCACCGACGAAGAAGCCCTCGAAGCCCTGAAGACTTGCTCCAGGTCGGAAGGCATCATCCCGGCGCTAGAGACGGCCCACGCTCTCTTCTATGCCGAGAAGGTGGCTAGAGAGCTCGGTCCGGGGAAGAACATGGTCGTCAACATTTCCGGACGTGGCGATAAGGACGTGGAGGTCGCGGCGGAGGCGCTCGGCATCGGCGCGGAGGAGGCTGAGGCCGTATCAGACGCCGAAACGCCGTCCTCCGGCTCAGAGACGGACGAAACAGCCTTTTGAATGGCGGGCGCGTTAGGGGGGCTTTTCAAGAAGGACGGACCGCCCTGGTCCCATACCTCACCGGCGGCTATCCTTCGCTTGAAGGAGCGCGGGAGGTGGGGGAAGCCTTTCTGGAGGCTGGTGCCGACGTTCTGGAGATCGGGGTTCCCTTCTCCGACCCGCTTGCTGATGGGCCGACCATCCAGGACACAACGACCCGCGCCCTCGAGAACGGGGCCGACCTCGACTACTGCCTGGACCTCGCCTCGGGGTTCTCGGGGCGGGCTCCCGTGGTCTTCCTGCTCTACTACAATGTGATCTTCGCCCGGGGTGCCGAGCTGTTCTTGAGGGAAGCGGCCGACGCCGGCGTCTGCGGGCTCGTGATCCCCGACCTCCCCGTCGACGAGGCGGGCCGGTTCGCCGAGCTTGCGGATGATGCGGGCGTAGCCTTCTGCCCGCTCGTCGCACCGACCTCGACCGACGGGCGCGTCTCGCGCGTCGGCGAGCTTGCGACCGGCTTCGTGTACTGCGTCTCCGTGGCCGGGGTGACAGGGGTACGTGACACCCTGCCGCCGGGCGCCGTCGAGCTATTGAGGCGGGTGCGAGCAAGGACCGAGGCGCCCGTGGCGCTCGGGTTTGGGATAGGGTCGGCTGAAGCTGCTGTCGAGGCGGCGGGGGAGGCCGATGGGATCATCATCGGGAGCAAGCTCATGCGGCTCGTCGATGAGGGCGGGGCCGGGCATGCGGGGGAGTGGCTGCGCGGGGTGCGCGAGGCGCTCTCCGGGGTCGTGAAGGCGGGGGGCTAGGCATCAGGAACTGGCTCAGCAAACGCAGGGAGTACTCCAGGACCGCGCCCGAGACAGAGAGCGGCGTCGGATCGATAGACTCTGTTTTCACCAAGTGCGAGAAGTGTGGGGAGCCGATCTACGAGAAGGACCTCAGGGCGCGCTTCAACGTCTGCCCCCACTGCGAGTTCCACTACCCACTCTCCGCGCCAGAGAGGATCAGGCTCCTCACCGACACGGGCAGCTTCGAAGAGCGGGACGCCGGAATCCTCGCCGATAACCTCTTGGGTTTCGACGACTACGGTCAGAAGCTCGACAAGGCGCGCGGCAAGACGGGCCTCGACGACGCCGTCCTGAGCGGCATGGGTGCAATAGGTGGGAAGCGGGTGGCGCTCGCGGCGCTCGACTTCCGGTTTATCGGGGGTTCGATGGGGAGCGTGGTCGGGGAGAGGGTCGCGAGGACCATCGAGTTCGCCGGGGCCGAAGGGCTGCCGCTCGTAATCGTGTCGGCGTCGGGCGGGGCCAGGATGTTCGAGGGCGTCTACTCGCTCATGCAGATGGCCAAGACCAGCGTCGTCCTCTCGCGCTACATGGAGGGATCCTGGCCTTACGTCTCGGTTTTGACGGATCCCACCTTCGGTGGGGTGACGGCCTCGTTCGCCACAGCAGCGGATGTGGTGTTGGCCGAGGCCGGGGCCAGAATAGGGTTCACGGGCGCGCGCGTGATCGAGCAGACGACCAAGGAGAGGCTGCCCGAGGGTTTCCAGACCGCAGAGTTCCAGAGGGAGCATGGGATGGTGGACCGCATCGTCCATCGGCTCAGCCTGAAGACCGACCTCGAACGGTTGCTGGGGTTCTTGCCGTGATCCTCGACTTCGAACGCCCGATCAAGGACTTTGAGGACCGCATCGCCGAGCTGCGGCGGCTCGCGGGCCCGAGCGAGGAGCTTCGGGGCGAGATCTCACGCCTCGCAGAGGCCCTCGACGCGGCGAGGAGGCGCATCTACTCTGACCTCTCCCCGTACCAGCGCGTCCAGGTCGCCCGCCACCCGGAACGCCCGAACTTCCGCGCCTACCGCGACGCCCTCACCGACGACTTCTACGAGCTCTCCGGCGATAGGTTCTTCGGCGACGATCCCGCTGTGCGAGGAGGGTTGGCCAGGATCGGTGACCATAATATTGTTCTACTCGGCCACGACAAGGGAACGGACGTCAACAGCAGGGTGAAAGGCAACTTCGGCATGGCCCATCCCGAGGGCTACCGCAAGGTGAAGCGGTTCTACGAGCTCGCCGCCAGGTTCGGGCTGCCCGTGGTCGTGCTCGTGGATACGCCGGGAGCCTTTGCCGGCAGGGGTGCCGAAGAGCGGGGGCAGGCGTGGGCCATCTCCGACGACCTCATGACGCTGGCGAGGATACCGGTACCTGTGATCTCTGCCATCATCGGGGAGGGTTGCTCGGGCGGTGCTTTAGCGATGTGCGCCACCGACTACGTCGGGATGCTGGAGAACTCCTACCTCTCCGTTATAGCGCCCGAGGCGTGCGCCTCCATAATCTTCCGGGAGCCCGGCCGGGCGGCCGAGGCCGCAGAAGCTCTCAAGCTAACGGCCGCGGAAATGAAAGGGCGTGGGATCGTGGACGAGCTCGTCCCCGAGCCCCTCGGCGGCGCCCACAACGACCCCGCGACCACCATCGAAGCCGTTGGCAAGTTCCTGAACCGTGTGCTCGATGGCCTCTCCGAGACGAACCCGGACAAGCTCCTCCAGGCCCGCTACGAACGCTACCGCCGCATCGGCGCCTATGCCTCGGAGAACGGCCGGGCGGGCTAGAGCGATTCCCTTGTAGGGGCTCTTCGCGAACCCCCTCGCAGCGTTTTAGATTGTCGGGGTCGATCTGGTGGGCTTGCGTAGGAGAGCCTGTTCGGCCCGAAGCCCGCCCGATACAAGACTCTATTTCCTATTTACTGCGGCGGTCGCCGGCTGCCGGGCGGATCTGAAGTAGTCGTTGGCGGCCGGCAGGAACATGAACACCAGTGCCCCGAAGAGCGCCGCCAGGTGGACGACTCGAATCGGCGCGACGATGGCGAACAGGAGATCCGCCTGAGTGAAGGTATCGAGGGGCGAGTTGCCCGCTGCGAGCCACATGATCGGGTCGATCACCAGCGAGAGGGTCCCGAGCCCGCCGAGCAGAACAGTCAGGGTCAGACGGGCCCACCCCTTCCCGCGACGCATCTGCGTGACCACGTAGACCACCACGGAGTAGATGAGTACTCTCACGACAAGGCCAACGCCGACGCCACCCGAACTCGTGGATAACGACTCGATGATGCGCACGATCGTCTCCAGGACGCCCGCACCGACGGCGGTTAGAAAGAGTAGGAAAGCCATCTGGACCTCCCCTGGCACCTTCTTCCGCGAGCCGGCGGTAGATGATTTCGCGCCGGCAACAGCCACGTCGCCAGCGTCCCTGCCCACGTCTTCGGCTCCTCCTCGTGTCGATGAATGATGCTCGCTCATTTCCCCAACCTTTCCTCTCCGAACGCCGTCTCGCATCGCCTTCTTTGCCATGTAAGGCTAAGGTTAGGGGTAAAACGGGCCAATAGTCATTGGACGAAAGGCATGAGTAGGGGGTTTATTCGGGTTTATTTCCTCGGAGGTGCCGGCTCAGGCCAGCATGCCCAACTCGCGGGCGCGAGCCAACGCCTCGGCGCGGTTACGCGCCTGAAGCTTGGCGTAGATGTTGCTGGTGTGGGCTTTGATGGTCCCCACCGTGACGTAGAGGTCGGCGGCGATCTCGCGGTTGGTTCGGCCCGAAGCCAGAAGCTCGAAGACCTCAGCCTCCCGCTCCGTAAGGGGTTCGACCAGGGGAGCCGCGGAAGCCGCCCTCTCCTTGCGCCCCTCGGGCCGCGAAGAGATAGGTGTCTCGTCACCGATAGGGCTGCGCGACCCAGGGTCCAGCTTGGGATCGGGCTCGTGGCGGTCTGATTCCCACAACCCGTAGAGCATCACAGCTCCCTGTGTCGTAGCCTGGAGGTGGCCTTTCTTGGCCAGCTTCTCGAGCATGCCCGCCGCCTCCTCGACGGTAAGAGTGGTACGCATGGCCGCCGTCGTCGCCGTGAGCTCGCCTAGCTCGCTCAGGGCGCCAAGTAGCTCTCCCTCCCTGTCCGGCTGGGGGATATCGGGCCCAACATTACGCTCTGCCGACCAGCGTGCCTGCAGCGCGGACACTACTGGCACCAGGAGACCGAAGATGAGCAGGAACCACCAGAGGCTCGTAAACGAAGACGCTGCTATGGCGAGAACCCCGATCATACCTCCCCACGCTACCAGCCTCCAGTTGAGAACGGAGATGGGTTGGGATGCAGGACTGTCTTGGCGCGACCCGGGGTTCAGGCCGTAGCCGTCGGATGGTTCCTGGGCGCGGTGGCGTTCGATCCGATCCGGCATAGCTTCGTTATGATGCCACCGGGGCGATGACTCGGCAAACAAGTGCTCCGGCGAATTGTTCTAGGCAGGGTCAGCATTGAGGAAGTCCCGCAATTCCCGCGTGGTCTCCCCGGGCCGCTCTTCGGCGAGAAAGCGGCCTGCGTCGAGCGGCTTGCCCGTCACGTCGGTTGCGTACTCGCGCCAGACTGCTTCTACGTCGTAGGTCTTTTCCATCACACCGCGCCCGCCCCAGAGGGCGAGAAGCGGATGTTCCACCTTACGGGCTTCGTCCCAGTCCCTCTCGTCGTGGATGAGGTCGATGGAGGCGGCAGCCCTGTAGTCTTCGCAGCTCGCGTGGATCGTGGCCGCGTCGAAGCAGCGTTCGTACTCGGCGAGGACTTCCGGGGCGAACGTTTCTAGTGGAGTGCCCCAGCTGCCGAGCTTCTTTCGCAGGTAGTAGGCGGGATCTGCCCCGATCAGGGTCTCCGGAAGATCGTATGGCTGGATGAAGAAGAACCAGTGATAATACGCCGTCGCCAGGTCCTTGCCCACCGTCTCGAAGACGTGGCGCGTCGGGACTACGTCGAGCACCGCGAGCTTCGTGACGCGGTCCGGAAAGTCCAGCGCCATCCTGTGCCCGACCCGCGCTCCCCTATCGTGCCCGACCACGGCGAAAGAGTCGAAGCCCAAAGATTCCATCACCGTGGCCTGATCCGCGGCCATGGCACGTTTGGAGTACGTGGAATGGTCCTCTTTCCCGAAGGGCTTGGAGCTGTCGCCGTAGCCCCGCAGGTCCGTGGCCACGATCGTGAAGTCCTCGGCTAGTGCGGGGGCGACCAGATGCCACATCGCGTGGGTCTGCGGATAGCCGTGCAGGAGCAGCACGGGCGACCCGTTGCCCCCCGAACCAGCTCTATCTCGGCTTCGCGGGCCTCTGCCTGCTCTTCCTCAAAGCCCTCGAACACGTTCTCAGCCGAAGAACGTCTCGACGACCTTGTAGAAATTATCGGGGACTGTCTTGGTCTCCTCGGTGGCCTCAGAGAGGTCGACGGTCACGATGTCGTTACCCCTGAGTGCGACCATCTTGCCCCACTCGCCGTTCTTGACGGCCTCGGCGGCCCTGAGCCCGTAGCGGGTGCTCAGGATGCGGTCGAAGGCAGTGGGGGTTCCGCCGCGTTGGAGGTGACCGAGGACAACGTGGCGTGTCTCGATACCGGTGCGCTCTTCGATCTCGCCCGCAAGTGTCTCCGCGATGCCGCCGAGACGTACGTGGCCGAACTCGTCCGTTTCGGCGTTTTGGGTCATGAACTCTTCCGAGAGGGTCACGCCCTCGCTCACGGCGACAAGGCCCCACTTCTCGCCCTTTTCGGCACGCTTCTTGAAGATGTCCGCGATCTGATCTAGGTCCGGTTCGACCTCGGGGATCAGGGTGACGTTCGCGGCGCTCGCGAGGCCGGCGCCCCAGGTGATCCAACCCGCGTGCCGCCCCATGACCTCGACGACGACGACCCGCTCGTGGCTCTTCGCGGTGGTCCTTAGCCTGTCTATAGCGTCCGTGGCGATGGACACGGCGGTGTCGTAGCCGAAGGTGGTGTCGGTCGCGGAGAGGTCGTTGTCTATGGTCTTGGGACAGCCTATGACCTGCATCCCGAAGTCGTCGTAGAGACGCTTGGCAACCCCTAGCGTGTCGTCGCCGCCGATGGCTACGAGGGCGTCTATGCCGAAGTCTTCCATCTGCTTGACGACCTTCTCGGCGTCGCCCTCGTTCTTGTAGGGGTTCGTGCGCGAGGAGCCGAGGATAGTGCCGCCTTCTTGGAGGATGTAGCGGACGCTGTCGGCGGTCAGCGGCATCACGGTGTCTTCTTCGGGATCGAGGAGAGATTTCCAGCCGCGCTTCAGGCCGTGCACCTCAAAGTCGTAGTCGTTATCGCATTTGGTGGTGACGGCCCGGATCACACCGTTAAGTCCTGGCGCGTCCCCGCCACCGGTCAGCATCCCGACCCTGCGTACCTCCGCCATGTCTTCTCCTCTCTGGTTATCCGAAAAATCCAGTCTAGCAAACCAGCCGTCAGAAAGGTTTCGTCGGGCAGGGAGGCGAGATCGAGCGTTTTCTAAAAGGTATTGCGTGACGCTGGGTTTCTATATGTGATGCGTTCGTATCAGGCATGCGGTTAGAGGCGGGGACCTCCTCGCTTAAGGGAGGAACAAGTCCGAAGAGTCATCGTTTTGTTGGCAGCGATGGCAAGCGTGGGGTCACCACCACAGCCGGCTTACAGCAAAAGATGTGGTCCTTCACGACGGGCAACTAGCGCCCTTCTCGTCCGGAGGGGCGCTTCTCGGTGGGCGCTTGGCTCGCGAGCCAAATGCCTGAGCATCGGACGACTCATGGCGCGTTGCAGGCTGGACTGCTTCAGTAGATAGTTTACTCTGCCCTCGTGCCTCTCCTTCTACCGCACGAAGATTGGTACCCGCGAGGCTCGCGGGCCAGTCCAGGGGAGCGACACGTCCACTGGTGTGGGACGCGGGATCCGTGATTTCTGGCCCGGATCACAGCCAGATTAGGGTGCGGCCAGACGGTGAAGGCCCCGGCGGGCGTTACCACGAGTTCCACGTGAACGTTCACCTCGGCATGCCGAGCGTGATGGCATTCGAGAACGAGAATGCCCCCGTCGCAGTGTACAAGACCGGCACGGGCCCCGGTTGCCCGACTAGGTGAGCCGTCGAGTCGACGCCTCCGACGTGTTTCGCACGTCAGAGGCGTTACCGAAACTGCTAGAGGAGGAGGTAGTGATGTCGTCTAACGTGATCCGGTGGAGCGGGCTGGCTGCTTGCTGGGCGGTGTACTGATTACAGTGTACGCGGCCATCATCACGTCCATGCCCCACGGTTGCATCGAGGATATCGAGTGTGCGACCACGCGCGAAAGCAGAGGACCATGCGACTCGGGAAGGCTGCGACCGGGCAGGTGGCCGACCGGGCCCAGGCCGCCCTGCGCGTCCGCGAAGCCGGCCTGGGAGGGCCCCTAGCGCGACCTGAAACGCGCGGCTGCGTACCATAAAATTTCGGGCATGGTACGCGTCCTGTTCGTCTGCGCGGGGAATATCTGCCGCAGTCCGATGGCACAGGGCGTCTTCGAGAACGCTGCCCGGCGCGAGGGATTGGCCGGCGAGATAGCGGTTGACTCGGCGGGCACCCACGGCTTCTACCATGCCGGGGGGTCGCCGGACCCGAGGGCGCAGGAGAGCGTGAGATCCCGCGGGATAGACATCTCGGGCCAGCGGGCCCGACTCCTTGACCCCGAAGACTGCGAGAGATTCGACTACATCCTGACGATGGACGAGGAGAATTACAGGGCGGTCTCGTCTCTCTGCAGGGGAAACGTTGTGGTGAGGCCCTTCCTCGACTACGCGACCGACTCGCCCGAACGCGAGGTCCCCGACCCCTACCACGGAGGACCGCGCGGGTTCGAGTACGCATTGAATCTCATCGAAAAAGCCTCCGAAGGACTGTTGCAAGAGATCCGGGACCATCGCCCCCGTGGCTGACAGGATCATCACCGAAGGCGTCGAGACCACTCTGGGCGCGTGCCTGAAGAGCGCCCGTCCAATGGGCGGCTGCATCGGCGAGGTCTACAGGGTCGAGCTGGAGGACGGTACCCCGCTGGTCGCGAAGGTGGACACAGGAGGCGGGGCATACCTCGACCGCGAGGCGTACATGCTGCGATACCTGCGCGAGAAGGGCGAGTTGCCCGTCTCCGAGGTCTACCACGGCTCCGAGTCGCTGCTCCTGATGGAGTTCGTGGAAGGAAGCAGCCGCTTCTCAGACGGCACCGAACGGCACGCAGCCGATCTCCTCGCGGCGCTGCACGGCATCACGGCGGACGCCTACGGCCACGAGCGAAGCACCCTCATTGGCAGCCTCGACCGGCCGAACCCGTGGACCGGGAGCTGGACCGGGTTCTTCCGGGAGCAAAGGCTACTGTACATCGCCAACGTCGCCCCCGGGGCGGGGCGCCTACCGAAAGAAGACTTGCGTCGAGTCGAAAATCTGGCCGGGCGGTTGGAGGATCTCATCGAAGAGCCAAGCCCTCCCGCCCTTATCCACGGCGACGTGTGGAGCGCCAAAGTGCTGGCCAGGGACGACCGCATAACCGCGTTTCTCGATCCCGCACTGTACCACGGGGACCCAGAGATCGAGCTATCCTTCATCAGCCTCTTCGACTCTTTCGGCGCGGCCTTTTTCGAGCGCTACAGGGAGATCCGGGGCATAGACGGACGTTTCTACGAGACGCGCCGCGACCTCTACAGCCTCTACCCGCTGCTGGTTCACGTGTATTTCTTCGGCGGCGGATACCTCGGTTCGGTCAGGAAAGGGTTGGCGCGATTTGGGTTGTAAGGGGCGGGGAGAGCCCTCTACCATCTGTGGGCCACGTACATGGTGGTCAGATAACCCTTGACGATGTGGCCGCCGAACCTTTTGTCTGTGAGGGCGGCGATGTCGCGGAAGAGACGCTCGCGGGCGTCGCCAAGGCTCCTGTGGCCGGAGTAGGTGTCAAGCACGCGCAAGTAGCCCGCCGCGTCGTCCGTTTCGTCCCAACGGTATTGCCTGGGTCGTCGATACCTCAAACAGGCCCGAGCCTTCTATCTCCGGGGTCCTGCTCAGAACCTCCTCGGGCCGGGGAGGACCCTTGTCGTCGTCGGAATGGACGATTTCTGACGCTTCTCGCTCGTAAATCCTCCGCGCCTCATGGAAGAAATCATCGCTCACGCTGCTGTGGCCGTGTTCGTTCCAGAACAGGGCGAGCGATCCTCGGGGACGGAGCGCTCTTCCGCTTCTCGCAGGCGCCACTCCCCGAAGGAACCTGTCTGGACTTCTGCTTGTGGGTACGCTTCGAGGTTGTGGCGGGCGACCGCGGCCAGGTTCTCGCCGAGCTCGACGCAGAGGATCCCGTAGCCGCGGCGGGCGAAGGGCACGGTGGCCTGGCCCGTGCCGCAGCCGGTCTCGAGTCTTCTTCCCCCCGCGGGTATCCCGGAGAGCGAGACCACGTCATCGAAGAGTTCCTCTGGGTAACCGGGGCGCACCTCATCGTAGAGTGACGCCACCCTGTCAAAGGTGGTCCTGAGCCTGTTTCTCTTCGCGGACACGACCGCAGGCTAACACAAGCCCCTCGACGCGCGGGAGCCGACCACAAGAACCACGGCGTCCTCCGCAAGCGCGACGACTGGGTCCGGAAGCCCCGAACTTGTACCCACGAGCGCGCGAAGCCCTTCCCCCGCGTACGCCGCGGCAACGGCTGCAGAGGAGCCGAGAATGGCCCCCGTCGCGGCACGGCGGTCTTCCGAGACGAACGCGGCGGCGCCGACCAGGCCTCCCGAAGTGGCGCGTCCGAGGAGGGGCAAGATGGTCGTGCGGCTCGGCGTCATCGGCAGCTTGTCCCCGACGGTTTCGCCGAGTTGCATTACGGTGAGCGCCTTCGAGAGGAGTGGCGAGCCAAGGAAGGCTAGCCTGGTGCCGCTGAGGCGCATGTCGCCGCGGCCTGCCGCACGGCTGACGAAAGCCGGTCCAGAGGCTGAGCGCAGGCCCGATATGGCGCCGAGAGCCAGGGCTTTACGGGCGCTCACGCGAGCGCGCTCCATACTTCGAGCTTGGTTCGGATGTGGCGTATGATCTCGTCCGTAAACTCGCTCGTGCCGGCGGACCCCCCAAGGTCTGCGGTCTTGACGCCGTCGAGGATGGTCTCGAAGGTGGCCTCGTAGATGGCGCGCGAGGCGCGGCTCGCGTCCTCTTCGTGAAAGAAGGTGAGAAGCGCTGCGCCGGCCAGGATCATTGCCATGGGGTTGGCGACGTTCTTGCCCGCGAGCGAAGGCGCCGTGCCGTGCGGAGCCTCGGCCATTACGGTCTCTGGGTTTTCCTCCTCGTCGAGTGAGATCAGGAGCGACTCCGCACCCGCGATGGAACCGAACATCTGCATCACCAGGTCTGAGATGCAGTCGCCGTCGCGGTTCAGCGTGGGAATCACGAGCGGCTCGCCGTAGGTCGTGAGCAGAAGCGCGTAGGTGGCGTCTATGAGCTGGGGGTCGTAGCGCACGTCGCGGCTGTTCTCGGCGGCCCGGTCCATCTCCTCTTTGAGCATACCCTCGTAGACGGGGGAGACGGTGTACTTGGGACCGCCGAAAACCTTGGCCCGCATCTTGCGCGCCTGGATAAACGCGAACTCGGAGACGCCGCGGCATACCCTCCGTGAGATCTTCTCCGTCCTGAACGCGACCTCGTCGAGCCCTTCACCCTCGCGCCACTCCTTCGCACCATAAGCGTCGTCGACGGCCATACGGACGACGGAGATGGGGG
>Ga0126314_10001302_pt1 | contig 11936 bp, 11 predicted proteins | sample Plot105B_FD_92535 | JGI IMG/M metagenome (GOLD analysis project Ga0126314, IMG submission 92535) | Serpentine soil microbial communities from UC McLaughlin Reserve, CA, USA - Plot105B | ecosystem: Environmental > Terrestrial > Soil > Grasslands | place: USA: UC McLaughlin Reserve, Lake County...
CAGGACGTGCCGCCCGACATGCTGGCCATGGGCAATCCCGCACGCAACATGAGCCTGGAGCTGGTTGCTCGCGATACAGGCAGCTGAGCACCTCAAGCCTTTGTTCCGGGTGCGTCTCCTTCACGCCCGGATTGTTTCCGAACCCATCCACCGTTTTTCCAGACAGGACTTCCTACCGTGAGCATTCGTGAACGCATCCGTACCTTCATCGTCGACACGTTCTTCGTGGACGAGTTCGGCGACGACGACTCCTTCCTGCGCAAGGGCCTCATCGACTCCACGGGGATGATGGAGCTGGTGGCGTTCGTGGAGCAGGACTTTGGCATCAAGCTGGAGGACAAGGAGCTGGTGCCGGAGAACCTGGACTCACTCACGCGCGTCGTCGCCTTCGTCGAGCGCAAGCAGCAGCAGCGACTGCCGCAAGCAGGCTGAGAGCGAGCGCGCCATGTGTGGAATCGCTGGCTTCACCTACCCGGCGGGAGGGGGCGCCGGGGCCGCGCGGGCGGAGTCCGCCGAGCGGCTGCGCCGGATGACGGCCAGCATCCGCCACCGGGGGCCGGACGCGCAGCGGGCCCTGCTGCTGGACGGCGTGGCGCTGGGCCACACGCGGTTGTCCATCGTCGACCTGGAGGGCGGACACCAGCCCATGCGGGACGCTGCGACGGGGCTCACCGTCGTCTTCAACGGAGAGATTTTCAACCATGTGGAGCTGCGCGAGCAGCTCGCGAGTCAGTACGCCTTCCGGACGCGCTCGGACACGGAGGTCATCCTCGCGGCGTTCCTGACGTGGGGCATCGACTGCGTGCGCCGCTTCGAGGGCCAGTGGGCCTTCGCGCTGTGGGACCCGCGTGACGCCACGTTGTGGATGTCGCGAGACAGGGTGGGCATCTGCCCGCTGTTCTACGCGGAGCTTCCCGGGGGACATCTGGCGTTCGGCTCGGAGGCCAAGGCCCTGTTCGCCAGCGGGCTGGTGACGCCGTCGCTGGACGCGCGCGGGCTCAAGCAGACCTTCCAGCTCTGGTCGCCTGTGGCGCCGCGCACCTCGTTCGAGGGCGTGCGGCTGTTGCCCCCCGCGCACTCGGCGCGCTTCCGCGCGGGGACGCTGGAGACGTTCCGGTACTGGGATTTGGACTTCGGCGTGGAGCCGAGCACGGCGAGCGACGCGCGCATCCAGGAGGAGCTGGGCGAGGCGCTGGAGCGCGCCGTGAGGCTGCGGCTGCGCGCGGACGTGCCGGTGGCGGCGTACCTGTCGGGGGGACTGGACTCCAGCCTCCTGTGCGCGCTGGCGCAGGGACAGTTGGGCGGGACGCTGCGGACGTTCTCCGTGGGCTTCGAGCGTGCGCGCTTCGACGAGCGCCAGCACCAGGCCACGGTGGCCCAGGCGCTGCGCACGGAGCACCGCGTGGTGGAGATGCGGGATGGCGACATCGGCACGCTGGTGCCCGGCGTCATCTTCCACGCGGAGCAGGCGATGATGCGCTCGGCGCCCGCGCCCTTCCTGCGGCTGAGCGAGTGGGTGCGGGAGAACGGCATCCGGGTGGTGCTCACCGGAGAGGGCTCGGACGAGATGTTCCTCGGCTACGACCTCTTCAAGGAGACCAAGGTCCGGCAGTTCTGGGCGCGGCAGCCGGCGTCGAAGTGGCGGCCCCTGCTGTTGCGAAAGCTCTACCCGACCCTGGCGGTGAGCCAGCAGAACGTGGAGCTCTTGCGCGAGTTCTTCGGCATGGGGCTGGAAGAGCCGGGGAGCCTGGGCTTCTCGCACCTGGTGCGCTGGTCCAACAGCGGTCGAATCCTCCGCTTCCTCGCGCCGGAGTTCGCGGCGAGCGTGGTGGATGAGGACCCGATGGCCTCGGTGCTCGCGACGGTGCCGAAGCACGTGGCCTCGTGGCGGCCCCTGGCGCGCGCGCAGTACCTGGAGGCGAAGACACTCTTGTCCGGGTACCTCCTGTCCGCGCAAGGCGACCGCATGCTCCTGGGCAACGCGGTGGAGGGACGCTTCCCGTTCCTGGACACCTCGGTGATGGAGTTGGCGGCGAGAATCCCCGAGCGGATGCGGCTCAAGGGGCTGGACGAGAAGAACGTCCTCAAGCGCTTCGCGAAGGGCCGCGTTCCCGAGTCCATCCTGGAGCGCAGCAAGTTCCCGTACCGCGCGCCCATCGCTGGAGCGCTGGTGGGACCGGAGGCGCCGGCGTGGGCCAAGGAGCTGCTCGCGCCCGAGGCCATCGCGAAGGTGGGGGTCTTCGACGCGCGAAAGGCGGAGCGACTGGTGGCCAAGCTGCGTGCACCCAACTCGACGGAGAGCGAGGCCGACACCATGGCCCTGTTCGCCATCGCGTCCACGCAGTTGCTCGCGCAGCATTTCCTCACCCCGCGTCCACTGCCTCAGGCCGATGTGGACGCCGTGGTGCTGGAGGCCGCATGAGCGCGACGGACTCCGCACCCGCGTGGGTGCTTGGCCACGCGGAGCGCACGCCGGACGCCTCGGCGGTGGACTCACCGTGGACGCGGCTCACGTATCGACAGCTCTCCGAGCGGATGCGCTCCCTCGCGGGACATCTGCACGCGGCCGGAGTGGTGCCCGGAGACAAGGTGCTCATCGCCCTGCCCCTGGGCTCGGCCGGCGCGGTGGCCGCGCTCGCGGTGCAGGCACTGGGCGCCTGCGCGGTGGAACTGGACCGGGAGACCGGAGCGACGTCGGTCGACGCCATCCTCGCGCAGACGGGCGCACGCCAGGCCTTCATCTTCGGACAGGACGCGCGCAAGTGGACGGGCAAGGGACTGAGCCACCTGTACGTGGTCCACTCCGCGCGCCCTCCGGAGCGGATGCTCCAGGCGCTGGCACCCGCCACATGCACGTGGGTGCAGGAAGACGGAGCGCTCGACGAGGACGTGAAGGTGACGCCGCTGGACACGTTGCCCTCGACGTCCGCGCAGGCCCACGCGTCCATCGTCTACACGTCCGGCAGCACGGGCACGCCTCGAGGTGTCATCCAGACCTTCGGCAACATCGCCGCGAACACGCGCTCCATCGTCGAGTACCTGGGACTGACTTCGCGTGACCGGGCGCACCTGGTGCTCCCCCTGCACTACTGCTACGGCAAGAGCGTGCTCCAGACGCATCTGCTCGTGGGCGGCTCGGTGTTCCTGGACCCGCGCTTCATGTATCCGCAGGTGGTGCTGGAGGCGATGGCCGCCGAGAAAAGCACCGGCTTCGCGGGCGTGCCACTCACCTTCGAGCTCTTGCGCAGACAAGCCGGCGCGGAGGCGCTGTCGAAGCTGCGACTGCGCTACGCGACACAGGCCGGAGGAGGCATGTCCCCGGACACGATTCAGTGGACGCGCGACGCGCTCTACCCCGCCGAGCTGTACGTCATGTATGGCCAGACAGAGGCCACCGCGCGACTGAGCTACCTACCTCCCACGCGAGCCACCGAGAAGGCTGGCTCCATCGGCGTGGCGATTCCCGGCGTCGAGCTGCGCGTCGTGGGCGAGGATGGCAAGGCGCTGCCGACAGGCGAGACAGGCCACCTGGTCGCGCGAGGCGCCAACGTGACGCCGGGCTACCTGGGCGACCCCGAGGAGACCGCGGCCATCCTCAAGAATGGCTGGCTTTGGACCGGCGACCTGGCGTGGAAGGACGCGGATGGCTTCATCTTCCTCGTGGGCCGCGCCAAGGAGATCCTCAAGGTGGGGGGCCACCGGGTGAGCCCCGCGGAGATGGAGCATCAGCTCGCGCGGCACCCGGCGGTGCGAGAGGTCGCGGTGGTGGGCGTGCCGGATGCCCTGGGTGGCGAGGCGGCGTGCGCCGTGGTGGTGCGCCAGGAAGGCGTCGCGGTGAAGGAGGACGACCTGCGGCGCTTCTGCAGGGAGTCGCTGCCGGCGCACAAGGTGCCCAAGCACGTGGTGTTCGTGGAGGCGCTGCCGCGCGGGCCCAGTGGGAAGGTGCTCAAGGCGGAGCTGCGCACTCAATATTCGTCGGTCGGTTCTTCGTGAAGGGTTTGAGAGGGGTCCACAAATGAAATTCTCCAAGCAGGTGCTGGAACTGGATTGGGAGGCGAAAGCCACCGAGCTGTCCGAAGGGTTGCGCGAGACGGTGACGAAGAAGCTGCGCAAGCGCGGCCTCGTGGTGGCCATCTCCGGCGGCATCGACTCCGCATGTGTCGCGGCGCTGGCCGTGCGCGCGCTGGGGCCCGAGCGCGTCTTCGGCATCCTCCTGCCAGAGAAGGACTCCAGCGGGTGGAGTTCGCAGCTGGGCCGCAAGCTCTGCGAGAAGCTGGGAATCAAGTACCAGCTCCACGACATCGCCCCCATCCTGGAGGCCGCTGGCTGCTACCGGCAGCGCGACGAGGCGGTGCAGTCCGTCTTCCCCGAGTTCACCCCCGACATGAAGTGGAAGATTGTCATGCACGGCGACCGGCTGAACACGGACGCGGTGAACTTCTTCTACGTCGTGGTGCAAGTGAATGGCGAGGAGCGCCGCTTCCGGCTGTCACCCCAGGCCTATACCCAGATTGTCGCCGCGACGAACTTCAAGCAGCGCACGCGGAAGATGATGGATTACTTCCACGCGGACCGGCTGAACTTCGCAGTGGCGGGAACGCCCAACCGTCTGGAGTATGACCAGGGCTTCTTCGTGAAGCTGGGCGACGGTGCCGCGGACGTGAAGCCCATCGCTGGCCTCTACAAAACCCAGACATACAAGCTGGCGAAGCACCTGGGCGTCATCGACGAAATCACCAGCGGCGAGCCCACCACCGACACGTTCAGCCTTCCCCAGTCGCAGGAGGACTTCTACTTCTCCGTGCACTACTCGCAGCTGGACTTGCTGATGTGGGCCAAGAACCACGCGGTGTCCACGGACGAGGCCGCGCAGGTGATGGGCCTGACGCCCACGCAGGTGCAGCGCGTCTACGACGACATCGACCAGAAGCGCCGCAGCACCGCCTACCTCCACTCGCCGCCGCTGCTGCTGGAGAAGGTGCCGGAGCTGGAGCCGTACAAGCTCGGCTGAAGCCCAAGCCCCGCGTGGACGGGAGGCACCCTCGCCTCCCGTCCCTCGCGAGCGAGGACTACTCTTCCTCGCAGACCTCGGCCTGCACTGGGATGCCCTTGCGCGCGTCGTCACGCACGTAGAGCGCGCCTTCGCGGAAGTAGTCCTTCCCGCCCTGCAGGTGAATCACGTTCCGCTTCGCATCCGCCACCGTCCACTTCAGCGTCTCACTGGCTCCACCCGGGAAGGCCACCTGCAGCGTCGAGCCGCCGCGGGCCTCTGGCTTCACGGCCTTCACCTGGCCGGTCATGTCGTCCTGGCCGAAGTCGACGAGAATCGAACCGGAGGCCGCCAGCGTCACCGAGGGCGTGTTCGCACCGCACCACTCCTCGATGATGTAGCCCTTGCCCTTGCGCCGCACCTGCACCCAGCGGCCCACGAGCGCCTTCACGTCCACGCCGTCCGCGCTCGCCGTCGCCGCGCCCGCCGCGGGGAAGGGGCAGTCCAGGTCCGAGGACCGGAGCTGCCCCACCAGTGTCTGCTTGCCTCGGAGGACGCGCACGGGCACCACGTCCGGCGGCGGCGACACCGCGTACACCTGCACCGCGTCACCCGACGCCACCGTCGTGGCCTGGTTCGAGCCATCCACCGTCTTCAGCGAGGCCTGCGCCGCCTTCACCTTGCACGCCAGCAGCGCTGACGAGGCGGTGCGGGTGAAGACGTCCTGTCCGGACCACCCCGCCCCGCAGCACCCTGACCCCGGGCCCTTCAACACCAGGCGCTCGGATTCCAGACTCAGCGTCCAAGTGCCTCCCGGTTGAAAAGTCGACAGTGTCCAATCCTTGGCGGACTTCTTCCGCACGGACAGGGTGCATTCACATTCACCCATGCCGCTGCCCTGCGGAAAAGTTGACTCGTATTGGACGAGCGTCTGGTTGTCGCCCTCGAGGACCACGAGGGTGCCGCCCTCCCTGGCATAGACGCCTGAGAGAGCCTGTGGCTGCGCGGCGGCAAGGGTGGCCCATAGACACAATGACGCGCCTGTCACGAGGCCGTAACGCAGTGCATTCATTCGCGACTCCTTGTGCGAGCTTCGCTGGAAATCGAGCCAGTCCTAGCTGGGGCGCACCCTGGAAGTCAGTCAAATCCGTGGGGGGTGCGGCAACTCTGATTCTCATCGTCCGACAATCCGGACATCAGTTGTTCCCACACCCCTCTTTCTAAATCGCGGAGCGCCCATGTCCCCCCGCATTGAAGGTCGACAGCAGACGTACTCGCCCACCTCGGCGCAAGCCGCGGGTCTGCCCCAGGGACGAGACGCGCAGCTGAACCTCCAGCAGCTCTGGCCGTACATCGAGAAGTACGCGCAGAAGTACGGCGCGGACCCGAAGGTCCTCGCGGGCATCGTCGCGCAGGAGTCGTCGTTCAAGAACCACGGCGTGCACCGCGACGGCACGGGCCACGGGCTCATCGGCCTGGATGACAACGGCCTGTTGCCCTCGTTCGAGAAGTGGTCCGGCATGCAGGTGGGGCGCGGGGCGAACGCGCAGACGATTCCGCCCGAGAAGCAGATGGAGTTCCTCGCCAAGACGATTGGCGATTTGACGAAGAAGCACGGCAGCAGCCTGGCCGCCGCGCGCGAGTGGCACCGGGGCGCTGGCAACATGAACGACGCTCGGGGCTACGACTACCAGAGCAAGATTCAGAACCACATGAACAGCCTGTTCCCCGGCGGCAAGACGCCGAGCGGGACGAACGCCAACGTGCCCGACAGCACGGTGACGGGCGGCAACAACACGCCGGGCGGCAACAACACGCCGGGCGCGAAGCCGGGTGTGGCGCCGAACCAGGCGGACCCGCGCAAGCCGGTGGGCGACTCGGATTATCAAATCAAGAAGGGTGACACGCTCTGGGGCATCGCCTCGAAGCTCAAGAGCCAGGGCATGCAGGGCTCGCACTGGGATGTCATCAACCAGATTCGCGAGATGAACCCGAAGATCACCGACCCCAACCTCATCCTCGCGGGTGACTCGCTGAAGCTGCCGGGGGTCGCGGGCAAGGACCAGAGCACGTACACGCCGGGCACGAACAAGCCGGGGCCGGTGGACCTCAATCCCAAGCCCACGGGCCCGCAGGCCACGGACGGCGCCGCGCCTGTCACGGGTGACGGCCGCGTGGACCCGAGCAAGGTTCCGCAGATCAGCCAGTACAACCCGGCCGGGAAGAACGGCGCGTACACGAATGGCCCGGCGAACTGCGGCCCCACGTCGATGGCGCAGATTGCGCGCGCCGTCGGCTACGGGAAGGACATGACGGACGCGCAGCTCATCAACCACCTGGGCAAGATTGGCGGCACGTCGTCCAACGGCACGGGCGTCAACGGCATCGCGTCCATGGCGAAGGCGATGGGCAAGAACGCGGTGACGAAGGGCCCCGGCGCCAACGTGGAGTGGATTACCGAGCAGCTCAAGGCGGGCAAGCTGGTGGTGGCCAACGGCGACTACCACGCCATGCCTCCTCACCAGAACGAGGGCCGCACGTCCGGCCACTACGTCACGGTGGCGGGCATGGACTCGAAGGGCAACTTCATCGTCCGGGACCCGGCCGATGCCAACGTGAAGACGATCACGCCGGAGCAGATGCGGCACTTCCTGAGCTCCAACCCCAACGGCGGCTATCAGATGGCCATCGGCTGATATTTGCGTTTCCACACCCCGAGGTTTCGTGATGACGCAGAGCAACCCGACGCACACCTGCCTCTCCTGCAAGAAGACCGAGGGGGGCGAGGTGATTGGCTCCACCTACACGTCCACGGGCGAGAACGGGATGATCGTCCGCTTCTGGATGTGCGATGCGTGTGCCCTGAAGATGGGACCTGACCAGGGCCCCATCGACATGGACGCGCCGGCCGGGGCCGCGCAGCAAGGCTGAGACGAGCCCTCGCGCGGGGCGAGGAGCCGCGCGAGGGCCCGTACCGGTGGGTGGCCTGGGGCCTACACCGGGGTGGAGCACGGGCGGCGGGCGGGGTATGGAATACGACGTCCCTGCCCCCGTCGGAGAAGTCATGAACAAGCTCCTTGGCCCTGTGTCCTTCGTCCTCGCCTCGGCCGCGCTCGCGGTGGCCCTCTGGGCCCCGGGGCGTACCGAGGCGCCTTCCGCCTCCGAGCGGCCCGAGCCCGTGGCCGCCCTGCCCGCCAGCCAGGAAGGCCTGGAGCGGCGCATCCAGGCGCTGGAGGACACCACGCTGAGCCTGTCCCGGCGCCTGATGGAGGTGGAGCGGCGGCCGGCGGGGACGGGAGGCGACGGGGGTGGCGCGGCGCCCGCGCTGACGGCGGAGTTGGATCAGCTCCGAGCGGAGGTGCGGGGGTTGATGACCGGGGAGACGCTGAGCTCGGAGGGTGGCCGCGAGGCGCTGAAGGACGCGATGCGTTCGGTGCAGGAGGAGATGCGCACCGAGCAGTTCCGCTCGCGGCAGGAGGAGTGGATGCAGGCGCAGGTCCGCTCGACGGAGCAGCGCACGGAGCGAATCAAGCGGCTCGTGTCCGAGGCGAAGCTGAACTACTCGCAGGAGCAGGAGCTGACGCGCCGGCTGGAGGCCGAGGAGACCACGCGCAACGCCTTGTTCGAGGAGGTGCGCACCGGCGCGAAGAACCCACGTGACATTCGTCAGGCCTTGCGGACCCAGCGCGAGGAGACGGACCAGGCGATGAAGGCCCTGCTCGATGAGGAGCAGCGGTCCAAGTACAACATCATGCGGCGCGAGGAGCAGATGAACTCCCGGCCCCGTGGAACCCGTGAGGGTCGGTTTCAGGACCCGTAGTCTGGAGTTGGGAGCGCGGGCATGTGGCGGCAAGATGCGCCCATGCCCACGGTGCTCCTCCTTGTCGTCGCGACATTGCTTGCCACCAACGAGGCGCCTCGGGAGTCGCTCTCCCTGGCGGAGATGGCCGCGGACCACTGCCTGTATCAGGTCGCGCTGAACATCCTCGTGAAGTCCCCCTCCGCCGAGCAGGAGTCCCGAAATGGGAAGCTGCTCAAGGCACGTCTGCTCATTCAGCTCAGGCGGGGTGAGGAGGCCATCGGGGTTCTCCAGGCACTGGAGACCTCAAGCAACCGCGAGGAGGAAGCAGACCGGCACCTGGCGCTCGCCCTCGCGCAGAGCGCCGCCGAGAAGCTTGGAGCGGCGGAGCAGTCACTGGACCGCGCGGCGAAGGCGGGAGCGGACCGGGACCTCGTCGAGAGCGCGCGGGCGGGGCTGCGCATCCAGGCGAAGCGGTTCGCGGACGCGGAGAAGATGCTTCGTGCGGTGCTCAAGCGCTCACCGCTCCTCTCGGGAGCCCTCTACAACCTGGCGGTCATCCGTGTTCAGCAAGGCGACCTCGCCGAGGCCGCGGCCCTGGTGCGGCAGGCCTGGCACGCGGGGCTGCAGGACCCGAATGAACTCAAGAATGACCCCGACCTGAAGAAGCTCAGGGAGACAAAGGGGCTCATCGATGACCTCCTGTCCGCGCAGCCCGCGAGCTGTGGCACCTACTGATGTGGCGACTTCGAGGAACGATGGCGTGTGTCTTCATGGCCTTCGGAGCCATCGGGGGACTCTCATGCAAGGGCTGTGAGAGTCCCCATGTTCCTGAGTGCGACCGCGTTGACGTGTGTGGATTGCTCTGTGCGGGAAAGCCCGTGCCCACGATTCCTGACCACTGCCCGCAGCCCGTGTGCCTTTGCCGCTCACGCGACGCGGGCATCACGTCAAACCAGCAAGAGCATCCCTCGAAGTAATCGCCCCAGAGCACGCCGATGCCGAGATCCGCGATCACTCTCATTGTCCTCACCAGCTTCATCGCAGGGTCTGTCTCATCCATCATCATACAGAGGCAGATCCTGGGCTGGTGGTTCGGGCCCGCTCAGGTCGCGGTTCTCAACCAAGACATTGAGCTGGGCTATGGGAACCCCGAGGGAACCACCTGCCCAGGTTCCCCTGCCGGAGGCCTGCTCGCGGGTACACCGCTCGTCATCCGCAAGCATGGGGCGGTGAAATACATTGAGTTGCGACTCGAATACGTTGGGAAGGACATGCCCGCGACAACGGACTTCCCAACTCCTCCGCCGCGCCCGAACGAGATCCAGTGCGTGAACATGCCTTGGGGCCGGAACAGCCCCTGAGCGGAACCGCCATCTCGCGCCCCTCACCCGCCCCTGCGCTCGGCAAGGCACTCCGCCGCCCCAAGCGCTCCCTACTCCTTGAACGTGGGGGGCACCGGACGAGGGTCGCAGGCAATCCCCGGGCACCTCTTGTTCTCCGAGCAACTCCCGTCACAGCACTGAAAGTGCCCCGGAGGGCACACCAAGGCGCCGGCGTCCTCCTGTTTCAATTCGGGCCGGACCAGCACCTCACTCGGTGCGTCCGGAGGTGGCGGTGGAGCGGCCTCGCGCTTCAGCTCGTCCCCAGGCCCCCGGCACCCCAGCCCCACCAACACCACCCCCACCACCATCCACCGTGCCCAGTGCGGGCGCTGACTCGACGTCACGAACATCTCCATCCTCCGTGTGTCCCGAGCCTTCCGCTCAACACGCGGCGGCCCTCTCAAAACAAGGGGCGGCCCCGGAGACATCCCGGGACCGCCCCTTCAGGCTTGCCGCTCCGACCTCAGGCCGAGGCCGGGCGATTCACTAGCTCCTGCGACGACGGCGCAGCGCGAGCGCCAGCATGGCCAGGGCCGGCACCAGCGCGCTGGTGGCACTGCCACCCGCCGCGCTGCAGCCACCCTCGTCCGCCAGGTTCCGCACCGTCACCGACACTTCGACCGCGTCGCTCGTGCTCACGCCATCGCTGGCGCGGACACGGAAGAGCAGCACGGACGTCTCCGACACGTCGGGGGCCACGAAGGAGGCCTCCGCCTTGTTCGCGTCCTGGATCTGCACGGACGGACCCGCGATCTGCGACCACGTGTACGTCAGCTCATCACCGTCGGCATCCGTGCCCGTGGCGCGCATCTTCACGCCCGAGCCCTCGTGCACCGTGTAGCTGTTGTTCGCGGTGACCACCGGCTTGCGGTTGTCGCGCGTCACCGTGACGGTCACCGTGCTCGCCGCACTGGCCTGACCATTCGCCGTCGCCACCAGGCTGAAGCGCAGCACCGCCGACGCCGTCGTCACATCAGGCGCCGTGAAGCTCGCGGTGGCGGTGTCCGCCCCCGTGAGCGTCACCGTCGGACCCTCGGTCTGCGTCCAGGCGTAGGTGATGTCCTCGCCGTCCGCATCCTCGGCGCTGCCCGACAGCGTCACCGTGGAGCGCGAGCTGACTTCCTGGTCCGTACCCGCGTTCGCCACCGGCGCGCGATCCACCTGACGAACGGTGATGGTGACCGTCGCAGGGGCACTCGAGCTGATGCCGTCATTCGCCACCAGGCGGAACGTGAAGGCCGTGTCCGCCGTCACCTCCGGAGGCGTGAACGTCGGAGTGGCGCTGGTCGCGGAATCCAGCACCACCGCCGGACCCTCCGTCTGGGTCCACGTGAAGCGGAGCGTCTCACCGTCCGCGTCCGTCGAACCCGACGCGTCGAGCGTGACGCTGCCGGAACGCTCGTCCACCGTCGTGGGGCCGCCATCCTTCACGCCGGCCACCGCGACAGGGAGGTTGTTCACGTTCGTCACCATGACCTGCACCACCTTGGGCAGGCTGGAGTCCGTGCCATCACTGACCACGAGCTGGAACGTGAAGATGGTGTTCGTGGAGACGGACGCGCTGAAGCTCGGCGTCGCCGTGGTGGCGCCGTTGAGCGTCACCGCCGGACCACCCACCTGCGTCCACGCGTACGTCAGGGCGGCGCCATCCGGGTCGAGGCTCCCCGTGCCGTTGAGCGTGATGACCGTCGGGGTCCGCACGCCGCCAGCGCCCACGATGACTTCCGCCACCGTCTGGGACAGGCCCGCCTCGGCCACCGGC